>ERZ1292633.831-Hain-H41-02um-R1-831-length-34442-cov-7_pt2 | contig 32255 bp, 15 predicted proteins | sample MGYA00564406_ERZ1292633 | MGnify/ENA primary metagenome ERZ1292633 (study PRJEB36523, sample SAMEA6512639) | groundwater metagenome | collected 2019-01-08 | study: AquaDiva: Metagenomics assemblies of 32 groundwater samples
CCCGACCTCCCACGGCAAGGACTTGAGCACGGTGCTGGTGGCGGTGTTCGCGTTGGTGAAGAGCTGGATATCGGCCGGATGCGCACCGACGAATTCGGCGAGACGGTTCTTCGCTTGCCGCATGCGGAACGGCAGCGTCGTGTGGCGCCACGAATAGGGATCGGTCATTTCGACGTCCTCCCACATCGCCCGGGCGTCCAAGACCAGCCTCGGCGTCGCGCCGTAGCTGCCTGTGTTCAGAAAAGCATGCGTCGACAACAAATGGAAGTGCTCCTTTTTCAACGCGGCTCCCAGGGGCTTCGCGGGGTACCGTCGGAAAAGGCCTTCCACGTCGATTTCGCATGTGTCAAATGTTGTTTTTGACACACGGCTGCGAAGAAATCCATCGACGTACGTGCGCACATCGCCGTCGTACGGCACCATGTCGCTACCGCCGCTTGGGGTGGCGCCGCTCGCTTCGGCCGCCGACGCCCCTCTCATCGCCGCCGCGGATCGGCCGGAGCTCTTCACGGTGAAGGCGATGACGCGCGCGTTGCGGTGCCACTCTAGCGCGGTCTGCAGCGCGTGGCTTCCCGTTTCACCCCCCGCCGCCGCCGCGGCGTTTCCGCGCAACGACGAGAAGTCGTCCTGCACGGGCAAGCCCAGCTGTCGAGAAATGTCTCGCAAGACGGCAGCGTGTTCATGAAGATCGAACTCGGTCAATTCGCTCGCAAGGAACTCCATGTCAACGACACCCCTTCCCCTTGCGATACAATAGGACTGTGGCTGGAGGGGACCGGATTGCCGACCACGCAACGGCACCCCATAGGGATCAACGGAAAAGCTGGGGGCACACCAATACACAGAGAGGAACAGAAAGGGTTCATCCGTCCGCGGCGATGCCACTGAAGTACAACCGCGGCGCCCGGGTACAAATCCTACCACTCGCGTCCGGGAACAAATCCAAATTGTAAATAAAAGAGCACGCGGATATCGGCGTCCTTCCTATTCCGATGGTCTAACGTTGCGGCGCGTGGCGCTTCACAGGTGCTCCATTTGGTCCCTCGGATCCCAAGGGGCGGCCACGCTGCGCTGGTGACTCGTCTCGTACGGCGTATGCCGGTACGGCTGGCGCTCGGAACTCAGAACGGGAGTGTACGGCCGGAAGCCTCCAGTCATGTCGATCGTTTCGGGACGGAGTGCTGATCGCGAAGGAGGGGATCGCAGATCGTCGATGAACGGCGTGTGCGAAAGAGGTTGAAAGACAATTTTCGGTGGCTCAATGAACAATGGGCGAGACGATTCGTCGGCTTGAAAGCTGCCTCCTCCTCCTCCTCCTCGGCGAAGCGACGACCCACCGGCTGCTAGAGAGGGACCCCCGGTGGATGGGGTCAGGAGCGTTCGATTCACCATCATGCTGTAAAAACCAGTTCTCCTCGGCGACATTGACCGATAGGACTCGTCCGGGGATGGCTTGCCACCGAAGAGCATGGAAGCTACGACCACGGCGAGCAGGAGAATCAAGGCAGTGATACCGAAGCCAAAGAAGATCCATGTCGCTGGGGCGTCGATGTCGCCTCCCGGCAGGCCGGCGGTGCTGTAGTTGAGGTAGTAAAAGGCGGCGGGCCCAAATAGCTCCGGCGCTAGCAAAGGAGAAGTGGGTGCCGGGGTCGTCGTGGTCGCCCCATCGGCACCGGTCGCCATCAGCGTGACAGTGACCGTCGCCGCGTTCGCGCTCGTCGACACGATCATGAGGTCGTATCGGGTCGAGCTTGCAGGAAGTGCGAAGGTTGAGTTTGCGATGCCGTCGAAGCAGTAAACCGAAAGCACGCATCGCGCCTCTGCAACGTAGTACACGGGAAACGTGGTCGGAGTGACAATGACTGACTGCCTGACAGGATTGGGGGTCACTCGCACGAACAGCGCGCCGTGTGAAGGCACAGAGCGACTCGCCGTCTGGGGTAGGCTCATCACGAGGGCCTGCTGCTGCGCGACCGTCGCGCCCGTCGTGTTCGAGGTCACAAACTGCTGGAGTGTCGCGTTGCTACAGGGGCCCGAGAACGTGGACGCGTCGAAAGTAGTCGTGGCGATGGACTGCGTGACGAAGCGAGACCGGTTGAGTCCGATGGAGAGCTGCGAGACGCCCTTCCGCTGCGCGATGCAAAGGCTCACCGTGTAGTAGCTGTTGACCGCCTGCGCGACGCGCTGCGCGATGTCGGCGAAGGAAGTGGTGAGCTGCGTATTCGACGAGGTGAAGGAATAAAACCCACTTGTCGCGATCGCGGCCAGAAATGCGGTGTCGCTCGTCGCCGCGACACCAATGCTAACAACGCGTACGGACTGCGCGAAGCTGTTGACCGCCGCGATCGCGATCGCCGCCGTCGATCGGCGCGCAGTGTCAAACCCATCGGTGTAGACAATCAGTGAAGACAAGACCGACTCATTTCGCGCCCCAAAAGAAAAGCGCATGTCGTACGACATCTTGACCGCGGCCGCCACCGCCCCGTACAGGTTCGTCGATCCAGGGTCCGTGCGCTGGGCCACGGACGGCGGAAGCGCATCGATGGCCGCGATAATCGCCGCGGCCTGATCCGTGTGCTGCAGCAGCACAATGGGGGCGTCTGCACCGTCGAAGGCGATCAGGGCCAGGAAGTGAGACGGGTTCTGTTGCTGAACGGTGCTAACGTATGCCTTCGCCGCGGCCTTGAGCGACGCCATCGCGACCGCATCGTCGACGACGGAGGCCGATTGGTCCAACAGCAACGTCGTCACCGCGGGCACCGCCTGCGGCCCTGGGGCGACGACGACGGGCGTTTCTCCTTTGTAGACGGCTGAGCTCACGACGGACACGCCGTCGATGCCGACATCGAAGTCACGGGCGTTGAGGCCCGATAAGGGCGTGCCGTGGCAGTCACGCACTCGAACCAGTAGCGATGCCGCGCTCGAAGGCTGCACCGTCGTGCCTTCCTTGATGAGCTGGGCGCAACTTGTGTCGAAGCAGACGCCGGAGATGCATCCGTAGTTGGGGTTGGTGCACGCCGTCCCTTGCGCGACGTCGCAGAACAGCGGATCCACGGCGCACGCGGCGTAAGACCGGAACACGAGGTTCATGTTGCTTGCTGCCGCGGAGAGGTCTGGGAGGGTGGTGGCGGTGAGGTCGGCTCGGTTGAGCGCACCGGACGGATCGCATTGCACGGTCACGTTCGCGACCGACCCTCCGTCGGCCGTTTGCGCTACGAAGAATACTGCCGTCGCGAGTCCAGACGCGGCGACGCCGTTGACGAAGCCAAGCGGGCGTTGGACCACGCTGTAAGAACGAAGGCATTGCAGCGAGGTCAGATTGTGCAGCACGACGAATCCCGCCACGGCGCAAGGCGCGAGCGACGACGCCGTGAGAGATGTCGCGATGGGACTGCAGTAACCGACCGTGGCGGCAAGGTCCGCGGAGCCCTGCAGCGTCATCGTGCTCGCCGGCAGGGCGCTTAACGACAGTCGGCCGACGCTGCATGCAGACGTGGTCTGCGATCGGGCGAGTGCGGCGGCCAGCGACACGACGAGGAGGGCAACGTAGGCGGTGGCGACTGAGCCGCAAGCAACGGTTCGAAGAGGTCGCGGCATTCGTCGAAGGGCTTTTGACTCGAAATTCCGTGGGTGCCAACAACTGTATCGTAATAGGGACGAGGGAAAGACGGGGACCACAGCACGGCACTGTGCCGCATCAAGACTGCGTGAGAGAGGGGAATCAATCCGGAGGCTCACGGTTAACCTTCGCGGCGGCAGGAGGAGAACCCGCCACCCGCAAACTACCTTCGGTTGTGGAAGGGATAATGAGAGTGAACGCAAGCGAAATAAAAAGAGAGAAACAGCGCAGGCCGCTCAACGAAAGGAGGAGGGGGGCAAAAGGGAGCCCCGAAGGCGCATCCTCTCCGTCGCTTCCTAAGAGGTCATTTCTCTATTCCCTTTCATCGCGCGCGCGTCGCACGTACGGCCCTTTCCCGGTCCCTTTCAAGCCAGCTCACGCCGAGGCACACACATCGACACACACACCCACACGCGCGTCAACACCCAAGAGAGACGTCATGGCGGCATTACGACGTCTCAACCGCGGTGTCTTCGACGACCGGCTTTGGCAGGACGACGACGATCCCCTCCATAACCGAGGACAGGGCGACGTGCCTTCCAGGGGCGAGCTCGGCCCGGTCCGTGTGCTGCAAGAGAACCGGGGTGTTGTTCGTCTGAAAGCCGGAAATCGTCTTGGGCTTACCGACCACCGTGACCGTGTCAATCGGGGCACCCACCCGAACCTGAACCTTGACGGGCTTGAGGTCACCATCGACCGTGAGAAGCATCCGAGGAGACGCCGCCATCGCGATCGCGCCCGGCACCAGATAGTGCTGCTTGGCGAACACGGTGTTGGGCAAATCGAGGCCGCAGAGGCCGAGGGTGAGCAGCCCGCAGATCGCCGGATACGACGTCAGCTGCCGATCGTACAGGACCGGCGACAGCGTCAAGTGGCCTTTCCCGAGGCTGGTGAACCCCTGGGCCAGGCGGACGAGAAACACGAACTGCCCTTCTTTGTCGGTTCGAGAGTAGTACCCTGCGAGGTTGCGGAGCATCGTTGAAACACGCGCGTGGTTGGATCCTGCCGCGGTGATGCCCAGGGCGAGAATGGCTGCCATCGCCGTGGCCTGATCGGTGTCGTGTGAAATTTTTCCGAGGGCCTCAACAGTGGAAAGCTGCGGATTTGAAGTCGCTAAGAAGGCTAGGGCGAGTGGCACGCCGCGACGTCCAGACGTCTCGGGCGCTTCCTTCGAGAGAAGCACGTGCAAGATAGACCGCTTTGCCATCTCGCAGCCTAGTTCCTCGCCGAGCGCGATGAGGCCCGTGCCGAGCACCGCGACCGCCTTGTGGCCTAACGGCTTTGGTTCGGTGGAAGCCGCCGCGGCCCCGTCAGCCGTCGTCGGCGTGTCTTTTGCCTTTTCGGCGTCGCGCAGCTCCACATCCTCTCGCTCGGAGATGACGCTCAGCAGCCGCTGCATTGCTCCGACGTTACCGGTCGCGGCGTATCCGCAAGCCGTGAGGACGACTTCCGTGTACCTCTGGATGGACGGATGCAGCAGCTTGGTGCCCTCAATGACGGGATCCACGGCATCGCGGTGGCCGAGGAAAAGTAGCCCTAGCGCGAGCACCATCCACCGCACGCACGGCTCACAAAGGGCGACGGGGTCGAGCTCGAGCAGCGCGATCGAGAGATTGGACGCGATGTCGCTATCCGCGGATCCGCAGAACACGTAGCCCAGTGACAGCGCCGCCATGCACCGGAGCTCGACGGGGCTCTCAGAGTCGGCGGGAATGGGTGCTAGCATTTCCTTGATCTGCTCATTTTGCGTCCCGACATACGCGTGGCCAAGCCCTAAAATAGCGCATATGCGCACATCGCGAGAGCCCTCGCGCACGTGTGGCTCGAGCAAGCCGATGGCTGGGTCGAACACGGACTTGACCCCGCTCATCAGAATGCCCGTGGCCAGCAAGGAGCCAGCCTTGATGGCGTCGTCGGGCGAGTAGGTGTATCGATCGACGGCCGCCAAGCCCTGCTCGTGATCCCATAGGTGCACGAGACCGAGTAGAGCGGCCGACGTGATCATCCGGTTGTCCTTCACTTCGCAAATCTTCGCTTGTCCGTCAGGGAGCGTCAGGAGGAGGTCTTTTCCATAGCCTGCGTGGGTGCACGCGTTGACGAAGTGGTTCGCTAGAAGATAGTTTTGAGAGTTGGCGGTAGTCGCGGTGGGCGCCATGGCCTTGTCAATCAGCTTTTCCTTGAGGACATCTTCGACGGACTTTGGCGCGGCACAGTCCAGATCGTGCGCCGCAAACCGAAAAAGTTCCGAAAGTTTTCCGTTTCCGATTATTTCGTCGAGCGAGTCGTCGCCAGTGGGCGCGAAGCACCGCATACGACCCGCCACGAGCGCGAGTTGCACCCGTGCGACGAGATCGGGACACGCGCCGATGACCCGAGCGACGGCCGCGGATGGATTTGGCTGGCCGATCGCGACACGAACTGCCTGTGACCAAAACTGATACTGAATGCTAAGTTGAAGGACGATGTCCAACAGGGCGGCGGACTCTTTCGCGGTGGTATAGGCGGCCACTGATCGCAGATAGTGAACGACGCGAAGGGCGATGGGGGCGTCCTTCACGCTCGCTGGGATGATGTCGGGGGCGCCGATGTCGATGGCGAGGTCGCACGCGACCGACTCGTCTTGGTGCTGAAGCATGTACGCAACGATAGGCTGAGCCAGGTGAAGGGCGGTGGCCGACGTGAAGCCCGCTAGGTCCGTGTGGAGCGGCTGGCCCTTGGTCGCCGTGCCATGTGCGTCTGCAATTTGTCCCGCAAGAAAACGAAGATACTCGTGACCCCAGACACTAAGATTGTCCGTGTCCCCCTTGAGCTTCATCGCGAGCGATTCCAGTGGGCACCCGGGGACGTCCATCGTCATGGAAACGAAGCTCAACACATCGTGGAGCGGTCGGTACACTCTCGACGTGGACGCGACGGTGGCCGCGAATTGCTTTAAGGGCGTGTACGAGGCGCGCGCGAACTTGAGGGGCTTGGGAATGGCCCCCACGGTGCCGGAAGCCGACCGCAGCATCGACGCCAGTTGCGTCAGCGCTGCAAGGGCGAGGTCGCAATCCACGTCTTGGGCACGTGTGATCAACAGTGCAACTTCGTCCTTGATGCGCTGGTCGTCTTCGGAAAGGGCGTTCGGGTCTTTGTCGGCGTCCGCGGCCGCCCCTTTGCCGTGCGGCGCTCGCTTCTTGACACCGACAGGGGCCTTGATCGCGACGGGCTCGGCGGGTGGCGCGGCGGCCATGATATGGCGTAGGTTGTTTGTGAGGGGAGGAGTGGCGGCCCGAGGGTATCTGGCAGAGGAGGTCAGCAAATGAGTGAAACGCGGAGGAGTCAGCAGTTCAACCCTACCCGAAAGATCACATCCCATGAACACTGTGTCTGGTGGACAAACGGGGGGAAGAGAGGGGAGCATTCGCATGCCTACGTTGGAGTTCCCATTGTGGTTTGTGGCTCGGGCAGCGGGGACGCCGCGGGGCAGCGATCGAGCACGCCTGTCGGCAGGTCGCATGAGAGGTCGAACATCTCGACGCCTCCCCTCGCGTGTCCCATGCGTGGCGAGATGCGCACGACGTGGTGCACTTGGATCCCCGGGCGCAAGGTCAACGCCGCCGCTGGCGTGGAGAAGGGCAAGTCCGAGAAGAACAGAAGTAGGCCCTGCACTAGCGCCCTAGGCGCGACGACGAGAGTCGGGAGTTCCGCTGAGTTGATCTCGTGGATGTGGGGCTCCAGGCGGGACTCGTACACTTGCTTCACGCTCTCGCCATCGGGGTAGACGGACGCGTACGGATCTGGCAAGACGGCGTCGGCAGCCGACGTCTCGTCCCACTCTCCGTAGCTGACGTCGTTCAACGTTGTGTGAAGGCGGATACTCGCGCTGACGCTGCGGAGGGGGGCGACCGTTTCCAGGACGCGCTTGTGCGATCCACCGAGCACGACAAGCTTGTCGTTGCCCAGCAACGCCGGCTCGCGGCTAAGGAACTGTTCGAGCCGCGCGGCAAAGCGGGCGCCCGCAGGGGACAAGCTGGTGTCGCCGCCCAAAAGCCCCTTGACGTCGTTCGTCGTCTCCCCTGGCATGCTGAGGTAGATCGTCTGAGGCAGAGGCCGCATATTTTGGAGCATGTACACGAGCCGTGTGGGGACCGAGCCTTGAATGCGGTGCAAATAGAAGTCGAAGTAATCGCGCCGTTGGATGAACGACCGCGCGTAGTCATCCGGGTTTTTGGCGGACATGCACTCGTAGACACGTTCGTGCTCCTGGATCACGGTTCGGTAGCTCGCGGGATCGTGTCCCGACTTCTGGACGTACTCGTCAATGACTTCCGGTTTTGTGTGAATAATTTCTAAGAAGATGATCTGGGAGGCATCGATACCCTTGCTGACCAGTGCGTTGAAGGTGGCGTTGCGGCGGTCCACGGTGGTCTGAGTGCCGTCAAGGATCGCGATGCCCTTTTCGGCGGTGAGAAAGGCCGCGATTTGCTCGGCGGCGCGCGTGACTTGCTGCGTGAGCGAGGCCGTCGACGCCGACGCATCACTGGCCGTTTTCCTGGCGGTCACGCACAGCTGCTGGCACGGAACACACGACCATGCGAAGTACCTTGCGATTTTGAAGCTGACAAACGACTTGCCTCGAGCCGGGAGGCCGACCATGACGAGAACTAGACCATGAAATTCGGCGAACCAGGGAGAACGCTGCGTCACCTGAAACAGTCGTGGCCGTTGCGCCTTCGCTGCCGGGAACTGCGGTCCCCGTTGTTGAACGGGCCACAACTGAGCGGACACGAGCTGGGATGCCGATGAAAGGTGTCCAATCGATGCCTCGTCAAAGCTGTCTTTTAGCGATCGATCGTCGCTCGCCGCGTCGCTCGGCGCAGGCGACTGCGACCGGCGGGATCGCAGCAACTCGATGAGCGGAGCGGGGCGACCGAGGCGGACGGCGAGATCCTCCGCCTTCAGGGTCACATCAGAGACCTCGGTCGTCGCGCCGTGGATCAACAGCCACTCGGCCACCTGCAGTCGGCGGGCTTCAGTTAACGTCGGCGACGAAATAGCCGCCAGAAGGGGCGTTTGGAGCTCGGCGTGGAGTGCCGCCGCGTCAACGGCGTTCAGCATCGCGCCGATCGAGGTCATGGTCTGTAGGGACACAAGGTCGCCCACCGAAGCCCAGTGGCAGAGTTCCGCCGAGACCACGGAAATGACGGGGTCCGCCGCCACTCCCCCCCGCGACCCGCCGCCGTCGGTAGAGTGCGCCGCGGCGGAGGACGTGGTGTAGTCGCTGCGTCGTCGGGACGCAACTTCGTCCGTCAGTTCGCGGATCCGGGCATCGATCAGCGCCAGGGCGCCCACTATTTGACCCGCCTGCATCGGCACGTGGTGTGAATGCTCTGAATTGGAGAGCCCCAAAGAGACACAATTTTTTTCGTTGCCTTGTCTCTGTGGGAAGGGAAGGTGAGAAGCGAGGGGGACACATCAATTGACCACCTTGCCTACCCCAAGAAGCGGTGCATGCGAAGATCTCATACCTACTACACCGTCCGCTCGTGGTCGTCGTACATCATGACGCGGTCCGTTCGCGACTCGTTAGTCGCTCTGAGGAACCGACGAGTGCTTTTGGCCGACGCAGTGAGTACCACCCGCGCTGTCCAGCCACAACGTGCAAAAGGGGCCGCACACGGCAGTGACACAGGAGGGGGTCGGTGCGACGGTGCTTGAAGGCGACGTGGGGCGCTCGGCCGCGAGAGCGGCGGCGACCGTCATGGCACGCGCGGTCGCACCCAGCGAGGGCATGTTTGGCGGTGTCGACGAGCGTGTACTCGCGTTGGAAGGCGGGCGAGCGGGGAGGTCTTTTCCAGGGGCGGTCTGACTCCGACCCCACGGGGGAAGCAAGACACGTCCGTTGACGGTTGACGCCGCTCCGCCCAGCTGACCAAAGGTGTTCGCGCCCCAGCCGACCGCCCTTCCATCGCTCAACACCGCCACGCAATGCTGCTTCCCCGCGCTGAGGGACAGCACGTGACACGGGTGCGACGACGACGGCAACGCGGTGGTTTTCGCCGGTGCCTTCGCGTGGACGAGAGGCGATGCCGCCTGCGACGTCAGCGCTGGCCCCAGCGTTGTCTCCGTCACATCGTCGAAGCGGCACGACGAGGCCAAAAAATTCTGCACGGCGGCGGCTTGCGATGACGGAGTGGCGGCTCTGGCGCGGGGCTCCGCGGTTCCCCCTAGTGCCGGGAACGGGCTGTGGCAACAAAACGCGAAGATGCGCACGTCGCTGACTAAGAGGTAAACGTCGGACTCCGTCACGGCGACGTCGGTGACGCACCCTTGCTCCGCTGGCAGGATGAGTCTCGGAGCCGCGACGGTGGAGCCAGCGGGGTAGCCACCTCGAGTGCCGAACGTTCCGAATGCGAAAAGACCTCTAGTACCCCGAACGAATGACAGGGTGTCGCATGCCCACACTTTGTCGCAGCCCTCCGCGCGGAGGGACTCTAAGGGGTGCCAGTCGCAGAGGGTAGCGCCGGGAGCATCGCTATGGCCGAGCGCGCCGTCCTTCGCGTAGCCCGTCGTGTAGACGTCGACGTAGGTAGGACGGCGACGGCCAATTCCGGCCGCGCCGCGATGATCGGCTTGGACCAGCGCAATCACGATGCTGTGGCACGAGCCGGCGGCCGCCGAGAGCACGCGCACGCTCGGCTCCTCACATGAAGCGGCCCCATTTTCTTGCTTCGCGACGGCGCGCGTCAACGACGGGGTCATGTCGTTCCAACTCCGGCTGGCAGCATCCGCGTCCATCGCACCGCATTGCAGATACTCATTCGATCCAAGGCCGAACAAGCGCCCGTGCGCTACCAGCAGTACATGCTCGGCGCCCGCGGCGACGCTGCTCACCGGTAGTCCTGCGGAAGGAGAGGAGCCAGCGTCCTCTCGCTCGGTGGCCGTGCCAACGGCCGGTGGAGCGATGTCGGCTGCCCCGACGCGGCTGTGCAGTTGGTAGACGCGAGGCAGCGTCACGAGGAGCGCGGCCGCAGAAGGCAATCGCGCCACGACGACGGAGGCAGCGTTGATGGCGGCACCGTGCTGCGGCATGAGCTGACACGGCGGTAAGGCCACCGTCGGCCGCATCGGGCACGCGGGTACGACAAACGGTGCTGCCGCCGGGTAGGCTGCCGACTTGCCTCCTGCCTTCGCGGGCGGCTTGGGCGGCATCTCTTCCAACGGCAAATCGGCGAAAGGATGGAGTCTCTCGCTGTAGACAAAAATCTCGGTCACTACCTGTGTCTTTTCCGGGAGGGCCTCATTTTATTTTCCCTTAACAAAAGAGATAATTACCCTCCCCCTTATTCCCCAGCCTTGCGGTCCACCTGCGCCTCAGGCGGTCGCGCCTTCGGTAGGGAATCGGCAGCACCGGTGTCAGCCGGTGAGGGGTGACGGTGGGGCTCTCCCCGCTTGGGGCTGACCACCTCTCCACCCGTGGACATCATGACGAACAGCAGCACGAACGACAAGGCGTCCACGGCCAACAGCCAGCCCGTGGTGCCGCGATCGACGCTGGCGGTGAACCAAAGTAAGTTGGTCGATTCCAACTTCGAAAGCGCCACACGGTCCGAAGCCGCGGCCAGTACGGCGACCTCGGCCGCGGGTAGCGGTGAGGGCGGGAGCCAAATATCTCGGGCAGGGTGGTAGGACGACGAGTCGAGCAACAGCGGCACGTGGCAAAGCAGTGTCGGCACGATACAGATGCAAAAAACTGCAATTTTGCGTTCGCGCGCGAGCGGCGTCACGTTGCCACCGCCGAGCTGGCCCGGCCAGCACATCGATTTCATCGCGACGCCGCACATCAGTCGCAGGCAGGTGAGGAGGAGCTCGCCGTCCATCGAGAAGCTGTAGATCACCTCGCACACGTACACCGCAAACACCGCCTGCAGGACATGCCGTTGCGATGCCGTGACGGTTTCGCGGAGAGGCATTTGCGACGGACGGCGCTCGGCTCGTTTCAAGTGGCGTTGCGTAGGGCTCAAGCGGCGGGGCACATTCGAGCAGCCAGAAGGATATTCGAACCTCTCTCTCTTTCTACATGAGGTGAGCGCAAAGCAAACAAAATAATATCGTGCAGATCTCGACGCCACCGGGGGTCGTGTCGCATCCCCTCACCGACGTGTCTCAGTTTCCCGCGAACACAGATAGACCATTGTCGGGTGTGTTCCGTTCATCGGATGGGAGCGGCAACACAACACAGACAGAAGCATCACGGGATGGTAGAAAGAAAGCGAGTTGGGAGGGGCCCACACAAACGTACACTGACGAGCGTCGCTCACCGCGGCATCGTCGGAGGAAGCGGGAGGTGCGGCGAGGGGACATCAGGGGATGGCGGGCCTCGATCGCCGCACCCTCGCGGGGAAGAAAAGGCTGAAGCCCACCCCTGATGACCAGTGGTGTGTCTCCCGAAGAAATAAAAATAATTGTCGAGAAAAGGGGGATACTAAGAGAGGGTGCTGCGTTCCACCGGCCCGTACTGGAAAGGAGGGAGGGAGGGGGGCTTGAGCGTTATTGTGTGTCGACCGATCCAGGGGCGCAAGGTTCCCGGGAGCCTGGACTTGTCACGGTGACGCTGTCGACGAGATTGCCCGACGAGTTGACTGACGTCAGCAGCGTACCGTTGGGGCCAGCATGGGCCGAATTTCTCGACCGGCTGCGACCCCGCGGCTTGCTCAAATACGAGGCGCTCGTGAAGTAGGGCATGGTCGCGAGCGACGTGGCCGTGGCGCGCTGCGCGGGATCGCGGGCCCAGCAAGCCGCGAGCACGGCGGCGGCGTCGGCGTCGACTAAACTCGAGGGAGGCATGGTTGGCACCATGTCCGTGTTACCGAGCAAGTAGGTAAACCTCACCGGCACGAAGGGTACGCCCACCTGCTCGTCGGTCCACGGCAGAGACCCTGTCAGCACCTGGGCCATCAACACGCCGTAGCTCCAGACGTCATTCGCGGGAGACGGCGGCACGCCGCGGCACGCCTCCGGCGCCATGTATTGCGGCGTCCCTTTCGCCTCACCGCCGCCTTGCCCCATCCGCTCCGTGGAGATGCTCGTGCCGAAGTCGGCGAGCTTCGCAGTGCCATCGCCGGCAACCATCACGTTGTGCGGTTTGAGGTCGCGGTGCACGATGCCCTCGGAGTGCAGGAAGACGAGTCCGGTAAGCGTATCGCGGAGCAGCCGCTGGAGCACGTGCGCTGGCGGCCCTGGCGTCGCCTTCGCCACGGACTGTCGCTTCTTCATCGCCCAGTCCAGCAGCGAACCGCCGGAGACGAACTCCATCACAATGGCAATGTTTTGCTCTGTCCGGTCATGAAGGAGGCCGGAGGCGATGTAGCCGACGATGTTACGGTGACGCAGGCGAGCGAGCAGCCCGACCTCTTGAACAAGTTGGTCGACGTCTCGTTGCACATCGTCGGTCGCCGCGATGCCTTTCCGCTTGAGGCGCCGCTTCTGCACTTCGCTCATCGGCGCGGTGTTCTGGTTCGCCACCGACGTCGTGAGCGGCACGAGCTTCACCGCGATCAGGCTGCCCGATTCCGTAATGCCAAGTACGACTTTGCCGGCCGCGCCACGACCCAACTCTTTTTCGCTGATCCGGTAGACGGTGCGCTTGTCGCGAAACTCCAACGGGGACATCACCGAGCTCGTGTTCGCGGTGCTGGTGGACGAAGACGGCAGGAGGCTGCCGCTGAGCACGTTCGGCGCGGAGAGCTGAGTAACGGAAAGCGGCAGCACCCTCGAGGGGAGTGCGCCGCCAGCCGCTGCGGCCCGCGGAGAAATGGTACCTCCGTGCGATTGCTTTGGGCTGGCGGCGCTGCTTTGGACGCTGTGTTGACTGAGCGCGTTTTTGGGTGACCCCTCTCCGAGAATGTTGACCGTGGAGCCACGCTGGCGTCTCCGGCCACTGTTTGGCATCCCGCCGCCAGCCGCATCGGCCGCATCGGGAATCGCAGCGATGTTGCTGCTCGTGCTCAGGGTCATCATCGACGGAGGCGCCACCGACGACCGGCGTCTTGCGGCCGCCATGACGTGCAGCTGCTGCCGCGTCTCGCGGAGGCGCATGATCTCGTTGCGGAGGGCATCGTCCGCCATCGTCGACTTGCGCTTGTCGCGCCGGAAACGGCGCTGTGGAGCCTCGTCGTCCTCGTCCGCGACGACGAGCGTGATGCCGTGGGTCGCGGGGGAGGCCTGCGAGCTCGAATCTGACATTTGATCATAGCCAAAGTCCTCCCAGTGCGGAACGGTGCGAGTGTAGGCAAGGTTTAGCCGAGCGAGCTCCTCGACGACGCCCCTCAGCCGCCGCGGCTGGCGATCGGATGCGAAGGGGCCCTTGACCATGGAGTCCTGGCCGAGAATTTCATTCGACCGGTCCCAGTCGGAGTCCTTGATGGACCGAATAGCTTCGAGGAGTGCAGCGGCGAGAACCTCCGGTCGACCCGGCGCGGGAGAGCCCGCAGCTCGGGCCGGCTCCTCTCTGAGGTCAAATAACACGAAGTCCTTGCCGCCGAACGTTGCGGGGGTGATGCAATCGACGGGTACAAAGTACCACGGCGTACTCGGATCCCGCCGCTCCGCCGCTCGGTCCTTCGTCTTCTGGCACACCGCGATTTGCACGCCGAGGAACTGCGCGAGAAAGGGCAGCCAGTGCAGCGCGTCCATGAAGGCGGCCCCGTGGACGACGAAGGCCTTCTCCTGCTCCGTCCCGCGAGTGCCGGAAAGGCAGCGACCGGTGCCGACGACGGCCGTCCAGTTGCTCACCGCCAACGGCATGAACCGCTCCGCGATGGCGGCGACCATCGCGCGACGGAAGTCAAATGCGAAGGCCGCCGCTTTCGTTTCGTGTGAGCGGCACGATGTGAACGCGTTCCACGTGACGATGACGGAGTCCGCCATGACGCACACGGGCTCGCCGCCGTGGCGGAGCGCAATGTGATGCGCGATGGCGATGAACACGCGGGAGGCCTCGTTGGCATCCAGCAGCGCCGCGTTGGACTGCGACAAGGCCGCCATGGAGAAGTCGTTCAAGTGGAGAAACACGGCCGAAACCCACGACGGCCGTAGCTGACCGGATGTGAGCGTGCTATTGTTGCCACCACCGCGACCTGGCGAGGCACTCGGGCTCTGCGATCCGAACGGGCCTCGGGGCGACGCGGATGTTCCTGACTTTGGCGAGGCCGCGAAGGGGCCCTTCGGAGACGCCGACTCGGACGCCGCGAAGGGGCCGATTGCGGAAGCCCCGGCGTCGTCGCCGAAGGCTTGGAACGGCCCGCTGCCCTCGATCGCCAGGGCCGCGTTCGGACTGCTGGCGCCTTGGATCATCGCGATGAGGCCCTCACCGCTCGGCGACGCCACGATTTCCTCCTCGGGTCCGCCTGCCTCCGCTGGCGGCTGCCGGCCCAGGAGGATCGCAGGAAGCACGCCTCGCAGCTCGTCGAGTGCGACGCGGAGACGCTGGACGCCTTCTTGCAGGGCTGCGACGTCGGGAAGATTGGTGAACGGTCGTCCCCTCGGCGTCGAGGAGATCGACGGCGCCGCGCCTGCAGCGACGTAAATTGGCATGCTGGCGACATCAAGGGCCTCGGCGTGGATCAAGGCGGAGGCGATGTCGGTGAGGTGCGACATGGCATCGATAACCGAGCGGCGAACGGAAAGCCGCACGTAGACAGCGGCGCCAACCAGTAGGATGACGGCAACCACGAAAAGAGACACGGCAACCGCCACTGCCCCACCCGACACGCTGCGGGCCGCTAGGCGGAGCTGAGACACTGGCGTGGCCACGGCCGCGAAGTTCACGACAAGCTGCAGGGAAAGGTTCGACTGGAGCACCACGAGAGAACTTGGCGATCCCGCGCAGCTCAGTGGCACGGCCGTCGAGTACCGCCACGTGGTGAGACTCGGCACGCCAGTGGCGGCTTGGACCAGGTCGGCCACGCCGCTGTTCACCGTAAACGACGGGAGCGCCGTGCCCGAACCTTGGACGACGCTGACGTTCACAAGGTCGCTGGCCCTCGCCGGCGAGGACACCAGGAATGCCGCTGGGGGCGCGAGTACCGTGAGGGCCCTGGCCGCACCGGCCGCGCCTGGAATGAGCACGATGGGCATCATCCGCGCCGTGGATAAATAGGCGATCGAGGCGGTGCGTCGCAGCACGCCGGTCGCCGTGACGTCCATCGCCGCGACGAGCTGTTGAGACGCCAAACGGTAGAGGTCCGCGTTGGATTGCTGTGACGCCGACGCAAGGAATGCCGAGCCGACGGCAATAAACGCCTCCGGTGACGAAGTCGAGGCATCGTCGAGGAGGGGCAGACGAACGCACAGAACGGCCGACGGTTCCTGCAGCGCACAGTCAAACCACCACGATGCCGTCGCCGCCGTGTTGGACACCGCGGCGGCGATCGCCGAGAGCACTTCCGCCCCTCCGCTCGCATTCACAGCAGACACAACGCTGACTGCGTGGCGAGAAACGTTAGCACTGTGGACGGAGGCGAAGCCCTGCAACAGCGGCACGTCGGTCAATAACGTGCGGCTGCTGTACCAGGCGTCGCCCACCACGCTATCGGCTGCGGCGGAAGAGACGGACGGCGCGCGGTTGGCCGAGCTGCCGTCCGTCCACGAGGCCAGCTGATTCAACGCGGTTATGGCGTTGCACGTGAAATCCGCCGCACTTAACAGCGCGGCGGCTGCAGACTCGTTGGCGGCCTGAGACGGCACCCTCCACCTCGTCGATGACGTCGCCGAGGCGAGGCCTCCGTGCTGCGACAACACTAGCGACATCGCGACCGTTGTGAGGATGAAGGCTCCCGAGACGAAGAGCACAAGTAACACCGATAGGCGACGGTCGATGTGCCCACTGAGGGTCGCATCCTCTTGGCTGGTGCCACTGCCGTCGTCACCTGCATCGCCGCTGTGGCCGACGGGCGCCACGACCTTCTTCGACGAGCTGCGCTTGTGCGAAGGGTGTTTACGTTTGGTCGGTGAGCCGGAGGGGTTGCGGGTTGACGAACCCTGGGACCTGCGGGAGTCTTCGTCGAAGACGTCGGTGGCCACATCCGAAGGACGCGCGGTATTCGGCAGCCGACTGGACCCACTTGGCGGGCACGCCTCGTCCAGGTGACACTCCTCGAGCTCGATGGCCCCACTGGCCGCCGGCGTCGACATTGGTAGGGGGGAGAAAGGCGCTGCGTGCTCTGACACGAGTTCACATCATACGCCAGGTTGGAGGTCGTCTTTTCTCGGAACCATTCCCAGGGCCGGTGACGAAATAATAATATCGAGGGGATGGAAACGTCTCTTTTCCTACAACACCCATTTCACTTGTGGCGAGTCGAGCCCAGGGCTGAGCACCTCGCCCTTTTCCCAAATGTCGGCCGCGCGTTCCTCATCCTCCCTGGCTTCATCGATTTTCCCCAGCTGCTCGCGGGCATCAGCGCGGAGCTGAAACAACGTCGCGCAGCGGTTCATCGGCAAGTACTGCATGCTTTTGGTAAGGTCGTGCTCCGCTCGTTCTGGGCTGCGCAGCTTCAGGTAAACCATGCCACGCGCCGAGAGAATCGCACCGAGCGCCTTGCGCTGCCGCTCGTCCTTCAAGTCGCCGCTGTCGTTGAGCATGCCGGCACCCGCCACGAGGCTCTTCAGCGCCCCGGAGTAGTCTCCCTCGTGGCACTGCACGCGGCTGCGGAGGTACATCGCCATGGTCATCCCGAGGAGCTTGTTGTACCGTTGCGACACGTCGATGTTGAACTTCTTCTGGAAGTGTTTGATGACCCTCGGGTGCTTCAGCCACTGCGTGAATAGGTCGATGTCGCGCATGTACCGATTAATGAACTGATGCGCCTTTTTGGGGTCCTGGTCTTGATCGAGCGCCGTGTTCGCGGCGTGCAGTAGGCCCCAGTGCAAAAATCCGTTGAACTCTTCTCGCTGCCGCTTCACTTCCTGCCCTTCACGCTGTGGCTGCATGAGATAGTCGATCTGGTCTTCCGCCGTCATCGGGTTTCCGAGCAGCTGCAGCCGCTTCTTGTCGCTCTCCGCCGCTTCCAGGACGTCGCGTGCGACGTTCATGTCCATGAACTCCTGCTCCTCGATGTCGTCGATCGCCGGATCGAAGCTCGGCGCCGGCAGCATGCGCTTCTCTTCGTCGAAGGCAGTGTCCATCAAGAACCGCTCCGGGGCCGTGAAAAATTGATCGTCAGCAAAAGTTAATTTTTCCGGTTCCTTAGGGTTCGGCACCGCCTTCACCTCCGGCACCAGCATGCCATCGAAGGTCTTTTTCGTCGCGTCGAACGTTTGGGCTCTCATGCGACCAGACCATCGATTATCGACGGGCCACCACCGGGTCATTTCGTCGGGTGCGCCGCTGCCCCCAGGAGGCCCGGCTGCTTGCGGCGGCGCTTTCGCAACAGATGGCGCCTGAGGAAACTCAGGTGGGGCCTGATGCGACGACTGCGGTGCCCTCGTGACCACGAGGTGGCCGACGGCGACACGGGCTGCAGTGGCACTCCACAGGAGCGAAGTGCCGATTGTAACGCCGCTGACCCTCCGCATGCTACCCTTGCAAAGGAGGAGGCGAGAGAGAGAGGAGGATGGGGGGGACAGTGTGGATGGGGGCACTGGTGAGTGAGACGACACTGCCCAACCAAGCCGCTAGGTTCCATAGATTGTCGCACCGAAACCAACTCCGGAACGGGCGGGGGAGAGGGGCGTGAAATGGTTGAAAAAAAACACGCATCGACCGCCGTTTGCCACGCGCTCTCGACAGAGGGGCAGAAGACATCGCGCGCTGCGATTCGAACTGCCTCAGTTGCTTCAGTTTCTTTCGTTTAGTTGTTAACCTTCGCGGGTTCGAGGCCCTCCCCTTCCTCCGTGGCTGCTTCTTGCACTCTCTAGCGTGCGTGAGTGGTGTGTGTGTCTCAGTGCTCCGGGGCGTCGATGAGAGGCACAAAGCGAGTGGCGAACGTGCCAGACGCGTTGTTCATGCCGATCAGGAAGTTCGTGAACACAAAGGGCGGGCTGGGCGGCGTGGTGGTCGTGGTGGCCAGGACACTCCCCGTGGCGTCGTTGATGCCCGTGAACGTTCCCTGTGCGTCGGGAACCGTCGCCCAGTCGCTACCGAGGGTGTACAGGATCTTGTCGACGATGAGGTTGCCGTTGAGCTGCATACCAGCGGACCGCGTATCGGGCGACAGGTTGAACAGGCGCGCGCCGGTCTTGTCGTAATGCGGCACGTAGGACGCGGCGATCGTCTCGATGTTGAAGGAGTGCTGAGGGGGCCAGTAGTCCTTGATGACCACGACGAGGGGCCCTGGGGTCAGGGGGATGCGTGCCTTGACGAGCAGCGACCCACGCGCCCCGTTCGTGTTCTCATACACGGCGATATCGCCGAAGCCGTCGGAGAACACCTCAACCCAGCTGGAGAACTGGCCGAAGGCATAATTCGACCACGTGTAGGAAACGTTGCCCTGGGAGATGATGGCGTCGACGTTGTGAGGGGCCGGGATCGTGTGCCCGAAACGGATGTAGGGCTTGTTGTTCGGCGGCAGCGTCGGGGCAGGCGTGGTGGGCGTCGGCGTGGTGGGAGCCGGCGACGTGGACGTGGGGGTTGCTGTGACGGTGGACGTCGGGTGGTACGCCTCGCAGATGGCGACCTCGAACGAGTCGGTGGTCACCGGCTGATTGACGAGACTGAAGTGCACTGCGCCGAAGGTGCCATCCTTCAGCCCGACGGCCCAACCGGTGAAGCCGATACCGGCGCACGACCCGGGCGCAGTTTGCGTTGACCGCGCCATGACCTTGTCCCCAAAGCGAATGGCGTTGGAAGGTACGACGCCGCCCGTTTGGGCCTGCTTCCACTTCCACGTTTGCCACTTTGGGCCCTTCTTGGGGACGTACATGTTGTTGCTGAAGTACACGGACCCGTTCAGGTACGAGCGGCAATAGTCGTTGGGAATCATGCTGGCCTGGTAGTCGTGGTGACCCCACGTGTTGGAGCCGGGGTCACTGGAGAAGCAGGGAAACACGTCGCCCTTGTAGAGGCAGTCCCCGAAGGAGTCCGTGATGACCCACGTGTAGGCCGCAACGAAGAGATCGGTCGGGTCCGTGTTCTGTTGGTACGTGAGGGGTTCCCACGTGACGCAGGGAAGGTTCATCGGCTTGTCCTGCGCGACGACCGCGGCGGACAGAAGCGCGAGGCCACAGACCAAGGCGGACAGAAGGCGCATGTGAATTAAAAGAATCGGACGGGGGCCTATGTGAGGCTCCAAGTGTGTTGTGCGTGGAAGGCATGTGAAACAGTGCGGAAGCGGCGGGAAGAGGGCGCGCCACAGGAGGGGGCGAACACACCGACGAGGTGGAGGGTGGATGTCTACAAGCAGAAGTTGCATTGTTTTCATGCTCCTTCTTTGTAAGAGGGGCGGTACCCCCATCACGTGAGTTCAAGCGACTGCGAAAGCCTTGAACTCGTGCAACGATGCCGCACGGGCGAGCGACGCTGGGGCGACCGTGGACTCGCTGCTCGCAAAGTTCGCAGCGCTGGGAGTCGAAACGAAACTGGCTGAGCGCCCTCTCGCCGGGCGCTGGTCGGCAAGACTGTTGGTCGCTGGGGTGCGGACTCCCCCGTCGTGAGGTCGGCTGGGAGACGCGACGTCCGCCGCTGTACTGATGGATGATGCTCGCTGTCGGGCAGCGGCCCGGCGAGTGCACCGCAAGAGGCCCTGCTGAAACTGGGCGGTGATTCTGATTGTGTTTCGGATGGCAGGGGCCATGCTGTCATCCCACACTTTGCGCAGCGCCGTTGTGGCAGAGGGAGGCATCGACAAACCGGAGAGGATTCGCTCGAACGCGGTGGCTTCGCCGCCCAGAATGGATGTACCCATCGCGTCGTCGAGAATCATAGCGGCCAGCTTTTCTGGCCGCCGCTTTTCGTCCAGCCTGAACAGAGACAACGGGGACTCCCGGAGGAACCCGATCAGCCGTCGCCACATTTCGTCTTCGGTAGGGACTTGGTGCTCGACCTTGCCGTCCGACGCCTCGATCACGGCCGACACGTATTGGCGGATGGACGCAAAGTGTTGCCCAAGGATCACGTTGAGGTGCGGCAGCAAGCGGGCAGCAGCCACCAGGAGGGGTGCATAGTCCGTCGCGGCATTGGCGGCGGACTCCGCACTGTCTCCTCCTGCACCCTCGCCCTCCACTTGATCGCATCCGAAGCGAATTGACGCGCGACGGCCGCTCGTCGTTCCTGTCACATTCGCGCTTTTTTTCCGGCGAATAGCGGTGCGATCGCCGGAGCTGCTTGCCTCCAGCGCGACGAGGCTCGTCAACTGCTCGTCACTTGGCAACTCGATTGACATGTCCGCTGCTTCGCAGCAGCGGCGCAATGTTGCCAACCATTCCTTCCGGGTGTCGAGACCACATAAAAAGAAGCCCGGGGATGACACCAGCGAGCGACTGTATTCGGCGAGCTCGCGGAACGCGTGGACGCACGCCTCCATCCACGGTGCCATGACGGAGGGCGACGGATCGCGGCCCGCCTCGCTGCTGCCCCCTTCTAGCTGTTCGAACTGGCTGGACGAGCCCGCGGCCAGGCCGTTCCCTCCGCGGGGGGAGGGACTCATGGCCTGACTGGCGGGTTGCTTCAGGCTGCCGCTCGCGGCGGTGCTTCGCACCATCGTGTAGCTGACCTCCGACACGTCTCCGCGACGCCGAACACACTTCCACTCGGGAAGGGATCCCGGGCCATCGACGATGTCCGAAAATGCGACCGAGCCACTTGCGCCGCCGAACGGGGAGGCCCCCTCCGCGGCGGCACTCGACGCCACATGCACGGCGACGACGCTGGTTGGGGCACTTCGCCGATCACCAGATAATAGAGCCGTGCCTGTGGCCTGAACCGGGTAAGTCCCGTGCACGGTGCTTGGAGCCGCCTCCCACGTTGCCTCATCGCAGATGAAATGGCCAGGAAGTGCGACGGCGGTGAGCTCTATCGCACGGCGAAGGGCGAGCCCGTGGTAGTACCAAGTACCCGTCGCCCCGTTCACTTCGGCGACCGTCGGCCCTCGCAGAATTCCGCAGCGCACACCAGGAGCGGTCGAAAAGGGATTGGTGCCGACACTGCCTCCCGGCGGGCCGTGCGGCTGCTGTTCAAGATCTAAAACGGAAATTCCCGGCCACACGACCGTCGCACAGCGTTCCAACGCCGCAGACGCGGCGAAAACGGCGTGTTCGATCGTGCCGAACACCGCCAGCATGGCGTCGGGGCTCGGGGACCACAGCTCGTAGCCGTAGTGTGCGGCAATGGCGGCGCGAACCGTCCGCACGAACAATCGGACGGCCTCCATTGTGGCGCGGCGTCGGGGCCCAGAGCACCAGTGCCGGTGGTAGTCGAGGGATGCTTCAAAAATGACAAAGACCGCCTCGGATGCCGGCGGGGGGGCCGTTGACGGCACCTTCGCCTCCTTCGCGAGCTGCGCAAGGCCGAAGCGAATGGCATTGAGCTCATCCTGTGCGACGTCGGACGCCGATCGAACAATCGCATCGAGCGCCGAACAGGGCCAGCGCGCCGCGTCCCACGACGAACTGCAGTTCGACGCCATCGTGAAGTATCCCGATGCGCCACTCGGCCGGGGAGCACTACTCCCACCAGGTGGGGACGCCATCGTGGCGGCTACAACCGCCGCGAACGACTGCCTGCCAGCGATCGCGGCTCCGACGCAGGGAGTGCCCTTGGCGGTAACTCGAAATCTGGCACCGTACTCCTCCGGCACCGCGAATACTAACCCGTGCGGCGTCACCGACCCATCTTGCAGCGTGGACGTGCGTGCGAGGGAGGCCGCTACTAATGACGCGGTGTCGGCGCGGACCACGAGCTCCATGGACGCGGCATCGGCGATGGTGGCGCAGTGCTGGGCGGTGGTCGCGGTCAGCAGCATCTGACCCGGAGCCCCAACGTGGTTCAGCAGAAAGAGGAGATCCGTGACCAGCGCATTGTGGCTCAAGGCGTCGGCCGCCGCGTCCGTGGCCGCCGGCAGGGTGCGTGAGCTCCGCCCAGCAGGCCTGCTGCTCCATCGAAGCTTCCTCGATGGCGTGAATGGCCACTTGGCAGCGAGGCCCTTGATACAGCACTTTGCCGTCCGCATAGACGATGGAGCACGCCGGCACGTTTAGCACCGCGGCGGACCACATGATCTTCAGGGCCGCGCGCAGGAAGGCCGCGGCCCAGCGCACGATGCTGGGAACCGACACGACTTCCTGAAACAGCAGGACGAAAGCGTCGACGCCCGCGGCAACAATGGAGCCGCCAGACGAAGCTAGATCCTTCTTGAGCGCGGTCTCCAGCGAGGTGCGGCAGCCAAGGCAAACGTCGGGCGAGCTCGCCACGTAGATGTCATGCAGCTCCGGCACGCGAACGACGATGACCACGCTGTGCCGCTGACCTCTCGAAGACGCGGACGATCGCCTGCGGCCGTCGCCACCCCCAAAATCCGACGGGTCGTCGATGGCGTCCGGAGGTGCCTCGCCGCCCCCACTTCCGATGGTGGAGCCGCGCCGCGACGCCACCGCATCCGCCATCGGCTTCCCGCGCAGGTGGTCGGCAAGGAGCAGCGCGCGGCGGCTTTCCGCCTCCCACGCGACGACGCGCGACGCGAGGCTTGTCGCCTCGCTAGACCAGAGTTCAGCGGGCGAGAGCGCGACGTGCCTCGCTCCCGTTGCCGACAACACGGCAGGCAGCGGGGTCAGGCAGCGAACGTCGGGGCGCAGCTGGATGAGACGGTCCTTCAATGCAACGGGGGTCAGTAGCTGGAACGATTCTCCTCCGCTGTCCAGCGATAACCGAGTCGGTACACCGCAGCTGTCCGCGACGGCGGTCTCGGTGCTTGTGCTGGGCCAGAGAACGCTGGCTGGCCGCCCCGTGGCCGAAAAGGTAGCTGCCTGGGCCGACGTGAGAAGCAGCATCCCGTCGTGGCGCGTGGCCATGTCGCCCGTGACACGTCCCGTCACGGAAATGAAGCCTGGGAGGGTGAGACCACACATTATTGACGACGCCTTGACGGGCGGCCCGAACGCCAAAACGCCGCCTGTATCCGGGTCGCCTTCCAAAGTCACCTCCCCGAAGTCGATGGCGACACGAATTCTGGGACCCCTCCACACCATGCGAGCATCAGGCTGGAACTCTGGCATCTCGAGCAACGCCTCTGGCCACGGCGACCGCAACAAGTTGCTCTGCAGCGCGGCGGCGAAATCGAGCCCTGAAAGGACGGTCGGGAACAGCAACGTCGACCCGTAGCCTTCCGAGACGCACTCGAATCCCCTGAGCTCCATAGCGAGTTGGCGCACAGCGCTACTAAATACGTTTGCCGACATTCTGCCAATCGATGGGCTGCGAGACCACACTTCGGCGATCTGCGGGTAGTCGCATGTGACCACGCAAAGAGGCCCAGCGTCCGGGACCGGCACACCGCCAACCGTCGGCACGATGCCAAACGTCTTCAACGCTGCCTGGGTCCCCTTGAGGCGCTCTTTGAGCGTGGACATCTCGACGCGCATCAGGGCGGCAGAACGATCGGCCTTGGACCGACCCTGCGATTCTGCCTTAATGGCCGCGTCGATGAACTGCGTGACGATGACTCGACTCTGCGCGAGTGGCTGCGCGGCCACGAGATCCAGAGAACGCACGATTTGTTGCAGTTCGCTGCACTGCCTCTGGGTCGTCAAGGTCTGAAGCACCCGGTGAACGGCGTCCGCGGCCTCACAGACCGCACGTGACGCAGCCCCGATAAGGGTCGTCACCGCTTCGCAAGGGGTCGCCGCCGCGGCCAGCACACCGTCGATGGAAGTCGCGGCCGCCACCGGCAGGCGAGATTGCAGCTCGGAAAGGTCAGCGTCGGCGGGGGGGGCGGTTCCGACGCCGCTTCGCCGCCAGGTGTCGTCGGGGGAAAACGCCCCGGCGGAATCTGCCGTCGTAAAACAAACGCTGTCCGCGTCCGTTCCCGCGATGACTTTGGACAGGTCGCACCCGCCGTCACGGACTTTGTCCACGAGCGCATCGACGGAGCCCAGCATCGCGATGTCGCCCGTCGTCATGCCCATCAACCGGATGAGCGATTTACGTCGGCGCCCCTGCAGCGTCTTGGGCGACGGAATAGGGCTGCCCACGCCGCCCACATCGCCCGCTGCCGATCCCGCCGTGGCCAGTTGCGTTGCGTCCAGCCGCGGCGACTTTCGACTAGAAATGGCGTGGATGGGCGAAGGCGCAAGGGAGCCGCTCGCACGGACGCTCGTGTTGCCCCCGAGCAGACCCGTCGTGGATCCCGATAGCAACGAGTGTGCGGCCGAGGGTACCAATTTCGCGACTGCGGGGCTCGCGCCTTCGACGGTGATCGGCTCCCACTGGGGCAAAGCGATCGCAGGGGTCGCGGCCGCGGGCGACGGTTGAGGCGATGCGGTCGTCGCGGTCTTGTAGACTAGGAGGTGAAGCTCCGGCTCCCGTTTGGTGGATAGGGCTCCTCGATGATCCGCCGCCGATGCGGACGCTGATGATGGGCGCTGCGCGGCGGCCGCGGACACGGCGCGCTTCACGGCACCTAGCGTGGGAATGGGCGAAGGAACGGGCGGAGGAAGGACCATGCCGACCGACGCGGCCATCGGGCCTTCCCAGGCTGATAGCGAGTCCAGCGTCGCGGCGCCGCCGAGCCCACCACAAAGATGCTGCGCGGCGTCGTGTCGCGTGAGCTGGCGCTTCCGGCGAGGTGCGACGGTGGCGGCTGGCCTTCGCGACATGTTTGCGAAACAATGAGATTCAACAACCTCTCTGGTACAGTGCGCCTCATGATGACGCAAAGGAAACGCCCATCAGTCGCGACCCCGCAGCGACGAAACTCTTCGCGGTGAGAATGCAATTCAACTACGCCCCTTGATGGAAGAGAGGAGGGTGGCCATATGAGTCTATCCACAAGACGGATGGGGGAGCGACCCATCGTCAAACTACCATTGCGTCGATCGCCACTCCTGCGAATGTAGATCGTCTCACAGAGCGGGGGGGCCGCCCCCGCACCCCACGCCACTCTCAAGCGTCTTCGTCGCCTTCCAGCACTTTGGAAAAATCTTGTTCCGTGATTTGGAGCAACTTGGCCGCCTCCAAGTGAAACTTTTGCCGCTTCAACACATCGATCAGCCTGTTCTGCTTGCGGATGCAGTTGACGAACTCGGAGCGCTGGGCCTCCAGCATGCGAACGTCAGCTTCCAATGCGGTGATACGTTGCGAGGCGGCGGACGATGCGGCATTCTCACTCGCTTGCTTCTGCGCCTCCGCGAGTTGCTGTCGGGTGCGCTCCAAGTCTTGCAGTGCTCGAGCCAGTCGACCATCCTCTGATCCAGACAAGGCGGCCCCCGCGGGACCCTTCACTGGCTGGCGGTGCGCCGCGGCGAGTTCCTTCTTCAGAAGCGTAATGCGACTTTCCGCCACCTTCAACTGCGCTTGCGTGTCTCGGTGCTGAGCAACCTCCTTATCGAAGCGTAGAGTCGCCTGCGTCAATTGTTTCGACAGCCGTTCGGCTTCCTCCTGCAATGTCGTCATTTGAGCGTCACACAATTGCAGCTGCCGCTGGGCGGCGCGCAGATCTTCCTCGGTGGTCTCCCCGGAAGGTCGCGCGGCCCCCGCGGGAGCGGAAAATCGTGTAACGTGCACGTTCGACGTTTTTCTCGATCCGGGGGGCGGGTCCATGCTCGCAGTGGCCTTTGCCAACTGTCGGTCGGCAAGCCGCGTCGACGCGGCCGCCTTCAAGTCTACCTGGTCTCTCAACGCTTGAAGTTCAGGGTCCGTCGACATGGAGGATGGTGGGGGGTACGGCGACTGTGAGGGGTTGTGGCGAGTGCCCTTAACCCAATCACCCGCATCGTTTCCCCTTGTGCCATCGTTTGAAAGGAAGGGCTGTGTAATCTCCCCAAGTGCATACCCCCTCGCGCTAGCGACGCGCCCCTTTCCCGCTTGCGGCTGGTCCTGCTGCTGCGTGATTCTTAGCGCACGTTTGGCAAGGGCAAGCACCGACATGGCAAGGTTTGGTACAGATACCGTGCTTGCACGGGAGCACTTTGGAACAAGGTTTGGAACAAGACGGGGCCTCTGTGTGGCAGGGCTGGAACCAGTCGAAAGGCAGCCCGTGCGACGCGCACAACTTGGCAACCGGCAGCACACAAGGGGGGCAATCTCCGTCAGGATGGCAGGCGTGGTTCGCTGGGTGACCACATCGCCGCGCGATCGAACACGGGTGACTGCAACGGGGAGGCGGGGTGCTGCAGGGTACCGGAGGCTCGAGCACGGTCTTGCCGCACTTGCAGTACAGCGGTTCGTAGCTGGTAAAGGAGCAAGGGGGGCATGGCCCTTTGTGGCACAAGCGGCCGCACTCATGCGCACCGCACGGCGCCCGCTTGCGGCAGACGCGAAAGCACGTATGATCGGGGTTGTCACAGCATGTCGTCTCGCAGGCGTGGCGACCGCACGAGAGCTTTTCCTGGCAGCGGCGAGGGCAGCGCGGGGGGAAGTTATTCGGGAGTGACTTTGGCTTGATTCCGAGGCGTTGTGCCGTCTCCAGCCACACCGTGCGATCCGGTTCAGGGGATTCTCGACCGCCGGGTGGGTCCGGCGGTGGTGTTGCCGCCGAGGCCGCACGGGGCAACCGAATCGTCGTGCTGAAGCATGGCACGTCAAACCGCTGTCGGCCGCACCGGCAGGAAATCGTCACCGTGGCCACGCACGGCGGGCAGTCGCTGTCATGGCAGGCGGCAGTACAGCAATGTGCGCACGACGATCTCGGCAAGCCACAAGTTTGGCCGCAAGTTGGAATGGGGTCATCACACCGCACGCGCGGCGGCGCGCCGGCCGCAAACAGCTCCACGATCGCACGCTTGCCGCAAGGGCAGGTCCGCTGCCGTTCGAGGGTGCGCCCACAAAGGCCGCAGCCCCCGACGTGGCAGGTCCGGGTGCACTGGTGCACGCCACAGTCCAGCAGCTTCGCGCAGAGACTGCCGCAACTCCAGCTGAGATCAGTGTCACATTGCTGTAGCTTCGAGGAACGTTGACAGTAACAAACAGTCGGCCCGACGACCTGACACATGGCGCACGCGCCTGGATGGCACGCACGCTCGCAGTAATGCCGGCCGCAGTTGAGCTCCTTACCGCACGCGGTCCCGCAGCCGAAGCCGGACACGCCAGAGGAGCAACCCACGGAGGCGACGTCGGCCCCGCAATAGCAAGACTGCTCTCGAACATGGCCGCAAGGCGGGCAAGGACCTGGGTGACACAACTGCGTACAGATGTGGGGGCAGCGAGGATCCGCTTGACGCTTTCCACACGGCAGTCCGCATGTGCCAGGCACAGGGCAGTTAGGGGACACCACTGGCTGGGCGACCTTGCCGCAGAAGCACCTAAACTCGAGCGTGTTGGCACCTTGCTCGTGCTGGCACAGTGGGCAGCGCGGCATGCCGGTCGCCCCCCCTCGGCTGCTTGCCCAATACTGCATGCAGGGTAAATGTTGGACGGCGAAGCATCGCCGGCACCACCACAGCGGTTGCGACGCCGCAATCGGCTCGGTGCAAATGACGCAATCGCAGGAGCCCTCTTGGAGGCGGCGCGTGATCGTGGCGCTGAGATCGGCGGGATCGCCCTTCTCACCGCCGGAATCACCGGCAAGCGGCAGTACCGCCCCGTCGTCCGCCAGCAACGAAGCAGGTGCCGTCGTCGGCTGTGGGGGCGCAGCGGCCATGCAACCAAAGGTCTGATGGATTCGCTGTGGATTCGACCAAACTGTCGTCACAATGGTGGAGCAGCAGCCAATCGAACGGTGGCGGTCGCGCGCGAAAGGATACAGTTGCCCCCATCATCAGCGTGGGATGCCGCCATGGGTGGGATGCCCCATGGTTGGGATGGAGGGCGAAAACGCAGCGCAACGAACGGAACGAAGAATGTCCGACCGCTGGTAGCACCACCTAGTCAACAACACACACACGAGAGAAATGATGAGGCGGGGGGGCATACGCAATGTAAGTGATTTCCGTTTTACGCCACCGCGAGACCGCGGCGCACGAGTAGCGGTTGGAGGTACGGCTCGCAGCCGACCAGTTGCCGGAAGAGTTCCAGGGAGTCCGCGCTCCCGCCTTTGGAGAGTACCAGCTGACGCATTCGCTCACCGTTCTCACGGCGTAGGCCTCCATTCTGCTTGAACCACTCGACGGCGTCGGCGTCCAAGACTTCACTCCAGATATAGGCGTAATACTTCGCTGAGTACTGATCGCCTGAAAAAATGTGAGCAAAGTACGTCGCACGATACCTACTCGGCACCGCCGCGAAGTCGAGGCCGACCCGGGCGAGGGCGTTGGCTTCAAACCGAATGATGTCACTTGCCTTCGGGGCCTCCTCTGGGGCGGCGACCTGGTGGAAGGCCTGGTCCAGTAGCGACGCGGCGAGATACTCGGTGGTGCGGTACGCCTGGTTGAACTGGTTGACCGTGCGCGCCTTCAACGCCAGCTCGGCGGGAATGGGCTCGCCGGTTTCGAAGTGTTTCGCATAATGGTTCAGCACGTCGGGCCACAAAGCCCACGTTTCGTTCACCTGCGATGGAAATTCGACGAAGTCCGTCGGGACGTTCGTCCCCGCGAAGCGAGGGAAGCGCACGCTGGACAGCATGCCGTGCAAGCCGTGCCCGAACTCATGAAACATGGTCTTCACCTCGTCGTAGGTGAGCAGCGAGGGGCGGCCGGCAACGGGCTTGGGGACGTTCAGGTGATTTGCGATGACGGGCGTCGTGCCCAGCAGGCCGCTCTGGGCCACGTAGTCGCTCATCCAGGCGCCGCCCTTCTTGCTGTCGCGGGCGTAGCTGTCCATGATGAAGAGCGCCACGAGCGTCGTGCCGTCCTCCTCGAACACGTTGTATACCTTCACGCTCGGCTCGTACACCGGAAGGTCCGTGCGTTCGACGAACTGCAAGCCGTAGAGTCTGGTGGCCGCCCAGAAGACGCCGTCGTGCAGCACACGGTTGAGCTCAAAGTACGGCTTGAGGGCGTTCTCATCGAAGTTGTACTCTTTGCGTCGCAGCTTTTCGGCGTAAAAGTCCCAATCCGCGGCCGACAGTTCGAAAGCGGTGCCGCCCAGTTCCTCGTTGACCATTCGCTGCATGACGGCGGCATCGCGGCGCGCGTTGCTGACGGCCGCCGGGGCCATATCGGACAGCAGTGAGTTGACCTTGGCAACATCCCCGACCGTCTGTTCCGCCAATTGGAACGCGGCGTGGTTCTCGAAGCCCAACAGCCGTGCACGCCGTGCGCGGGCCATGGTCAAGTCCGAGATAATTCGGCGGGTATCCACCGCTCCCTCCACCTCACCGGTGCCGCGGCTCAGGGACGAACGGAGAATCTTCTGCCGCGACGCGCGCACCGTGAGCGAGTCGAGGGCGGGTTGGCCGGTACAATTGATGACCTTCACAAGATAGTTTCCCTTGCGCTTCGACGCATCCGTTTCGGCGTCCGCGGCAGCCTTGGCGGCAGCAATTTGATCCTCGGAGAGGCCGTCCAGCTCTGCCGCGTCCGTGAACCAAACGGCGGCTTGGATCATCGCATTGAGATTTTGCTGCGAGAAATCCGTTTCCAGCGACGCGATCTCGCCGTTCAACGCCTTCAGCTGTTCCTGATGTTCCGGCGAAAGTCGAGCACCGGCGCGGACCAAGTCGAGATTGTAGCGCCAGAGCAGCCGCTCGGATTCGGCGTCGAGGTTGAGCCCGTCCTTGGCGTCGTAAAGCACCTTGATGCGAGCGAACAGCTTCGGGTCCATCGCGATCTTGTCCTTGTGAGCGGCCAAGCGGGGCGCCAGATCTCGCTCGAGTGCCTTGATGGCGTCGGTCGTGTTACACAGCCCCATGTTGAAGAAGATTCCGGCCACTCGCGTGAGTGTTTGGCCGGCGCGTTCGAGTGCCACGACCGTGTTGTCGAACGTGGGCGCCTCCACGTTGCCGGTGATGGCTGCGACCTCTCGCAGATGCTCGGCCATCGCCGCGTCGAACGCGGGAGCATAGTGCTCGTCCCGAATCTTGTCGAAGGGAGGGAAACCGCAAGGGTGCGGGCTCTCAGCGAGCAGAGGGTTGCCGAGGTGGTCGGCGGAAGCGGCCGACATGTGCAACCGTGCCGCGAAGGGGATCGATAGGAAAGGAAGTAGAAGTGACGCTGTCCGTGAACGTACGTTTTGCTCAAACGGCACAACGTTATTCGAAACGGGCAGGCTACGCGACCGTCGTAGCGCTACGAATGCGAGCACGGGGCAAACCACGCGACCCACGGCTGCCCTGGCCAGCTGCTTCTTGTGCATAAGGGCGGGAAGGGAACGGGGGCGGTGGCTGTATTGTGTCGGGAAGTGGCTAACACACTTTCAGTGATGCGTCGCCCCTTTACGGGGACATTTTCGGACCCAGCCGACTACAACACAATATGCCGGATCGTCGCCCGACCTGTGTTCCAAGCAACACATCATGCCGGATCGTCGCGAAAAAATGTCGGATTTGGGCACTTGGCGGAGAGGCGGCCCCTGGCAGCTTGCCGGACGAGTACAGTGCGGTGTACGCCGGTGAAGCATGAAGACGTCCAAGATCGGTCTGGTGTTGCAAAAACCACACCGCTGCCGCGACGGATAGGACCGGGAACGAGATCTTACACGGATCCCCCCATCCCACGCGCGCATCCACTGCGGTGCCGATACCCAGTCCAGTCCGTGCTGCCCGAACCGCTTGTGTGAATACCCGCCGCCACTCCTCCAGGCGTTCGGACAGCTGAACGCGTTTACGGAGGATCTGCCGCCGCCGGCTGCACCGTCAGCGTGCACCGTCAGCGTGCAACTCGGAACTCGGCGTTTGAGGTGCAATGGCGGGAGACTCATCGACAAGGAGTCCGACGGCCGCAGGAGGAGAGAGAGGTGGCGATGGCCGGGGGTCGTCAGACTTGCCCTGGGGGAGGCCAGCTACGGCCGTCCGCTGATCACGTGTGGATGAATCGCGCCGACGGGATTCAGTAGACACACAGTCGCAACCCGAGCGGCCTTTGCCGGCAGCCTTCTTTCTCTCTACCACGGGAGAAGACAATTATGCGATTACAGCGTCACGTCCAACGCCTTCAAGGCGGAGCACTCGTAGAGGAACTCATTGCCCACAACGGTGAGGTGTGCGAGGGGCGTCAGATCCAAGGTTTTTAACCCGCGGCAGTCTCGGAGAAACCAGTCGCCTACACCGGTGAGGCGCGCGAGGGGAGTCAGATCCAACGCCGTCAACCCGGAGCAGCCGTGGAGGAATGTATTGCCCACTCTGGTGAGGTGCGCGAGGGGCGCCAGCTCCAAGGTTTTCAACCCCCGACAGCCTTGGAGGAATCCGTATCCCACGCTGGTGAGGTGCGCGAGAGGCGTCAGGTCCAAATTATTCAATCCGGAGCAGCCGCCAAGGAATCCATCACCCACGATAGTGAGGTGCCGGAGGGGCGTCAGTTCCAACGCCGTCAACCCGGAGCAGCCGTGGAGGAATGTATTGCCCAATCTGGTGAGGTGCGCGAGGGGCGCCAGCTCCAACGCCGTCAACCCGGAGCACCCATAGAGGAACTC
>ERZ1292633.938-Hain-H41-02um-R1-938-length-32252-cov-31_pt1 | contig 32252 bp, 35 predicted proteins | sample MGYA00564406_ERZ1292633 | MGnify/ENA primary metagenome ERZ1292633 (study PRJEB36523, sample SAMEA6512639) | groundwater metagenome | collected 2019-01-08 | study: AquaDiva: Metagenomics assemblies of 32 groundwater samples
ATTCTATCACTTTTGCTTTGAAAAGGGGGAGGGGTTTGTGCAACAGACTCCTTAGTCAAGAATTCATAAGCATGCTTATCAATAGAAATGATATTATTCTCAAAATCATCTCTCTCTATATCAACCGTCCTTATCATATGAGCATAATCAGGCGCAATAGACAGCCGAACATTGTTTCTAAGGCTTTCATAGCTTCCGTTTGCATGGTAATCAGTGAGAAGATCGATAAGATTTCTAAGTTCACAATGTTTATGTTTTTTTATTAACTCTTCGGTCTTTAAATATTTAGGTTGAAAGTATTCGGCGTCAAATCGAAAGAGTTTGCTTGAAATTATAACCTTCGAGAGTGTCGCAACAGAACTTTGCATTATTAATCCGCCCAAAACGAAAGATTTTCGCTCTTTGAAAACTCAATAAACGCCTCCGCTATGCCGTCCGGCAATTCTCCATTATGATTGTGCAGGTCGTGGTCAACAATAAGGTGGCCGTTTTGATCCAGCTTATCTTGTCCGCTTTCGTTTTTGACGTATTTATAATCGCCAGAGTTGTCCTTGCCGCCCTTATCGCTTACGGCAAAGAAGATGGGGTAGTCATCTACTTTAGGGCAAAGCTTGTCATCCCACTTCTGCACAAACAGTACGCTGGTCTTGGTGCCTGTGTGAGGTTTGAAGGTGTTGCCGTGCAGCCCGACAACAGCCAGAATCCGTCCGTGTTGGGCGATAAAGTCCCGAATAGGCTTGTCCGATGTATTATTGAAACGGCCTTGCGGCAGGACGATTGCCATGCGTCCGCCAGGTTTGAGGAAGTCCAGATTGCGTTCGATAAACAGAATGTCCCGCCCGACTTTTGATTGGGCCTTACGGTTGGCGTTAAAACCAAGTTCGTACTGGTGCAGGATGCGGCTTTCTTTAATGTCCCCGGCAAATGGTGGGTTGGCCATGAGGATATCAAAGTTGAAGCATTTGTTGCTCCCCTTTTCGGCCCGGAGCTTTTCCAGCCGCTCAAACCCTTTGCCGTATGTATTGATCCATTTTGTATCTGCCTTTATGTTTCTTTCTTTGTCTCCTGTCTTGTCTACCCACCGTTCATAGTCCAGCGCATTCAGATGCAAGACATTGGTTTCGCCGTCACCTGCAATAAGGTTCAGCGTGCGGGCCACTCGCACGGTTTTTTCATCAAAGTCTATACCGAAGATCTTTAATATATGCTGCTTTTCCTTTTCGGAAATTTCGGCATTGGTAAAGAGATGCCCTGTGATCTGGAAAATGGTATGCACAGGAAACCCGCAACTCCCTGAAGCCGTATCAATCATATACTCGCCGCGTTTGGGGTTGAGCATTTTCACGCACATATCTATGACGTGGCGGGGTGTGAAGTATTGCCCCTTTTCGCCTTTGGCCGATTTATTCACCAGATATTCAAAGGCCTCGTCCACAACCAGCAGATTAGAGTTGAAAAGCTTTACATCCTGTAAGCTGGCAACGCAAACGGCTAAATGGCTGTCCGAAAGCTCGAAAACAGCCCCATCCGCAAAGACACCAGGCCACTGGCCCTTTGCCTGATCGAACAGGCCTTGAATCTTGTTCTTAAGTTCCGTGTCTGTCTGGCCGGAGTTTCTGAACTCCATTGCCCTAAAGCCCTCATCAGAGATGCCGCTTACGGCTGCTTTTAGCGTGTCATAATCGGAACCGCCAAGATAGCTGGGCGCATTGCCGTATGGTGCAACAGATTCTGCTACAGAGGTTTTAGTGACCTGTGTCGTAAAATAGTTGATGACTTCTTTATCTTTCCGGCTCAGGAACTCGTCGTAAAGTTTGGTAAATATAAGCTTGAATACCTCTTCAAAGACATCCACACCGGCATTAGCCAGCACTTCGTCTTCCATATCCAAAATGATCTCTTTCAAGGACTTGCGCTCGTTGGCGATCTTATCCTTGATGATGAGGTCTTTGAGGGTAAACCTTTCGCTGAGTATGTCCTTAAGAGTTTGGCTTGCCCTGGGAATGTCCGTAATCGGCTCAAAGTAGTTTGGGTCTTTGCGGTGATAATGAGAAATCTTTTCGCCATTGGTCCATACGCTCATCGGTGCGCCGGTCGCATTGCAGTATGACCGCAGTTGGTCTTTGCCGTCCTTCCATTTCGGCTTTTTCAGCTCAACGATGATGTATGGCGTATCGGGGCGGTCTTTATCAAATACCACAATATCAGCGCTTTTCTTCTCCCTGCCGAAAGTAACCTGGTATTCAAATAAAAGCCGTTTTTTTGGGTATCCGTATTGCTGAATAAGTCTTTCAGCGTAAAGCTGACGGACTATTTCTTCCGGCTTTAGCTGAATCTCCTTATCTCGGATAATGCATTTTACAAAGGGTGTTTCCTTCCCGCGCCCTTCCTTTGTGAAAATTCGTTCATGGAGGTTAGAGATTTCATCTGCCGTAAAAAGCGATAGATGATAATTACTGTCTTTAAGAATCGTTTGTATCAAATCTTCTTTTGACATTCTTTCTCCGTTATAAAAAAGATACCCCTGGAGTGATTTATTTCCCTCACCCTCGCAATCCCTTTACCCTTAACCATCGTTACGAGGCCGCTCTTTTCAGCCCCTGAGATTAAAATATCCAACACAAAAATCGGGCCGATTGGACAATTCGATGGTCTCGTTTAGACCAGTGGTAAGATGGTTTTCTATGTTATCGTATATCTTGGGCATGAGGTTTATCCTTGAGATACGTCCAAATGCGCGATAGAAGCGGTCTTGATTTAATCACTGAACACCATCAAAGTCAAGCAATTAGGCAGGATAAAAGCTTTTATTCGGCAGCCCTTAAGGGCAGTCTGAAGCCCTCTTCTTTCTTGACACTGCCGGAAAATTTTGTTACGGTCAGGCCTATAATCGTGAACTATAAACTGAAATCGTAAGGAGTGAACCATGAACACATCAAAGTCCCAATCCCTTTTTGCAGAGGCGCAAAAGCTTATCCCAGGAGGGGTAAACTCCCCTGTCAGGGCTTTCAAGTCCGTTGGAGGGAACCCGCTCTTTATATCAAAGGCAAAGGGTTCTAAGATTTATGATGCCGATGGGAATGAGTTTATAGATTATGTCGGTTCATGGGGCCCTATGATAGTTGGTCATGCCCATCCGAAGGTTAATGAGGCCCTTAAAAAGGCGATTGACAACGGGACGAGTTATGGGGCGCCAACTGAACTTGAGGTGACCCTGGCAAAGATGGTGATAGATGCCGTACCTTCCATCGAAATGGTCAGGTTCGTTAATTCCGGGACAGAGGCCACAATGAGCGCCATAAGGCTTGCAAGGGGGTACACGGGAAGGGACAAGATAATAAAGTTCGAGGGGTGCTACCATGGTCATGCTGACTATCTATTGGTAAAGGCAGGTTCAGGGGTTGCAACTCTTGGACTTCCAGACTCTCCCGGGGTTCCAGCAGATTTTGCAAAGCATACATTGACAGCTACTTTTAATGACGTTAACTCGGTTAAAGCGCTCCTTGAGGCCAACAAAGGCCAGGTGGCCTGCATAATAGTTGAGCCGGTCGTCGGGAACGCAGGATGCATCCCGCCGAAAGAAGGATTCCACGAGGGGCTGAGGAAGCTCTGCACAGAGCACGGAGCCCTGCTTATATTCGATGAGGTTATGACAGGGTTCAGGGTTGCCTTCGGAGGCGCTCAGGAGAGATACAAGATTAAACCTGATCTCACGTGCCTGGGAAAGGTCATAGGCGGAGGTCTTCCGGTAGGCGCTTACGGCGGGAAAAGAGAAATAATGCAGAAGATAGCACCGGCAGGCCCCATATACCAGGCTGGGACCCTCTCAGGGAACCCATTGGCTATGACTGCCGGGATCGAAACGCTAAAGATACTCAAAGAACCAGGTGTTTATGTCAAACTTGAAGAGACCTCAAGATATCTTTGCGATGAACTAAGCAAGCTTGCCAGAAAGCATAACCAGCCATCGACCTTAAACCGGGTAGGGGCGATGTTCACCTCCTTCTTCAGCTCTCAGGAGGTCCGTGACTGGAATACAGCCAAGACCTCCGATACTGCCAAGTTTGGCAGGTTCTTCATGGGGATGCTTGAAAGAGGAATTTACCTGGCGCCGTCCCAGTTCGAGGCTGCATTTACCTCACTTGCCCACTCCAAGGAGGATATTGAAAAGACCTTGAAGGCAGCGGATGAGGTAATGAAGGGACTGTAAAGGTTTGTAATACCAATTCGCATTCAAATAAAGACTTTTGAATGCTCAGGTATAATACCAAGTAAGCTTTCATTAGGCTCAATAGTAGATGTTTGAAAGCAACTTGGTATAAAAATTAATTGACATTTTACCTCCCTCCATGCTATTAAAGTGCGTTATCTTTTGGGTGCATTTTTTGGGTGAGGATAGAAAAGAGCTTTTCAGACTGGTGTCTAAGTTCAGCACCGTAGGCCTAGAAATGGGTTTTTCGGTGGTTATCGGGTTGCTTATGGGGATATACCTCGACAGGTACCTGAATACCGATCCATGGATGACCATTGTTTTTTTGCTCTTCGGAGTTGTAGCAGCCTTCAGGGTGATAATTCGAGTCGCAAAAGAAAGCCGGCAAGAAGAGTGACGGCTTTATAAAGAATGATTAAATGGCCGTTTGAAATAACCTGCGTGGTCTTAATTTTAGCGACATCCCTGGCAGGCCTGCTTATATTCGGTTCTTATATAGTATTTTCAGGCATATGGGTCGGCGGACTGATCGGGATTATTAACTTCAAGTGGCTCGGCAGCATAGTAAAAGGGGTATTTTCAGAAGGCAGTGCAGCAAAGTATACAATAAAATACCTGCTGAAGCTTTTTTTTGTGATTATTGTTTCGGCATTTTTGATCTACGCCAGACTGGCAGACCCACTGGCCTTCCTGGTTGGTTTTACCATAATAGTTTTTACCGTCTCCCTCCAAGGGGCTGATTTTACAAACAGGAGCAAATAGGGATTATGGAACACGGATTTAACTGGTTCTCATTAGTGCCGATACCCTTTTTTCATGAATATCCTTATGTTCCCTTTGGGATTGTAATATTCTTGGTGCTCTCGGTTATGGCCTTATCCGTTTCACGGAAGATGTCCACTCCGGAAAATTACCTGGTTCCAGAAAAAACCCTTACTCTCAGGAATACCTTTGAAATGGTTGTAGAAGCCATTCTGGGATTGATACATGACACCATGGGAGAGCATGGGAAGTATTTCCTGCCGCTACTTGGCACCCTGGCATTCTTTATATTCTTTTCCAACATATCAGGCCAGATACCGGGATTTGTGCCTCCCACGAGCAATTTAAACACAACCGCTGCATGCGCCCTGATAGTTTTCTTCACTACCCATATATATGGGTTCAAGGCTAACGGCATGAAATACCTTAAGCATTTTCTTGGCCCGGTTTGGTGGCTGTCTCCTCTTATGCTGCCGATAGAGATAATCGGCCATCTTGCAAGGCCATTATCCCTCTCCATGAGGCTTTTTGGCAACATCTTCGGAGACCATACAGTGCTGGCTGTTTTTATGTTGCTGGTTCCGCTGATAGTCCCTCTCCCGATGTTGCTCCTTGGGATATTCGTTGCTATTGTGCAGACATTTGTTTTTATGCTGTTAAGCATGATTTATATTGGCGGAGCTATAGAGCACCACGAAGAGGAACACCATTAAAACCGCTAAATAGTGCCCAGTTGTTAGCTAAAAGCTAAATTTTAAAAATACATTTTTTATGAAAGGGGTGATTTCAGTGAAGAAAGGTTTTGTATCAGTATTGGCAGTTATGAGCATGATGCTCCTGGCTGCTCCATTAGCCATGGCACAGGAGGCAGCTGCAGCAGGTCTCGGTGACAACGTAAAGTTTGCAATAGCTCTGGCCAGCGGTCTTGCCATAGGGATAGCAGCTTTAGGCGGCGCTCTTGCTCAGGGAAAGGCTACAGCAGCCGGTCTTGAAGGCATTGCAAGGAACCCGGGTGCGTCAGGTAAGATCATGACTCCGATGATTATCGGTCTTGCCATGATCGAGTCTCTGGTCATATATGCACTCGTTATTGCATTTATGCTTTATTTCAAGCTGTAATTTCGAGTAAGAACCGGTAAGCCGTCGTTCAAAATTAACCTGGACATCAGAATGGCGGGAACGGCATAAGGGGCCGTAAAGGCTTAACTAGAAAAGCACTGGTTATTCCTTAACGGCCCCTAAACTAAAAAAGGGCGGGAGATTTCCGCCCTTTTTTCATTTTCCAGCCGCTAAGCATTACTTTTCTTATCCTTCCACTGCCAGTATCATCAGTGCATTAACTGCTGCTGCCGTGATGGTGCTTCCTCCTTTGGTTCCTTTGTTAGTTATAAAGTTAAGGTCACTGGCAGCAAGAACCTCTTTTGAGTCAGCGGCCCCTACAAATCCGACAGGCATGCCGACCACAAGGGCTGGTCTAATCCCTTCTTCTTTAGAAAGTCTGATCAACTCGTACAGGGCTGTTGGCGCATTTCCTATGGCTACGATCCCGCCGTTTATCCTCTCTTTACCCTTCTGCATTGCAATGGTCGCCCTTGTAACGCCTTTCTCCTTCGCCTCTTTTATGACATCCTCGTCTGAGATGTGGCAGAATACTTCGATACCGAGCTTGCTCCTGTAACTCTTTAAAATACCGGACATCACCATGTCCACGTCAGTCACAATGGAGCATCCCTTTTTCAGGGCCTCAACTCCTGCCTCCACTGCTCCTTTGCTGAACTGCATTGAAGTGGCGTATTCAAAATCGGTTGTAGTATGGATGACCCTACGGACTAGCGGATATTCATGCTCATCCAGATTATAACCTCTCAGTGCCTCATCAATGATCCGAAAAGACTCCTTTTCAATCCCGTCTGGAGGGAAGTTCCTGCTAACCGAAGACTGCTGACCGGTCACTGCCTTTGAAATTCGTTTAACTGCAATCTCTGACAGTTTTGGGTCTTCTCCGAGGGGATCGGTCATTATCATTTTAACATTCGGGTATTTCTTTTTTGCCTCTTCCATCTCTGCCGGCAGATCTTTTGATACATGAGCACCCATGTACAGGAAGTATGGCATGAAGATAATCCTTTCCACCCCGTCATCGATGCACTGCTTGACTCCGGTTTGAATGTCCGGTTTGCCAAACTCCATAAACGCCGCCCTTACCAGGTCATACCCTCCTGCCAGCTTGACCATTGCTGCGGTCCTTTCTAGAGACTCATTGGCCTCCTTGCGGGGACTGCCGTGACCAAGTAGTAATATTGCTGTTTTCAATTAAATCTCCTTTTTTGAACCGCAGAGGCGCAGAGACACAGAGAAAATCAAAAGCGTTTTGTCCACAGATTACGCAGATTGCACAGATTTAACATCCTCGCTTAGAAGCGCCTACTTTTGTTAATCTGTGTTAATCTGTGGATATATAGCTCTTCTCCGCGCCTCGGCGTCTCAGCGGTAATTTGTTTTAAGCCTTCCCGCCTGCCTGTAAATCTTCCACGAAATACTTATTACCGTTATCCAGTGCGCAGAACGATCCGCACATGGTGCATGTGTCGTCTTTCTCAGGTGTCCTGGAGGCCCTTATCTTCCTTGCCTCATCACCGAAGAGGCCGAGGGAGAACTGTTCATCCCAGCGCCTTTCACGCCTTGCCTTTGACATCGCCATCTCCCTGTCGCGTCTGTCCTTGTATTTTGACAGGTCGCCGATATGGGCGGCAAGCCTGGTGGCCCTCACACCTTCCCTCACGTCCGCCTCATTTGGGAGGGCTATATGCTCGGCTGGCGTAATATAGCAGATCAGGTCAGCCCCGAACCTGGCTGAAGATGCGGCCCCTATGGCTGCTGTGATATGGTCGTAACCTGCTCCTATATCTGTAGGCAGAGGGCCAAGCATATAATAAGGCGCATCGTTGGACATCCTCTTCTGCAAAATAATATTAGCCTCTATCTCATCAAGAGGGATGTGTCCCGGCCCTTCCACCATCATCTGGCACCCCATCTGCTGACCTATATCTGATAGTTCGCAGTTGATGACAAGCTCCTGGATCTGTGCCCTGTCGGAGGAGTCATGGATGGCGCCTGCACGAAGGCCGTTGCCAAGGCTCAAAACCACATCGTACTTCTTCAGTATCTCCACGACCCTGTCGAACTTTTCGTAGAGAGGGTTTTCCCTGTTGTTTGCCAGCATCCATCCTACCATAGAGGCCCCACCCTTTGAGACAAGGCCGCCGTAGCGATACCCCTGTTTTTTGAGTCTCTCTATTGTGTAGAGGTTTATACCGCAGTGTATTGCCATAAAGGCTATCCCGTCCTGGCACTGCCTCTCAATCACATCAAAGAGCATCTCCTCGGTGAGCTTGTTGGGGTCGTGATACTTCTTGGAAGCCTCGCAGAACGCCTGGTAAAGAGGAACCGTCCCAACAGGAAGCTTGGTGGACTTGAGGACCTCTCTCCTTACCAAATCCAGATCTCCGCCTACAGAGAGCTCCATTAGGGTGTCCGCACCCTCTTCCTCAGCTATGGCGGCCTTCCTGCATTCAGCATCAATGTCCACGATATCGGAAGATGTACCGATGCTGGCGTTGACCTTTGTCCTGAGGCCCTTTCCGATCCCAACCATATTACTCTTTCTGTTGGTATTGTTGGGGATAACGATCTTTCCTCCGACAATCATCTCCCTGATATACTCATCCGTAACGCCCTCTGCATGGGCCACGGCTATCATCTCATTGGTGATGACACCCTTTCTTGCAAATTCGACCTGTGTTGACATTCAACCCCCTCATTTTGTTTTTTCTTTAGAACGTTATACCTTCTACCGATGACATGGAATTATAAATTGATCAACATCTTATCCGCAAGATCAAAGCAATGATATCGCCCATACTGACCTCCAACTGATTGAACTTGCAGCGGAAGTTGTACGGAAGGAAGAAATCAGGCTGTCCCCGATAAAGCCCAAGGGAAACCGCTGCTATTCGGTCATACCAATCGTCCGAACCGAAGATGAAGATATCTTCCACATTTCCGGCCTTGTCTGTTATTTTGAATGACATTCCGTCACGAGCCAGCACGTCTTTGCAGTAACGGATCGCTGCCTCCAAGTCCGTAAACTTGCTGCTGGACACCGAATCTCTGACCAGCTTCGGGACATCAACGGAAAACTTTTCCATCGGGTATTGGTCTTTGAATTCATCCTTGAACTCGAAGTCATAGGTGCGGCACCACGGCTCGATGAAATCATCGGTTAAATTAGAGAACCGCTCAACAGCCTTCAGGCCGCGTTGTGACTGGACGTAAATATCCCAAATAAATCTGTTAAATCTCATAGGCGCGAAAGGTTCCTTTCCTCTAAACTAAGCTATGTCTTAATGTTCTAATAGCTTGGAATTCATGTAGATGGGTGCAGCGAACGCTAAACCCATCATTAGTGGGTTTCACCCACCCCACATCTTACAAATCTTTCCGCCCATTCCTTATTGCTCCCGAAATGCAGGTGAACGTATGACGCCAGCGTGTTCCGATACCTATACCCCTCTGCCCAGGTATCGCCGCCAGGTTTATCTACACGATATACTCTGTCGACGGAGGTGGGCATCTCATCAATCTCGGAATAATGAAATTCGTGTCCTCTTATCCTGGAGCCTTTTGTAGCCAAAGGGCTATCTCCGATAGCCACTACTTCGACATACCCAAGGGCCTTGCGCCTCTTCAGCATCTTTGCCCTTGTCGGGAATAACCCGACCATAGAATGGAATTTATTGTCAAAATCAACAATCCCTTCGGTCAGGTACATAAAACCGCCGCATTCGGCATATATTTTACCGCCTGATTCAGCGAAGTTTTTGATCGAATCCATCATAGACCGATTGGCAGACAGGCTTTCTGCACGGAGCTCAGGATATCCACCGCCTATGTATAACCCTGCTATTCCTTCAGGAAGCGCCTTATCTGCAAGGGGACTGAAGAAGACCAGCTCAGCGCCAAGGTCTTGAAGGATGTCGAAGTTGTCCTCATAATAAAAAGAGAAGGCATGGTCACGGGCAACAGCGATCTTTACCCCATCCTCACCCTGACCCTCTCCCTGAGGGCGAGGGGAAACTCCCGCCCCTTCAAGGGGAGGGTTGGGGAGGGGATGGGGTCGTTCAGCAATCGTCAACAGCACATCCATATCCACATTTTTTTCAACCACATCCGCCAATCTGTCTATAAACTCCGGCGACAAACCTTCCTCCGCAGTCACAAGCCCAAGATGCCTCTCAGGCATTGCCAGTCCTTCATCCCTTGGAATAAAACCCATCACTTTGGCCTTGCAATGGGACTCTACGGCCTCCCTGAGCATATTCTTATGCCTTTCGCTTCCGACCCTGTTGAATATGACTCCTGCTAAATTTACATACTTATCAAAGTTCTCAAACCCAGAGACCAATGCCGCTGCGCTCCTAGCCATGCTCCTGGCATCAACCACAAGTATCACAGGAGAGCCTGTCCATTTAGCTATCTGGGCGCTGCTTCCATCCTCTGACTTCCCGTTAACACCATCGAAGAGACCCATGACCCCTTCAATGACAGATATGTCAGACCCATTACAACCTTTTTCAAAGGACGAGACCACATAATCTTTTGAAAGCATCCATCCGTCAAGGTTCCTCGATGCCCTGCCGCAGACTGCCGTATGGTGACCGGGGTCTATGAAGTCAGGACCTACCTTGAACGGCTGGACAACAAGCCCTCTCTTACGAAGGGCCACCATGATACCAAGGGATATGGTGGTTTTTCCTGACCCGCTGGATGGTGCTGCAATGAGAATACTTGGGACGCTGATTGGCGCAGATTTGCATGATTTCTCATAAAACCCATTTGAAGAAGTTGTAAGTCCTTTATTTATTCTGCGTTTATCTGCGTTCATCTGCGTCCAATTTAATTTTTCATTCCCTGAATCGGCGCTGGGATTCTGCCGCCTCTGTCAATGAACTCCTTTGAACTCAACAGGCTGACAGGAATAATCGGGGCCTCCCCAAGAAGACCTCCGAAGTAGACCATGTCCCCGACCTTCTTTCCAGGAACCGGGATTACCCTGACTGCCGTGGTCTTGTTGTTAATAACTCCTATGGCCGCCTCATCGGCAATGATGGCCGAGATCGTCTCTGCGGACGTATCTCCAGGGATCGCTATCATATCCAGACCTACTGAGCATACAGCGGTCATGGCCTCCAGCTTTTCTATAGAAAGAACCCCTTCCCTTGTGGCCCTTATCATCCCCTGGTCTTCGCTTACAGGGATAAACGCGCCGGAAAGGCCACCCACGTAAGAAGATGCAAAGGCCCCGCCTTTTTTCATGGCATCATTAAGAAGGGCCAGGGCAGCAGTAGTTCCAGGTGCGCCAACCCTTTCAAGCCCCATGGCCTCCAGTATCTCTGCCACCGAATCTCCTTCGGCAGGCGTTGGAGCCAGGGAAACATCGAGAATTCCAAATTCTACATTTAGACGTTTTGAGATTTCACGTCCTACCAGCTCGCCCATTCTTGTGATCTTGAAACCCACCTTCTTTATTATCTCCGAAATCTCTCCCAGGTCCTTCCCTTTGGCATCTTTCACTGCCGCCCGGACGACTCCAGGGCCGCTGACCCCGACATTTACCACGCACTCCGGTTCTCCAACGCCGTGGAACGCCCCTGCCATAAACGGATTGTCGTCAACAGCATTGGCAAAGACCACAAGTTTTGCACAAGCCAGTCCGCCTTTGTCGGCAGTCAGTTCCGCGGCCTTTTTTATAACCTGCCCCATCTTCTTTACAGCATCCATATTTATTCCGGCCCTGGTGGATGCGACGTTTACCGAAGAGCAGACCCTCTCAGTTATCGCAAGCGCCTCAGGGATTGCCTCTATCAGGGCCAGGTCCTGGGCTGTAAAACCCTTCTGTACCAGCGAGGAAAAGCCACCGATAAAGTTCACACCAACCCTCTTTGCAGCCTCGTCAAGACACTTTGCAATATAAATGAAATCATCCTTGTGACCGCCAGCAACGACCAGGGAGATTGGGGTAATTGCAATTCTGGTATTGACTATCGGGATGCCATAGTCCAACTCAATCCCCTTTGCCGTCTCGCGGAGCTTCCCAGCCAGGCGCTCTATCTTGGCGAGAACCTTCTCCCCTACTACTTTGACATCGGAGTGGGAGCAATCTAAAAGGGAAATCCCCATAGTAACGGTTCGGACGTCCAGGGACTCGTGCTCGATCATCTGTATGGTTTCTAAAATCTCTTCCGGTGAAATGGTCATGTTAACTCCTCAAGGATGAAGGCTGAAGGATGAGGGCTGAAATTACTGGATTTAATTCATCCTTCATCCTTATAGTTTAGATTCTGTGCATATATTTAAATATCTCTTCATGCTGGGCATGTATCTTAAGTCCCAGCTCCTTCCCCTTCTCCTCCAGCACCTTCTTTAAGTTGCCGAAGTCAATGGCGGCCTTTGTTATATCCGTAAGCATGGTCATGGCAAAGATATCTCCCCCCATGACCTTCTGGTTGATGTCCAGGATGTTCACATTCTGCTTCGAAAGAAGGCCTGCCACATCAGCCACTATGCCGACTCTGTCAGGGCCGATAACTGTTACCACTACTCGCGATTCGCTCATAATACCTCCTGTTTAACAGGGCGCATGCAATACGCCCCTACAAAATTCCATTCACCAACCTAACCAGCGCCGTGCTCTCGTAAAAATCGATAATATTCAGGCAGCCATAATCCTGCTCAAGCCTGAAGAAGTTTTCAAGCGGGAGATTAAGGGCATGACATAGGATGACGCGGTTCACTCCGCCGTGGGCTACAATTACTGCACCTTCGCCACTGTGTCTTGAAACGATCTCGTTCAGCGCAGGGATGACCCTTGCCGCAACATCCCGGAGTGATTCTCCGCCCTCTTTTATCCTGTAGTTCACCAGGTCTTCAAACCTGACATGGGACTCATCGGGAAAGCGTTCATGGACCTCATTGAAGGTAAGACCTTCCCACCTTCCCGCTGCGACCTCCTTTAGCCTCGCATCAGCTACAGGGGATATCCCGTGTTTATCTGCTATGGCCGAAGCCCCCCGCATTGTCCTGACAAGGTCGCTCGAATAGACACCCTTTATGGATTCAGCGGCGAGCCTGTCTGCCACCGCCTTCATCTGGGAGAGGCCGAGGCATGACAGCTCTACGTCTATATGGCCGTTATAACGAAATTCACCTTTATGGTTTGCAACCTCACCGTGCCTGACAAGAAATAGCCTTGTTGCCCTGTTTTCCATACCTACCCTATACCTTAGCGATGCAGATCATTAACATAAGCAGTTCGCTTAACTCCCCGCCAAACCCCAACAGATCGCCGGTTATTCCACCTAACTTATTCTTGAAATATCTTTTCATCCCGACTCCAAACAACAGTGTAAAAAAGATGATCAACAGGCCGATATAGTTGAGTGTAAACCATGATATAACAACTGTAATGAGGGTGGCAATAACAACCTCCTTTTTTTTTACGTATTCTGTAAAAGGTTTTCCAAGGCCTGCCCCTTCCCTGGCGTATCTTGAACCATAAACCATGATCACTTCTGTCCATCTTCCGATCACCGGCATAAGGATGAGGCTCCCAATCCTTTCATCTCCGCTTAGAGACCCTATAGCGGCATATTTCAGGAGGAGGAGGAGAACGAGGGTCACAACCCCTATCGCTCCAATGGTGCTCTCCTTCATTATCTTAAGGGCATGCTCTCTGTCCCTCCCGCCAACCAGGCCGTCCACTGTATCAACAAGTCCGTCAAGATGGAAACCGCCGTACATGGCAATATAGGAGACCAGAAGGAGGGCGGAAGAAAAGTTGGCTGGAAAGAGCCTTGAATATGCTATATCAAGAGCTGCTATAAAGAGGCCAAGGACAAGGCCGACAAGGGGAAAGGACGCCATGCTCTTTCCCAGGGATTCCGAAGTTACCTCCACATTCCTTTTTATGGGGATTATGGTAAGAAACTGCCATGCTGTTATGAACTGTTTCAAATGTAAACCTTTTCAACCGGATTCAAAGACTATTTATCCGCAGATTTCGCAGATTACCAAAAGTAGGCGCTTCTAAGCGGTGCAGATTTAAAATCTGTGTAATCTGCGGACTAATAAAGATTTTCTTTTTCTCTGCGTCTCAGCGGTTAATTATTAATTATGACTCTCCGAAACCCCTGCATCCGCAAAGGTGGCCATCTCCGTCATTATCTTCACGCCGCATTCGATTAACGAAATACCTATAGCCGCCCCGGTCCCTTCTCCAAGCCTGAAGTTCAGGTCAACAAAGGGCTTCTGTCCTATCCAGTCCAGCATCACCTGATGCCCTGCCTCTACCGACTTATGGGCCATGAAGATGTAGTCCTTTATCTTTGGTTCAAGCTCTATAGCTATCAACGCACCGGCAGTGGAGATGAATCCGTCAACCACGACAGGTATGCGGTTTGCCGCCCCTCCGATTATCAATCCCGCGATACCAGCTATCTCAAGACCGCCGACCTTGGCGAGGACATCGAGGGCGTCCTTTGAGTTTGGCTTGTTAATATCCAAAGCCTTTTTTATTACTGACACCTTTTTATCGAAAGATTTGTCGTCTATCCCGGTTCCACGCCCTGTAACCGTTTTTACAGGCTTCCCGGTTATGGCCGCTACTATTGCGGATGACGGGGTGGTGTTGGCTATTCCCATGTCGCCAGTTCCGAAGATATCGTAACCCTTTCCTGCATATTCATTTGCGATTTCGATCCCGACTTCAAGGGCCTTCACAGCCTCTTCTCTGGTCATGGCAGGTCCCTTTACCATGTTGTTTGTGCCGCGTTTAACCTTTCTCTTTATAAACTCGTTGCTCCCGTGAAGCTCCTCTGTGAAATCGTAGTCAACCCCAATGTCAACCACAATCACATCAGCGCCCACGTGACGTGCTATCACATTTATCCCCGCACCCCCGCGGATAAAATTTAAGACCATCTGCGGAGTAACCTCCTTCGGGAATGCCGAGACCCCTTCATCAGCCACGCCGTGGTCACCTGCAAACGTAAAGACCGCCTTCTTCCCAACCTTCGGGGTCAGGTCCTCCTTTATGGCAGAATACCGCCTGGCAAACTCCTCCAGCCTTCCAAGGGAACCCTGGGGCTTGGTCAGCATGTCAAGCTTGGCCTGGGCCTTGTCGTAAAATGACGAGTCGACAGGTTGAATCTTTTTCAGTGTTTGTTCGAGTAAAGACATTAAAAACCTCCAAAAGATATTTTCACCGCTGAGGCGCAGAGGCATAGAGAAGACCTTAAAATCTCCTTTGTTTTTCTCCGCGTCTCCGCGTCTCTGCGGTAAATTGTTTTACTTCAATCTCATCGGTATTCCAGATACAACAAAATACGCCTCATCAGCTGCCTTTGCGAATAGCTGATTTGCCGTCCCGGCTATGTCTCTAAACTCTCTTGCCAGCTTGTTATCAGGGACAATTCCAAGTCCGACCTCATTTGAAACGACTATGATGGTTGATCCGGCGGTCTTGCAGGCGGAGATCAGAGTTTCGAACTCTTTTTTTAGCCCCCCCTCACCCTGACCCTCTACCCATCCGGGCATAAATCCCTCAAGGGGCGAGAGAATAGATCGGGCATGCATCAGATTTGAAACCCACAAAGTCAGGCAGTCAAAAAGTATGACATCGTATCTCCCGCTTACCTCTTCAATCTTCTCAGCGACCTTTAGAGGTTCTTCAATACAGTCCCAGTCGTTTCCGCGCTCTGCCTTGTGCCTTGCAATCCTCTCCTCCATCTCGGAATCAAGGGCTTGGGCTGTGGCGAGGTAGCATTTTCTATTGCCCATGGAGTTCGCAAGATTCAAGGCAAATGCGCTCTTACCCGATCGCGCACCACCGGTGGTAAAAATCAAACGTGAGACGTTTCTCTGTTCCGTTTTTATTTCATCCCTCATCCCTTATCCTTCATCCTTCTAATACTCAATCCCCTTCCTCGCCGTTACCCCTTTTTCATATGGGTGCTTCTGCATATTCATCTCTGTGACGTAATCGGCTATTTCAATGAGTCTTTCGTGGGCCTTCCGGCCAGTCATTACCACTTCAAGCTTTTCCGGCTTGTGCTTCAGGAAACCTATGATTTCATCTACTGAGAGCCAGTTCCCGGCCACCGCGCTGTGTATCTCATCCATTATCAGTAAATCATAATCACCATGAAGGGCTTTATCCACAGCCTCCCTGAAGGTCTCCTCAACCGAGTCCTTTATCTTTCCGGGCCGCTCCTCTTTTTTGAACAGCGGATGTCTCTCATTCATCCTTACCATCTCTATCTCCGGGACCCGCTCCCGGATGATGTTAAGCTCCCCGGAGGAGTCCTTGTCCGACTTGAAGAACTGGACGAGAAGCACCTTCAAGCCCTGACCGGCAGCCCTTATGGCAAGACCAATGGATGCTGTCGTCTTTCCCTTCCCTTCGCCCGTGTAGATATGTATGAGACCTTTTTTCATAAATAAAAAACCCCCAACCTCTCGAGAGGTTGGGGGTTAACAGGCAAATATCCAATAAAGGGATATCTCCCAAACCCTTCCCCACGAAAGGCGGCGAGAACTCAGTATCAGGCAGGTCTCCTGGCTTACGGGTCACTCTAATCCCCACGCCTTCCCATCCTGTTTAAGGATAGTGGCTGGTGTGGGTTTCGTCTCCGTTTACAGTTGCGGGGGCAGCTTCCGATTCCCTGCTTTTGGCAGGTCACGGTATTCCCTATTTAGGTCCCATACTCTGGAACCACCTGACTACATTTATACCAAGTTGCTTTCAAACATCTACTCTTGAGCCGAATGAAAGCTTACTTGGTATAAGATGTCATTTTTGTATAAAGGGCCTCTTTTGTCAACACAAATTTATTGGTTTGCCAGGAGTTTAACCAGCCTTTCATTCTCTTCCCTGTTCCTGACCGCAACCCTGAAAAATCTATTTCCAAGCCCATCAAAGGAAGAGCATGATCTAATAAGTATCCCCTCCTTTGCAAGGGTTGCCGCAAGACTATCTGCATTCACCCCATCCCTTTTAATCTTAAGAAGGATGTAGTTAGCAGCGGAAGGGAAGGGCTTAAGCCATTGGATCTCCTTCAATGCAGAATAAAGATGGTCCCGCTCCTTTGCCACATATCTTCTGCTCTCTTCGATGTAGTCAGTATCACCTATGCTTTCAATGGCCGCAATAGACCCAAGGGTATTGACACTCCAGGGCTCCTTGTAACCCATCATCTCACCGATCCTCTCCTTATTGCCTATCGCAAAGCCTACCCTCATGCCGGGGATCCCGAAGAACTTGGTCATAGACCTGAGAACTATCAGATTAGGCCTCTCTACCGCCTCTCTTTTGACCGACTCCTCCTCGGTAAAATCCATAAACGCCTCATCAACTATGCATAACGTGTCATGACTCAACGCTTTATCAACTATTTCAAGGATATCGCTTTTTGGAATTAATGCACCGGTAGGGTTCCCAGGACTGCATATATACAGGATATCGTATCTTCCTTTTAAAACACGCATCAGAGGGTCAACCCTCAGCCTGAACCCGTCCTCCTCAAGCATGAGAAAATAATCTATGCTGCATCCGGCAATCTTAAGGGCGTTTTTATATTCGCTGAAGGTAGGATTAATAATAAGGGCCTTCTTGGGCTTGAACGCCCTTGGCACAAGATAAATAAGCTCAGTAGAGCCGTTACCTGCAATCAAACAGTCGGTCGGAACGCCGTAAAACTTGGCCGCTTCGCCAGTGAGGCATTCTGCAAACTGCTCAGGGTAGTGGAGTACCGAATCAAGACTTTCAACAAAAGCCTTTCGAGCCCTCTCAGACATTCCTAGAGGGTTTATGCTGGCGCTAAAATCAACAATATCCTCAGGGCTCAGGCCATATCTTTTTGCAACCTCGTTGATATTCCCGCCGTGGGTATGGTTTATAAGCATCTCTGTCCCAAGATTGATAAGATAAAAAATGATATTAATACCATCAATGCCGATGCCGTGAGCATCAGCCTTCCAGCCTCTCTCACGTCTCTAACCTGAAATTCGCCAGCATCGTCACCTATAAAAGGTTTATTGCTCGGCACTCCTCCGTAATATGAAAGCCCTCCGAGCCGCCTTCCGAGTGCTCCTGCTACAGCGGCTTCAGGGTGTCCTGAGTTGGGGCTATGATGGTTTTTTCTGTCTCTCAACGTAATTTTTAGGGCTTTTTTCCAATCCTTCCTTAGTATAAATGCAGCCATGATCAACAATAATGCTGAGAGTCTTGCCGGGATATAGTTAACGACATCATCAAGCCTTGCCGATGCCCTGCCGAAATAGAGGTATCTCTCATTTTTATACCCTACCATGGAATCGAGGGTGTTTATAGCCTTATAGGCCATGGCAAGAGGAGGACCGCCTATCGCCAGATAAAAGAGTGGAGCAATAACGCCATCCGATGTATTCTCTGCTACTGTCTCGACCAGCGCCCTTGTTATCTCTTTTTCGTCAAGGTTCCCGGTGTCCCGGCCAACGAGACAGGAAAGTTCTTTTCTTGCACCATCTATATTTTTGGCAACAAGCATTGATGCAACCTTCAACGGCTCTTGATACAGGCTTTTAGCTGCAATAGTCGTATATCCAAAAAAAATAGCTATAAACCAGCCAAGCCGGATATCAAAACCAATTGCAATCTGGATGACCCAGAGGGTAGTAAAAAAGGCAAATAACGGAACTATAACAGCCAACACAATGCCTGTCATCAACTCCGCTGTTTTACCTTTAGCAATTCTCCTGAAAAGGCATTCAAGGAATAATATCAACTGCCCTATTTGCACCACTGGGTGCGGAAACCAGCGGGGATCGCCCAAGATTAAATCAAGGAGAAAGGCGACGATAATTATGTCTCCACTTGGAAGCACTCGGAAGTAAGCAGCAGACAGCAAACTCAAACTCCCTTAAACTTAGCCAGCTTCCAGGAAAGCATCTCTGAGAGGAAGACTATATCTTCCAGAGGCAGGTAGTCCTTTATAGACGAATCGAAAAGGACCTGGACCGACGCAGGAAATTCTTCATCCCCATTCCAGTAGATATAAGTAATAGGGATATTCGGAAAGGCCTGAAATTGGTATGCCATATCGCCCATTGGTACCTCTAATCCACCTGACCCCTCGCAAGCCTTCTCAAACCCTTCAGGGTTGTCGCCATAGGCATTAAGAATAGGCATCTCCACCCGTTTCCTGAAGACGTTGGAATATATATCTCCGCCGGGGATATCCTTGTAAGAAAACAGTTCACAGCTAAGCGGTTTGCCTGAGGCGTACAGAAGGTAATGAAGCAGGAGTATGTGGGCCACGAGTCCAACCTTGTGATGGTCCGGGAATTCAATCCCGCCATCGGGATGAACCAGGGTATATTCCTGCCCCAGGAGTCGCAGAGAAATCAGGGAGTTGGCACAGCTGGCCGATTCGTATTCTCCCCCGGCCTTTTCAGCCATCTCTTTCGGGTCTCTCTTTGCAAACTCTTCCTTTGCAATCTTAAGCGCTGCATCCATGTTCGATTGTCTGATCTGCTCCTGTATCTTCTCCAATCCTTAATCTCCTTTCTTCAATAAACTTAATGATGCGGTTCATATCCAAATGTTCTTTCAATACATCTGCCAGCCTGTCAAAACCGTCATCCTTCTTAGCTGCTCTATCTAAGACATCAAGCCCTTTATCTCTTCTTATGCTGTTAAGGAAATGACTTCTGAATCCATCATTATCAAATATTCCGTGGATATACGTCCCCCAGCACCTGCCGTCTTTTGTTACAGCGCCGTCAGGGATATCAACCGCATCCTCATTCCTTTTATTAATAACAAAGACAGGTTTCACATCACCAGAAAGAGTCGTTTCTCCCATGTGGATTTCATAACCTCTCACCGAAGGATGAAGGATGAGGGATGAGGGATGAGAAACGGCCTCGACATTAGCTGTGACCTTTTCCTTCAGTAATACTGTCTCCACCTGAAGGAGCCCCAGGCCTTCTTCGGTAACACCTTCAGTTTCTACTCCATAAGGGTCTGAGAGATTAAGGCCAAGGATCTGGTACCCTCCGCAGATTCCGACAACATATTTTCCATCTTCATAATGTCTCTTAACAACCTCCGCCAGGCCTGTCTTCTTGAGGAAGAGAAGGTCGTCAATGGAGTTCTTGCTGCCGGGGATTATCACTAAATCAAGTCCATCAACCTCTTCTGGCCGCTGTATATATCTTAGATCGACATCCGGTTCTCTTTGTAAGGAGTCGAAGTCGGTGTAGTTAGAGATATGAGGAAGCCTGATAACGCCGATATTTATCTGGTGGGCACAGCCCACCCTACTATTATTTTGCATTTTGCATTTATCTAACCCCACGCTATCCTCTTCCCCTATCCCCATATCTTTTATATGGGGAATTACACCAAGGACCGGCACGCCGGTCCTCTTTTCAATAAATTCGAGACCAGGCTCAAGAAGTGTCTTATCTCCTCGAAACTTATTAATGATAAAACCGCAGACCAGCTCCTTTTCAGATGGCGTCAGAAGCTCCATAGTACCGATCAGCGAGGCAAAGACGCCGCCTCTGTCTATGTCTGAGACAAGAAGGACTGGGGCATTTGCCATCTCCGCTACCTTCATATTTACAATGTCGTTCTCCTTGAGGTTCACCTCCGCTGGCGACCCTGCACCTTCAATGACAATTAAATCATATTCTCCTGAAAGATTACGGTAACTCTCGCAGACCGCATCCCATGCCGTCTGCTTGAAGGCATAATACTCCCTTGCCTTCATGTTGCCGACTACTTTACCGTGGATTATCACCTGGGAGCCCATGTCGCTGTTAGGTTTCAGGAGAACCGGATTCATGTGGATTGAAGGCTCAATACCACAGGCCTCCGCCTGAATCGCCTGTGCGCGGCCAATCTCTCCGCCTTCTTTAGCCACGGCTGAGTTAAGGGCCATGTTCTGGGCCTTGAAGGGGGCTACCCTGTACCCCATATTTTTGAATATCCTGCAAAGCCCGGCAGTGATAATGCTCTTCCCCACATGGGAGCCGGTACCCTGTATCATTATTGCTTTTGCCATGATTTCTCAACCCTTTGTCCACAGATTCCACAGATTTCGCAGATTAACACCTACCCCAAAAACCAATATGTTTTAATCATTAAATCTGTGGAAACCTGTGTCATCTGCGGATAATAAAATATTTTAAAGATGTTTGAGCAGACTCCTTAATATCTTCCAGTATGTGCTATATATAGGGTATCTCCTTTCTTTGTCCAGCCAAAGGGAACGGGTTATATCCTGGGTTTCCTTATCCTCATGCATCCCGACCAGCCTCTCTCTCCATTTGTCATCTCTGTAAAACCATTGACGTAGATGTGTCATCAATCTAAACTGGGGACCATAAGCTTTTTCCCACTCCCTGTCATAAGAAGCAAAGTCTCCTTTTATGACTGCTTCCGCAGCAAGCTTTCCACTCATCATGCCGTAGAAAATACCCTCGCCGGATATCGGCATAACAGTTCCAGCGGCATCTCCCACCAGAAGGATATTCCCATAGACCTTTTTCTTTATCGGCCCCATAGGCAGGACATAAGACTGCCTCTTCAGCACCTTTGCATCGCTTATCCTTGCCCCAAGCCTTTCCTTGAACCTTGCCAAATACCCCTTCAGACTCTTCCCGTCATCAAGATATGTCCCTGTTCCAATGGTGGCGAACTCTTTCTTGGGAAAGACCCAACCGTAGAAATTCGGAGAAATATCTGCCCCATACCAGAATTCGCAGCGGTCCTTATAGAACCGCCTCATCTCGCCTGCAAGTTCGACTTTCTCCTGGAGCACCATATAAACATCCGGTCTTTCGGCCCCTACCGCCTTTGCGACAACAGAGTTTGCCCCGTCCGCAGCAATCACAGCGTCAACCTCGATGGAGTCCTCTTTATTCCCCTGCTTGAAATTGACCTTAATTTTCCCCTCTTTGCTAAGGAGGGGGCGAGGGGGAGTTGGTTCTTTCTTGGAGAAACCAGTAAACAACCCCTCTATCAATATTGCTCCGCTCTCAACGGCCCTTTCCCGCAGGGATGCGTCAAACTTTCTTCTGTCAACCATGCCGAGGAAACCATGCCGGACGTCAACCACTACCTCAAGCCCAGATGGGGCAATAACCCCGACCTTTGTGACCTTCCTCTCAAAGATGTCATCGGAGATGCCGAACTCAGTCAACGCCCCGGAGGGAATCCCCCCTCCGCATGGTTTATCATGATGGAGATCCCTCTCAATGAGATATGTCTCAATCCCCGCCTTCGCCAGCGTCATCGCCGCCGCAGCGCCAGCAGGTCCTCCACCGATAACAGCAATCTTCATCAGCACTTACTCCAGGCTCTTGATTTATCACTCCTGACTAAGCTTATATCCTCTCGGCGTTACCATCACACCATCAACCACAAATGTCGTTGAGTTGCCGATTAGGATGGTCGTAAGCATGTCTATATCATGGTTCAGCATCTGAGCTAATGTCGTTATCACAACCCTCTGACCATCCCTCATGGCATTTTTAACTATCCCCACAGGTGTATCCGGCTTTCTGTGTTTTAGAATCAAGTCCCTTGCAATCCCAATCTGTTCGACCCTTCCAGATGATTTGGGATTGTATATACAAATAACAAAATCAGCCATTGCAGCAGACTCGACCCTCTTCTGAATGACTTCCCAGGGCGTAAGCAGGTCAGACAGAGATATTGCTGCGAAGTCATGCATCAACGGCGCACCAAGGACTGCTGCTGCTGCATTAAGGGCTGAGACGCCGGGGATGACCTCGATATCAGAAGTGGCCAGTGGCCGGTGGCCGGTGGCCGGTATTGTCTTTTCCTGACTGACCACTGACTGCTGACCACTGACCACTAATTCATATATCAGCCCAGCCATCCCGTATATCCCTGCATCACCACTGGATATGACGGCGACCTTCTTGCCCTTCTCGGCCAATTCAATGGCTGCCTTGCAACGCTCGACCTCCTCAGTCATACCTGTAGAGACAATTTCCTTGCCACCCACAATGCACTTTATGAGGTTTATGTATGTCTTGTAGCCAACAATAACATCTGCCTCATATAGTGCGGTCCTGGCCCTCTGTGTCAAATGCTCCGCACTTCCGGGGCCGATGCCGACAACAAATATTTTACCTTTCAAAAAAACCTCCAAACAACAAAAATATATTTTCACCGCAGAGACGCGGAGACGCAGAGAAATTCTTAACTCCCCCCATCCTACCCACGGGGCATAAACCCTCTTAAATTAAGAGAGGGAGCGAGGGGGAATTATAATATTAAACCACTTCTGCCACCGCCACTGTCACATTCCCCGACTTTACCTTTTTCACAATAAGCTTTGAGGCCCTTGCACTCAGCATGGCAGCAGGCTCGCACACGCCGCCAACTCCCACAGCATCTATGACATGCAGAGATGGGGGAGTTTCCAGCTTTGCTTTTTCCAGCTCTTCTTTATCAAAAAAATCTATCGCAAGGCCATACTTCTTTGCAAACTTAAGTATCCCGTCCTCATCCCTTTTAACATCTATAGTAGCCAGATTCCGTATACTCATTTGAGAAAGCCCGGCATCCTTCAAAACCTTAAACGCCACATCTTCTATCTCCTCTGCGGATGTGTTCCTGTTGCATCCGATACCGACAACAAGATTCTTAGGCCTGAAGAGAAGGCAATCTTCAACTATGTTAGGGAACACTCTATTCGTTATAGCTATGCGGGCCGTGCACTCTGAAGCAAGAAGCCCTTTCAACGTGTCGAAGAAGATAAAGTTACCACAACCGGCCAAAATCCCCCTTTTCTCCAAGGGAGGGTTTATAGCGACCTTCTCGTCATGCAGAAACGCGCTGTTGACCTTCTTTATCCCTGCAACGTTCTCTATCTCGCAATCCAGTTCCCTGGCGATATCCTCGGCACACGGCTTGTTGCAAACGTCCGTTGCAGTAGTAATGACAGGTGTTGCTCCTGTAAGTCCGGCTACCTCTCTGGCCAGTTCATTGGCCCCGCCCAAATGCCCTGACAAAAGAGATATAGCAAACCTTCCGGCCTCATCCATAACAATCACCGCAGGGTCCACATCCTTCCCTTTTATAAATGGGGCAATGACCCTCACTACTATGCCAGTCGCCATGATGAAGACCAGTCCGTCATATTCAGAAAACGCCTTCTCAGCAACATCCTTTATCTCGGTAAAGGTTATACCCTTCCCGTCGGCCATATCCCTGTGCTTCTCAGGGACAAAAAGCTCGGAATCCATCAACCTCTCATGAAGTCCGAGACCAAGCTCCACGCTGCCCTTAGTAAGGGTGATTATGGCTGCCTTCATTTCTTTTCCCGATAACCATGCCCAAACTCTTTATCGTAAAGTTTTGATTTTGCCCTGACCCCTGATTTCAGCACATCCCCTACAATAATCATCGCCTGTTTCTTTATTCCTGCATCCTTAATCTTTTGAGCTATATCCTTGAGGGTTCCTGTAATTGCCCTTTCATCAGGCCATGAGACCCTCTCGACGACAGCCACCGGTGTATCTTCAGTGTATCCTTGCAAAAGTTCCGCGACCACCTTGTCGATCATCCCTACACTCAGGAAGATGCATATTGTGGCCTTATGTTTGGCCAACTCGGAAAGCCTCTCCTTCTCAGGAACCGGAGTCTTTCCCTCAACCCTTGTAAATATCACTGTCTGCGAGACCTCCGGCAGAGTCAGCTCAGCCTTCAGATATGCAGCCGAGGCAAAGGCTGACGAGACGCCGGGGATTATCTCATAAGAGATCCCTGCCTCTTCCAGCGGAGCTATCTGCTCCAGAATGGCGCCATATAAAGACGGGTCGCCAGTATGCACCCTAACAATTTTTTCCCCTGCCTTCACTCCGTCAATGATGACCTTAGTGGTTTCTTCAAGGTTCATGGATGCGCTGTTGTGTATCTCAGCGCCCTTATCGGCATAATCAAGTATCTTTTCGCTGACAAGAGAGCCCGCATATATGACAATGTCGGCCTGCTGAATCGCCTTCATCCCCTTGACCGTAATCAGTTCAGGGTCACCTGGACCTGCGCCGATGAAATAAACTGAAGGTTCGATATTTTTCACGCTTCCCTCTTCACTATCACCATAGAAAGATAATCCAGCTTCTCACCCTTCAAGCTGTCCAGATCTCGAACGACCCGCTGATTTTCACCGCTGCATCTCTCAATAAACACAGCCTTTTCCTTCAAGCCCAGCTCTTCCAGCAGTCCAAGGACTTTATCAAAGACCCTGTTCACCTTCATAAGCACAACTGTATCAAACTCCCTAAGTATGTCCCTCAATTTCTCCTGCTCATATGTTGCCGGAATTACCGCAAGCCTCTCGTCGGCCTCTGTAAGCGGCGTAACGGTTAGCGCCGCCGAGGCCATGACGGATGATATCCCAGGGACTATCTCTATTTCTACCCCTGGAACCCTTGCCCTAAGCAGAGGGATCAGGTAGCTGAATGTGCTGTAAAACATAGGGTCGCCAAGGGTTATGCATGCAACATCCTTCCCTGCCTTAAGCCTTTCGCATATAGCAGCCGCGGCCTCTTCCCTCGCCTTCCTGAGAACCCCTTTGTCCTTGGTCATGGGGAACATGAGTTTCAAAGTCTCTTTTTTTGAAAGGTCCACGGCTCCTTTCACGATTGAAAGTGCGATGCTGTCTGATTCTTCCTTGGATTTTGGAATGGCAACAACTTCGGCTTCTCCAAGCACCCTCACAGCCTTGAGGGTCAAAAGTTCCGGGTCTCCTGGACCAACGCCTATACCATATAACTTACCTGTTTTCTTCATTTAATATCCTTGCGCCACAAAATGTTTTGTAGGGGCGAATCTTGTATTCGCCCGTCAGATTGGGCGATCACAAGGATCGCCCCTACGTCCAATTATTACAAACACCGGATTCTCCGCCTCGAACATCTTCATCCCTATCAGGTCCTTGCTTCTTGCAATGTTCAGGCTTACAACTTCCACATCAAACCCTCTATCTTTGAGACCAGTCGTGGCCTCATGAAGGGTCTCAAGGGTTATGGCGTTTATGACTATCCGACCTGAAGGCCTTAGCCTCCCTTTGACAACATCAAGGATATCAGAGAGATTTCCTCCGCTCCCCCCGATAAAGACAGCGTCAGGGTCTGAAAAACCGTCAAGACCTTCCGGCGCTTTTCCTTCCAGAACGATCATGTTTGCAACGCCAAACTTCTTTATATTCTCTCGGATATGAGCAACCCGCTCCGGCTCTTTCTCTATGGCAAAGACCTTACCATTCCTCGCCAGCCTTGCCGCCTCGATCCCCAATGAGCCTGAACCAGCTCCTATATCCCAAACAACGCTGTTATCCCTCAGTCTCAGCTTTGCAAGAGACACAATCCGAACCTCCTCCTTGGTTATGAGGCCTTTGGAGTGGGTGAAGGAGGAGTCGGGAAGACCAATTAGAGGGGTAAGGGGTAAGGGGTAAGGGGTACGATTCAAATTTCCCTCTAATCCTTTACCCCTTAATCCTGACCCCTGCCTTAGTAGCACCATCACATTCAACGCAGCAAACCGCTTTCCAACTACCTCTGAAACAGGTATCTCAGAAATCTTCTCTGTCTCCATACCCAGGTCTTCACATATGTATGCAGTAAAACCGTTCAAACCATTATCACTGAGCAGTTTTGCAATTTCGGAAGGCTCATCCCCGTTGCTGGTAAATATGCCAATCTTGTCAGCCTCTTTCGCAGCCTCTAAAATCTTGCCCATCCCCCGTCCATGGCTGCTTACTATCCTGGCATCGTTCCAGCTGACCTTTGCCTTTGCAAAGGCCCACTGCATGGCGCTGACATTTGGGGTTATCTCAACTGAATCTCGCCCAAGGTTCCTTATCAGGTAATCGGCAATGCCGTAAAGGCCTGGGTCGCCTGAAGCAAGGACTACAATAGGCGAGACATGAGATGTGAGACGTGAGGCGTTCACAACTTCAAGCATCTCCTTCAGATTTGACCTGAGAACAAACCTCTCACCTTTGAATTCAGGGAACTCTTCAAGATGGCGCTCTCCGCCTATCAGAAGGTTAGCAGATTCAACAAGCTTAAGAGCATTTTGAGAAAGGCTTTCACGGCCCTCGACACTGAGCCCTATTATGTGGATCTTAGATTGCAAAGACTATTTCCCCTTCGTATCCGACCAATAGGCACTCAACGTCTATCAGCTCAAGGCCATTAGCCTTGATAAAGTTCACTGAATTTTCACAAACCTTCCTGCATACTACCTCAATAATCTCCTCCATCCCTTCATCCCTTATGATGGCATAGGCCTGACGAGCAGTATTTGCGCCATTTACCATCTGTGCAACAGTTTCAGCCCTTGTAGGGTCGATCTGATGTGATGATAATGATTGAAGGATAATATTGGATAAGGTTTTTAGTTCCAGAGTTGAGTCCCTGACGTTTGTCTCGAACTCTCCTGAGGCTATCTTGGTAAACTTCCCAAACTGTCCGGCAATGGTGACCGTCTTGAAACCCTTTTTTACGCACTCTCTGAGGGAATAGCCAACATGGTCACCCATCTGGATATAAGCCTCCTGCTCTAACTTCAGGGTATCCATAGCCACCCTCTCGCTGGTCCTGCCAGTGGTCAGCACGACTTCTTCCAGCCCAGCTGCCTTTGCCACATCAAGGGCAACACTTATAGTATCCGCCCAGGCCTTGGTGGATATCGGTTTAACAATACCGGTAGTCCCAAGTATAGAGATCCCGCCTATTATCCCAAGGCGTTCATTAAGGGTAGATTTGGCAATCTGCTCGCCATCAGGGACGGAGATGGTTACCATAAAGGATGAGGGATGAGGGATGAGGGATGAAGAAACCTCTTCAATCGCCTGCTGGATCATCTTTCTTGGAATGGGGTTTATTGCGGGCTCACCTACTGACAAGGCTAAGCCTGGCTTAGTAATGATGCCGACCCCTTTTCCAGCGTAAACTGAAATCACGGATTCATTAACCGTGAACTGAAATGCTTTATTAAGTCCTGAGTCGGTGGGCACAGCCGTCCCTATATTCTGCTGACCACTGACCACCGGCCACTGAGCACTGGTAGTTGCCACTATTTCCGCTCCATTCGTCACATCCGGGTCATCCCCCCCATCCTTTATAACAGAGCATCTGGCAGAGTCCTTGTCAAATGTGCAGGAATGGAGATTAAAATTAACCCTCTCGCCTCTTGGCAGAGTTATCTCTACCTCTTTCATGTGCTCCTGACGCAAAAGGGCCAGTGTAGCAGCCTTGGCGACAGCAGCGGCACAGGAACCGGTGGTATAGCCGTGACGTAATGGTCTGATTGGTGACATAGAATTTTATTATGTAGGGGCGTATGGCAATACGCCCCTACTATTATTTCTTTAACTCCCTCAATGTTATCATCTTCACCAACTCCCGTCTCGCCTCTCCAATAGTTAAAGGAGTCCGGTCGAAGTGTATCCCATCTTCCCGCTTCATAAGTTCGATAAGCTCTGCTATCATCGGGAGCCTCAGCTTTGCATCCCTTATCATCTCCGGGTCTGAAAAAACCTTCTCTGGCGTCCCTTCCCGCAATACCTTCCCACGGCTCAGTATATATATCCTGCTGATAAAGAGAGGAACCATGTCCACCATGTGGGTTGCCATGACTATGGTAAGGCCCCTTTCGCTGTTCAACTTCTGCAAAAGCTCCATTATCTTGTGCTCTCCCATGGGATCAAGTCCTGATGTGGGCTCGTCAAGCAACAGAACCTCAGGATGCATGGCCAGGGCCCCGGCGATACATACCCTTTTCTGCTGTCCGAAAGAGAGATTATGGATTGACTTTTTTCCAAGCTCATCCATACCCACAGCTTTTAAGGAATCTTCAACCCGTGCCTTTACCTCATCCTTTGGCAAACCCATGTTGGAGGGGCCAAAGGCCACATCCTCCGCAACGGTTGAGGCAAATAGCTGGTCGTTGGGGTTCTGGAAGACCATCCCTATCCGCTGGAAAAGCACTTTTTGAGGAAGAGTTGCAATCGCTTCCCCATCAATTGTCACTTCACCGGCCTGGGGCTTGATAAGACCATTCAGGCAGCGAAGAAGGGTGGTCTTCCCTGAACCATTGGAGGCCAGAAGTCCGACAAACTCCCCTTTTTCAACCTTAAGCCTCACATCTTGCAGCGCCTTGCTTCCGTCGGGGTAGGTATAAGAAATATTTTTTGCTTCAAGTATGCTCATCCGGCATACCCCCTGAGCCTCATGGCCTGGGAGGTTGCCATGGCCTGATCATATGCTCGTATTACAATTGCTCCTGCAAGGGTCCCGAAGGACTGGAAAGAGCGACTTACTCCAAGATATCCGAGTCTCACTCGTTGGGCGGAGTAAACAACGAAGGCATCCTCAAGGAGGACAAATATATAGCGATAAGTCAGGAGGGCGACATCTGTCCATGTCCTGGGGACCCGAAACCATGAAAGGGCCTTTAACAGGGCATCAACTGGGGTGGTCATGCTTAAGAGCAATATTAAGGAAACTGCCCCAATTATCCTGGATGCTATCATCAACCCTTCTGGAAGACCGGACCAACCTATAAAATAGAGCTTCACAAGGATTATCACCCCTGCAACACCTAAAGGCTCTAAAAGCCTAATTAAAAGGGCTTTTGTCGGAATACGAAGATAAAGCAAGGTCGAAATTGCGACTGCAAAGATGAATAAAGAGACAACAGCGCCTCCGAACAGATTCAGGAATAGAAGGGCTACAGCAAAGGCCAGTTTAATTCTCGCATCCATCCTCGTCAGGAGGTTGTCTTTCTTTGCAAATGTGTCAGAAAATGTTTTGGTAAACATTAGGGAATCCCCCTTTCGTCTCCCGTTGGAAAAGAGGGATTGAGGGGGATTTTTTTATCAAAAATCCCTCTCCAGTAATACCCCATCACAAATCCGCCTATGGCCCCTCCAATAAGAAATACAAAAAGTAGAAGGTCTCCCTGGTCTGTATTTATAAAGGGCTCCCATGCCTCCCTGCCATGCTCCTTGGCCACCTTCTCAACAACCGATTCATCCACTCCTGACCATTTCCCTTCTTCAGCGGATGCAGCCAAAGGAACTATGGCCACAGCAATCAGTAGTAAAGTTCCTACGACACTTTGCATTTTGATAACTCCCAGGTTTTCCAGTATCTCCGGCCTTCTCTTCATCACAAAGGCCACCATCCCGGCAGTCATTGCACCCTCAAGTATTCCCAAAGGAAGCTGGGTAGGGATAAAGGCAATCATGATAGTTGAAAACAGGTTTAAAAAGGACTCCTTCCCCTGGAGGGCCGTGGCCAGCTCAAAAGATGTAGTGGTATAAGTAGCCCAGTCTGAGATGACACCTCCCATAAAGGCAGCCGGTATGAGCCCAATTCCTGCCTTTTTAAGTCCTTTGAATGTCAGGTATGCCGAGAAGGAGCCTACTATCCCCATAGAAACAATATCAGCTCCCCAAGTCGTAATCCCACCGTGGGCAAGGAATAACGCCTGTATCAAAAGGGCGATGGATGCCACAAAGGTGCTCAGAACCGGGCCTATAAGTATTGCTGCCATCCCTGTCCCGCAAGGATGAGAGCATGTTCCGGCTGTTGGGACAGGGACGGGCATACAGGAGATTATAAACACGGCTGCCCCCATCATCCCGAGCATAGGTTTTATTGTGATGTCTTCCTTGGAAAGGTTCTTAACCTTGTAAATACCGTATGCCACAAACGGCAGAGCCACAAGATACCAAATGACAGCCCACTTTATCGGCAGTATCCCCTCCGATAAGTGCATTGCATGGGCTGGTGTTGCTAAAAAAATAAGGCCAATTAAGGCTGTTAATTGTATTCTTTTCATTATTTTCTCCGATTTTAAATTTGAGATTTTAGTAAGTTATTGAAACCCCTAATGTTGTGCTCCAATCAGGAACAGAATCGCTCAGACCCCACCTGTAACCTGCATCCAACGTTAGATTGTCAGAGACCTTATAAGTTAATCCAGCGAGGGCATTTCTTGGGTCGTCTTCCTCAGACGTCCTGTCCGGGTGTCTGTTGCCATTAATCTCGGCAAGGATATGAAGCGGCTCTGCCACAGCGTAATCAAAGGCGATGCCGTAGAGAGTTATGTCCCTTAGATTGCTGTCCTCCTCATCTCCAACCCATGTGTAACCAAGCTGGCCGTGAATCGTAACCTGACCTATGGTCTTTGAGGCAACGGTAAAAAAGGAATAGTCCTTATCGCCGCTTCCGAGCCCCTTGTCAAAATCGCCGTTATCCATCTTTGCCGCACCTTTTACGGCAAAAGCAGGGTTTTTGTCTCCTTCCTGTATCAGGAGATACTTTGCCACCAGGTTAATGTCACCTATCGCGTCTTCAGAACCCCCTGCTTTGGGATTGTGAAACAGGTAAGGGACCTCCACCGAAAGTTCAAGGTTATCCGTAAGACCGTAGATCGGGACGAGCATAAAAACTTGCTCCACATCGTCGTTTTTCCACTTCAAATAGTCCCAGCTCATCTCGGTCTGGGCGACACCTTTCCCCGCAACCCCTGCATCCTCGGTACCCAGAGGCCGGTAGGCAAGGACATTCCCTGCCATAAAGAACAAGCATAGTCCTGATAAAACAGATTTTTTATTAAACATTAATCTCCTCCTGTATTGTTATTGTATTTGTCTTTGTCTTAGGCAAACTACAATAACAGGAGGCACGGACCCCTTATAACAGAGATCATCCCAATCACCACCCTTCCCTGGAAGGCTGAATTGTTTGTATTCAGGCAGGTCTCCTGACTTACGGATCTTCCTAATAGCTGCGCCTTCCCATTCCGTTCATCGGAACAGTGGCATATGCAGCGTTCGTCACCGTTTACAGTGGCCGGACCGCTCCCGCTTCTCACGGGATTCCCTTTTCACCTGCTTCTGCAGGAACCTGAATACTTATTTTCAGACTACTTTGAATTTATACCAAGTTGCTTTCAAACATCTACTATTGAGCCTAATGAAAGCTTACTTGGTATTATGCACAAGTATTACTCCTTTTTATGCACAGGACAAATTATCTAACAACAAATAAAAATCCCCGGCCTTCATATAAGAAGACCGGGGATTAAGTGTAAAAATAGGCTTAACCCTCACCTTCTTTACCT
>ERZ1292633.939-Hain-H41-02um-R1-939-length-32232-cov-6_pt1 | contig 32232 bp, 19 predicted proteins | sample MGYA00564406_ERZ1292633 | MGnify/ENA primary metagenome ERZ1292633 (study PRJEB36523, sample SAMEA6512639) | groundwater metagenome | collected 2019-01-08 | study: AquaDiva: Metagenomics assemblies of 32 groundwater samples
TGCGCACGAACGGGTGGAAATGGGATGCCGACAACGGCCGCTGCGAACGATCTACTGTCGCGGCGGGGCGGAAAACTTGAGTCTGTTGCGAGGGGGTTGCCAGGGTCGGGGTGAAGGGGGAGGGCATTATCGCTTTAACGCGGAAGGAGACGAACGCGCGGTGGTTGCAAAGACCCTGCGTGTGGTGTTTGCGCAGAAAAGGAAGAAAGGTACTTGACGCTCGTGGCGCACTGATAAACGAAACGGCACGACGCACCGGGGGGAACGCGCTTCATCCGGCGATCGCTCTACATATGAGGATGGAAGACGATAAGCTTATCGAGTGCTGCCCGCGGATCCGAGGCGCTTGTCGAGGACGCGCTTCCATTCGGCCTTGTTGGCGGCCACATTGTTGGCACACCAGATCATCCCTTTGCACAGATTCGTCGTCAGCTTGTTGAAGAAGGATTCGCCGACGAAGGAAATAAAGCCGATTTGACCCTTTGCCAGCTCGTTGTTCTGGCTGCGGTCGAACATCGGCAGCGGCGCGACACCCTTGGCCTTCTCCTTGTCGCCCTGCTGGTAAAACTCCTCGGTCACGCTCATGCCCCACTTTCGTGAAATGCCGAAGGGCTTCGTAATATTCGAAATGTCCGCGGCTTTGAGCAGCATCATCATCAGCAATCGCCGGTGGTCGTCGTTGTCCCGTTGGTACCCGGGCGGCGACGTGCACATGGCCTCGAACTGGCTCACAAGGTCCTGGTGCCGGGCCATGTCCGTGGCGAGAACGCAGTCGATCAGCCGCCGGTACGCGAGCGTGGTCGCCTTGGTGTCCAAGCCGCAGAAGATGTTCTTGTTGGCGTCACCAATAATGATGATGGCCTCGTTGCAGTGGTGCACCTCCAGCACGGAGTTGTTCCCGCTGGCGCTGGACAGCATGCCCAGAGGGGAGTCGGTCTTGAGATGGAATGAGTTATTCAGGCCCATGTGATCGAGGTCGTGCACGAGGGCCGTGATGAGCAGCACGTAGCACTCGATTGGCGTGAGGAGTTCCTCGCCGCCGCCGCAGTACAGGAAGGTGTAGAGCGTCTGGCAGACGTCGACGGCGTGGTAGAAGTTGTGGTATGGCACGAAGCGATACTTGTCGCGGCACGCCAACACGAAGCGGCACATGACATCAGCCGGACAGCCAAACCGCGCCAGAGAGCCCTGAGCCTCAAAGAGCGCCACACAGCACCGAACAGATAAATCGTACGCGTTGTCGAATTCTTCTCGCAAGCCAAAAATATCGAACTGGTTTGTCAGCAACGTGTCCTTCACAAGCTGCTCTAGTTCCAGTCCCAGGACTTGGTGCACGAGCGCGTCACTCACCGTTTCTTGTGTTTGCTGCCGCACAACCGGCTTGACCCTTGGCTGACCGATGCCGTCCCGTGTGGCCTGCAGCTCCATCGCCTCTTGGCCCGCACGCACGGCAAACTCCAGCAAGTGGCTGTTGCTCAGCGATATGCCGGCGAAGAGGGAAAAGGCGCGGAACAATTCTTGGTCTTCGGTGGTGAAAAACGTGACGCTTCCGTCAGTGCGCAACTTGTTCACGATCTGCGCAACGGCGATCACCTCATCGTGGAACAGGATCGGCTCCGTCAACATGCTTCGCGTGAGATAGCCCAGCTGCACGTCAAAGGCGCGGTTGAATCGGGCATCGGCGTACGCATCGCGGATGTTTTCGGCGACGCCCGTTTTGGCCACCGAGCCAGCGATGCCGATACCAACTGGGAATCGGATCTCGGCTCCGCCTGTGTCGTCGGCAACGGTGCTGTACAGCTCATTGCGCTCCTTGTCGACCAGGAAGAGTGTGGCTCGATCGGCCCCCAGCAGCCGCCGCGCGCCCTGAAGGACATGCCGGACCACGCTCTGCACGTTGCGGATGTCGCAGGTGCTCAATGTGCCAACGACTTCGAGAATGGCCTCGCTCTTTCTTTTTTCTTGCGCGAGACGAGCGTTGACACGACAATTTCGAAGCGACACCCCGACAAAGGTGGAAAAGGAAACCAGTATGTCGATGTCGCGGGCTGAAAATGGGCGAAGCCACGGGTTCGCGTCATCCACGGTCGATGCGGCCAAGGTGGGCGCGAGACGAGACAATTCGGCGATCGCGACCACGGCACCCTCGTACTGGACAGGAACGCAGAGAAGAGGACCGGTGCGACACCCGGCGGCCTTATCCGCGGTGGAGTCGAAGAGCGGGGTCATGTACGCGTCGTCGACGCAGAATACCACACCGGACGTCGCCACGTGCTGCGCAACGGGACTGACGACCTCGGCCGCCCGGTGGCCCGCGGTCTCGTCGTAGGTCGCGACGACCGCTCCTTGCTCGTCGACGAGGTACAAGCACCCGTGGTCGGCGCCGATCAGCTGCCGGGCCGCGGACAAGATCGACCGTGACAGGCTCAGTTCGTCTAAAGTGTGTTCCGTTAGGCGGTTCGCCATTTCCCACATCGCCTCGGCCTTGCGACGGTGCCACGATGCTTCGATGTACGACAGGTTGTTGCGAATAAATAGACTTGCGACGCGTGACACATTCTCGATCAAGTTGATGTCGATATTGTACTGTCCGCGTTGCTGAAGTAGCGCTGACTCCCTCGCTTCGGTCTCGGAAGATCCGACACCACTGGCGAAGGCGACGGCGTTGATTTCCGAGTCATCTCCCTTCAGCGGGACGAAGAGCCTTCCGTTCACCGTGTCGTTCCGGATGACCCCTGACTGAAACGTCGCCTCGATTTCAGCTGCGACGGCTGCGTCGAGGGCGGCTCTGGACGCCGCCAGCTCGTCCTTCATGATCAGCCGGCACCCCGCCGCGGCGCAAGTGGACCGAAATTCCTCTTCGATCGTTTCGACCACTGACTTCGTTCCCAGCGGCGCCTCGCTGCAGCGCGTCGCGAAGGAGTACATCGTCTCCATGTTTTCGCTGGACAGGACCATCCGTTTGTAGACGTGATGCGTTTGTCCCAGGGCCCGGATCTTGTCGAGGTTCTTCTTCAACCTAGACGTGGACGCGTCGCGCACCAAGCCGCGGTTCGCAGGGGATATCAGGTTTTCCCCCCTTGCAGGCAGTGATTCGATCGGGCCGTCATTCGTGCTCGAAACGGCTTGCGACAGGGTGGACGTCAGAGCTGCAGGGCTGTCCAACGGAGCTGGTAGCACGGGCGTACGGAGCGCCCGCAGTATGACTTGCTGCAAGGACTGGAGCCTCGACTGCTCACTGGCGGTGAGAGGGGAGCCGCTGTCGCACCGACGGTGGATCATTTCTTCCAGTAGCTTCGACGCATCGCAGAGGCGGGACGGCGCAGCCGGCGGGGCATCGGGGAAGGAGGTTGGCGACGCCGTCGCTGGCCGGGGCGGCAGCTCTTCGCGCAGCGTCGACGTCGGAGGCGTAAGAACGGGCGCCAAGTGCTTCAGGGGGGAAGGGGCCGCGGCGCGGAGCGGCCGCAGGGACAGATTCGCGCCGACGTTGTCAGCGCTCTTGGAAGGCTGAAACTGACGGACCGGAGAGAGCTGTGACGTGGACCGCTGCGGCACCAGCTGGTATTCGGCCAGCATGCGCCGTTGCTCCGCCAGCAGGTCTTTCAGCGGAGTACTCATTCGCAGGACGAGAAAGAGAGTGCGTAATTATCTCGGGCGATGTATTCTAGCGCGACGTCATCAACAAGGGGGGCTCGCGGTTACCCCCTCCCTTTTCGTGACCTGTGAGAGTGACGAGACTCGAGTTGTTAACCGAAGCCGTTACCCCATCACGACGTCCTCGCCGACGAGGCCGCCGATCTCAACGCGGACATGAAGGCTTCCTTGGTGGCCGTCACTTTATTCGCCTCGGCCTTATCCAAGGTGAGGGCGTTCTCCTCGGCGGTGGCAAGCTGCTCCTTGCCAGCTGCCTGCGCCGCCGCTACCGCGTTGAACAACTGGACGACACCCGATGTCGCGACTCTCCGAAGGCGGTACTCAAAATCGTGCCGTTCGTGGAACGGCAACACGCGAAGATGACTTTGATTCCTCACGGCGCGGCGCAGCAGTTTGAGGCCCTGAGCCTCGGCAGGCGATCGTAAAGTCGGCGCGTCGACCGAGTCAGGCGTCGCGACGACGCCTGTTTGTGCATTGCGCTTGTCGACGACAGCCACGTCACGTCGCTTGTGAGAGCTTTTCAATTTCGCTTCGCGAGCGGCCTCTTTCCGTTGCGCGAAGCGTTGCAGCGGCTTTTCGACGGGTGCCCCTTTGGGCAGTTCAGCACCCGCTTGCCCCTGCCGAAGTAGTGCCGCGACGCGGTCCTGTATGACAACTTTGGGTGCCTTCAAATGCCGAGACACGGCCGCGGCGACCTCCTGCGTGCGACGGTGATTCACCATGGCAGAGGAGAAGGGAGCGTTGTGTGGCGGCCGGGCGGCGGTTCTGACAGAGGAAAAAGAGATGACAACGGCGATGCCTTGAGACACCGCAACACCACTGCCCCTTCCGCGGCCGCGCAATCCCCTCCCTTCAAGGCCGCAATTATGGTGTGAAGTTAATCGGTTAAAAATTAGGGTTCTGCATGGGAATGACCTAGTACCGCTGTGTGGAGTACGAATGAGGCGCGGCGCCTCCCCGAGGGGCGAAGCCTCCACCCCGTCCTCCACCGTACGACCCACCTCCGTACGAACCTCGACCTCCGCCCCACCCGCCGTACGAACCGCGGCCAAAGCTGCCGCTGCCACCACGGCCGTATCCACCGCGATCGCCAAACCCGCGTCCCCGAGACGAGGAGTCGCCGCGCTCACGGGCGATGATGTTAGGGAGCACGTCGATGACCTTGAGGGTCATGCCTTGCATGGGCGCCGCAAGGATGTCCTTGACAAACATCTCGGGGACGTCGAACACGCAGCCAGGGGTGTCTTGCAGGATGGAAATGTCGCGGCACCGCATGAACAGCTCATCGCCTAGGTTGCGGCGCAATATTCCGCAGAAGACTGGAATCGTCACGGGCTGCGGAGAGGTCAGCTGCAGCGTGGAGAAGTTCTCCACTCCGGTCAACAGGCCCCGTCGGACGATGTTCTCGGTGTAGCCGCTCATGACGGCGAGCGCGGAGGCTAAAATTTCGACGGGATCGGCCTCCTTCAGCAGTGTTTCCGCTTCCGCGCGGAACAACTCTGTCGCGCGTCGCTCCACTCGGGCGAGGTCCTCCGTCACGTCACGGACGACCGCCTTCAAAATCTCCGTTCGTGAAGGCGGAGGCAGCACCTCGAACTTGCAGTGGGCGTGGTTCTCGATGCGCTGCACGATGTACTCATCCTTGGCCGTGTGGAGGAGGACGCACACGCCGAGGCGCCCGGCGCGACCGGTGCGGCCCGCGCGATGGATGAAGGCATCGATGTCGGTTGGCGGCGCGGCCTGAATGACCAAGTCCACGCGCGGCAGGTCGAGGCCACGCGCGGCGACGTCGGTGGCGATGAGAACCGCAAATTTATTGTCACGGAACGATTTCATCGTGCTTTCGCGTTGCTCCTGCTGCATGTCGCCGTGGAGCGACTGAGCGTCCAACTTGAGCGCGTTGTTGATGGTAAGGTCATGGCAGTCCTTTTTCGTGTTGGCGAACACCAGCGTGCGGCCGTGTTTGCCGGCATACACGCGGATGAGGTCGGCAAGCATGGACTGCACCTCGCTGTAGAGGCACTTGCGCCGATAAAAGCGAATGGAAGCCGCGGTCTTGACGGCGTCCTTCCCAACCAAGTCGATGAACTGACGATTTTTCGCGAGTAATGGCGAACTGTGAACCCATTCGGGCACCGTCGCGCTGAAGAGCAGTGTCTGGTGCACATTGGAGCCCGCCTTTTTCGAGCCGTTGGCCTGTGCGACCGAAGTGAGCAGATACTCGATGTCGTCCTTGAAGCCGATGTCGAGCATGTGGTCCGCCTCATCCAGACACACAATTTTGACACGATCAAACCGGAGGGTGCCCTTCTCCAACATGTCCTTGGCGCGTCCTGGCGTACAGACGCAGATGTCGACACCCTGTTGAAGCGCTCGTTCCTGTGTCGCGTACGCGACTCCACCGTAAAGCGCCGCCACCACGTACTTCCGACTGATGCTACGGATGACATCGCAGACCTGAATGGCCAGTTCGCGGGTGGGGCAGAACACGGCCGCCAACGGGCCGCGCCCACGGACGAGGTCCTCGGTCGACGTGCTTAGTCGTTCGATGATGGGAATGGCGAACGCGAGGGTCTTGCCGCTGCCGGTGCGCGACTGCACGAGGACGTCGCCGCCCGCCATGATGGCGTCGAGCGTCTTGGACTGCACGGGGAACAAGGTGGTGATGCCAAGCGCCTCAAGCGCCTTCTTGGTTGCAGGCTGGATGGCGAAGTCCGCCAGGGGCCTCGCGCCATCGACGCCACTGACCCGGGGATCGACGGATTGCGCGGAGGCGGCCGCCGGCACGGCCGGTGTCACACCTTTTTTCGGCGCAACAACGGGAGTCTCGACGGTGACTTCCTCCTGCGGCTGTGCCGCTTTTGGTTTTGTGGGCTTTTTTGATTCCTTGACGGTCGCTGTGGGGACTTCGATCTCGGCTGTCTCCTCGGCCGCCGGTTGTGCGACCGGCGCACGGGGACGCTTGCTCGACATGGAAGGCGCAGTGAGGATGAGGTAAACACTCCTGTTCTGGGAAAACGAGCCCCCTGGTCTGGGCACACGCCCCCCCCCCCCCCCCCCCCCTCGCGACAAGCACCATGCAGAACCACGGAACCGTGCCGGCTTTGTGAACGAGAAAAAGGCCCGTTGTGAGCGAGAAGCGCAAGTGGAAACCCGGGGGAAGGAAGACATGCTAAGTGCAACTATTCGTCTACTGGCACCTCCGAAAGGCCACTCACAAGGCCTAAATCCTGTCGAACGCTCTGGCTAGGAAACGCAGCACCGTGGTGTGCCGCGCCTGTCTCGATCGCGTTGTCATCGCCGCCCTGTTCGCACACCACGATGGCGTCAAGGGTTTCCCGCATCGTGTTCCGGTCCAACACGCAAGCATCTTCGCCTTCCACGTCCGAAGAGCATCCGGCGTCCAGGTCCAGCAGCTGCGATAGCGAGGGCGTGGCAGGAATCGTTCGATGGCTAAGCAGCCACGAGTCGCCGAGGGCCTCCTCCGCGGTGGGGCGACGTGACGGCTCGACGCTGAGCAGATTGCGAACAAAGGCCTTGGCATCGTCGGACACCCGAGCCCACCGCGGGCCCGCGAACGCCAGTGGCCGCTCCATTTGCACGGCTAGGGCGGCCTTGGTGGTTCCTGAAAACGGCATCAAGCCGGACAGCAAAATGTACGCGATGAGGCCGACGCTGTAAACGTCCCGTTTCAACAAGTCTTGACGGGTGGTGCCGTGGCGCTCCGCGCCGGGATTCGCGACGAGCCCTTTAACGAGTTCGGGTGAGGAGAACTTCAGCGTGCCGCAAGGTGTGGTTAACAAGGGGCTGTTGCCGCTGAGCTCCATCTGGTCGGACCGGTTGGGGTTGATGGGTAGCGTCATACCAAGCCCGCCTGGCGTCGCCATCCTGTGCGCGATCTGCCTGCGGCGTTGTTGAGACACGATTGCACCGTGTGCCGTCGCCGATTTGCTGGGGCCCAAGTACTTGGAGAACCCGAAGTCGACGATGCAGACGCGGGGCACTTCACCGTCCAGAGCATCGCAGACGATGATGTTTTCAGGTTTGAGGTCCCGATGTACGATGTTGGCCGTGCGGTGAAGGTATCGGCACCCCTCCAGGATTTGAATCAAAATCGTTGCCGAGTACGCCTCGGGTAAGTGGCCCGACGGGCACTGCTTCACCACATCGTAGAGCTCCTTGCCCTGAAGAAACTCGGTCACGATGAATACCTCGTGGTCCGACTGCAGCACCTCAACGAACCTCAGACAGTTGCGGTGGTTCAGCTTCCGCAGAATTTCGACTTCGTTCACCACATCGCGAAGTGCCTTTTCGCTTTCGAGTTGGGCCTTCAACACGACCTTGAGCGCCACCGTTTGGCCGTCGGTCCTCCGCCTAGCCTTGAACACGGTGGCAAAGCTGCCGTTGCCGACGAAATCTTGCAGACGGTCGAAGTCGTACAGCTGCCCGATGCCCTTTGAGCCACAAGGGGGGAACGGTAAGTGCGTCATGTGCCGCTGCTGCATCACAAAAGCAACAAGTTGTTATAATTGTCATCTCGCAGGGTCGAAACGAGGGAGGGCGGAGACATTGTGGATTCATTGAGGCGGATGCTTTGTACATTGTTTCCGCGAACTCTCTCGCATCGCATGTCCCGTGTGTGCAAAGGGTTGTCGTCGCACCTTCCTGGCCTCTTGCTGTCCGACGGGGGGACCCGCGCGGGGAGAAATCTACTGGTGCACGAGCCACAGAACTTACGAGACGCTCTTCCACAGAAGCACGCCCATTTGGCCGATGTAAAAGTAAATGTAGTTCTTCGTCTCATGCGTGACGAATGAGCCGAAGTTTTTGCCTACGATGCAATGCCAGATGCCTCTGTGCTTTCGCTCGAACTCCCGCTTGATGAATGTGGCTATGGACTTCTCTTGGCTCTCCTGCTCGAATGCCTTGAGGGCAAGTTCCCTCGCCTCGTCGATCATCTCCTTCGGCATGTCCGCGTTCATGAGCGCGTCCTGCACCTTCGGCATGGCGGCAAGGATGTATTTAGGTCGGAAATGGGATGAGGCGAATCTTTGATTAGCGCCGTAAAGAAAAAAATGATAAAACAACAAAAAAAAACGTTGGGCCTTTTCCTCAAAGGTTCATCTCAGACCCAAGCGGCCTTGCTTGTCACACCAGAGCGGTGGTGGGCGCTGATTGGTCGGCCGACGTCGGCCGGATCGAGTCGCCCTTGGCACGTTTCAGTTCAGTGCGCACTGCGCTTCGAATGGACGTGACGGCGGTGGCCCACCAAGCGGGAGGGACCGCGGAGTGCTGCTGTTCGACCCGGGCAGCCCTCATCTCCTGGTTCTCTTGCAGCAGCCGGTCGACGGCCGCCGAACGGTTCGCGAGCTCGGCACGGTACCAATTTGCCTCTTGCTGCAGCTTCATGCAGCGGTTCTCCAGCATCGCGAGGTCTGCCTCCAAGCTGTCGACGTGACCGTGAACGAGCCGCCGGCTTTGAGCTGGAAGAGTGGCGAGAAATTCTTCCAGCTGAGGTGGGTATTCTCGGTCATGCGTATTGGAGCCCTCCGTCGATTCCGTCGCCCCATCGTGCGTCGTGTCTTCGCCTCGTTCCATTCGCGTCCAGCGCGGACGTCGCGTGGCCGAGGCCCCTTCGCTCTCAGAATGAATAACGACGGTCCGCTCGGTGCGCTCCGACGCGTCCACGAACGAGGTGCTGGGCACTCGCGTGGCACGGAACCCGCCCGAACCGCCACCGCCCGCGTTCTGCTGCAAACCGTTGCGCTGGGCGAAGTTTGGCGTCCTAGGTGACCCCAAACGCAAGGAAACGTCTGTTGCTGTCTGATGATCGTCGTCGTCGCCGGCTGTGTGCGGGTCGAGTCTGCGGAAGGCGGAAACTGCCGTCATCGAGAGCGACACTGGGTCGCGCGACCCGCCCGTTCGGTTGCGATGTGGCAGCGATGTCGACGACGACGACGCGACGGGAGGCTGGCGGTGAGAGCGAGGGGGCGCGGATGAGCTCCGCCTGTCGTCGGCCGCCGCCGGGGGCGGCGTTGCGGTGTCATCGGTCGACGTGGAGGACCATTCCGACGAGGAATCCGAGGCAGCGGAGACATCCACGGATTGCCGCAACGATGCCGATGACAGCGCAACGGAGGGACCGGAGGGGGGAGGGGTCGCCATGCGCGGCGCTGCGTACAGGTCGGGAAAAAAATCAGGAATGCGGCATCGGCGCATCACTGCGTCCGAAAAGTTGGGGAGATTAAAGGTGGGCACCACTACTCAAGCAGCACCGTTGGGTTGTAGTGTGCCCCTAACGTGTAGAGCTTCTCCCAGAACGTCATGCACCAATCATTTGGTGGCACGCGAGTCGATGGGGTTCGCACGCGGTTGGCCGCTTGTGCGCCGCAGGCAGCCTCACCCTCGGACGGGGCCACGGACTGCGGGACCATTGTATGAACGACACCCCCGGCGGCGACGACGTGCACGACCGCTCCGAACAGGTCGCTGGCCACGCGAACCTCAAGCATGGACCCCCAGTGGTCGTCGCGCAGCATCTGCGCGCAATAGGCATCCAAAGGCGATGTCAGCGCGGTGCTGTTGCCAGGGGACGGATGGGCGCTCTTGCCCTCGTCGTCGTCGCCGCTATCGTGGCCACCGCTCGGTACGAAGGGGGCATAGTCGCAAGCATGCGCCCGAGCAAACGATGCTAAGGCCGCGCGTAATTCCGCCACCGAGGATGGTACCAAGGAGCCAGAGGGGGGTGATAGTCGCATTTGATGAAGCAGTGCGGCGAACAAACAGCTACCGTCGCCAGGGACTTCGGCTGGGGCACGTCCCAGTTCTGCAAGTTTGGCGTGAATGGACTGCTTCTCAGCGATTCTCGCCGACTCGTTGGCATCGCCATGAGCCGCGTGCTCGGCATTAATCAAGTCACGCTCTTTCGTCTTCTTCTTCTTGTCTTTCTCTTTCTGGCGTTTGTAATACGCGTCGCTTTTCGGACCCATCTTTACTGCCGTGAGGTCGAATGGAACAATCGTAGTCAAAATCAAAGAAACAGAAATGTCAAAGGGAAGCCGCAGCGTCCCTCCCAGTCGCAACACGTGGGATGGTGAAGGACTGACTTCACTATCTTCGCGGACGCGCGACACATGTCGCTTCGTGCCGCTCCACACGCTCGGTCGCGAAGAACCTGCCGCATTTTGCGCAGGCCACACGAGTCACGTCCGGGTTGTCGTGAAGAGCGTACGGTCGCTCTGCTTGGCGCTTGGCCTGGACCTCCGCGGCTCGCTGTGCCGCTGTCTTCGGCCGCTCCTCCAGAACGGGTCGCGGGTACGTCACCATGAATTGTGTCCATTGAGCGTCCCTCCCCGTGGCTGGGGGTGGGGCGTCCGTAGCACTCGCACCGGATGACGGACCCGGTCTCGCCATCGCATTCCCCCCTAACTTAGCGTCCTTGCTGTAGGTGAAGTCGCTCGTGCCGTCGCGCCCACAGCGCAAGGCATGGACGGCGAATCCCCTCCCGCCAAACAAACCCCCACACTTTGGGCAAGCCGTTGTGGGCGCGTCCTCGTTCTCGTCCTTCTCCTCCGCGTGGTGTTCCCGCCGCAGCGCATGGGGGGCTCCACGTGCGTCTTGCTCCGCTTCAAGCTGTTGCTTCCTGAAAGCGAGCAGCGCTTGCTCTTCAGCGACAATTTCCCTAAGCTTCAACAGCTCACATTGCAGTTCTTGTCGGAGAAGAGTGATGCCCGTGCCACTGCTGCCGGGCGCCGGAGGCTGGGGACCTGCGGATGTGGGGTCAGCGGAGTCGTGACGATCGGTGCGGCGTTGCTGGCGAGCGTGCTTGACTGGCGACCCGCATGCCACGGCAGGGGCGGCCGCGGGGCGTGGGGTTGCGGAGGGTGTGGTCGCCGGTTGAGAGGTTGAACCCCCTGAAGTGGCAGGTCGCTTGAATCGGCGGTAATCAACGTTTTGACTTGGCGGCGCAGGCGCGCGCGACCCCGCAGCCACGGTAGGAGCCGAAACGCCCGTCAGCTGATTCCGCAAGGCTCCAAACTCGTCGGCAGTCAAAAAAGAGACTTTTCTGGCATTTGCTTCCAGGCGTTTTTGTGCTTCCACCATCGCCTTGTGCCGCATGAACTCACTGTAACGTTGAGCGGAAACGATATCGGTGGGGTGCGGCACGTTCGGATCCGTTACTTTTGCACCTTGGTAGCAGGCCGCAATATGGAGGCCCAGTTTCACGGGGTCGGCAAAATACGCCTGGCAGATGTAGCAGGTTTGGCCGACCGGCGGCGCGGCTGCCATAGTGAGGGGTTCCTTCTGCAGTTCGACAACACATACGTCAGAAACAAAACACAGTCCGCGGCGAGCATTCGTTAAGCATGGAATGGATGGGCAGGGGACGGGTTGGGATCGAATGCAAACGCACCACAGAATTCAACCGCACCACACACACCGGAACGGGAAGGGGGAGGGAGGACCGTTCGAAGTCGATTAACCTAAAGGGCGACCCTCGTCCGCCGCCTTTAGCATTAGGGAGGAATTGTGGCCCGTGGCACGCGACAATAGCCTACGGTGGACGATTGGGGGTAGGGGGACAAAATAAGCTGCCCGCCTCCCGACGAAGGGGCTAGGCATGTGCCAATGAGTGTAACCAACGACAAAGCAGCGAGTGCCCTCGTTACGATGCCGGCGGCGCCGCTGCCCCGCCCAGCATTCCCTGCGCCGTGTTGAACAGGTTGATGGGGGAATTGCCGTCCGTGATGAGGTAGCCCTTGAGACCCAGACCCTCCAGGAGCTTGGCTTGCATTTCCGGCCCAGCCTGGGCGATGGCCACGATGGTCTCGGGCCCGATCGCCGCCATGAACTGAGATAACTTGAGGGACTCGATGTTGGCCAGCTCTCCCGCCTTCGCGAGCTCGATTTCGTTCATCTTCCGCTTGTAGTCCACTTCGGCCTGTTGCTTCGCTTTCAGTTGCGCAATTTCCACTTCAGCGGAGATGCGGAAGGCCTCCGCTCGCAGCTGCGCCTGCTTCAAATCGGAATCTGCCTCGATGAGGGACGCCTCGCTTCGGGCCTTAGCCTCCGCGACGGCCTGTCCGCACGCTTGGATCGCCTCACTCTCAGCCTGAAGATTGAGCCAAGTGGTCTTCGCTTTTTCGGCGGCGACCTTGTCTTGAAGCTTTTGCCGCTCCAGCTTGCCCTTGGCCTCCTGATCTTTACGTTCGTTTTCCTGACGAGCGGTGGCCTCTTGCGACTTCGTGGTGATTTCGATGGCCAATTGCACCGACTTTTGCAGGCTGTCGCGCGTCTTGGTGTCGGTGGGTTCCACCGCCTGAATATCGATGTTTGTGAGCACCAAATTGTTCGCGGGGAACATAAAGTTGTCCTTGACCTTGCCGGCGTCGTCGACGCCAAACACCGCGGCGCGAATGATGCGCGCCGAATTACGGTGGAACGAGTCGAAGTCTTCGCCGGCCACTGCGCCGCGAACCCGAGACGCGACTGTCTTGCACATATCGCCGACAAAGTCGGGAACTGAGAAGATCTTTGCTTGCGACTCTGGCGTGCGGCGGTCCACGTCGAAGTGCCAGTTGTAGCTCAGCTTCAGCTGCAGGCGAGCGTGGTCAGACGTCTCCACGACAACGATATCGGATGAGAAGTCCGGACCGAGGAACAGTTGGAGGCTCTTGACAATGTTGGGGATCTTGGGCTTGTCGCCGCTGACGGACAGCACCGTAAACTGCTCATCGGGCTGCAGCATCACAAGGTCGGGGCCGAACACGATGCGAGACTTCTCCTCCTTGTAGTCGAACGTTTGGATCGCCGCGTTGTGCTGAACGTTGAAACGGACGACGCGGTTTTTGATCCGCGGGACGCGGCGACCGGGGTCCGCGGTGTCCTTCAGCTTGTGCATCACCCCCATCGGTCGCGCCAGGAGGTCCTCGACGATGGTGGGCAGCTCCTTGTCCCACAGCGACTCATTTTCCTTCAACATGTAGGCCTGGCCAATCACCGCGCGGACTTTTCCGGTCGACTCATCGCGAACGTAGACACCTTCGTTTTCGTCGAGTGCTATCGCCTGGCGGCGTTCAAGCACGGACACCTGAACCGGGGGAATGTACTCGGCGGGGCCACGAATCATCCAAGTCTCTCCGGGCTTGCGCGCTACCACGCCATCCTTGAAGCCCTCGAGTGCCTTCAGCAACAGCGCCTCGTCGTTGCCCAATACGGCGATGTCCTCGATGCCGTTGCGGAGCCGCTCCCCAGGGTGGAGGAAAAACGAGCAGTCGCCACGCCGAATTTCCATTTCCCCGAACTTGTTCTTTCCGCTGGCATCAACGGGGTCGATGACCACGCAGAACTGCCGGTTGCTCAGCGATGTGACGGTGACGTCGGCAACTACCTTTTCGTTGACGTCGGGAATGTGGGTGGCGGCGTCCCGGTTGGTCACCAGCCATTGCTCGCCGGCTTTGCGGGCTCGTTTGTACTGGTCCTCGAACGAGCGGAGCGCCTCGAGGTGAACCGCGTCGGTGTCTGTGAGGACCTTGGCCTTGACGGTGCCGACCACCTCCTCCTCGACGGATGGCAGGTAGGCGCCCTCGGTCTTGACGAGCCACTCCTCTCCCACTTCACGGTCCGTGCCGGACCGGTCGCGCAGCCGGCGGGTCGCACGGAGACGCAATGCCGTGTTTGAAACGATGATCTGAGCCTTCACGGTGGTGACGACTTCAACCTCGACGCGAGGGATGTACGTTTCCGGGCCTTCGAAGAGCCACTCATCACCGGCGACGCGCAACTGTCCTTGGGGTGTCTTGAAGGAGCGGACACACTGGAGGCGCAGCGCCGTGTTCTGCGGAATCACTTGGAGCTTCTTCACAGGGGAAGAATCTTCATCGACGAGAATCTCGCCAGGCATGAGAGGAAAAGGCTCCTGTTCGAACCGGATTTCTTCGTCTCCGACGCGAAGGCGCACCTGGCCATACTCATCGATCAGCGGGGCCTTGTCGTCGCCTCGGATGTGGGGGTGCCGAATGCGGCAGTAGCAACGGGGAGGAATGGCGATGCTGGCCTTCGGATCGAACAACACCTTTTCGTGGTCCTTCCGCGTGAACACCGTGGGACCCACCACACACCGGGTCACGTTGGTGTTGTTGTCCAGCACATGGATGAAGAAGTTCTGCTTTAGCCGAATGACGTCGGTCATCGGTGCGTACGGGCGAAGAGTGGGGGTTGAATTGGGGGACGGCTGAAGCTGTAACAGGGGGGGTACAAACGTCACCACCAACGACCAGGGTGTCTACATTCGGAAATCTGACGACATTGGTAAGCACGGAGTGTGTGTGTTTTTTTTCGCGTGGGATCTACTACATCCACGAACACATAACCGGTGGGCCTTCCTGATTGCATGACGGTGGCTCAACGGAGGAGGAAACGAGCCTGATGAAAAGAGCTGTGGATTTCGGGAGGGATGGAGAGAAGGGGGGAAAACGGCCTGCCGCCAGGTACATTCGGCTAACACTCAAGCCGTCGTTCGATCAAGTCACCCTTTGCGCTAGACGCGTTACTCGGCGTGGCGGGTGGCAATTTCACGCAGATACTCTTCTAGATTCATGTAGTCCGTGCAGCCTGCGCGTTGAAAGGTTGCGTTCACTAATGCGGAAATGTCGCTTTCGTCGAGTTGAAGATTGTTGCATTGCAGGCAGTCGGCTAAGATTTTACCCAAATCCTGTTTTCCGATTCTCCCGTCCTTGTCGACGTCGTAGATTTGGAACAGCAGCTTGTGCTTTTCGTTGCTGCCCTTGCGATTCTTGTTGTGGTAAATGGAGAGAATATTGACGAATTCTTCAAAGCTGATCGATCCGCTGTTGTCGACATCGAACATCCGGAAGAGTCCGTCTACTAAGAAGGTGTTCCAAGACGGCACGCCTCCAGCTACCATCATTTGTTTGAACTCTTGCGCGTCGATCATGCCGTCGTTAACCTGAGAGGCGGACACACGTTTGTAGTTTTCGTAGATCGCTTCCAGCTCACTCCTGGAAAAATTCGTCGACTGCTCGAGGCGTCCCAACATTTTCTGGGCCTCCTCGTCCGCTAGTTCCATCACAGTGGTGTACCAATCCAAAAATTCGCCAAACTCGATTTGGCCGCTTCGATCAATGTCGATTTGATTGAAGAACGCGACTTGGCTTTCCTGCGACATTTTGATGCACATCTTGTCCAGCATTTGAGCCATCTCGGAAACTGAAATGACGCCGTCTTTGTTGACATCGTACGCATTAAAAAACTCGCGGATTTTCGCCATGTCATTAATGCCGGGCCGCTTCGTGCTCTTTTGCACGCGTACCGTTGACATCGTGGCCGTGGCAGGCAACGAGAAACTCAAGGGGAAGGTCTGAGATGTGTGGGCGTGCGTGGGTTAATTAGGCAACATCGATTGATGACACGATCCTGCCACGGTTGGGACAAAAGCGTGCCGGGCACAAAACTACTCACTGGTCTGCGAGAACTCGCGACACAAACAACGCTGGATGACGCCAGCATTCCAACCGCGAGTTCGCAATTGATGCACTTCGAAAAGGAATTTCGCTGCGGCAGGACGCCGCACTTCGGCTCCGCGCCAGCGATCTCAAGGTGACCCCACAGGAAATGAGCACGGTCTGCGCTGCCACTTTATCGCGTCCGTGAAACAGGGCTGCGGCGGCAAGCAGGGCCGCGTCCTGCTGAGCGTGGCGATCCAGCTGAGGATGATGCGCGCGAAGATCGCGAATAACCTGCAGCGTCCGGCACCAGAAAGCGCGATCGGCAGATGCCAAAACGGTCACGGCTAGCCCCAGGTAGCAGGCTACTGGCGGTGGACCCAGTCGAGTGTGGGCATCTTCGAACTTATCAAGATACGTGCCCCCCGGTCGGGGGGATCCCGCTGCATCCGTGCCAAAGAATGTATCAAAGTCGCTCATCCTGCTGACTTGATCGGATGCTGGTGGAACACCCGTCACGTCCGCAACCAGTCGGTCGCAGTCTCGGTAGAACAAAGCAAGCGCGCCATGGCACCCTCCGTGAACGACGGCTTGAAGAGTGGTGCGGCGAACGACCGATCGATATCGCATTGCATCGGCATGGCTCGCGCCTGCCGCAAAGTCGTCGTAGTGCCGTTTGTGAAATCGGCTCAGAAGGGAAAGACACAGCTGCCACCGTTGCGGCCTCAGCGCGACGTGCACTCTGTCGATGGGGAGGGTACGCCTTCGGCCGCCGTGACCCTCCCGCACCGGGCGCGGCAGCAGCCGACCCACGACTCGGCGCAGCACGTGCCATGTGCCAACCGCATGGGCCACGGATTTGTGGCTGATGGTCGCCGGTTCCTTTTGCTCGTCCGTTGGAAGGGCAATCGCCGAGGCGCTGCTGCGGTTGGTAGCGATGAGAAAGTCCGTCGATGCAGAGACTTCGGTGCTGCCATCGTCGGCAAAGAACACCGCGTCAATGCTGCACTGCAAGCCGCAGGATTCGCTAACCGAGACGAGTTGTTGCAGCGAGCCTCGGTTGAGGATCGGCGCTTCGCGGGCAATCGGCGTGGAGGTCTGAATACGTTGCAACGACGTGAGCAGCTGGAGCAGCACCGGCAGCTGATTGTCGTGTGAGAGACAGGCCCGCAGGGCCGCATCAGGCAGCCGTGGCAGGTCAAGGCCTTCGATGAGCCGCAGCAAGTTCAACGCCTCAGCCCAAGCGGACTGCGCCGGGCTCGCTTCGATCCGTCTCGCGGCACGAGCGACCAGGATGCGCAGCGCCACGGCCGCGCCGAGTGATGTTTTGACGCTGAAGAGCAAGTGACGCGCAGCGTGAGGAGGCAGCTCGCCGCGTCCGAGAGGCCCTGCCATGAGCGTGTCAGTGCACTCGACGATCTTCTCGAACGGCAACGTGAGGCCGCAACTGGCCGATTCGGTCACGACGGCGGCTGCGAGTTGCCAGTTTCCACTTTCGGCGCTCGCCCGCAGGAGGGCCTCCCACATTGGCACCGCGTGGCGATCCCACGGCGAACACAGGCGGCGAAGGTGCGCGACGACGAAAGGGGGCGCGCAGCCGAGTGACCGTGCGAGGTTTGGCAGCAGTTGGGTGCTAGGATCAAAAGCATTCTGCTGCGGCAGGAACCGCAGTGCGTACTCCCACGAGCGCATGGAGGGTGGCGAGGCATGATTCGCCCCGATGGCCTCGTCGACAAGATCATCGCGGAAGGGAAGCCGCTCGTCGTCGCGCACATCGAAGGCCAACGACAGGGTGCCGCCCCCTCCGCGACCCCCCACAAGGTTGACGTCGATGAAAAACAGCAGGCGGTTGCTGCAAAAAACCTGTTTCGCTGTCGCTTCCAAGAGCGCGCGGCATGCCAAGGACGCGAGCGGCGGCGGTCGCAACTGCGTGGGAGACAGCGGGACGAGGGATCGCAACGCATCGTTCCAAGCGTGACGTGTGAGCATCCCGTCGAGGATGAGCGACGACGTGAGCTGGGAGGGACGGTTCACGGGGGCGCTGTGGATCACGAATGCAGCCTCGTGGACGTTTCGGGCCAGTCTGCTGCTACCAGCAGCGATCAGCGCATTGATGGCGGCAACCGTCAAGCCTGCATCGCACAGCTGAGCGATGAGGCTCACGGTCAACGGCACCATCGAGGCACCTTCGCACCGTTTGACGACGACGGGCCACACACGCTGTAACGCGCATTGCCAGAGGGCTCCTTGGGAGCGGAGCAAAGTACGGACGATGGCAAGCAGATCCGAAACGTCGCTAAGACGGCGTACGGCTCCTTCCGGTAAAGGATTTAACGGGCACAAGGCAAGCGCGGCCTCCCAGTGCTGGGGCATATAGTTCAACTCGCGCAGCGCCGCATTCGCGGCCACCACGCCGATGGCCTCTCGCCACCCTCCGCCGCGGATTACCGACTGCCAATTACGGAGCGTTTCATTCCGATGCGAAACCGTTACGAATGGAGGAAGCCTCCAGGCGGCGGTGACGAGGGAGGGGTCGTCGACGTCGAGGTGACCGTGAGCCGAGAGAGCGTTCCTCCAGCGCCCATGCTGCGCCGCGCACAGCACTAACGCCGACCGGAGCCTCTCTTTCGTCGTTCCGCCGTGCCGAAGCAGTGTTAGCACGCAACGGACGACGTCCCAGGGCGCATCAGCCGCGCTGAGCAGCACCGGCACCCGGACCGCCGCCGCAGCGTGTTGTGGCCCGCCGGCAAGCACGATGGGGACGCCGAGGTGACACGCCATGGCCCACTGGCCGCGCCGCGCAAGAAACTCTACGAGCCACAGTGCCTCTGCTGGTCCCAGGGGAAGGCAATGACTTTTCACGAGGCCCAGCACGTTCCTCCAGCTCGCATCATTTGACCACACGGTGGAGGCTGCAAGGCCTCGCACAACGGCTAAGACGTGCCGCCTGGAGCAGTTGCGTTGTTGAAGTAGGGATGATTGCGACAGTAATTGCCACGCCGACAAAACATCACCAATGTCCAGTGCGGCGTCGACCGCTGGCCCGACGGGCAAATTAAACTTCGCGGACAATTGGACAACATCAGGCACCCCCGCGATCAAGGCGTAGGATAGGAGCGCCAGGCGCGTGGCTTCCGCGTCTTGAGTCATGCTTTGCGGGCTGCCAAGCCAGTACGCCCGCAACGCTTCGAGCCACTGTCCGGAGCGTTGCAGCCCCGCCATGAATTCTGCGAGGGTCACGTGCTGGCCGCGAGCGGTCGACAGCGTGCCGTCGAGTAGTTTCATTGCCCTACTGGCCGATGAGCGAGTTTCGAGGATGAACTGCATGGACTGCTGAATGTCGCGGTCCTCGATCGTGACCTGGCACTCCGATCCGGCCGAAAGCAGTAACGGCACCACCACGTGAAAAGCGGCGGCCTGATCAGACGATGTGCGCAGCAATGCCGATGGACCCAAGAGCCACCTCCAGCCTAGGCGCACCGCCGCCGATCTGTGGACGATGCTGTCACGGCGGGCGATGACGTAGCTGATCGTGGTCATGTCCACCCATGGGTGGGCGGCGATACCGGAGTCGCAGAGCTGTCCGGACGCGGGGGGAATGAGCTCGCTCAGAGCGGCCACCGCACATTCCGTGCGCATAGCCAACAGCAATTTTGACAGTTGTTCAGGGTGTCGCAGCAACCTTCCTTCTTCGTGAACAGCGGCCATGATGAATCCGCGAGCTTGGTCGGCATGCGGCAGAGCGCCGGCGACCAGAAACGCGCTGTCGACATCAAGCAGGCCGTCGCAGATACGACCAAAATACCACGCGGCGACACCGCGCAGTGTCGACGATCTGAATTCGCGTACACGCACCACCCCGTCGATGGGTGACGTACTCACCATGCCCCGGGGCCACGCTGCTCCATAGGGAATCAGCCCGCTGCCTCGGTAAGTAAGATGGTTCAAAATGCGCGAGTTCGCCACGATCGCCGAAGTCGGTACTTGAAACGGAGACGTGGAGAGGGGATTTCCGGACGGCACGGTAAAGATGGGCTCCACTGAGGAAAGATTCGGTCGTCTCACCGGCGATGAAACCATCACGTCTTCCACGAATGCCCCCCGAATTCGGAGACGCCAAAGAACCGAAGCAGCTGCCGAAGTCACACATTCGACTGCGAAAGCCCTCAAGCATGCCGCTGCGAGGCGCGGTCGCATCCCGCGCGCTGTGGTGATGTGGGATGTGGCGAAAAGATTCCCAACAACAACGGAACCACATCCTTGAATGCAGGACAATGAATCCTTGAGCATCCAACACAACGCCATCGACGTCGCTTTAGGTTAGCCGTTCGCCTGGTCTTTGACGCACACACACATCCAAGGGGTGGGAGGAGACGTCAAATGCGCTCGAAGATGCTGACCAATCCCAGCCCCCCAGCCGCACAAATCGACACCAGGACATACTTGGCGTTCGGGTGTTGACGAAGAATACGCACTGCGTTGGTGGTCAAACGGGCACCGGTCGCTCCGAACGGATGGCCGATGCTGACACTGCCTCCATAGACGTTTAACTTTTCAGGTGGGATTTGGCCCACTGCCTCTGGAAGGCTCAGGTATTTGGCTGACAACTCCTTCGACGCCAGCACCTTCATGGTGGCGAGAACTTGTCCAGCGAAGGCCTCATGGATCTCAAAAAAATCGATGTCCGCCAATCGCAAATTGGCTCGTGCGAGTGCCACCGGAATGGCCAGTGCGGGGGCCAGAAGAAGATTCGGCTCTGGCTGAATGCCACTGGCAGCCCACGACCGGAGGGCGACGTCGGCCTTGAACCCGAGGGCCGTTGCCTTTTCCTGCGTCATCAGCAGGCAGCACGCGGCTCCGTCCGTGAGCGGAGATGCCGTGGCGGCGGTGACTGTGCCTCCATCCGCCGCCTTTCGGAAGACGGGCTGCAGTTCGGCCATTTTCTTCGGGTCCTGCTTCTCGCGGATCATGGTGTCCTTCCCGATCGGTTTAACGCTCGTGAGGAGCGGGGATGACAGCGGGGTGACCGAAATGACCTCCTCCTTGAACAGTCCCCCCTTTGCGGCGGCGGCCGCGTTGGCGTGCGAGCGCATTGTGAGTTGATCCTGCTCCGTGCGAGTGACGCCGCAGAGGCCCGCCATCACGTCGGCGTGATAGCCCATCGTCTTGCCCGTCGACCTCTCCGAAACGCTCGGACGTTTCGGCATCCACGAGAACGGCAAGCCAGCCACGCCAAAAAGCTTCATGGCCCCGATTTTTCCCTGCGAATACAGCGCAAGCGACTGCGTCACGTTTCGCGCAAACGGCATCTCCGCGCACGAAGTGGATTCAGACCCGCCGGCGATGACCACGGTGGCGTTGCCGGACTCGATCATCTGAACGGCGCTGATCACCGCCTTCAAACCGGAGGCGCAGGCCATGCTTTCGGTGTGACCGGCGATGGTCGCGGGCAGCTTCGCATCAATAATGATTTCTCGCGCAACGTTCGGAGATCCGTTCGGAAGAATAACGCCGCCCCACACAATGTGGTCGATTTCGGCAGGGTTCACCTTGGATGAAGCCACGAGGCCCTTGACGGCGAGCGTGCCCAGAGCGATGGTATCGAGAGACAGGAGCTCCCCGAAAGCTCGGGTAAATGGCGTGCGGACGCCGGCCACAATTACCGCGCGGCGGGACTTCGGTGAGGCGCCGCCCGTTTGCTCGGCCAGCACCGCAACTTTGTGCATCGCGCTTGTTCTGCTGCCGAGGGAGGGGGGAAGGGTGGTTGCTCAAGACTCCCATTACCCGCGAAACCAACCGAATCCATATGGGGGGAAAAAGTGGCTCAACGTAATCGATCGCGAGCACATACTCCGCTTCCCTTCATCTCGTCCTAGCCACCCAGTCGACGATGGGCCGGCTGGCTCCGTTGGTGTCCGCCACCACGCGACCGTTCACCACCGAGAGCCGGTAGTTTCCGAGGGGAGTGGCGTTGGCAGTCAGTTCACCTGGCCGACACGTGGTTTCTGGTGTAGCCCCGTGGCTGGGGATGCCAGCGGTCGAAGGAATCATCGCTACACTGCTGGCTGCTTCGTCGCAACGCCTTGTCAACTCGGTGATGTGCTGCTGCATCACTTTCACCTGTTGAGACAGCCATCGATTTTCGGCATCCAAGTCGCGTAGCAACTGATCCCGCTCGTCGCGGCTGTCTGACAGGACCGTGGAAACGATTCTGTATCGGCACATGCGGCAGAGCGGAGCGGCTGTTCCCTTGTCAGCGTTGAACGGAGCGACGGTCGCAGGGCTCATGAAGGTAGCCAACGCGGGAGATAGCACCGTCGAGCGGTGAGCCCCGGGAGTCACCATCGACGGTGTGAACGCATTTTGCATCAGGCGTGGCAATTCTAGTGAATTAGCGGGAACGGTCCACTCGAACAGCGTATCATTGAGCGGCAATGCCTTTTGAAACCGAGGCCGACGAGAAAAGGGGTGTCAGGCGCTCGCAAAAAAACTGTCTGCGTAGTCTGCAAAGGAACGCTGTCCTGTTTTCTTTTTTGTGGGCAACTCGATAGGGGCGGGGGCCTCATTCTCCAGCCACGCGGCCCTTGGCGGCTCCGGCGCGACCACTGGCGCGGGACTGGGCTCATACGCAACTTCTTTCTCACGGCGTCGCTTTACGCGTAGTGCTTCCATCAGCTCTTCTCCGTCACCAACAACGAAGTTGGACGTCAAAATGATCTCTTGAGCGTACAGGACGAAGGCAATCACAAACGCGAGCGCTAAGGCGACCACAGGTTCGGTGGGAATGCCGAATCCGGAGAATTCTCCCAGCACAGGATACACCGGAATGGGCGCTTCATCATTTCTCAAGATCGCCACGTTGGACACACCAAGGCTCACAGCCCACGTCGACGAGCTCTCTGCCACCATGGCGTTGGCCCACTTGTCCGCGAACTGCGCGCCATTGGTCATAGCGACGTCGTGGCGAAACTCGATGACGACTTGGCAGGTGACCGTGTAGTTTGTGGCTCGGATCACCTCCAATTCGGCCTTGGCCTCAAGGGCCAAGTTGCTGCGCACGTTCAAAAGCAGCTCGCCGATGCTCAGTTCGGACAGGGGCCTGGACACGTTCACGGCGATTCGGGCAGTTTGATCGACGGAATACTTGCAGGACGGCCCCACGTAGCGACGCTGCGTGCCTTTGACAAGGTCGCAGAGGCACAGACAGTTGGTCAATCCCGTGTACAAGATGCTTCCTCGTCCTGTGCACCCGTCACAGGTCGAAAAATCATTCACGCACAAGGCGACCGGAAGAACAGCGGTCAACAGCAGCAACACGCCAGCGGCGTGGACGGTGGCACGGGACCTCATTGCGGGGGGGAAGAAATTCTGATGTTTCGCTCAGAGGGCAAAGGGGGAGGCGGCACGTGGCGAGGGCGACGGGGAGGCGGCACGTGGCGAGGGCGGCAGCCTCGATTCTCCCCCCAAGTGGTCCGCCACAACGACAACGATCTAGTGCTCCTTCCGAAGGGGCGGGGAAAAGTGCAGCGGCGTGGGGCTATGAGATCTACGACGATAGGAAGTGCTTCAACGGCGACGGGTTGAAACGGCGGACTGCAGCCGCGTCTTCAGCTTTGAAGGTGCAACCGCCGCCGGTTTCGATGGAGCGGACGACGCGCGCTCTTGCTTGGCCTTCGGTGCGGCTTTCGCGGCGGTCCCATCGGCAGTCGCCTGGCTCGGAAGTGGACCTGGCAACAGAGAGGAGGACGTCGCTGGGGCAAGCAGCTGGTTTCCGGCGCCCGAGGAGACCACGTGTGTTGTGGTGCGACGCAGTTCGCCGATTGTCACCTCCGCTTTCGCAACTGCGTTTCGCAGCGTTTGAATGCGATGATCATATTGGAGTGTGGTTTCGAAAATCTTCTCGTTGGCTTGCTCCTGCACGGCCTCGATGCGCTTTTTGAATTCGTCTTCGGTGATGCTGACCTTCGTCGCCACGATCAGGGCCTCCTCGGTGCTGCGCATCTGATGAATCAAGTCCTTCTGGGTGTTCGTGCAGCGGTCCGTTTCGCGCTTCACCGTTTCCATCCGAATAACCAGTCGATCGACCGCGGCGATGTGCGCCAAAATGTCCGCCTGGCTATACTCACGCCCGGAAACCTGTGCTTCACGCACCCGGCAACTGAGAGCGGTGCAGGCCGCTGCCACGGCACTCATTTCCAGATCGATGGTTTCGGCCGCCTTCGCGAGCTGAACGTGAGTGGAGCGCAACGACGACACTTCGGCCGAGGCCGCGGAACGATTGAACGGAGACAGCCGTTGACTGATGCCGGCCGGGCTCCCGCGGGTGTCCTCTAACTTGCGGGCGAATTGACGGCTTTTCAACGCGATGGGAAGGACTTTCACGAGCCCCACCATCTCAGCGGCCACGCCCGACAGCTGGGATATCGAGAGTCGGTGCTGGCCAAGGTCGGCCGCGTCGATGGGACCCAAGGCAGGTAGGTGGTCGCGCACTTGCGCGAAGGCGGATGACGTAACGAGAACTTGGCCTCCGGCGCAAATAGATGCGACCGCGAGCAACTGTTGAACCGTGTGCCCCGTGTACACGATCTTGCTGTCGCCGAGCCCCATCGGCACGGCCGTCGGAACCAACTCGATGTCCGGTCCGCAGTGCACCGTCATCGCGTAGCGAAGGCCCCGGAAGACAACGCACGGGCCGTCTATGGTCGCGACGCTTTCCTCGCGTGAATCGTAGTTGCCGAGAATGTCGGGCGGCCAGTTCAACGACAGAAGGAGGCTTTGGCACTCAGCGCAGAAACGAATTGCCGCGAAGGGATCGCAAAACGCGATAATGAAATTTTCTCCATCGCTCATTGATTCGTAGCCTGCATACTGACGCATTTTTGCGCGTAAAGCGTCATTCGCCATGGACAAGGCGATTTGCATGGCACCCGACGACTTTTCCCACTGAACCGCGCTGCCTTGCACCGATGCGCACACTAGAGTCAGCGTCGGAGATTTTGGTGGCGCAGGTGCGCGTTGCCCCATGTGGTTCAGGGATTCGTTGAGATCGTCGGTGAAGAACTGTAGCCGGTGACTTGCGTTCACAAGGTGGGTCGATGCCGATGACACGGTCGAGCGCACATCCGCAAATGCATCAGACAGCCTTTCTTGTCTCATCTTCAAATCGTTTACTTCGGCCTGAAGACGAGAAAGCAGAATGTCGCGCTCTTCGTTTTGCCGAGAGTGGACATCGTGTGCGGCCTGCACGCCTCCTTCGGCCTCCCTGAGCTTCTTTTCGAGCTGCTGCACCGTGCTGGTCTGCTCTTGTTTCAATATGGTAAGTTGGTGCAGTCGCTCGGCGATGCGCTGGACGAGGTTCTGGGGCGCAGCCGTGTTCGTAGACGTCGAATCAGCGCCAGGGCGGCGAGAAGTGGTGACGGAATAATACTCTAACAGTTGATCTAAATCGGACAAGAAGCGAACGTTATTGTCCTTTGCAGCGCATTCGAATTGTTGAAGTGACATTTCCTGTGACTTCGTTCTGTCACGCTCCTGCTGCAGGTCCTTTGCGAGGCGGTCGCGGTCGGTCTCGACCTGGTGCAATTCCTGGCGCAATGAGCTACGCATCTCCTCGTAGCGCCGCTCCTGCTCCCTCATCTGCGACACGCAACGCTCCTCGCTGCGGCGCATTTCTTGCTGCATTTCAGCCAAGGTGGCCGTTGTACGTTCTTGGATCCGACGCACGGCATCGCGGGAAGCCTCCAGTTCGTTTTGCAGCTCCGCGGTTCGTGCGTAAGTGAGCTGTTGGATCAGGGCTACTTCCCGAGAAGCTGCTGATTTCACTTCCTGCATCTGCTTGAAATACGCTCCGCCAAGCTCGACCGCACCGTCTTGAGCCAGTTTCAATTTTGCGGACGCGCCTTTCACGTCCGATTCGTGCTCCGCCCGCATCACGCGCAGCTGGTGCTCATGCGTGGTTTTCAGAGTGGTGAGCTCAGCAGCGAGTGACGAAATTTGAGCGTGCAGCTTTTGTGCTTCCTGCTCTCGCTCGTGCGCGGCGACCACTTGATGTTCTTTCAGCTGTTGCGTCACTTTCGACAGCTCTCTTTGTAAACCCGCGACCTCGGTTCGCAGCTCCGAGTTCCGTTTCGTCTGAGCTTCAATTTCTTGCTCCTTGCCGACTAGCTGTTCGGCGTGGCGCTGCGACACATCACTGCGCCACGGCCGATACAACTCAGGCCGATGAAAGAGCTCTTCTCCCCGCACGGTTCCGGTCATCGACTTGACTGCGACGCCGGGCACCAGTTCGCTCGCGTACACACCCACCGTGGCTTTGCGGCCCGCATCGCCGAAGCGATAGTCATGATCCAACGGTTGCATCGCGCTGACTAATGTGTTAAGAGGTAACGCTCAGCAGCATGGCACTCGCACAAGGCAGCCGCATTCGAGTGAGGGATCTCCACGCTACAACAACTTGCTACAGTGCGTACCACCGCTCTCTAAGGGGGTCGTACCAGGCCCGGCTGGAAGGATCAAAAAAGTGTCCGCTGCGATGATCGAAGTAAAGCAACTGCGACGGCGACCAGTACAAGTCCTCCTCCGCGTCGAACTCCCAGTCGTCGCCCTCCGGCATCGTACCACCGGTTGCGCGCTGGGGCAACGCAACCTGCGGCGCTCCGGCCGTATTGGCATCAGTGGCCGCGGAATCGCCGACTCGGTGCTTTATCTTCACCGGGGTCGGCGCCACTACTGTCACGTCTTGAGGATGCGCTAGTTGACCGTTTACTTGATGATCGGAAGCCGGATCGCACGCGTCTGGTGACGGGGCTGATCGTGATGACGTGCGCGGTTCTTGTTCGTGTTTCTGTGACGCTTCGAGTGCTGGAACGACACGTGGCTTAGAGGCATCAATCGTGTTCGTGACCCTGGAGTTGGAGTCTTGTGGATTGCGAGTGGGCAATATCGGTTCACCTTCGGTTGGGGCATATTGTGATGCCCGTCCAGCGTTGCGAGGTGCGAACAGGTAGTCGGCCACAATGAATGCAATGACCGCGGCAAACAGAAGGCAAAGTGCGATGTTGATCGCGAAACTGAATCCAAAACCGCAATTGACTTGAAAATCGCGACGAACCCGCAAGTACGACGGGACAACCTCGGCATCCGCGGCCGCGCGGAGCTGCTGAACGACGGCATCGCAGTAGTGCGCACCGCAGTTGAGCCAGCTGCCAAACGTTGCGCCATAAATCGCTGCGCTACACAAACAGAGAAGGAACGACAGAGCGGCCATGGCCACCCTGACGGCGGCACTTCGCTCGCGGCTAACCAAGATAGACGTCGTTGAAAACTGCACTTCTTGCCCCTCACTGTCGAAACTGGTTTTGAAGGCAAGCACACTCAGGATCAACAAGGCAAGGGTGGAGAAGAAGGACAGCACGAGCATCGCCGTGGCTGCCCGTAATCGATCGCGAATGTCTCCTTGCTTCCTGTCGCAGGACGAGGATGTTGGAAACGTTGCGGCTTTCTCGAATGATAAATCACTGCAGCTTTCGGACACCGCTGTCGTCGAGCAGTAGGAAAGCAAACCGTACGTGGTTGTTTTCGAGTCATACAAGGTTAATATTCCATTGACGTCCACCGTAGACGGTGCATCGACGTAGAGCCATCGGCGGGTCGCGAGCGCGACGGGAATCAGCATACAGCCAAGCAGCGCCAACAGCAGCATCACGGTAAGAAAAAACCTCCTTCCGTGCTGATAGTTCATCCTTCTAGACGGCCAGTGTCTGAGTCGTTGAGGTCAAGAGACGGAACAATAAAAATACCCCGTCGCAAGTCAAGAAATGTGGCTAACAAATTCATCAAAAGAACAACTCAAGTTTCGCTCACACTAAAGGGGTTCGACGTGAGATGAACGCGGCTATCACGAGCCTCAACGGACGAAACAGCGGCGCCGCGGATGACCACCGGACCGATCCGCCGCTCCTGCGGAGCGGTCGGGTGCTCAGCGCCTGTAAGATCTCGAATGACCTCCATGGTATTCGCGAGGACCAAATTCAGATTGCTGTCGAAACCCTTGAGAATTCCGTGGACCACGCGACCGTCCACTCCGTGTATGACGACCCCCTTGCCGACATACTTTTCAAGCGACAACAGCGACGCCTTCTTCTTGTAGATGCCAGCGCTGCTCATACCGATACTGGAGGGGGAAGGAAGGGAGTCTCGACATGGCCAAGAAGGTTGAGATGCAACGCGGAAAATCGTCGCAGGTGTAGCATCACACGTCCCCAGAAGTGATCGGTCGTTTCAACTCGGCTAACATCTACGGTGCACGCCAGTCAAGCGACTGTTCGTACTGCTCGTGGTTAATGATCGGGAGGTCCTGGATGGCACCGTCCGGATGATTGATCGGCCGCTTTTGGAGCGGGATGCGGTGCATGAACCACGTTTGGTCCTCCTCGAAGGGCGTCTGCTGGCGACTGCCTGGGACGGATTGTTCCGGCCACACAGGGTTGAGCGTCACGTCGCTCGCTGCTTGGTTCGACATGGACAAGTCCTTGTCCAAGTAGGTTTTTGTGTAGTGCATCCAGTTGCTGCATCCGTCCCGGCTGCCCGGCGTAACGGGGTAGAGAGTACCTTGTCGAAACTGGCCCGGAAATAGCTCTGCTTGCCCAGGACTGTTCGGAATATGATCCGGCACCTTGAACAGTGGTTTTTCTCCTGTCAACCGAGGCAACAGTTCTGTGGTCGCGGCGACGGGACGCAACAGGGGATTTACGATTCGGCGGGGATTCGTTGCCGTCGTGGGTACCACGACCTCAGAGCAAAGTCGAAGATTTTCAACAGACTGATTCGCTGCCTTTAGTTCCTCTTCTGTTGTGCCAAGTCGTTGAGCGAGAAGTTGCCACGTGTCGTTCCGCAACACGACTTCTCTTTCAGCGAACGCTTCGTGAAAGTGCTGCAAGGTCGAATGGACCGGGATTTGAAGCTGTGTGACACGCGCATCAAAGCCTGTATCGGCGTTGTACGTTGAAACGGCATGTCCGTTGCTGCACTGCAACTCTTCGATGGTGCAACCCAGAACGGCTGCGACGTCCTCCCACATTTTAAGGGGCTTTCCAGTGGGCGCTCCACTAAGGCTGACGTAGTTTGGCAGTGATGACAATCCGGAGAGCCGTTTCGATGCGTGACGCGGGACCATGACAACCTGTCCAGCAGCTGGAAGGTGGCCGTGGTGACCACCATTCACTGACTGCAGCTCTCGAACGGAGGTACCAAGTCGATCCGCGATCATTTGCCAACTGTCGGCTGCCAGAACGGTCTCCAGATGGCGCCATCCCACAGGCGCCTGCTGCCAGTCGAGGGCGAAGGAGAAGATTCTGTGATACTCATGATCCGTGGCGACCGCAGGGTCGTGTTCCACGGGATACAGCGACGCGTCGTGAACGATATTCTTTTTGTAAATGGTGTGAAACTCGACGGATGCATGCCGATGCAACCAGTGGCGGATGTCGTAGAGGCGCTTTTCCAGTTCCGTGCTGTGGAAGGGCATTTTAATTTTAATCACTCGAAAAAATCGGCGAACTTCATACTTCTTTGTTGACATTTCCTTCGCGCCAAAATGGCGATCGCCTCGATTCGTCCAGAACTCCACCATTCTGTTCCACGATTCGAGAGGTTCAATATGGGGCCAAGACTTTCGAGAATCGTCCAAGTCGAATTCGTGCGGATTGGCAACTGCCGTCAATGCCAGCGTGCGAACAATGGAAACTTCCAGCTCCTCTAGCTCTCGGCGGACGAAGTGTTGAATCTCCTCGTCGTCGTATGTCGTCGCGCCTTTGTTGAAGACGTGCCGCAGCTCGCCATCGACTGCAAAGGCCGTTGATGCCGTTGACGTCATCAGAGCCCGAACGCTGCTCAGCTTTTCCTCCAAAATTTGCCGCCCAACGTCGCGGACGAATGAAACGACATCGTTTGCCAATCGGTGAACGTGATGATCCAATATGCCGCTCAGAACCACTTTGTACGTAACTTCCGCTGAGTGATGTCCGGATCCGGGTTCATTTTCAAAACAAAAGCGCTTCAGCCGCGCCTGGGTCACTTCAAATTCGTACCAATCTGTCACATTCCAGCGAAACGGAAACGCCTTCTTGTCCACAGGGACTTGCCCCGCACAAGGCAGGAGCGCCTCGATTCGGCCGGTATCACGCTGCTCGCTCACTGCGGTACGGCCAAGCTGGCCTTGGTGATGCTCGGCGATGCCGCGTTGCATTATCGTCGAAAGTGATGGCCGAGTTTGGGCGTCGTCCACGTTGTCGAGAATCCGGGATTCGCGGGGAACCGTGTACATTGCCGAAAGATGGTGCTCCTTCAAAATTTGCGCCACCCCGCCTTCTCGCTGGAGCGCAGAAGTTCCTTCGCTCAAAACCGCATGTGATCGACGCAAACTGCTGATCATATTCCGACCGGTAGAATCCAATGCCGACGCATTCGGGCGAAATCGATAGGCTCCTTCTGGGGCTTCGGCACTCCACGGAGTGAGCTCATTGATGGGCGTTTCAGCCGAAAAGTACCACATCGGAATGAAGTGACGGTGGGGAACGTCGGCTCGCGCCATTTCACCACGAATCGATGTCGGAAACGCGTCATCGACGGTGTTGAGCCACGTCATCTGTTTCGTGTCGTTCATACTTTGAGGCACGGAGGGTGGCGGCGGGCCATCCGGCTTAGGGATCGTCATGGGAAAGCTGTACCGCGCCCAGCTATTCAGGCCGGAAAGGGTGCGGCGCATGAAAAATGCTTTGGAGTGTCAAAAAAATTCCGACGGATTCCATGTCAAGGGTACATCAGCGCACGTCGTTCGAGCCGATTCTAGCAACTGGACACCACGAAACATCGTCGTTCACACACATTCCGGCTGTCAACCCGTTATGCGATCTCTCGTTCCACGGTTTCATGCATCTCGATGCCTTTCTCTTTCAACGAACGGAGCACCGGTTCATACACGCGGTTGTCCGTCGGCAGCACGAGGCCACCGGCCTTCAGGCCACCGTCCAGAATCAGTTGCGTGCCAATGGCGAGGGGGACGCCAACGGTAATGCCTGTGGCAGTGTGCACGGACGAATCCCCGCGCCGGGCCATTGTTGCCACGTGCGTCATGGTTTCGTTGCTTGCCGCGTAGTGCGCAGTGATGCGGTGGATCATGAGCACAAAGTCTCGCTCATGGGATTTGTATTGAAGTTGTGGCGCAATGGCCTCGCAAACTGAGTCGAGGGGAAACCCGCTGGCTGTCTTCGGCACCATTTCCACTTCGCTCAGCAGACCGAGGCTAGTCATGTTGGAAATAATCACGGAGACGTCGTCGTCGATGCTGGGCGGCGCCGTCGCTCGAGGGCTCATCGTGTTGGTGGACGCCAGGGCCTGAAACGCGACAGAGGCGAACGCCTCGCTTCGATCCTTGGTCAGCGCGGCTGCGAGAAACTTGGCAACGCTGTTGACGAGTGGTGCCGACGACCCGTCGTTTCCCGTCAGCTTGCGTATGAGCGACGCCCAAGTTAAAAAGTTGGATGTATCGGTCAATTTCAGCTCGGGGATGGTCGTTTCGCTTAGAACTCCAAGTGCGAGCAATCCACGGACCATGGGTGCAAAGCTGGCGTAGCGCAACGTGCCACGAACGACACAGTTCGTTTCTGCGTCTTCGAGGCCGTACAGTTTTGCGTAGCGTTCCGAGTCGCCGTTGGGGACCCACCACAAATCAAGACCGCGAAAGGAGGTCACTTCCTGAATAAGATGAAACAAGTGCCGTCCGGGAACATCGATCCACTGATTAGCCATTCGGAAGCGAGCGGGTCGCGAGGCGGCCGAGAGTACGCCTCGTGGTGACCAGCTGAACTTGTACCCCATGGGGCAGTTCGAATTTTCTGGCTGAGGAAGCGCTCCGCACAGCGAGATATACTTTTTCACAACGCCACCATTCGCTTTGATTTCGTTGATCAGTTTCATGCTCGTCATGATGTCAATGCCAGGATCAAGACCCATTTCGTTGAGAATAGGCACGCCACTCGCCGCAACGCTTCCTGCCAGGTTCAGCATCGCTGGAGACAGGTACCGGAAAGTCAGGTACGAGAGAGTCGAGGGTGTG
>ERZ1292633.940-Hain-H41-02um-R1-940-length-32228-cov-6_pt1 | contig 32228 bp, 11 predicted proteins | sample MGYA00564406_ERZ1292633 | MGnify/ENA primary metagenome ERZ1292633 (study PRJEB36523, sample SAMEA6512639) | groundwater metagenome | collected 2019-01-08 | study: AquaDiva: Metagenomics assemblies of 32 groundwater samples
TTTTAGGCCTGCGGACAGCGATCGTCAAAATAATAGGTGACTGTCCCTAATTCCCTAATTCCTTAATTCCTAATTCCCTAATCCCTGCGAGGCCAACGAAGCGGTGAACCTGGCGGGCGAGCCGGGGCTATGGAAGTTGCCCAGTGAACGATACGTCATCGCCCACCCCGGCTGGTCTTGGATGGTGGACGAGCTTTACGACGGCGGCTTCGGCGGATTCGCGGGGCTGCGACAGATCATTCTCAATCACCGTAACGGTCCCAACGGCGAGCGAGCACTGTACATCAGCGGACACAGCCTCGGGGGCGCGCTAACCAGAATGCTGATGTTGAAGATCGCGGACGACGGTCTGGCCAGACCCGGCGACCGCGTCTACACCGTCGGCGCGCCGTGGGTGAACGCGTTTTTGGACTGGATCGACAAATTCTATATTCCCTTGGCGTTCCACCTCGGACCCGACTGGCAGCTTGGTGTGGACGTAGGTGGGCGAAGGGTGAGCGATTTCAATTCGGCCTACGCTCAGATCGCGGTCATCGGGGCGGGCGTACGCGATCTTTTCGTGGAGGGCGACGTAGACACCGTGTCCTCGGAGCCGGAGCGACAAGCAGAAAAAATCTGGAACGAGAACCTCGCCACCCAAAATGGGATATTGGACGTGGCGGAGGATCTCGTAAACGACGTGCTGGACGGCGTCGAAAACACGAACAATTTCATTGCGGGCGTGTTCGGATTCGAGGAGGAAAACACTTCCCACCTCGACTTTGAGCTGAAGCGTCCGGTGGGGTTCCACCGGCCTTTTGCCACCTCCAGATTCCCGATCAACTGCGTCTGCAACCCGACAAATGGCCGTCCCTGTCACTCGGTCCGCGAGTACACGAGATACGCCTTGGAGCGCCTCAAGGCCGCCAATCAGGGTTACTACTTCCCCAACGGCAACAGCAAGGTGCGTAAGCCGTTGGAGGTTTTCCGACTGAATTAGAGCTCTCTGAGCTCGACTTTTGCCCTTTTTCCCGAGGCTATGCCGCGGGGGCGAGGGCGTAGAGTAGCACGGCCCGGATGGACCGCGAGAGTTTTGAAAAGGCCCTGTGATGCGTGGGTACTGCAAAAATCGTAACCGTTCACGGGTCAAAACCCAGAAAAACAAGGCGTTTTTGACGATGGCCCGCGAAAATGTGAGTCGAAACAACACTCGGCGGGTTCGACCCCGTGAAAGGTTACATCGTTTGTTGCCCCTGTTCCCGGAATCTCGCAAACACTATCAGACGTTGCGCAGCGGAAACATCGCGCAAATCGGCCTCAATCCTTGACACCTCCATCCCGGCCTATACCATAAGTCATCGTAATTAGTAATCACTGGTCTGGCATCACTCCGAAGGGGGAGGGGTTTGGAGCATGATAGACACGTTGGGTAGAAGGTATCACCACCGCATGCCGGGACGGATTCGTTCGCCCTTCGGGATGTTCTTGTCGGCCGCTACGCTTGTCTCGACGGCGGCGGCTCCCGTTCGCGCACAACAGATCCAGGTCGCACCCGACGCCGACACCGTATTCACGTTTTCCGGGTTCGAGGGCGGACCCTTCCTGCCCGACACGCTCACGACGTGGAAGCTTGACAACGCCGACCTAGGCGCTGCCGCTTTTACCGTCACCAGTAATCAATCTTGGCTCAAGGTCGCGCCGGTGGACGGCAAAGTAGGGGGACTCTTCACGCGCAACATCGACATCGAAGCCTCCTTGAACGCCGCGGAGGCCGAAAACCTTGCGCCCGGGTTGTATTCCGCGAAGGTCTCTTTCAACAACCTCACGAATGGCGACGGCAATACGACTCGGACCGTTCGGTTGAATGTTGCGCCCGCGAATTTTTCAGTCACCCCGTCGTTCATCAATGCCACGGCGACTTTGAACGGTCCGAACCCCGCGGATGTGGTGGTGACCCTGCGGAGCAACGGACAGCCGGTGCTGAACTACGAACTTAGCTGGACCGCGCGGTCGTGGTTCAGCGTTGATCGAGCCGGCGGCACCGTGCCCGGTTCCGGGTCCGATTCATTTACGGTCTCATTCAGCATCGCCGGACTCGACCCCGGCACGTACACCAGCCAGATCGACGTGACCAACACCACCAACGGCGCGGGTACTCGTCAGCTCCCCGTCTCTCTGACCGTGAAATCCAAGGGAGCCGGGGCGATCACTCTGCTGCCCAACGAGGATATCGAGGTTCGCGGCCCGGTCGGCGATCTTCCGCCGGTGATCCAGCGCTCCACAATCGTGAATGACGGCGAAAAGTCGGTAACCTGGAACGCTGTCTTGGACGCGTCTTGGGTTTCCGTCACGCCATCGGCGGGCGAGCTCGCGGGGGCGGACGGTCTGGCGGGCGGGCTGGACGAACGCAACGTCGATATTCGCGTCAACGTCGCGGCACAATCGCTTCCCGCGGGTTCCAGCACGGCGACGGTGACATATCAGACGACGATCATCAACCTCATCAACAGCACCGTAAGCGGCATTCCGTTCGGCACGCGCGTCGTCCGGGTCATCGCCGATCCGGTTCTGGCTTTGTCGATGCCCGCGGTGGGCGGGACGATCACGACTGATCCGCCGGGCACGCCGGTGGATCCGGTGACATCGACGAACAAACGGCTTTCATTCGACTTCGGCGAGGTCGTCGTGGTCACCGCGACGCCGGGCGACGGATACGAGTTTCGCGGATGGGCCGGCGACTTCCCGGAAGACGCCCAAACCACGAATCCGATCATCCTCCCGATGGACGCGTCGAAAAACCTCGGGGCCCTGATCGCTCCGATCCTTCGCGAGCTTTCGCTGAGCACGGTCGGCGGCGGAAGCGGCACGATCGACATGGCGCCCACCGGCGTCGAAATCGAAAATGCCCTGACCGCGCGCTACACCAACGGAACGAATGTGACCTTGACCGCCGATCCGGACGCCGGGGCGGTCTTCCGCGGCTGGAGCGGAAACGTTCCGCCCGGCGAAGAATTGTCGAACCCGCTCGCCGTGATGATGGACCGCGAACGCGTGATTTCCGCGCGATTCGAGCCCGCCGTCTTGCTGGACATCAACGTGATCGGCGGCGGGTTGGTCACCGTCAATCCCGATCTGCCGGCCTACGCCGCGGGGATGACCGTGATCCTGACGACCGTGCCCGACGAGTCGTTCGTCTTCTCGAATTGGAGCGGCGATGCGAGCGGCTCGGACGATTCGCTGACGCTGACGCTGGCCGGCGACACATCGATCAATGCGGCGTTTGTGTCCGGTTCGGATTCGGGCGGCGGCGATCCCGGAGACGGCGGGTCGGGCGGCGGCGACGGAAACACCGCGAAATTATTTGTTGACATTCAGGGCGACGGAGTCGTGACCCCCGGCGGTGGAACGTATGTGAAAGGGGCGACGGTTACGGTCATCGCGACACCGGGTCTGAACTCGACCTTCGTTCGTTGGGAACAAGCCGCCACCGGTTCTGACCTCGTTACGACCGTGGTCATGAATGCCGATCAAACGGTCCGCGCGATCTTTGAACCCGTGAGCAATTCCGGCGGGCGTCCGAATCCCGGCGGTTCGGGGCCGGGGACGATTCCCACCTGTGGAGCATTGGGGTTCCTGGGTTTGCCGATGCTGCTTTTGGGTTGGGCTACGCTGGCCGGTTGGTCGCGACGGCGCTAAGCCTGCGGGACGGCGCCAGCGAGGGGGGAACGCGTCGGAACGGAGCACGCGACCGAGGAGGGAGCGTGCTCCATCGGGCATTTCAGGCTTTGTCTCCGTCGCCCTTCGTCTGATCGCAGTGCGCCAGGTTTTTTCGGCTCGCGGAGTTACGGCGTTCAGAGCGGAGTCGGTAGGGCGGGCGGCAGAGGATTTGTTGAGATGGCTGATAAACAGACGCCTGCATTCATCCTGACCTTGTTTAGCGCACTCCTCGCGGTGTGGCGTCCCGGCTTCGCGGCCCAGGTCGCGTTTCGCGACGACTTCAATAGTCCGCAGCTTTCGGAAGGCTGGACCGTCATCCGCGAAGATTCGTCCACCTACAACCTGACGGCGAATCCCGGCTTTTTCCGCGTGCAGACGGTGCGCGGGATTCTCGGAAAAGACGGCACCGCCCGGAATCTGCTGGTTCGTCCGATGTCAGGCGACTTCATCCTCGACACGCGGCTGGTTTTCGATCCGCGCGACGGACAGCCGTTCGGCGGATTGCTCGTCTATCAGGACGACGCCCACGCGGTCTCCATCGGTCTGGTATTCGCGTCCGGAGTGCGCGGGGAGTTCCGCGGCGCCATCATGCTGAACGTCGGTGACGGCATTGATCCTGCGGCGAGCCCGCCGGCGGCACGGTATGACGAAACGAATACCGCCGATCCGAAAGTCGTGTATTTGCGACTTCTTCGCCAGGGCGATCAGTTCGTCGGAGCCTACAGCGACGATGGCGCGATCTACCGCGATCTCGGCACGGTTACGAACTCGCTGGTGGACAATATCTCGGTCGGCGTTGGCGCTGCCAACGGTGACAGCCCGTCGTGCGGTCCGGCCTGCGATGTTTCGATTCCGGCGGACTTTGACTACTTTCAGATTTCGACTATTGATGAAAGCGACAACGGGGGCGGGCCGCCGGTCGAGGTCACACTTGAATCCGTCGATATATCCGGACCAGGCGATGTGGTTGGAGGAGCGTCCGCGAACTTCACGGCTGCCGCCCGATTCAGCGATGGCACATCGACAGACGTCACGCAAGACGCCGACTGGGTGGTCGCGCCGCCCGATATCGGAACGATCGAGGGCGGGGTGTTTTCGGCTGGGACTTTTTCCACTCCGCGAGCGGCGACAGTCGTGGCCACGTTTTCGCAGTTGACTTCGTCGGGAGCGGTGACGCGGACCGGGGCGGTAGTCATCCGAATCGTAACGGAGTCGTCACAGGGCAGCCCGTTGAGGATTTGCGGGGCGGGCGTCGCGACGCTTTTCCCGGTGATGTGTTTGCCGTTTCTCTGTAGGCGGCGAGCGCGGTGATTCACGGGGGAGTTCTTTCCATGATCGGAGGGCGTTTTCGGTCGCCGATCAAACGGAGTCGAGGGGAGCGTTATTTGTGTCTACGAAGCTCGACATGATCTGTTTGAGTCCGCCGGGGTTTCCGGGCCTGTCGTTGGTTCAGGCTTCGCGAGCCGGCGCGTTTCGGGGCGGTATCGCGCTGGAATACATCGGTGGTGACGTCGCGAAAAGCGTCATCGACGCGGCCTGCAATAATGACGCGCGTTTCACCGTGTCGCTGGCGCACGATGCCGACGGTCTGCACGAGATGGCCGCGGCGGCGATCAAGCACGGACTCGAATGCATCATCCTCTGCGACCCCGACGCGCGGAAACTTTCGGCTGACATCAAGGCGTGGCACGGACTTGGACTGAAGGTTTTCGTTCAGGTCACGGATGTCGAACACGCCGAGGCCGCCCAACAGTCCGGCGCCGACGGCGTTGTCGTCAAGGGCAACGAGTCCGGCGGGCGCGTCGGCGAAGAGACGTCGTTTATTCTGTTGCAACGAGCGGCCTCGCGGGTCACGCTGCCGATCTGGGTACGCGGCGGCGTCGGTCTCTGCACCGGCGCGGCGTGCGTCGTGGGTGGAGCCGCGGGCGTCGTTCTCGATTGGCAGCTTGCGTTGTGTGAGGAATCGGAACTTCCCGAAGACGTCAAGGCCCGCGTCGCGCGCATGGACGGGAGCGAAACGGCGATTCTCGGTCAGGGATGCAGCGCCCGCTATCGTGCGTTCGTTCGGGCGGGTGAAACCGCCTACGCCGAGCTGAAGGAATTCGAGGACGCGCTGGTGCTCGATCCGTCGACCGATGCGGCGACGCTTGCGCGCTGGCGGACCGCCGTCGAAGCGCGGATTCGCGGCGATGGCGTAACGACCCCCCCGAACCCCCCCTTTGCAAGCGGGGGACCGCGGCTGCTGGCGATCAGCCAGGACGCGGCCTTCGCGGCGACGTTGGCGAGACAATTCAAGACGGCCGCGGGTATCTGCGAAGCGATCCGGCGTGAGGCGTCGCGCCTCGCCCGTGCCGCGGCGCGGCACCGCGTCTTGCGGCCCGACGGTCCGTTGGCGCGGTCGCACGGTACGCGGTTTCCGATTTTGCAGGGTCCGATGACCCGCGTGAGCGACACCGCCGAATTCGCGAAGGCGGTTGCCGACGGCGGGGGGCTGCCGTTCCTGGCCCTGGCGCTGCTGCGTGGACCGCAAGTCGACAATCTGCTCGAAGAAACAAAGACGAAGCTCGCGGGCAAACCGTGGGGCGTCGGCATTCTCGGTTTCGTACCCAAGGAACTCCGCGACGAACAGCTCGCCGAGGTCCGCAAGCACCCGCCGCCGTTTGCGATTATCGCGGGCGGACGGCCCGATCAGGCGCTGGAACTCGAGCGCGAGGGCATCGCGACGTACCTGCACGTGCCGTCGCCGGGTCTGCTCGGCATGTTCCTCAAGAATGGCGCGCGGCGTGTGATCTTCGAGGGGCGCGAGTGCGGCGGTCACGTCGGCCCACGGACGAGCTTCGTCCTCTGGGAGTCGATGATCCAGGTGATTCTCGACCACCTTGCGGAGACGGGCGATCGCGGCGACGCCTACCACGTCGTGTTCGCGGGCGGCATCCACGACGCACGATCGGCGGCAATGACGTCGGCACTCGCCGCTCCGCTGAGCGAGCTCGGCGTGCGCGTCGGCGTTCTGCTTGGGACGGCCTACCTCTTTACGAAGGAAGCCGTCGAAGGCGGGGCGATCGTTCCGGGATTCCAGACCGAGGCGCTCCGTTGCCGTCACACGATACTGCTCGAGTCGGGCGTGGGGCACGCGACGCGTTGTGCGGACACCGAATTCGGGAAGCTCTTCGAGGAGGAAAAACGCCGCCTGATTCGCGAGGGCCGCTCCAAGGAAGAAATCCGCGAGGCGCTGGAACGTTTTAATCTCGGACGACTTCGGATCGCATCGAAGGGCATAACCCGCGGCGGAGCCGAAGAGAGCGAAGAATGCCGACCAAAATATGTGAAGCTCGATGAGTCCGGTCAGAAGCGTGAGGGCCTGTACATGATCGGGCAGGTGGCGGCGCTGCGCGACCGCGTCTGCACGATCGAGGAACTGCACGCGGACGTGAGCGCCGGCGGCGTCGAGCGGTTAAAGGAATTCGCGACGATTCCCGCGACGACGCGGGCCCGGCGGGCCGAAGGGCCCAGCGACATCGCCATCGTCGGCATGTCCTGCGTGCTGCCCAAGGCCGGCGACAAGGATCGCTTCTGGGAAAACATCCTCAACCGCGTTCGGGCGACGGGGGAAATCCCGCCCGATCGCTGGAACTGGGAGCTGTATTTCAACTCCGATCGCCGCCTGCGCGACAACTGCTATTCGAAATGGGGCGGGTTTATCGACCCGATCCCGTTCGATCCGATGCGTTACGGCATGCCGCCGAGCTCGATTCCGTCGGTGGAACCGCTGCAACTTCTTGTCCTGGAGGCCGTGCGGCAGGCGATCGAGGACGCGGGCTATTCGGATCGCCCGTTCGATCGCGAGCACACCTCGGTCATTCTCGGCGCGGGCGGCGGCGTGGGCGAGCACGGGCTGGGTTATGGCTTCCGTTCGATGGCGATGCACTATTTGACGGCTGCCAACGCGACCGTCGCCGAAGTCCGCGATCTGATCGAGCGGCTCGACGGGCGTATCCCGGAGTGGACGGAAGATTCATTCGCCGGTCTGCTCATGAACGTGGCCGCCGGGCGCGTCGCGAATCGTTTCGATCTGGGCGGATCCAACTACACGGTTGACGCGGCCTGTGCTTCGTCGCTAGCGGCGGTGCGGCTGGCGGTGGAGGAGCTTGAGTCCGGCTCCAGCAACATGGTGATCGTGGGCGGCGCGGACACAATGCAAAGCCCGTTCGCCTACCTGTGCTTCAGCAACACGCAGGCGCTGTCGCCTACCGGCGTGGCCCGCCCGTTCGACGCGACGGCAGACGGCATCGTGATCAGCGAAGGCATTGCGATGGCCGTGCTCAAACGCGTGGAGGACGCGGTCCGCGACGGCGATCGCGTCTACGCGGTCATCAAGGGCGTCGGATCGTCCAGCGACGGAAAGGACAAGGGACTCACCGCGCCGCGTCCCGCCGGACAAATCCGCGCGCTCGAGCGGGCCTACGACAAAGCCGGCTTTGCGCCCGACACGGTCGGCCTTATCGAGGCCCACGGAACCGGCACCGTCGTCGGCGACCAGAGCGAGGTGGAGTCGCTCACGCGAATGTTCACCGCCGCCGGCGCCGGCCGACAGGAATGCGCGCTCGGCTCAATCAAGAGCATGATCGGGCATACGAAGTGTACGGCCGGCGTCGTGGGAATGCTCAAAGCCGCTCTCGCGCTGCACCACAAAGTGCTTCCGCCGACGATCGGCGTAACCAGGCCGAATCCCAAGGCCAACTTTGAGAAGAGTCCGTTCTACGTCAACGCGGAACCCAAACCGTGGATCAAGCGAACCGACGGTACGCCGCGGCGCGCGGGCGTCAGCGCGTTCGGGTTCGGCGGCACCAACTTCCACGCGTTGCTCGAGGAATACGTTCCGGAGGACGCGAGCGCGCGACCGCCGGAGACGCCGGGGCGGCATCAGTGGCCGGCGGAGCTGTTCGTCTGGCGTGCAACGTCAGTTGAAAAAATCGCTCTGTCGGCTGATTCCATTCAGGCGGCGCTCCAGCAGGGCGCACAACCGTTTTTGCGTGATCTGGCGGCGGCGGTGTGGCGGGAGCACGGTGCTGCGCGGTGTGCGGATGGCGGATGCACGCTGGCGATCGTCGCCCATTCGACCGAAGACCTGGTCAAAAAGCTCCAGAGTGCGAAGGCATCCTTGGGCGGCGGCGGGCGACCGCTGGCGGACCCAGGCGGCGTATTTTTCGGTCCCAATCCGCCTTCGGGGTGCGGCAAGGTGGCGTTTCTCTTTCCGGGCCAGGGGTCGCAGTCGGTCAATATGTTGCGCGACCTGGCCATTGCGATTCCGGCTGTGCGTGAGGCATTCGAGGAAGCCGATCTCGCACTCGGCGATACGCTGGGGCGGACGCTTTCTCGCGTCGTCTTTCCGCGTCCGAGCTTCACCGACGAGGAGCGGGCGGCGGACGAGGCGGCGCTGACGCAGACGCGCGTCGCCCAGCCGGCGATCGGGGCGGCGGACGTGGCGATGCTTCGGCTGCTGTCGTCGCTCGGATTGCACGGCGATCTGCTGGGCGGGCACAGCTACGGCGAGTATGTCGCGCTGCATGCGGCCGGGGCGATCGGGTTTGACGATCTGATTCGCATTTCCGAAGTGCGCGGACGGCTGATCGCGGAGGCGGGCAAGACCTCGCCGGGGGCGATGGCGGCGGTCAGCGCCGACGAGGTGACGGCGACGGCGATCATCGCGAACGTCAAGGGCGTTTGGGCGGCGAACCTCAACGCGCCGAACCAGACGGTGATCTCTGGGACCGAGGCGGGGATCGAGGAAGCGCTGCGGGTCTGTAAAGACAAAGGCGTGGCCGCGCGGCGGATCAAGGTGTCGTGTGCGTTTCACTCGCCGCTGGTCGAGTCCGCAACGGAAACCTTCGGGAAGGCGTTGGAGCGCACGATCTTTGCGTCACCGCAGGTAACCGTGTTTTCGAATACGACGGCGCGGCCTCATGTCGCCGAGCCTGACGCGATCAAGCGGCAGCTCGTCGAGCATCTGGTGCGTCCGGTGCGTTTCGCCGACGAGGTCCGGGCGATGTACGAGTCCGGGGCGCGGGTGTTCGTCGAAGTCGGACCGGGTCGGACGCTGACGGGGCTAGTCGAACAGACGCTCAACGGGAAGCCACGAAGCCACGAAGGCATGGAGCCACGAAGGAACCGGGAGACGGAGGCATGGGGGCACGGAGGCACGGAGGGACGTAAGCCCGTCGTTGTTGTCGCGCTGAATGCGTCGGGGGGCGACGGAATTACGACGTTTCTTCTCGGTCTGGCTCAGTTGGCGGCCGCGGGGTGTTCTTTCGACGCGGGTTGTTTATTCGAGGGTCGCGTCGCGAAAGCTCTTCATCTCGAAAAGTTGGTCGAACAGACCAGGCCCGCGCCGCTGCCGCGCACGACGTGGCTTATCAGCGGGGCGAAGTCTGTTCCGATGAACGGGCAACCCGAAGCGCCTGCGACCGCCGTCGAGCGCGCGGCTTCGCCTACGTTGAGCCGTCCCGCTCTCGTTGCGGTCGAGACTTCCGATGCACCACACGAATTCGTCGCACAACAGCCGCCCGCCGCACCGGCGCCGGTGGTCACAACGCCCCGGTCCGATGCGAGAGACAACGGGGCGGCTTCGGCGCCGTCATCGCAGCCGGCGGCGGATGTCGTTCCGATGAATGCAGCAGCCCCTGCGCCCCAACGTACGCGCGCAGCGGCCCATACCGCGGACAACGCGGCAGCGCTCATGTCGGCCCATCAGCAACTCATGGTGAAATTCCTGGACACGCACAAGCGGGTCATGCTCGGTTTGATGGCCGGTGGCGGAATCGCTGATGAGCGATCTGTGGCGAGCGAAGGCGTAGGTCGCAGTGCCGCCGCGTCGATTCCGGTTGCCGCACCGGTCCAACCCGCCCCTGTGCATGTTGTACCGATGCCGGTTTCTTCGGGTCCGACGTTCGTGATCGGGTCGGACGCCTCCGGGAAGAATGGAAAAACGGCCGCTTCGCCGGCGGTTGCGGTTCGTGAGAAGCTTGTCGAGCAACTTGTCGGAATCGTCGCGGACCGCACGGGTTATCCGCCGGAGATGCTGGACCTCGATCTCGATCTGGAAGCCGATCTCGGCATCGACTCGATCAAGCGAGTCGAGATTCTCGGAGCGTTGCAGGACGGCTCGACCTTTGCCAAGGACGCGGTGAGCGGCGACATGGAGACGCTCGCCAAACTCAAGACGCTTCGGGCGATCGTGGACTGGCTGGCCGATCGCGTTGGTGACATGGGCGTGGCACAACCGAGCGCGAACGGCGCCGCGACGATCGATTCGCACGCGGATGAAGCGAAAGCGGCGATGGGGCACGATTCGGGTGCGGCGCGGATTTCGCCGATTTCTGCTTTGGCGGCGCCGCGCATGACCTTGCACGCCGTCGATTGTCCGATCGACGCGAACGATCGTGGTGTGGCTATCGGCGGCGCGATCGTGATCATCGACGACGAACAGGGCGTCGCTCCCGCGCTGACCGATGCGCTACGAAAGCGGGGCGTGGCGGTTGAGATTGTGCGCGTGGCTCGCGGGGCCGAATCGAACGGTCGGCAGCCGCGTGTCGATCTGACTGATCCGGCGACCGCGCGGGAATGGGTGAACAAGGTTCGGGCACAGCACGGGCGCATCGCGGGTGTCGTTGATCTGCTGCCGCTGATGCACGCTACGCTTCGAAATCAAGGCGATCTCGCGCATTGGGTCGGACCGCTCAACATGGAACTATATGGCCTGTTCAACGTCGTCCAGGCGACGGAAGACGATTTACGAAAGCACGGCGACGGGCGGATCCTCGCGGTGACGCGTATGGGCGGAGACTTCGGAAGCATTGCACGCGGCGGCGCGGCGGAGTTCTGGCCGGGGAACGGCGGAGTTTGCGGGCTGGTCAAGACGCTGGCCCGCGAGTGGCCTGAGGTCGTCAGCCGCGTCGTCGACTTCGACCATGACTTGCCGGCAGTGAAAGTCGCCGAGGTCGTGCTGGCGGAACTGTTCGTGAACGATCAAGTCCCGGAAGTCGGGTATTTCAAAGGGAGACGAATCGCGTTGTTGCCGACTACGTCGCGGCTCGCGGATCGGTCTCCGCAACTGGAATTGGGTCGCGAGTCCGTCGTACTGGTTACGGGCGGGGCCCGTGGAATTACGGCGGAAGCTGTGATGGAATTGGCCGAACGGTTTTATTGCAGGCTGATTCTCGTGGGACGCTCGCCGCTGCCGCAAGGTGAAGAGTCGGCGGAGACGGCGGGCGTCGGCGACGCAAAACAGATCAAGTCCGTTTTGCTGCGGCGGCTCCAGCATTCGGGTGACAAGGTGACGCCGGCTAAGGTCGAGGCGGTCTACGGAAAGTTAATCCGTGAGCGCGAGACACGCGCGAATCTGGCGGCGATGCGAGCGGCTGGTGCGACGGTGGAGTATCACGCGATCGACGTGACGAATTCCGCGGCATTCGGTTCGCTGATCGACGACGTGTATCGGCGGTTCGGTCGTATCGACGGCGTTATTCACGGGGCGGGCGTTATCGAGGACAAACGGATACGCGACAAGACGCCGGATTCGTTTCGTCGGGTGTTCGATCCGAAAGTGAGCGGTGCGTTTGCGCTCGCGTCGAAGCTGCGCGGCGACTCGTTGAAGTTTCTCGTGTTCTTTTCGTCGGTGTCCGGACGCTACGGCAACAGAGGTCAATGCGACTACGCGGCGGCCAACGAAGTCATCAGTAAGCTGGCGATTCGATTGAACGCCCAATGGCGCGCCCGGGTCGCTTCGCTGATGTGGGGGCCGTGGGAATCGACCGGCGGGATGGTTTCGCCGGAGCTTGCCAAACAGTTCGCCAAGGCGGGGATTCACATCATCGCCCGGCGCGACGGAAAGAAGGCCGTCGTCGATGAAATCCTCTTCGGGTTCAAGAATGAGGCCGAGGTCGTATTCGGCGGGCCGCTCGATGTTTCCCTGCCGGGTAAGACCGGCGGGATCGCTCCGGCGGCGACCGTGATTGCCGAGCACCAACCGCTGCTCAAAGTGCGTGCCTCAGTCGCTCGCCATACGGACGGATCGGTGGAGGTCGTCCGCGTGCTTGATCCGCAGAGCGATCTTTACCTGATCGATCATCAACTCGACGGTCGTCCGGTCATGCCCATGGCGATGGTGCTCGAATTGTTCGCTGAGGCGGCGTCGCTCGTTCGACCGGACTGGGCGGTGACCGCGGTCCGCGACCTACGTGTGTTACGTGGGATATCGTTCGAGCGAGGATCGCTGTCGGCTCGGATCGTCGCGTCCGCGCCGAAGGAAATACAGGGCGTGGTTCGCGTCAACATGCGTGCGGAGATCGGCGAACAGCGTCATCTCCACGACACAGCCGAGGTGGAGCTGGGGCCTCAGTTGATTGCCCCCGCGCCGAATGCGCCGCTGCTATTGGTGAATCCGCGCCCGCTGCCCATCAGCATTGCGGAGGCGTACGATCAATGGCTATTCCACGGTCCGCTGTTCGCGGGGATCGCCGATGTCGAGGCGTTGGGCGACAACGGGATCATCGCCGCGCTTTCGCCGTCCACGCCGAAGCGCTGTCTGGCCGAGTCGCCGGAAGGTCACTGGTTAATTGATCCGGTGATGGTGGACTCCGCATTACAACTCATCATTCTATGGGCGCGGACGTATCTGGACATGACGCCGCTTCCGGCAAGGCTCACGTGTTATCATCGGTACGCCGGTCCGATTTCGGGGGCGGTGCGCTGCGAGGCGCGCGTGAGTCATATCGCGGGCACGCCGGTAATCCACGCCGACTTTCGATTAATCGACAAGGCGGGAAAGCTCGTGGGGTGGCTGGAGGGGCTTGAGGGAACGTGTAGTAAGGCGCTGAATCGTCTTGCGGTGACGCGCGTCGGTCAGACGGTGGATCAGAAGTGAAAAAGGCGGCCAACCAAGATGCAATCGCTCCCGGCGCGGGCGGGCAGGGCGACGTCGCCATCATCGGCATGGCGTGTACGTATCCCGGCGCGCGCAACGTCGCGGAGTTCTGGCGAAACATCGTCGGCGGCGTGAATTGCATCCAGGACGTGCCGCGCGAGCGCTGGAACCCCGACGTTTTTTACGATCCCAACGGCGGGTTCGAAGACCGGGTGTATACGAAGAAGGGCGGGTTCCTCGGCGTTTCGTTCGCGTTCAATCCGCTGAAGTACGGCACCATGCCGCGCGCGGTGGAGGGTGCTGAGCCGGACCAATTCCTAGTGTTGCGGACGGTCCACGAAGCCATGGAGGACGCGGGGTACATCGAGCGTCCGATTGACGGCGAACGCGCCGCGTTTATTCTCGGTCGCGGCAATTATCTCGGTGCGGGCGTCGGCGGATTGCTCCAACGCGGGATGATGACCGAGCAGACGTTGCACATCATCAAGATGCTGCACCCGGAGTTCACGCCGCAGCAGATGCTCGAACTGAAGCAGGCCATTCGTTCGCGGCTGCCGGGGTTTGCGGCGGAGTCCGCGCCGGGGCTGATTCCGAATATCACGACGGGCCGCGTTGCTAATCGTCTCGATTTGATGGGTCCGACGTACACGATTGACGCGGCCTGTGCGTCGTCGCTCATCGCGACGGAATTGGCGGTGCGCGATCTGGTCACGGGGCGGTACGATTTGATGCTGGCAGGGGGGTGTCACATCTGCTGCGAGGTGCCGTTCCTACAGGTCTTTGCGGCCATGGGGGCGCTGTCGCGCAGCTCGACGATCCGACCGTTCGATCGCGACGCGGACGGGACGCTCGCGGGCGAGGGCGTGGGCATTATCGTGCTCAAGCGGCTTGAGGATGCCGAGCGCGACGGGGATCGGATTTACGCGGTCATCAGGGGCGTGGGAACGAGCAGCGACGGCAAGGCCAAAAGTGTGACCGCCCCGCGCGTCGAAGGCGAAGAGTTGGCCCTGCGCCGTGCGTATGAAATGTGCGGATTTTCTCCCGACACCGTCGGGCTGATCGAGGCCCACGGGACGGGCACGCCGGTGGGCGACCCCACGGAGGTTGAGGCCCTTCGCAGGGTATTCGGCCCTCGCCGCGACGGGCCGCGGAGCTGCGCACTGGGGTCGATCAAGTCGATGATCGGGCACACGATGCCGGCGGCGGGGATCGCGGGGATCATCAAGACCGCGTTGTCGCTGTATCACCGAGTGTTGCCGCCGTCGCTGAATTGCACGCAACCGATTGACGAGCTTATCGCTGAAGATTGTCCGTTTTATGTGAACACCGCGCTTCGCCCGTGGGTTCATGGCGGGCAGGACGCACCGCGCCGGGCGGGGGTGAACGCCTTCGGATTCGGCGGGGTCAACGCCCATGTGGTGCTTGAGGACTATCGAACACGGCGAGAAATCGACGCGCCGTCGCCGGTGCAGACCAGGCCCGGTCCGCCTGATGTCGCCGAACGCCCAACGCTTCTTTGCGAACTCGACAGCGAATTGATCGTTATCGAGGGCGACACGCGCGAGGCTTTGCGGTCGGCGGTTGAAAAGCTCCGCGACTACTTGCAGAAGGCTGAAGATATAGCGCTGCGCGAGGTGGCGTGGACGCTGGCCGATTCGCGCCGTGGATGCGGGCATGTATTGGGGATAGCCGCTTCGTCGCTCTCTGATCTGACGGCGAAGCTGACTCGCGCGGCGACCAGTTTGGCCGACACGGCGACGACACAGATCAAGGACGCCAAGGGTATTTACTATTTCGGCGAGTCGGCGCTGAAGGGCGGAAAGGTCGCGTTCCTGTTTCCAGGTGAGGGCGCGCAGTACCTCAACATGCTGGCTGATCTATGCATTCATTTTCCGGAAGTGCGATCCTTCTTCGACGCCGCGGATCGAGCGGTCGGCAGCGCGGGGCCTTACCCGCTCAGCGCCGACATCTTTCCGACGCCGCTGATGTCGGACGAAGAAATGAAGGCCGCCGAGGAAAAGCTCTGGAAGATCGAACGCGCGACCGAGGCCGTGCTCACTGCCGACGGCGCGATGTACATCCTGCTGCAACGGCTCGGCGTCGTGCCGGACATGATCACCGGGCACAGCGCGGGCGAATGGGTGGCGATGGCGGCGTCGGGCATTCTCGATTTCGACGAGTTTGTCGCGAGCGCCCCGCGGCTTGACGCGGTATATGGCGGGCTTTCCGGTGATGGGACGATCCCGAAGGCGGCGATGCTGGCCGTCGGGACCGGTCGCGACGAGGTGATCCGCCTGGCGGCGCAAATCGACCGCACGGTACATATCGCCAACGACAATTGTCCGCACCAGGTCGTCGTGGTGGTCGCGCCGGAAGACGCCGAGCCGGTGACGAAGCACCTGCACTCGCGCGGGGTGTTCGTCGAGCGCTTGCCGTACGACCGCGGCTATCACACGCCGGTCTTTACGTATATCTGCGAGCCGCTTCGGAAGTATTTTTCGTCGCTGCAAATCACTCCGCCGAAGGTGTTGCTCTATTCGTCCACGACGGCAAAACCGTATCCGACGGACCCGAAAGAGATTCTCGAGCTCGTTTCGCACACGTTCGCGCGAACGCTGATCTTCCGCGAGACGATCGCGAACATGTACGACGCGGGGGCGCGGATTTTTCTCGAGGTCGGTCCGCGAGGAATTCTTACGGGGTTCGTCGACGACATTCTTCGCGGCCGGCCGCACGTCTCGATCGCCATGAACCGTCACAAGCGGTCGGGCGTCACGACGCTTCACCATGCGCTGGCGATGCTGGCGGCATTGAATGTCCCGATGGACCTCGCGCCGCTATACGTGCGCCGTTCGCCGCGACAGTTGAGCTTCGATCCCTTGGCCGATCGGGCGATTGACCACGATTCGGATCCAGGCACGATGCAGGTACCGTTGTGTTATCCGCATCTCGAATTGTCGGCGGCGCCGGAATGGGCGCGGACGACGTTACGCGACATGGCTGCGACGGCGGACCCCGTCACGCCACCGTGCGAGGCTGCTGCGAAACCAGGCGAAATGACGGGAGAGCGCGAGGCTGCATCGTCGAAAAGTACGCAATCGACGCCGGCATCGGCGCCGACGATTCAACCCGGCACACCCGCAATGAATGTTCCAGCCTTTCCGCTGCTCGCGGTGTCGTCAATTATTCAGGCCCACACCGAGCTCATGGAGAACTTCCTGCAGACGCATGAGGAAGTCATGCAGGCTTTCTTCACGGGCCGGTTGGCGACCGGTCAGGCTGCAGCCGAACCATCCGCGTCGGCTCATGTTGTTCAGGAGCCTGCCGCGGCGCTTCAAGCTTCTCTTTCACCTACGGAAACTCCGGGGGCTGCGACTGAGCAAGCAGACATGGCTGCGACCGTTGCACGGGAAAGCCAAGAGTTCATGCGCCGGGTTGATATAGCGGCGCCGCCTGTAGCGGATGAACGCGTAACCGCGGCCGACGCATCGAAGCCGTCCGAACGGCTGGAAGACGCGCTGGTGCGCATTGTCAGCGAAAAGACCGGTTATCCGCCGGAGATGCTCGACCTTGATCTGGACATGGAGGCCGACTTGGGCATCGACTCGATCAAGCGCATCGAGGTGCTTGGCGCCTTGCAGCAGATGGGCGACGAGCTGGCGCTGTCGGGCACGATCGACATGGAAGAGGTCGCCCGGCTCAAGACGCTCCGCCAGATTGCGGAGTTCCTGCGAAAGCACAGCGGCGCGTCCGTTGCCGCGACGGCTGCCTTCCAGACCGCCCCCGATGCGAGCGCCCTGGCGTTTGCAGGGCGGATCGTACGGATCACGCCGGGCCGCGAGGTCATGGTGACACGCGATGTCACTCTTGATGAAGACCTGTACCTTTATGACCACTGCTTCGACCCGTCCACATCGGAATGGGACGATCAGCGTGACCGGCTGCACGTGGTGCCGCTGACCGTCAGCCTGGAAATGATGGCCGAGGTCGCGTCGTTGCTGGCGCCCGATCGGCGCGTGGTCGGCGCCAAGTCGATGCACGCGAGCAAGTGGATCGAGGTCCACCGCGGGGCCGGTCCGGTGGTGCTTTCGATTGCCGCTACGCGTGCGGAAGACGCGGATGAGGTGCGTGTGGCGATCCGCCGTCTGGGCATGGACGCGGCGGATTCGCAAAAGCCGACGGCGGCTCTCGCCGAGGCGACGATCGTGTTCGCGTCGGAATATCCGTCCGCGCCGGCGGTCGATGAGTGGCGGCTTCGCAACCCGCGCACGCCGGCGTGTACAGCCGAGGCGTTATACGCGGAGCGGCGGATGTTTCACGGACCGCGCTTCCACGGCGTCGTCTCCTTCGACGAAATCGGCGAGGACGGTCTGACGGCGCAACTCGAAGTGCTGCCGCGCAACGATCTGCTTGCCTCCCGGCCGGCACCGAGATTCTGGATCGATCCCGTGCTTCTCGATGCCGCAGGACAGATGGTGGGCTATTGGCCGATCGAATACGTAATGGACGGGTTCATGATGTTCCCGATCCAGATTCAGGAGATTTCGCTGTATCGCGAGCCGCTTGCGCCGGGCGTGCGGTCGCGGTGTCAGGTTCGGATTCGCGAGATCGGGCGGCGTCAGGTGCGGGCGGACATCGACATCATCGCCCCGGACGGCGGACTGTGGATGCGCGTTCGCGGGTGGACCGACTGGCGATTCTACTGGGAGCGATCGTTTTACGACTTCTGGCGTTTTCCGAACAAGGGGCTGGTGAGCGAAGCCGTGATCTTGCCGCTTCCGGACGGGTGCAACGACATCGAATGCCGACGCCTGGCGCCGATGGGCGAGGTCGGCACGAGCATCTGGGAAAACCTCGGGGCGCATTTGCTGCTCAGTCAGCGGGAGCTCGACGAGTATCACGCGATGAAGGACGGTCCGCGGCGCACGGAATGGATTTTCGGCCGCGCCGCTGCGAAAGACGCGGTCCGCGCGTGGCTCAAACGACACCACGGAATGGACGTTTATCCGGCGGACGTGGAGATTCACTCGGACGGGCACGGTCGGCCCTACGCGGACGGTCCGTGGGTCCGGCGGATTGACGAGGCCCCGCGGCTTTCGATCGCGCACAAGGGAGCGTTCGCCGTCGCAGCCGCCGGTCGCGGCGTGCTGGGTGTGGACTTGGAGACGATCGAATCGCGTGACGCGGGTTTTGACGCGGTCGCGTTTGACGACGATGAGCGGCGTCTCCTTGAGCGATTGGAGGGGACGCACCGCGATGAATGGGTGACGCGGGCGTGGTGCGCAAAGGAGGCGGCGGGGAAGGCGATGGGCGTCGGACTGGCCGACGGTCCGGCGACGATGGTTGTGCGCGAACTGGACCCCCTCGCGGGAGCTATATTAGTGAGCTGCGGATCAACGACGGCCGCCTGTACGTCGAGGGCGAACGGCTCGCGATTCGTGGTGCACAGCATTCGCGATGGGAATTACATTGTGGCCGTCGCGGTCGAGGAAAGGAACGGGCATGCCAAAGCTTGATCGTAGCGCGGTTCACGCGGAGTTGCTGAAGGTTCTCACCAACCTGCGGGAGGACTGGGACTTTTCGGACGAGATCACCGAAAAGACCGGACTTTTCAGCGACATGCAGTTCGAGTCGATCGACGCGGTCGCGCTGGGGTCGGCCATCGAGGAGCACTTCAACCAGTCGCTTCCGTTCGCGGAGTTTCTGGCCAAGGCGTACGAGCGACAAGCGAACGACATCACGATCGGCGAATTGCTCGACTTCATCCTGCTGCATCTGCGGCCCGTGCAGGAGAGTCCGAATTGAAGGCCCGCGTGGTCATTTTCGGGTTGGACGGGGCGACGTTCACCGTGCTGGACGACCTTATGCGCCGCGGCGTGATGCCGTACCTGGCGGAGTTTCGCGCGTCCGGGGCGAGCGGTCATTTGATGTCGACGGTACCGCCGCTGACGCCGCCGGCGTGGACGACATTGTTCACGGGCCGATCGCCGGGCCATCACGGGATCACCAACTTCCTGCAGTTCGAGTCCGAGACGTCCAAGTACATCCGCGTGGTGACGTCGCGCGAGGTTCGCTGTCCGACGATTCTTGCGTTGGCGTCGCAGGCCGGACTTCGCGTCGGCGCGCTCAATCTGATCGCCCATAATCCCGCGCCGAAACTCAACGGTTACGTCGTTCCGGGCTGGGTCACGTGGCGCTGGATTCGCCAGTACTCGCATCCCGAAGGGTTCCTCGATTCGCTACGCAAACAGCTGCCGGAACTCGACATCAAGAACCTCGGCATGGACTTCAGCGAGGAACGCAAGGCCATACAGGGCGCGACGCTCACCGATTACGAGCCGTGGATCGACCTGCACATCCGTCGCGAGCGCCAGTGGTTCGGCATCCTTCGACACCAGATGATGCACGATCCGAGCGCGATCGAGGCCATCGTCTTCGACGGCGTGGACAAGCTGCAACATCTTTGCTGGCCGTACCTCGATCCCGCACTGGAGCCGGCTGAGCCGTCTGAAGCGTTCCTGCGCATTCGCAACAAATGCTGGGATTATTTCCGGCAGATCGACGGTTTCTTGAAGGAGACGATGCAGCGTGCCGGCCGGGACGCGCACGTCTTTGTGGTTTCCGATCACGGTTTCTGCGGCAGCAACGAAGTGCTCTACATCAACAACTGGCTCGAGCAGGAAGGGTTCCTGACCTGGTCGGCGAACACCACGGTGCAGTCGGAGGAATCCGCCGAGCTGGGTCGGGCGAGGCCGTACCATCTGACGTTTTTCGACCTCGCGCGGACGAAGGCGTTCGCCGTTTTGGCGAGTACCAACGGCATCAACATTCAAGTGAAAGGCGTCAGGGGACCGGACGGCATCGAACCGTCGCAGTACGAAGGATTCCGCGCGGAACTGATCGACGCGCTGCTGACGCGCTGCGTCGATCCGGAAACGGGCGACTCGATCGTGCGGCGCGTTTGGACGCGCGAAGAGGCGTTCGCTGGCCCCAGTATGAACCTCGCCTCCGACCTGACGCTCGAACTCCGCGACTTCGGTTTCTTCTCCGTCTTGCGCGGCGGTTCGGTTCTCAAGAAACGACCGGTGGTTATGGGCACGCACCACCCCGAGGGCGTTCTGGGCGTTTGCGGTCCCGGCGTTCGTCGCGGCACAAGGCTGGACGCGCTCCATCTGCTCGATATCGCGCCGACCGCGCTCTACCTGCTCGGCCTGCCGATTCCCGACGATCTCGAAGGGCGTGTGAGCAGCGAAATCTTCAGCAAGGAATTCCTGCGATCCCGCCAGGCAATCCATGGCGATGCGACGGAGTCAACGCAATCGGTCGGCTACGAACAGTCGTCCGATGTCGCGGAGGCGTATCAGGACGCGGAGGAAGAAGAACAAATCATGATGCGCCTCCGGGCGTTGGGGTATCTGGAGTAGGCGGGGGAAAGCAAATATGGCCAAAACGCTGCTCAACGGCATCAACGTACACTACCAGGTCAAGGGCGAAGGTCCGGACGTCGTGCTGATCCACGGCGTCACCTCCAGCTTGGCCGTCTGGTTTGCACGGGTGATGCCCGAGTTGAGCCGCAAGTTTCGCGTGACGGCCTACGATCTCCGCGGTCACGGCTACAGCGACCCGACGCCGACCGGGTATTCATCGCGGGCGATGGCCGACGATCTGCTCGCCCTGCTGGACCACCTTGGCATCGAGCGCGCCCGACTGGTCGGCCACAGCTTCGGCGGTTCCATCGCGTTGCACACGGCCCTGCTGCACCCGGAGCGGGTCGACGGCATCGTCCTCGCGGATACGGGCGTGGCGTGCCTGCGGTACCTACGCACGATTCAGGATTGGCCGGGTTGGGAAATCTACAAGGACCGCATCGCCAAGTACGGCATCACCTACGCGTGGTTTGTCGAGGCTGAAGCCGGCGACGTGCGTAACGTGATCCGCAAAAGCTATGACATGATCCAACCCTACGGCGCACGCAAAGGAGCACTGGTGGGCACACCGCGTCTCAAGAAGCTGATCGAGGAGACGAACATCGCGGCCGAGTTTCGCGAGGTCGCGGGCATGACCGAAGAACTGCTGGCGAAGATCGCCGCGCCGGTGCTGGCCGTCTACGGCGAAAACTCACCCTACCAGAAAATCGCCGCCCGACTAACGGAAGTGGCGCCGAACTGCCGGTGCGAACTGATTCCAGGCGCCGGGCATTTCTATCTGTTGGAGCAGATGGACTTGTTTCTCAATCTCATCGCGGGCTTCCTGGACGACCCCGCGGGCCATGTCGCTTCCGGACGGAGCTCCAACGACGGCGCATCGCGCGTGGTTTCGTCGCAGGCTGCGTCGCCGGCAGACAAAGACAATAACGGCAATGGCAGGCATTCGTCGATTCACGCAAGCCATTCATCCCAAGCGGCGTCGGCTCGTTCGGGGGCGACGCCACGATCAGGGCCGCCTGGATGTAAGACCGGAGAGAAAAAAGCCATATCCAGAATCCTGTTGGTTGCGCCGAAGTTCGATTCGGAGTTCGCCAAGGCTCGTCAGTTTGCGCGAGTCGACGTAAACGGAGACGCGGTGCAGTCGTTGATGATCCCGCTGCATCTCGCCACCGTCGCCGCGCTCACGCCCGACGAATTCGAGGTGGACATCTGGGACGAGGGCGCGCGCGGTGAGATTGACGACAAAACCGACCTCGGTCGAGGATACGATCTCGTCGGCGTGACGGGGTACATCGCCCACATTCCTCGGGCGATTGCGCTGGCCGAAGTCTTCCACCGCCGCGAACTGCCCGTGGTGATCGGCGGACCGGGCGTCTCGGGCGCGCCCGAAATGTGCCGTGGCGTGTTCGACGTGATCTTTCTCGGCGAAGCGGAGCTGACCTGGCCCCGATTCCTTTCGGAATGGAAACAGGGCAACCACCGTAGCGAGTATCGCCAGGTCGAGCGACCGGACCTGTCGGCGTCACCGCGTCCGCGCTGGGACATTATCGCCGACGACATCAAGCGTTATCGTCTCGCGGGGGTTCAGACGACTCGCGGCTGCCCCTACGACTGTGAGTTTTGCGACGTGATCCACCTCTTCGGCCGCCAGCCGCGTCATAAACCGGTCGAGCGCGTCGTGGAGGAAGTGATCGCCCTTCAAAAGCTCGGCGCGCAGCGCGTCTTCGTCTGCGATGATGATTTCATCGGAGACAAGCGGTATGCCAAGGACCTGCTGCGGGCGCTGATTCCGGTCAACAATTCGTTCGATCCGCCGCTGACCTTTTCGACACAGCTCACGATCGACCTCGCCCACGATGATGAGTTGATGGAGTTGATGGCCGACTGCAACTTCACGCAGGCCCTGATCGGCATTGAGACGCCGCGGGTCGCAAGCCTGGAAGAGACGCACAAGGTCCAAAACCTCCGCAGCGATCTCGTCGAGGACTGCAAAAAGATTCACTCCTATGGCATCGCGGTGAAAGCGGCGCTCATCGTGGGATTCGACAACGACGACACGGCTGTCTTTGACGAGCAGATTCGATTCGTGGAGAACGCCGACATTCCCATCACGAGCATCAACACGATGAAGGCGTATCCCGGTACGCCGCTGTGGGTGCGACTCCAGCGCGAAAACCGTGTGGTCGACGTCAGCGACATTTACAACGAGTCTCCAAAGGTGGTGAGCAACATCATTCCCAAGGGAATGTCGCGCGTGGAAATGCTCGAAGGATATCTGCGACTGCTTGGCGAGGTGCGCTCGTGGAGCAGCTTCGCGCGGCGGTTGAAGGCGTTCATTTCGGGCATCAAGCGCCAGCCGAAAGTCGCACCGCCTTCGCCGGCCGTTCGCGCCCAGCGCATGGAAAAGATGATGAAAGCGCGGGAGGCGTTGACCCTCCTTCCCGAAGAGGCCCGCCAGGCCGTCACGGAAGTGATGATGCACACGATGCAGCACGCGCCGTACATGATTGAACACGTCGGCGTGCTCATGATGCAGCACGCGATGGACCACGCGCTGCTGCCGTACCACGCCGATATCGTGCAGCGGCAGATCGACCACACGCTTTCAGGCGAGTTGAAGCTTGCGCCCGATCCGTCCGCCGGCATGGTGCCCAAGGGGTTCCAGTCGGCGCTTCGCGGCGTCATGCCGACGATCTTCGATCGGTTTTCGGTGGGAATCGCGCACAAGTCCGATATTCCCGAGGCGATCGTCGCGCTGCTCAAAGACTTCCTGATTCGCTGGGGACCGACGTTCGAGCGGTTCGAGGACTACCATATGGTGTACATCGGAGAGCTCTGTGACCGGTACATCGAACGCTTCAATCGCAACAACGCGACCGCCCACAACGGCCATGGGCGCGTTCTTCAGCGCGACCACGTCCAGTCGTCCAAGTTTCTTTCGGCCCTGCTCGTCGCCGTCGAGCAGGAAATGCGCGGCGAGGCGCGATCGATGTTGTCCGCGGAGACGATTCCGCTGACCGTGGCGGGGGCCGCGGCTGCGGCGACGAACTAGGGGACGCGCCGAACAGGGGACCGCGCTGCGAGAGGGGGGACCGGGGTATGTTGCGACGAAGGCGGGAATTGGGACCGAATCTTTCGGCGATCGTGTGTGCGGCTTCGGTGGCGGTCTGCGGGGGCGCGACCCGTGCGGTCGCGAAGCCGGCGCTGCCGCTGACCGAGCAGGACTTTCGCCAGATCGGCGCACAAGGATTCGGCGATGCGGCGAACAGCTACGCATGGTCAATGGTGTGGTTCAAGGACAAGCTGTACATCGGCACGAATCACAATTTCGCGTGTCTGACGCGTTCGATTCGGGACACCGGCGAGGTCAACGTCAACCCGGAGGTTCCCGAAAAATGCGAACCCAACATTGTGGACATGGACCTTCGTGGGCGGATTTACGCCTTTGATCCCGCCAGCGGCGGCATCGAACTGGTCTATATTTCGCCGATGATCAATGTGTTGGTTTCCGACGGCAGCCGGATCGACGTCGCGGTCGATCTCGGTTATCGAACAATGACCGTTTTCCGCGAGAGGGACGGCGTCGAAGCGCTCTACATCGGGAGCTTTGTAAGCACGGAATTGCCCGGCAAGCCACCGCGCCTCATCCGCACGACGGACGGGCGCCGCTTCACCGAGGTGCCGGGAACGGTTTCGAACAATCCGACGTACACGTCGTACCGCAGCCTGACGGCCTTCAAGGACAAACTTTATGTGATCGCGATCGGACAGGCCCTTGCTCAAACGGCGCTGCTGGAGGCGAACGATCCAGCCTCCGGGGATTTTCAGGTGGTCAGTCCGCCGTATTTCGGCGATCCGGCGAATACCGGCGTGTTTGAACTGGCGGTTTTCAAGGGATATCTCTACATCGGCACGGCGACATCGTCGGAGGGGTACCAGCTCCTCAAGACCCAGGCGGCGGGTCCTTCGCCGTATGCTTTTCAAAAGGTGCTGGTCAAGGGCGCCTATCGCGGCCCGGCCAATCAGAACGTCGTAAGCATTTATCCATACAAGGATTTTCTTTACGTGGGGTCGGGGATCAACTTCGTCGCGCTCGACTATTTTCCCGATGTCCCGAAAGCGCCGGCTGAGCTTGTGCGTGTCCGGGCGGATGACACTTGGGACCTCGTCTGCGGCGATGCCCGCAATACGCCCGACGGGCGTAAGGACCCCATCAGCGGCATGAACGCCGGGTGCGACAACTTCTTCACGGGCTACATTTGGCGAATGGTCGAACACGACGGCGTGTTGTACATGGGCACGTTCGATCTGTCCGTATTCACGCAATACTTCCAGGGCGTCACGATCGAACAACTCGATAACAGCGGCATCTTCGACCGGTATCCGTCCCTTCGCCCGCTGGTTGTCGGACGCAGTCCGGATGAAATCGGGGACATCATTGCGGCTGTGCAGGGCGGCTTCGATCTTTGGTCCACCACCGACGGGAAGAATTGGACCAAGGTTTCCCACACCGGTTTCGGCGATTCTTTCAGCTACGGCATCCGATCGTTTGAATCCACGCCGATGGGTTTGTTTCTCGGCACCGCCAACCCGTTCTTCGGTTTCCGCTTGTTTCTCGGCCAGCCGCCGGGAACCGATACCGACGGCGACGGCCGTTCCGACGCCGAGGACAACTGTCCGCTGACGTGGAACCTCAATCAATTGGACTCGGACGGCGACGGGATCGGCGACGCATGTGATGACAGGAATGTTATCGACGGAAAAGACGGCACGCCGGATAATAGCGGAAGTGGCGATTCGACCGACGACACCGAGCCCGACGTGGACGGCGATGGAATACCCAATGCGCTGGATAACTGTCCGACGGTCGCCAACCCGGATCAACTCGATTCCGACGGAAATGGCGCGGGAGACGCTTGTGACACGGTTCCTCAAGGGCCGACCGATCCCGAAAATCCGGACAGCGGGCTTCCGACGGACGGCGGCGAGACAACCGCTCCGCGGATGTGCGGGGCCGGTGCATCGCTCCTGCTGATCGCGGTTCCGCTGATGTTTCTCGGCAGTGGAATGAGAAAGACCCGTCGAAGATGAGTCCTTAACGAAGACGAATTCCCGACGGAGTGGGGCTGACCATGCTGAGCTTGCGCGGCGGTTTGTTGGGACGGGGTGGCCCAGGTCGCCAGACCTGGGGGCGACGATGGTTGGCGGCGGCGACGGTTTGCGCGGGCGGATGCGGGACGGTCGCGGCGGTTCGAGGCCCGGGCCAACCGCTTTCCGGTCCCGGCGGTGCCGATTACAAACATACGGCCGTACATGCCCAGCGGTTCGGTGAAGGGGTTGATGAGTACTGGGTTTTTTCGCCCGATGATCCCCGGCCGGCGGAGGCGCCGTGCGTAATCTTCCTTCACGGGTGGGGCGCTCTTCACCCGCGAGCGTACGGCGCATGGATTCAGCACATGGTCCGCAAGGGCCGAATCGTCATCTATCCCCGCTATCAATATGCCGACAAGTTACGCACCCACGGCGATGTCATGCTGGAAGGCGCCCGCGGCGCCGTGAAAGCAGCGTGGAGCCGACTCAACGAATCAGGTCCCGTGCGACCGATTCAGGATCGCATCGCCTGGTTCGGTCATTCGTTTGGCGGCGTTCTCGCGGCGAAGCTCGCCGCCTCCAGCGCGGCGGATGGTTTGCCGCCGCCGGCCGTGCTGCTCTTGATTCAACCCGGTGGCGAGGATTTAGTCGGTCTGGACAGTCTGAAAACGCTTCCACCGGAAATACTCGTCGAATTCCTGGTTGGCGACGCCGATACGCTCGCGGGCGACACGGGGGCGAGGGCGATTGCCGCCGCGCTGACCGACGGTGCGGATCGACGGCTCGAGCTCGTCAGAATTCGGTCCGACCGGCGTTCGAACCCGCCGCTGATCGCCGACCATTTTGCACCGCTCGGCGCGGCGCCGGACTTTCCGCCGCAGCCGATTGAAGGCGGGGATACCGACCTTCCCGGCGGACCGTTCCGCGATCGGATTCGGGAGCGTCGCACCGAGCAATACGGCGTTGACGCGATTGATTTTTATGGTTTCTGGAAGCTCGGTGATGCGTTGCTCGACGCGGCCTTCGACCAGCGAAACCTCGAATTCGGCTTCGGCGACACGCCGCAGCAACGCTTCATGGGCGTGCTCTCGGACGGCGCGCCGGTGACACCGCTTGTCGTCGAACCCATCAAATAGGACGCGACGGTCGGAAGGCAGTCAATCATTCCGACGCTTTCAGCCGGTTGCGTATTCGGTTCCGGCTACGATTTGCGAAAGACGAAGCGAACGTAGCGAACGTCGCCGGACTTCAGTTGATCGTAGACGGCGGTGCCCTTGGTCGCGGCGAAATGCGCGAGAAACCGCCGCGTGAGTCTCGGCGCCGACTCACGAATCAGCGCCGACACGCGATCGTTCGTCGTCTCGAGCGCGCGTACCACGTGCTCGGTAATCTCTTCTTCCTCAAGCATCTCAAAGCCGGATTCCTGCAACTCGCGCCGCCACGCTTCGACGGCCTCGCGCTTGCGCATGTCCGCGAAGAGAAAGGCGCCGCCAGGCCGAAGTACGCGCCGAACCTCCGCCAAAAACCGCGCGAAATCCGGGTAACAGTGCGACGCCTCCACGTTCACAACGGCATCGAAACTCAAGTCCGCAAACGGTAATCCTTGCGCGTCGCCGCATAGAAACCGCAGCCCGCTTTTTCCATGCTGACGCTCACAAAACGCGACGGCATGCTCCGTTCGGTCGAGGCCGATCACCAATCGCGGATCGCGATAGGCCGAGAAGTACCGACCCCCTCCGCCGCGACCGCAGCTCACTTCAAGCGCCGTTCGGCCGGTCAGGTCCACCGACCGCGTTACCACTTCATAAAGTTGAATCGACGCGCGATTCGGCTCGTCCTCGCCGCGGAGCGCCGGCGTCGTTCCGTTGGCCGGCACGTATCCGTAATTCATGAACCATATGGGCTTGTCGTCGATAACCTGTTCGACATACCGATACCAGCGCGTCCAAAGTTTCTCCTTGAACCGCGAGGACGATAGAAGTCGCGACAGCAGAAACCGGATGGGTCCTTTGGGCATGAATCCTCCGATGATTTGCGCAAAGTTTGTCCCTCTCAACGTGAGGAAAACGGACGTAGGGTCGGCGGAGCATTGCTCAGAGAGAAAAATAGCCGCCCGCCGGTGTAACCGCAACCTGTTCAAGCAGCATCAGTTACCGGAACCGCCGCGCGGCGCGCATTTCCGCGTACTGGGAGCGATCGTGTTACAAACCGATCCGCGAAGTACGGGAGAGGGTGACATTAAGGTGATACTTTGGCGACGTTTCGTCCGGCTTCATCGTCCAGTTTAGTGCGCTCTTGTTGAATAGGGAAACACCAGCTATGCTATGAGACGTCCCTTTCAGCGAAAGGGCTTCGGGGCCGGAGCCGGGGACGAGCGGGGCGAAGCTTCGCTCGTTACGTTCGCGATGGGGGAAGCGTGCAGCTCAAGAGCATTATTCGGTTTGGATGACACGTTCAATCGTCCTGCCCGTCGAAACGAGCGGGATGTCGGGTTGATCGAAGGGGGATTTGTTCGGAGTCAGAAAGATGTACTCGATGGCGAAGCTTAATCCAGGTGGTTTCGCGCCGATGGCGCGAAGTTCTGTAACACTTGTGGCGGGCTTTGTGCTCGTGATCGGCGGCGCATCGGCGTTTGCCGACAAACCCGTCGTGAAGCGGGTCGAAACGGCTCGAAGCGCGACCACTGCTAACGGCGGCGTTGCCGCCTGCGCCGACAACGACGGCGATGGATACGGGACGGGCGATACGTGCCTCGGTGAGGACTGCAACGATAACAACGCCGACATCAACCCCGGCGAAACGGAAAAATGCAACGGCGTGGACGACGACTGCGACGGGCAGACCGACGAGGGGTTTGTCCTTGTCAACGGTGCGCCCTCCAACCCCCAGGCCTTCTGTGTCGGGGGTGGAAACAACGGTGCGGCATGTACCGAAAACATACATTGCCCCGACGGTTCCTGCGTATACCAGACGTTCGCCGATCTGCCGTTGGGCGCCGGCTGCATCAACGGCCGCGGTATCTGCGCCCGCGTCGGCACCGTGGTTTGCAAAGCTGACGGCACAGGCGCGGTATGCAACGCCGTTCCCGGCGCACCCGATCCGGCCGGGGAAGGCCTCGATGGGAATAGTCAGGTCGATCCGACCGTTCCGTCCTGCTTCGACCACCTCGATAACGATTGCGATGGTTTTGTGGATCACGGCGGCCTGGATGAGAACAACGTCCGCCAGGACACCAATTGCACGTCGCCGGAGCTTTGCGACGGGTTCGACAACGACAATGACGGGGCTGTTGACGAAGACTTCGCCTTGGCAACGGCTTGCACCGTCGGCATCGGAAGCTGCGTCAATTCCGGCGTAACGATCTGCGCCGGCAACGGCACGATGATTTGTAACGTCACGCCGCTGGCTCCGGGGGTTGAGAACCCGCCCGGTAGTCCGCGTTGCACCGACGGCAAGGACAACGATTGCGACGGCGCTATCGACCTGGCGGATTCAAGCTGCCAGGCGCCTGAAAAGTGCGACGGTAAGGACAACGATGGCGACGGGCAGATCGACGAGGACTTCCCGCTAGGCCAAGCGTGTTCATCCGGCATCGGCGCGTGTCAGTCGAGCGGCGTTCTTGTTTGCAGTCCCGATCAATTGGGGACGATCTGCAATGCGGTTGCGAAACAGCCTTCGCCGGAGCAGCCCATTGCCGGACTGTGCCAGGACGGAATCGACAACGATTGCGACGGCAAGATCGACGGAGAGGACGTAAGTTGCGGCACTTCGGGCTTGACGGCGAAGTGCGCTTTGCCGTATGTGAACGGCAGGCCGGGAAACGACTGCACCGGAAAACACATCATTCGCGTCTTCCACAACGGCGGAGCTGACGCCGTCGTGACCACCGAGCTGCTTGCGCTCGATACGGAAGGCGCGCTGATTCAGTCGATTTCGGCCAAGAACGGCCAAGAAGTCCATATGGCCAGCCGCCTCTCGGCAGAAAATTTTAAGATGCATACCATCACCACCAAGAACTTTACCAAGCATGAGGTCTTCGCGCCGGTTCCGATGCTTCGCGTTACGGTGCAGGACTCGACGGGCAAGGCGCAGGCGTTCTGCTCGAACATTCCATTCTTGATGGTGGTCGAGCCGAATAACACGGTCCTCAGCTCGGACCTGGCGGAACTGCCGGTGCTGGTGATGCTGCCCCGCGTCAATGTCAAGACGTTGACCGTGATGCTCGACGGAGTCGATCTGGTCACTGGACTTGGACTTGACCCTGCGACGGCATTCCCGGGCGGCCCGTATGCGGGCACCGTGAACGTCAACGGCGACATGGCCACGATCGAGGGTCTGGTCGTGGACTCAGGCGCGATTAACGTGCTGAGCTCGAACACGCTTCGATTCAAGATCACCGGCGGACTGGGCTGCGGCGGTCACGTGGTTCTCGTGGACGGCGATCGGGCGCGCGACGCGTTCCCGGTCAAGCCGGGCACGCCGACGGAACAATGCCACAATGACGACGTTCTCGATACTGGAATCGCAATGGTCTTCAAAATCGAGGTGACCGAGCCGAGCGAGGGCGACGTTACCGCCGGTGGTCCCACGCATGTGGTGGGCACGGCGTGCCACGGAAAGCCGATCGCGGAGACGGACATCAACGGCTTTGACATCGACGTGAGCGGTCAGACGATGACCGCCGGAAACGGCACCACGTCCGCCGACACCTTTTCGCTGGATTTCGACGTGATGATTCCTGTGACGAACCTGCGTCAGGGCATCGCCGCGGGCGACACGACGGGTTCGTTTGACCCGGGCTCGAACCTGCTCGTCGCTCGGGCGATGGACGGGAACTTCAACACGACGTTCGATTCGCTGACCTTCGCCGTCGGCCCGATCGTACCCGCACCGGCCTTTGCCACCGCCGCCACGGCGGGGGGTGTCGCCGGTCCCGGCGATCCCCCGAACTTCGTGGAGCGGGCGTTCGTGCTCGGCGTCAACACGACGGGTATCACCAAGGTCTTCACCGCGCAGAAGGATTCGAACAAGCGGTGCATCGGTGATCGCGCCAAGCGGAAGCTGCGCGATCAACGCCCGCCGCCCAAGAGAATGCCGGTGGACGGCGCCTGCGATCCGGATGTCTCCGTGACGTTTAACGGCGCGGAAATCCAGAAGGACCAGGCCACCAATCTGGAGCTTGATTTCGGAATTTCCGTCGATCCGAATCCGAATCAAATCGACGTGCGGATCGACGTGCCGCCCATCGACATCGCGGGGCACTTCGGCGGTTATTGCGAGAGCGGATGCGTCTGCCTGTTCGGCGGCTGCCTGTGTGCGGTTTGCGTCACGGTCGACGTCAATGCGATTCTGGTTCGCAAGAACATGAACCTGACGTTCAGCGTGACCGAGGAACGTATCTTGCAGTCCGGCGTTCCGCGCGAAGAGCGCGAGGCGCTCGACATGAACTTCGACATCGGCGAGTCCAATCCAGACGATGCCACGAAAGTCAGCGGGGAAGTTGATATCGGTTGTGTTCTCGGCTTCTTCCTGGATGTCATTAGTTTCTTTGCAAACGTCTTCACTCTGGGCTTCTTCGACATCGACATCGGCACGTTTGACTTCGAGATCACCGGAGAAGATATGACAGACCGATTCCAATCGCTCGACGGTGATCCGATGGAGCTCGATTTTGTCAAGATGAAGAACGATGAGGAGGCGTTAGACGACTTCGACTCCAAGCAGCGGGACAGCAGGCTTACCGGCGTCGAAATCGACAACGGCGGATTCTCCATCGCCGTCGGATCGGCGTTCGAGCCGCGCGAGGATAAGATCGATCCCGAGGCCCGCCCGATCCCGGGTACGCCGTTGAAAAACGCGCCGGTTCCGCAGCCGCCGATTTCGGACTTCCTGGATCGCCCGGCCTCCGAGGTGACCATCGCGATCTCGGATGACGTTTTCAACCAGCTCTTCTACAACATGACGCAGACGGGCAAGTTGAAGACGGAGTTCTCCCACGTCCGCGAGCTGCGTTCGTTCATGCCCGACGATTGCAACACCATCGCCGACCTGAGCCGTCGGGCGCGGTGTATCGGCTGGAAGACGCAGGATTG
>ERZ1292633.724-Hain-H41-02um-R1-724-length-37122-cov-7_pt1 | contig 32126 bp, 24 predicted proteins | sample MGYA00564406_ERZ1292633 | MGnify/ENA primary metagenome ERZ1292633 (study PRJEB36523, sample SAMEA6512639) | groundwater metagenome | collected 2019-01-08 | study: AquaDiva: Metagenomics assemblies of 32 groundwater samples
GCGCGCGCCGTCGTCGTCTTCGTGCCCGCCGTCGTGTGGCTGTCTGTCCGTGCGGGCAAGCGCGTATCCACCTTGGAGCACAGGCTCGCAACCGTCTGGAGGAGTGTCGGGGCCGCAGCGGCTGGAGTTGGCGCTTGGAGAGCCTCCGGGGCGGCACGATGCGATGATTGGACAGGGACGGAATGTCTCGGTCGGAGGTTTTTTTCCTCGGCTTGGATGTTGGTGCAACCCCTGATTGGGACACAGGCTTCCCGTACACGGTGTGCCCTGCCCCCCGTGGCGGGGCCATAGAGAGGCCGGCTGAGACGCGATAACGGTCTTTCCCGTCGATGACAACGTTCGCAGAGGTTGGCTCAAAATGGAGAGAAAAACTAAGAGCGGAAAAAACCTTAGCTTCCCGCAACTGTCGCCAACGAGAAAGTTGCGTTTGTATGCGCGCAAAGGAGCTCCTTGCATGCAGGGCAGTTCCCGCGACAATGGGCTCATCAATTAATCTTGTGGACATCACGCTTGATGACGCCTCCACCAAACTGCAGTCGAGACATCGGCGAGAAACACACCAAACATTAGACCAGCGACTAAGAAAAAGACCGAGCTAAAACATTCGCGTCCCCCCAGGCAAAACGGCTGTCCGCCATACGTCACATACCAGCCGCTTGCAACTCTGCTTTCTTGCGAAGGGATCATCAAGCCCAGAAGGATCACGAAGGTTGTCACACCACCCACAAGACGGACCAAACCAGCGGTCCATCCGAATTTCTGCGTCTCAAATAAATCGGCTGTTAGAATCGTCTTTGCCAAGGTGTACACGCCGATGGACGCGTAGGCGATGGGAATGAATAAGTACGTCGTCGATCGGTCCAGAAAGGCTGCCAGCAGAACACAGGTCATCGCGAGGGTGAAACCAGATACCAGCACGGCGAGCAACGGCTTGCCCACCACAGGGTTTAAAAAACCCGTTTCCCACGATTCGGCCGTTAGAACAACACCGTTGTCCCCACGTCGAGCCTGAAACCACCAACCGCTGAGTAGGCACGCCGCACCACCCAACGTGACGAAGGCAGTAAGGATCGCGGATAAGGCGACGATGTCGGCCGGCACTCCCGGAAACGAAAGCGGACGACCAGTGCCCAATGGCATGCTGTAGGGAATTAGCGGAATCGACAGCATCACGGCGAAGGAACACGCAATGAACACACCAGCGGAAATGACGACGATCCACCACATGTAGTCTGGGGCAAACACGCGCGGTTTTGAAGGGTGAACCGGCGTCACGGGTGCCAGCAATCCTGAATGTTCAGACGAGGACGACCGCCCGCCTGGCGACGCCGTGGCCACTTTCGCACCTAATTCAATTAGTGGGGACCGGTCTGAGAAATTTGCGGTCACATGTTGAGCTGGACTCGCTTCGGGTGCGCTGTTGGACACGACGACCGGTTTCGACGCCAGCCAGTTCACCAACTTAGGCAGAACGACGACGAGCGCCACTTGCAGGACGACCACCACCGTCACTAACACGATGGAATAGGTCTGTTGAGCATAGCGATTCCACGACATGGAAATGGGCACGGCGATGTTCATGATGAGTAGGAACACCCACGCCAGGTGCATGCGCTCGTACTCGCCTTCCGTGCTTGGTGGTGGCTCGCTCGTTCCGTGCGCATGCAACCAGGGAGAGGCACCGGGCGCATCGTCTTCTTCTTGTTGGTAGGACCGCGATGTTCGCGCTAGAAACGCTTTCATCCAGAACAACCCCATCAAGCAAATGCCGCCTTCGATAAAAAAGGTGGACAACATGTAAAAAAAGGCTGGTTCGGATCGAACAGCGGCGGGTGCGCTTGGATGGGTCACCGCGACCAGGATGACCGCTTGAGACGCGCGGACGGAAATGGATCGCAAGTTGCTCATTGCCAGGGCGCGGTCGCCGCCGCTCGCCGGCACCGTATGCGCGGTCACAGTCTCCGCCGCGACACCAAAGCCAGCCGAGCCGGCGCAGAAGAGCGCGTGCAGGATCCCGATTGTGACGGAGCTTCCGAGCCACGGTGGGCTACTGGAATGCAATCCGACGGACATCAACAACACGCACACGGCGAACAGACCCAAGAAGAACGACGCTGAGCGTAATATTCCAAAACGATGCTGAGCCGCCGATGCGAGTGGCCCCACCATGGACGCCAGCACCGCGAAGGCAAGGACGTAGCCGACTTCGCGTTGCGTCCATTTTTTCGTCGACGCGACAATGTTGGCGATGGCGACGAAGGAGAAGGGCCCCGCATGGGCAGACGCCACGAGGAGGGCGCCGTTGTACGCTTGGTTGCGGGTGGCAAGCAGCCGCTCGGTGTGTCGATTCGTCATAATGATCGGTGTTTATTAAAATTAGAAGGGGGAAAATATTACGGTGTTTTTTGGGGAACTTCGATGAAGGGCGTATGCACCCAGGAGATCATGCGTCATTGATTTCCGAGTCCGCAATCGGGCGGTTGAAATCGAAGGTAAGGAAGGACTGGTCGGCGTTTGGGAGGGTGGGACGGCTCCAACTAACTCGAGAGATGCTCCGGAGACTGCGCGCGAAGAACCGCATCGGTGTCTTGGTGTTCTGGCGCTTGGAATGACCCCGACGAAAAGTGAGCCGTGACCGCACTCGTTGACAGCTGTGCACTCGTCTCATTCCGGTCTCGCTTTCCCGACATGCTGCTCGAAGATTGCGGTTGCGGTGGGGCAGACGACGAAGGATGTTGTTGTACTTTGACGACGATGGCGTCAGGAGCCACATACCAGCACTTATTGATCACGCATTCCACCACAATGGCGGCAAGCGTCAAAAATGCAACGACAAGATTGAGCGCCAACACGACGGTGGCGCCGATTGGAGTTGACAATGTCCATACCACTTCAGCGTCCATCCCGGCTAGCGGAGTGCCACATCCTGACGAAAACGTCATGATGTGCCCACTCCGTGTCGCCACTGATGAGTAGACGGCGTTCGACGAATGGTTGGCCACGAGTTCGAACCCAATGACGATGCCGATGATCTCTGCAACGCTCGCAAATGCTACAAGCGTGACAACGTAGGCGGCGCGAACATTCGCGAAGCTCGCCACCACCCGCGTCACGTCAAGGACCGATGCCACCATGAACAGCACGGGCGTGGCAACAGCGAGTACGCGCGCGGGTACGCCACTTGGGGTGCAACTATGATCCACCGCGCAGCTACCGTCAGCTGCACTTTGGTTGGCCAGAAACGCGCACCCCATGCTCGCGGCGAAGTCAGCTCCGAAATCACAAATATGGGGCGATGTGGAGGTCCCACTTGGCTGCCTCGTCGCCACGCGGCGCAGGACATCAGGCGTCACCACCTTCGTGGAACAATCGGCGGGCATGCAGCAACTAAAAACGGTGACTTCGGTGGCTGTGACGTACAACATCCAGGTTGCGAGGCCCAACTGCAAGACGGTCACCATCACCAGCATACCCTGTGCGAAGGGAAGACAGCGATGCGGCTCCGGAGCTGCTTGCGCCTCGTCGCCATTGGAAGGGGCAATGCGCCGAGTATGGACAACGTATTTCATGTGCCCTCCACTACGGGCAACCAACCACCGAACCAAACAAGAGAAGAGATTGTGTTTCGCGTCCTGTGGAGCAATCTTCTCCTTCCCCTTTTCAAATTGTGCCATCACCGGTTGGCTTTGTAGGGTTCTAAAAAATTGTAATCGCAGTGAACACAGCATAGAAAATAGTGAGGGGGTACATGATGAGATACTTTTGTCGCGCGAGACCAAACGCCACGACGAAAAGATTCGTCGCACACCACGCTGACCACAAAATTGAGGCGACGCCCATCACGGCGGTCACCGAGCTCGCTTGCCCTGCCCCGAGAACCCATCCGATAAGCGCACGACAAAGGGCGAGAAACAAATTGGGCAGCAGACAGTATCCCAGTGAACTCATGATCAGTTGCACGGAGACCATGGCATCGGACATCAGCGAGAGCATCATGTAGGTAACCGACACGCCGACGATCGAAAGAACGTAGATGGCTCCAAAGTGAATTTTCCCTTGCAACGTTAGCAGCAAGCCTAAGAGTAGGGCGAACACGAGCGGGCCAGCGAGATCGCCCTCTTCGGCTTCCTCTTGACTGGCGACCCGGAACGGGTGCAATACGGCGAGCGACTTTGCCCTAATGTGCGAAGGTACGATTCCAAGTTCTTCGAGCAGCGGTAAGTCTGCGTCATCGGACACATGCGAGGAAGTCGGGGTTGTGGCTGTGGCGGCATGATGTTCGGGTGCGGTAACGTTGAACGTCGCGGGGAAAAAGCCACCACCTCCCGCATTGCCTTCCTCAGCGCCCCAGCGTGTGGGGTTCATGGATGAAATGGATATTATGTTGTTCCTAGTGCTGCAGAAAATGAAGGACAGGAAGGAAGGAAGGAAGGACCGAAAACGGGGGTTTGCATGACGGAATGATGATAACACACGTTTCCAACATTTTTGCAGACGTAGAATCATTCCGTTGACGATGCCACCGGACCGGCCGATGCGGCGGCGCTGGTTGACGACACCGCCGATGCGGCTGTCGGAGAGGAAGCCAATCCGCGGGCAGTGATGTACCAGGTGGCTGCGATAACGCACGTAGCCAGCACCGTCACGCTGGTCATGTGAACGAACGACGCCTCTGTCCACCAAAACAAAGTGAATAGATAACTAGCCGCGGCGCCGAGGACGCAAGCATCGTAGTTCGCCAGCAAATATCCCGGCACGCGCAGCTTCCAGTCAGCCGGCACGAATTGCTGCAAATCCATCACAAAGGGAGTGGAAAACCCTCCTCTTTCAGTCTGCGCGTGTGTTCCTACACAACAATGGAGCAGCAGGCGTGGACTGCCAAACCAATCATAACCAAAGGAAATCAAACGAAGCCATTTCACAAGAGAAATGCATTTGCCGACTGAATGAAGTGAATGAATGAACTCAACCCCTCCTTGACCGTTTCAAGGACGGTAGAGAATGGATGCAATGGCCTGCGCGAGCTGCTGCGGCGACGAGAAACTCGCGATGGAATCAGGTTGCGTCACTAACTGCTCTATTTCTCGAAGTTTCTCAAAGTAATATGCCCTCTCCGCTTCCGTCGTGTCCGGTGGTGCAGCTGCCCGCGCCACATGCACCGGTCGCGTTGCGACTGCGGCTCTCTGGGACGTCGTGAGCGCCGTGCTCGGCGATGCCGCGACACCGCCGCTACCGCTTCCCAATGCGCGTCGAAACCACTGCAAAAAATCCAGATTCAACTGGTAGTTGCCTGCCGCCAGCTTATCGATCTCCATGCCTCGTTCAAATCCGATCTGAGACAACACTTCCCGAAGCAGTCTCCAGTTGTGCAAGCAATCCGTATCCGTTTTCGCAGGACTGCGAACCGCGCGTAGCGCCTTTGTCGACACCGCCGACGTGGAGAGTACGTTGATTAGGCAAGCGCTTTCAAGGTACGGCAACGCTGTGTGACAGTGCTCAACCTTCTTCAATCCGCCGCCCTGAGGCGCTCCACCAACGTACTGCCCGTTCAACCAGTCGATTAGCTCGGTTCTTGAGTTGATGCTTCCACTCGGGAGCGCCCCTCCCGCATTGCCAGCCAGCGTCGCTGACATGAGGTGAGGAGTACGCGGTGTCGACAAGCAGCCAACGAAGCGGCTGCGGGCGTCACGGGCGTCTCTGTTGACTGTTTTTTCGATTCAAAAAAGGCAATAACCACTTTCCCCCTCCTGCCAACATATTTCGCTCTTCACAACACAAAAGTGCCCCCACCACGCAGTCAACGATTGAGGGAGGAGGAGTGATACCGCCTAGCGCCTCGATGGCTGATGCGGGGGGAACGCTTCCCAGCTTTCGGTGGACTTAGGCGGCAACGGCGATATCGCCTGCTCAAACTCGGACGGGCCGATCGCCTCGGCAAAGGAGAGCGACGCTCGATGAGGATCCCCAGTGCTGTCCGCACTGCTCACGGAGCGCAAGGTATAATACGGCCTCCGCAAAATGGCCTCGTTGACTTCGACTCGGTCTCGCTTCATCCACAAGGATTGACGGGCGCGAACGGGCAGGGGATGCAGCAGTTCTCGCCATGGGGTCTTCCGCCGTGCCCAAAGCGTCGTCGCGCGGAGCATTTAGATAGATGGATGATGCGAAATGCCCTCCTCCCTCGCTCTGGCGGCGGCTTCTCTCACACTAAGAGGGTTGAAAGAGGTTCCTGCTGCTAGAAAACGTCGCCGTCCACTCCCCGATTCCCGACAAAAAAATAACATGGCCATGGGCGGGGATGGCGGCGTGTTGTGCACAGTTAAGCCCAGGTTCATTTCCTTCGCACCGCCAGTACAGGTCGGCGAGGGTCTCTCGCCAATAATACCATCAGCAAGTCGTTAAGATGCGTTGTGTGTGAGAGCACCCCACCCTGCGTGGACCGTTGCATTAATGTGTGTCCTCTCCCTTCGTCTCCCGAAAAGAAGAGGCAGAAAATCGTTGGTTGGGGAAGGGAGTTAAAAAATCAAAGGTGTTGTGACAGTGGTTCGTCCGGCCTTCCCTCTCTTCGCTCTTCTCCGAGGAGAGAGGGGAGGTCGTCTACGGCTTCACCGCATTCCACTTGCAGATGCAGTCGTATGGATAGAGCGTTGGCAGATATAGAATACGGTCGGAGTCCTTTGTGCGCGTACGCTCCCACGTGGAGTCCGTTGCGATGATGGCCAAGTACGCGGTCAAGTGGCCAATGGCGTAATTGTAGCCGACGCATCGGTGTGGCCCGACGCCGAAGGGGATGTACTGCCGCGAGAACTTGACGTGCTCCTGGCGTTCGTCGCCCATTCGGTCTGGGTCATAGCGCTCTGGCTGTGGGAATCCTTCCCTGCAGCACGCGACGAGAGAGGGAATGAGCATCGTGCCCTTCGGGACGGTCACCTCATCGTTCAGTTTGAACGGAGCGTGTGCCAGCATGGGGACCATGGGCGCGGCCGGCATGTAGCGCAGCTGCTCCAGAATACACTGGCGCGTGAAGGTCATCATTTGCACGAGTTCGTAGGTGAGTGGCTCCCCGTGCGGTCGGAGCATGCGCTGCTCCTCACGGACTCGGCGCAGAATGTCAGGGTTGTCTGCCATCAGAGACGTCAGCCACGTCAGGCTGGCGGTCGAAGCGTCCTGAGAGGCAAACAAGAAGTCCATCATCGTTTCTGCCATGTTGTGATCCGTGGAATACTCTGGAATCGGACGGTCGTGCTGCTTGGCTTCAACGATTTCGTCTAAGATGGAGTGCGTCCAGTAGTCCAGCAGGCTCCGGGGCTCGTTGCCCGACACAGCCATCAGGGTTTTCGAGTCCTTGACCGCCTTGGTGAGTACCTTGACGACTTCCTTGCGACTTTGCACCGCGGTGTACAACTTTGTACCGGGGAAGTAGATTGGTACGGCAAGAAAGCCGTTCGTCATGTTCATGTAATGCGTGTTGAACGCCTCGCGATCCTCAATGTAGGGGCCCACAAAGACCGCCTGCGAGGTTTGCAAGTTTAAATCGCGAATGCGGTCTCGCATTTCGACAGGGGACGCGACTTTACACCACGCGGCGAGATGTTCCCGGATGCACTTATCTTGAATGGTGAGATAAAAGCTGAGTGCCTTGGGCGTGAAGAGTTGCATGAAGCTCGACCGCAAAGCGCGATGCGACGGGCCGGTTTGGAAGGCGATGTTGTTCGTCCCCAAAATGAAGTACGCGTTGGGGTGGAGCACCAAGGTGAGCGTATCAGGCGAGTTCGCGTTGAAAATCTTATGACAGAAGTCCGCCCGCGTGGCGAACACCATGTACTTGCTCACAATGGAGTTCCAGCTGAGGCCGGTCTTGGCGGCCATGTCCGCTTGATGCTGCCAGAAGCCATACGGATCCCGGATCATGCCAATCAAGCCCCCCAGGATCGGCGTGACGAACGTCGGCCCAGGGATCAGGAACTTGTGCTTGAGAGCGAAATGAACAGTCGTCAGGATGACCAGCGTTGCGACCGCCACGACAATGGCGACGCCGTACTGCGCCAAGGAACTGAACACCATTCGTGCGCCTGTCGTCGATAGTAAAAGTTACTTACGTTTAGGGAGGGTACTAACGCAGCCCTCTCTCGATCGATAAAACCAACAACAACAAAGAATCCATCTGTGCCATAGTGGCATTGTTGGGTTGATGACGTTGGACCTCCAGCGCACACGACAAACACTGAACGTCGTCGCTTGACTCACAGATCCGGATCGATGGGAAGGACGAAGGGAGTGACGCGAGAGGGGAACGGAGGGGGAAGTGACAGGGGACGCGGATGAAACAACAGAGGAGGCGGCTTCGGCGCTGCCTCGGTGGGCGACGACGACGGGCCCCCCCAGGTCACGTGGTCGCCGTACCGGCGCGCATGAACGGTCGAGCCCGTCAGCAGTGGATTCGCGACGCTCGCCTCTGTCACGGAAGTGGCTTTCATCGAGTGTGTTGGAGACCCGACCAGAGCGGCAGCGCGTCGTGATACTCGGTTCGCGAGCCACACCGCCGCATCGGTGTCGGTGACGCGACGGAACAAAGGCCCCGCGCCATGGAAGGACGCGTCATCGATGAGTCGGGCCGACCGCTCAATCGGCAGCGAAGGTTCGGCGAAGAACGCATCGCTCAGCGGAGAATGCGCGTGGGAAACCATCTCAAACGTTTCGAAGTCACCCTGGTCGACCGCATCCCTGGAAGCGCAGCTCCGCCACGCCCCAGCGGCTACGACGTGAGGAGGGTTCTCGTCGTAGTAACACTCGTCGAAGTGCGGATCCGTCGTGTAAGTCGACGACGTCGTCCGCATCGCCGAATGCGGGGCGCCATCTATCGTTGGAGCGACGTAGGGCAACGGCGCGGCCACTTGGCGGCTCATCTCGACGGCGGTCGCCCCGTCAAGGTCATCCATCGCGCCATGACCCAGCAGCCAAGGCCTCTCGGCGGCTGTTTCGCCTGCCGATGGAAGCGGCGGCGACCTCCTCGTCGCTGCTCTCCCGCTCGTGTTCGTCATGGAACGAAGCCAAGAGAACGCGCGCTGTTGAAACGCGGAGGCCTGACGAAGCGCGACGTAGGGCCAAGAGGACAACAGTATCGTGAAGAGGAGTTGTACCAAGGTGGCCACCACGGACACGCCGCCGACGAGCTCCGCGAGCACTTCGTACGCTCGCGATGCGGCCATGTCTCCAGGCTGTCCAAGCGCGATGAACAAACATAGGGAAGCGACGAGTTGGAGGAAGTAGACGATGGCGAGGCAGCTCAAGAGCAGCGTCGACAACACGGGCCGCACGATGACCAAGACCAAGAACATCAGGAGGGAGAGCGCGAAACTGGCGGCGACGCGAAACCAGCACACGAAATTGGCCGCGTTGTTGCGCGCCGTGGGCATGGCGGCGACGAAGCCAAAGGCGATGCTCACCATCGCATCGAGCGGACCAAAGAACAAGCCATTTGCCTTGAGAGCGATGAAGAGCGGGCCGAACAGGTTGAGCGGCCGCGGGTCCGTAACGCGTTCATGCCGCAGCGGCTGTGAACACTCCTCACCAGAACCAACACCACCAACTTCAGCGTCCATTGTTGGTGCCGCCGCCTCCTTGATGCGCATCGCGTCGTCGACGTCCACCCACCTGTGGGAGCCAAAGACAAAATGAACCACCCGTTGGTGGAGCATCACGCGATGGACAAACGCTAAACTGCGGCTGCCGCAGGAAGAAGAGGTTTGGGGAAGCGGCGTGCGGGCTGTTTTATCATCGCCTTCCCGCGCGTCGTCACCATCGGCGGCACAGGGGATCAGCAGCGTGGTAATCCCGTCCATGGGTGCGCCGGGATACACGCGATGCAGCGCGGTGTACCCAAGCCAAGTTGCCAAGACGAACACGATGGAACACCCGGCGATCGTCTTCGTGGCGGCGGAGGCGGGTGGCGCGCCGGCGGGTCCCCCCCATAGCAGAACGCACGCACTTGACATCATCGTCTGAAAAATCCAGAATCGAAGTGGAATCGCCCAAAATCCAGGAAACCGTGCGCGGGACAGCGCCTTGTAAGGCAAGCTGCGCGTGAACGCCCCGTAAACGACGGCGACCACACCGTGGAGGAGCATGAAGAGCAGCCAGGACCAGCACCAGACCAGGGACGACACATAGCCTTCGTAATCCACCGAGACGCGAAAGTAGTTCCGTATGGCGTGCGAAGGGGGAAACGGTCGCTGAATCCACAGCAAAGGTGGCGGCGAACCGTCGCAGTTGCCCAAGTGAGGCAGGACAGTGGATTGCATTTGGGCCGAACCTAGAGCCATCGAGGGTACCAACGAAAGGGAAGAGGACAGCATCGTGAACCCTTGCGCGCCGGCTGGCAGGGCGATGAAGGGCGGAGTGCGATCATCCACGAACGAGACTTGGAAGACGATTCGCGCCGTTGGATTCGTCGGCTTTGCGGTGAAGCACTGCCAGTTGATTTCAACGGTGGTGAGCCCCGGAACCAAATCCGGATCCACCAACAACTCTTCACTCCACTGCGCGCGGCCCAGGAACGCCGTGGTTGGCGCAGCGAACAGAAAACCCCGTTTCCGGTCCCCTCCATGTTTCAGATCGTTCACCAACGATCCTGGACACGATACAAAAGAGAAGGTCACGGAAGCACCAACCGGATTGCTCACGATCCGGCAGGCGTCGTGGCACGAATGCGTGTCGAAGGGACTCTGCGGGGCGAATGAGCCGTTGGTGACCACGAGGTCCACTGGAATGGCAGCTTCCCTGCGAAGGAGCGCGGTGATTGGAATTGGCAGCTTCGACACAACCGTAAGGGCAGGCGTCGGTACGGGCAGGGAGATTGTCATCGAGCGCGAGTCGGAAGCCGTCGTCGACGGAGCCGTGCGCGTGCCGCTTGGGTGAGTCATGGATGGTTTGCTCACCGACACGAAAAGTGACACTGACGTGGACGATGCCCTCGTTGGGCGCGTCGCACTCATGGAAGGGCGAGATGCCGACGGCGTGTGCTGCGACGGCGTGAGCTGAATGGAAGCGGTGGCTGTCGCGTCCCGCGTCAGACTACGAGGCGTTCGGGTGCGCTGCCGCGACAGCGAACGCGTCGACGTTGCGTCATTCGTGCGCGATGGCGACCATGGCAGCGTGAAGGTTGTAGACGCCGACCGTGATGCCTCCGACGACCCGGTGATGCTACCCTTTGTCTTCGATTGCGTGACGGTGTCAGAGGTGGTCACGGAATCCGACGAGGAGTCAGTCGGCGACGCTGTAGCCGACCTTCCCGATACGGATTGAGTGACAGAATCCGAAAGAGAAGGCCGCGAGTTGCTCAAGGAAGGCGAACCCGGGCTTAGCGAAGGACGGGAAACCGAATGCGATGCCGTGAACGAAGTCGTATCGGAAACAGTGGGATGTAGCGTATTGGAAATGGTGATTTCCTGTGTCACGGTCCGAGGAGGCTTCAAACTCGGTGACACCGACAGGGACCACGACAACGATCGCGTGTCCGCTGGGCTGACGGTCGGCGTGATGCGTAACGTCTTTGATGGAGTTTGCGACTTGGTCGACGAGGCCGCGGCGGATAACGATGCCGAACGAGACAGGTCGTTGGTGAGGGACGGCGACAGGGAGGCGCTCCACGTTTTGGATGCGGACAGTTGGTTGCTTCTGGAGGTCGTGAACGCCGAAGTTACGGTCGGTGTGGGAGGCGGCGTGATTGAAAACGACGTACTCGCAGTCACGGTGACCGACGTAGAGCGGGTGGCTGTTGGCTCTGTGGAGGACGAGGCCGACAAGCTCTTGGACGACGAGCGGTCCTTCGAATGCGACCTCGACGCCGACGTGTCCTTCGTCACCGAATCGGTTTTCGTCATATCTTCAGTGACGCTGAGGCTCATGGTCGACGTGGCCACGAACAATGTGTACGACGTGTATGTTGCGGACGGTGACGTTCTCGTTGGTGACGGTGTTCGCGTGACCCATCCGCTGTTACTGGTGGTGTTGGATCCGCCCGTGGAGGTGAACGACTCGCTCTCCGACGCGCCCCTCGACGCCGTGTGGGTCGCCATCCAGGTTCGGGAGCTTGAGTTGGTTGGCGACATAGTGAAGCCTCGGCTCGACGTGCGTGACAAATCCTTCGACATGGTCTCCGTCCGCGTCACATCGGCAGTCAAGCTAATGGACGGTGACTTTGTGGGAAGGCCTACCGCCGTGGTGGCGAGGAGCACGGAGGCCAGCACGACTAAAAACGGCGGCGGCGAGGCAGCCATTTCGTTTGGCTTTCCCCTCACACATGCACGGCACTGAATGTGCCTCATCCGAAGAAGGGGGACGAGGAGGAAAGCGGGTGCAATCGCCACATTCAAATCGAGGAGCTACTATGAATCCTTTTGTGATGTTCTCCCAATTTCCTGGTGTCGATGGGGGCGCCGCACTGTATACTGATTCTATCCCTCTTCGTCGTCTTCTTCGTCGTCTTCGTTCTCGTCGTCCTCGTCCTCGTCGGCGTCCTCCTCGGAAGAGGTGGACTCGCAGCTGGAAGCGGCCGCCTCGTCACACGCTCGCCGCGATGAGCCGTCGCCGACGAGGACGTCAAGCGGTGCCGCTTGTCCGCTGCGCTCCGACAGCATGTGACGCTGCAGAATGGCGTGCTGCAGCGCCGGGTGATCGATGACCTCATGAAGCGCAAGGCGGTCGCCGGGCTCGTTCTTCAAACAAGCCACGCAGAGTGAAATCAACGCGGGGTGAAGGTTGCCTAGGGTAGGTGCGAGGATGTTTGCGTCCACGATATCGTCAGTCGAGAGCGTGGAGATGACGAAGCTCGGCAACAGCATCTCGAGCACGAGCACGCCGAGGCTCCAGACATCCGCGGCGCAACCATAGACGTCGCGACGTTGAATTTCTGGCGCGGCCAAGCGGTAGTATTGCGTGTCGGCACCTGACCCCTTGGCGAACAACGAAGGGGTGACGAACGCACCCGAAATCCGTACTTTGCCCATGCGGTCCAGCATGATCGTCGACGTGCTGCTCAACGCGGTATGCGCCATCGGCACGGCGTGCAGTAGCCGAAGGCTTTGGACCACGCCGCGGAGGACGTGCACGACGGCACCCGGCGTGCGCATGATCGAGCGGCTGTGAACCGGCGTCCAATGCCGCACGCGATCCCACTCCTCCGACCGAAGGACAATTTTCACTGCCATTGGTGTCACCACGACGCTTTCGTACTTAGGAAACGGCCAGTCCTCCGCGGGCACGGGGGGACCCTGACCCGCTCGATGGCCCACCGCTCGCAGCATGTCAACCCTCTGTTTGGCCTCCGCGACAGCGTGCATGTTCACGCTCCGCTTGGGCAAACTGATCGCGACGTAGGAGGACGAGGAAGAGGAAGGGGAGGACGAGCCGACGGGCGTCGTCGGCGACGACGAACATTCGGAGGGCACAACGATGGCGGGCAACTGCTGCTCCGTGGGGTGAACGCTAACACCCCCACCCTTGTGAGCGATCGCCAACGCCCGCAGCGTACGAGAGGCCATCGCGGGCTAAATGTAGCGTGTGGCACAGCGCAATAACAACACGCGTACATACAAACGGGGGTGCATTAGTTTGTTTGATTGACGAGGCAAGGAGCTGTGACCGACACACAACTGAACTGAAGAAAATTGTACACACTGTCCACCCCGTCAACTATGCTCGTCGAGGCAAACTTTGTCGGCAACATTGAGGCATACTTGCAGCCGGCATGGCACGCAGAATTCGTGAGCGTCATGCCCGCCGGTCAGCCGATGATCCGTTTCGGAGGAAAACTGTCCGCAAATGCCGCATCCGCTGCGCGTCACGTGCTCCACCACGCGGTAGCCTTGGGCTTTGACGATGAGGCAGTGCACCACCGCGCGAACGAGTCTGACTAGTGAGCCATCTTCGATGCCCGTAGATGAATGCACCGCATGCAGCAGTCGAATCACGTCGAAGACGTCATCGTGGGCAGCCGACAGAACAGCATCCTTGACATCAAAGTACTCCTCCGTGACGGGTATAGCGCGTTTCAGTTGACACCAGTGCAAGTACCCCTCGGTCCCGATATGCGTGGAGCGCGAGAAAAACATCTCGCACTGAAAAAAGCTATCGAAAAGCATAGGCCGCGAAGGCGGAGCGGGTGCTTGCATAGCGCCACCGCTGCTGCTGGTTTTCTTACTGTTGCTCGAGAAATACTTCCGCAGTTCGCGCTGTTCGAAAATCACAAACATGCGTCGGATCGCATCCGTGACACGAAGGGCCAGGCTGCCAACTCGCAAGGTTGTTTCTGACATTCGGGTCGACAACGCGGCGTTTTTTGAGGCAGTCGCGACGGCCGCCGGCAGTTTTTGGACGCCAGATCCCCCCCCAGTGCCAGGGCTATCACGACTCTCGTCTAATCGCGACAGCTGCTGCGCCTCCCGCAGCATGTGCGACTCATGGTGCCACGTCCTATCGATGTGGCTCAGCAGCTCGGCAAGCGAGCCACCTTTGCGCACCATGTTGCAAAGGTGGCGCTTTTGCGTGAATACCACGTGCGCAAGCTGATCGAGCTGCGCGGGTGTCGGCGTGGGTGATGCGGCGGCGGCGGCGCCCGGCCTTACCGCTAACGCCATTTTTCTCGCCCCTGACCGAATTGATCAATCTCGTGCAAAGGGTCTGTGTGCCGTGCCAGTGTTCAGAGAGCACAGAAAAATGTCATTACCCAGCGCTGCGGTTTGCAGACATGCCAGCCGCCCGCTGTCTCTCTCCCCACCCTCTCTCTCTGCGGTCTCGCCCGTGTTACCTACCAGGATGAGGTGTCGAACGATGGACGACGGAAAGGGCACACGCGACGGTACACTTTCTGTCTGTTAAGACTTCTTCGCAGCATTCACAACCTTGGCCTCCTCCAAATACGCCGTCCAAGTCCACCTGGGGTTGGAAATCGCGGCATGGTGATCCGCGATGGCTTGCGTCATCCACTCAAAATTTTCTTCCGGGGGTAAAATGGTCGTGCGGAAGTGCCAGGTCCCCTCCTTCTGCCCGAAGCCGGACCCAGGCACGACCGCGATACCGTGCCTCTGCAACAGACCTAAGCACCAAAGCATATCTGGAGGGACGCCAGTCTTGTCACCGACCACCGCCTTCTTGGCCTCGTCTTTGAACGTGCCGGGGAGGGTCAGGCTCGGGAAGGCGTACATCGCGCCTTCCACCGGGTTGCATGCCAGGCCCGGTATCTTGTTCAGTTTGTCCACGAGCACCGTCGCGCGGCGCTTCAAGGACGAAAAGATCTTTTCATTTTCCGCCGCGTGCCGTTTTCCAGCTGCCGACGCGGGCGGTGGCCCCTTCACGAGCAGATCGGTCATGAACTGGCCGCCAAGATTGGGACACAAATCGATGGAGGCGCATTTGACGAACTGCTCTAGTAGGTCTTTGCTGAAATTGGTGAGCTCCATGTAGCCGCCTCGACGGCCGCACTCGCCTAAGAGACCCTTCGAGGTCGAATGGAACGATATCAGCTGCAGCTTTTTGGCGTGTTCCGGGCACTTTGACAAAAGGATCTCACGGAAGGAGTGAAACTTTTTCGTCGGCGTGTAAATGTTCGCCTGGTAGACCTCATCGGCAAGCAGGATGATATCCTTGTCAACGCAGAACTGGATCACAGCCTGCATCGTGTCGACACCGAGGACCTGTCCCGTGGGATTACCAGGGTTGATGATCACAACAGCACGTGGCGTGACGCCCTTGGCCTTCGCGGAGTCATACGCGGAGGCGAGCATCTCGGCGGACATCGCCCAATTGCGCTCCTCATCCAGCAAATACGGAATCGCCGTCCCCTCGAGACACGTTAGCGTCGCGGAGTAGAGCGGATACTGTGGGCGCGGGATCATCACGCCATCGCTGGTGCCGTTGACACACATCGACAAGGCATACTGAACGGCCGGACTCGCACCATTCGTCAGGAAGATGTCGCCCGCGGGTCCCAGCTCGCTCCCGCTGGCGCCATTGTCTCGCGCGGCGATAAAAGCAGCGACGTTGTGGCGCACAAACTCGAGGCCCTGGCTATGGGTGTAGGCGCCGGACCCTTCGATGAGGGGGTTCATGCTACGAGCCCGGTCGACGCTTTCCTCCGAGAACAGTTGCGTCAGCTCGTTGCTAGGCTTCGATAGCAAGTGCGGCGCCGATAACAGAGCGAGGACTTCGCGGGGAAAGGTGAGCGGGGGCTGACCTAACTGCTGGGGGTTGCCGATGTTGCAGTAGGTGATTTTCCGGCCCGCTGCTTTCAATTCGTTCGCGGTGTTGATAATGGGCCCCCGGACGGCGTATTCGGCTCTTTTGATCGCCGCGTTCATGTTGTCGATGGTCAAGCCGCCTCGGAGCAGAGTGCGGCGCATCATCTTTGGGTGAGGGTTCCGTGTTATTTTTTTTCGATATTCGAAATGTGTGCGTCTCGTCTTTCTGGACGTCTGACGTTTTCGTCGAGACGTCCGTTTTGTATTACGGATTCAAAACGCGATAGTTCCGAAAAAGTCACGCCAGCCAGCCAAACCGTTCTTCGCACGACCACCCACGACGCGGGGTTCCTGATTCCTTCGTATCACACGCACACACACACACAAAACAAATCGAAGAGACCATTTCGGACAAAGATTCGGAAGAACAAAACCAGAAAGAAAACAAAACTGTGTCGCCGAAAAAAATGTCGCGGCCTACCATCGTTTTTCTCCCGGAAACGCCTTCCAGTTCAAAATCGTGCCCGAGTACTCATTCTTCGCATCGTCATTCATAGACTTGAAGTTGTTGATGAATGGCACGGGGGTGCTAGCATCCGCGAGCTCCGCGCCGCGCACGTTGCCCGCCTGCGTGATACGCGAGATGGCATGCTCGTAGGGCTCCCTGCCTAGCACGAAGTCTTTCACCTGCGCCTTGACGCCTTCGCTGACGTCGTGTTCGAAGTCGACCATGAGGACGGTCAGCTTGTCCAAGGCTTCCTGGTATAAGGCCACTTGATCGCCGTACCGGCTACGGTCTAAGTGGGACTCGGCAGTCATTTCTCGATGCAGAATGGAGTGAAACCAGGGCTTCTTCCACTCAAACTTCGACACCTTGCCTAATTTGCGGGCAGGGGCCCCGCCCCAGAGCTCACCGTCGTGAATGTGCGTGTTCTGAAGGACGACGCTGCCGGGCATGATCCACACCAGCACGCCGGTGGAGACTCCCTTCATGATCTTTGTGTTGTGCCCGATGCGGTTGAACGGGCCGATCTGGCACGACTCGATGATGCAGTTGGGCTCGATGACCGCATTCATCAGAATCCGTACGACCCCTTCCATCAGCTCGATGGTCTGATACGGGTTGGCCATCTCCCCGCGCTGGTAGTGATGCAGTGTCGTAGGCGCGTCGGTGGTCATTTGGACGTTTTCCATGATTTGCACACCCTCGTGAATGTAAATTTGATTCTGATCGGCGCGGAGGACGGCACCCTCCATCACGACGGTCCCCATCGCCATCAGCACCGTTCCGACGAGGCTGGCCGTTTCGCCGACGTAGTCGCAGTTGGTCTTGAGTCCCTCGTGGCAGTGGTTGGGCACCTTTTCGTACTGCCTAAGGTGCGCCGGGACGCGATTGCATGAGAAGGGCTCCAAATAGTTGGCGTACAGCACTTGAAGAAGCCTAGAGCCCTCGGGGATGGGGCCCCAGTAGCCCTTCTTAAGATCATGTACCGAGCCATCAATGCCTTTCTCGCCGCCGATTTGATAGCGCACGATGGGGTGACGCGGGTCCTCGGGGTCTTGGACTTGACCCATTTTTTGATGGTATGACTGAGGTCCGCCACCGGCTAAGGCTCCGGTGAAGGACTCGGTGGGGAGGACTTTGAACAAGTTCGCCCAACCCCGCCCGCGGTAGCTGGTCTGCATGTAGCCGTAGAGCACGTCAGGATGAACCTTGCCAATCGGATCCGGCATGCAGTTGAAGTACGTCCGGATGGCCGTTCCAGCGGCCACCACGGGGGCGATTTGCTGTCGTCGGCGAAGCATTTCGGTGGGAGGTTCTACGCGCGGCGGGAATCCCCCTCCCTTTTTGTCCCCTGACTGGTCGAACAGAGAGATAGAGACAAAAGGAAGAAACATTGAAAAAGACGTTTTCTGGACAACAAAACCATTGCCGCCGGCATACAAAAGTTTCTTTTAAAACAGGAAAGAAAAAACCTCTCTCTCCTGTTCGCGAGATTCGATGGACCCGCGAACGTAGGGCCATGTGAAGCAAAAGTCGGCGGCTTCGCCCCCACATTTTTTCCTTTTGAAGGACCGCATGAAGCATTACGTGCCTGATGATGATGATGTCGGCCCCACTGGTGATGCCAAACGGTTGACGGTTGGGAAGTCAGCCGACCGCCAGTTTGTCAACAGCGACAGTACCAGTCCGTTCCAACGTCGAGCGGAATCTCCCAACCAGGCAAACGGCCATGGATTGTAGGACATACTGCCAACGATGGGCCCACCGAACCAGTGGTGCTCGAGCGTGCGAATGCGGCTGCCACCCAACACGTTGGGCGCGGTACGACAAACGATAACGCTTCTGAACACGACCGGTTTCGCCAATGACAAAAGAATCGGTGTGGCTTGCGTTTCGATTTCGGCGATGAGCTCGCCAGACGCCCCGCGGTAGACCGCTTGAATGACAGGTTTTGTTTCGACAAAAAAAAGGGCCAAAAACGTCCAAGCGTCCTTAAGTTCGCTCAGCCCGCGAACGCAAACAAGGGTGTCAGTGACTTCCGCTGTCGTGAGGAACGAGTCAAACACCTCCGGTCTCAAGTCGAACGAAAGCAACGATACGACGCTTTGCATCATGGCAAGCTCATCTGTGGTCATGACTGCCGCCGTCGCCACCCGTCGCGACCCTTTCGCCCACTTGCTGGCGTATTCCGCGATAGTCGCCGTCCAAGGGTGCGCCCTTGGGATCGACAAGGCGGGCGCGGCGTGGATGGCTTTACGAAGGCGGTCATCCTTCGCGGTCGACGCGATGAACACGAACGCGGCGCATACCGATGCGTTAAGCAGGACCCCTCTCCGCGTCCACCGCAGAAGAAATTTCGCCGACCGTCTCGGGAGCGACGACATCGCCAACGCGCACTGTGCAGGTGAGGACTGTACACTTTGTGTTTGGCCGAAAACGATGCCCCCCCCGTGTGTGTTACCCTACTGCGAGGGTTCGAAGCGCTTAAAACCGTATCTCCAGGTAAGGGACTTCCAGGCACCGAAAGTGTCCAGGAATCTCTCTCGCGCATCAAGGAGCCATGCCATGTGCAAATCCGCGGCGGAACCACGCGTTCCCCAGAGTCGTTAACCATCGGGACACGCTCACGTTAATTCGAGAACTACTAAAGGGGGAAGGAAGGCTGGACGGCGAGAACAAACGGCTGCTCGCGAAGGACCGCAGTAATTCGAGAAAACTGAGAAGAAGAACGCAATGCGCATCGTGTCGCTAACTGCTGCAAAAACTTCATTTCCTCACGCTCTCTCGTTCTCTCTCATTACTACTTCTTCTTCGCCGCTCGGGCTTTCTTGCGCTCGTTGACGTTGAATGTCTTGTAACTCGAGAAGACCCGAGGCATGTTGGGGTCGAAGCGGTGCGGCTTCATGTCCGTGACGCCGAACTGGGCCAGGTCGTCTTCCCTCGCAATCGCGTGCTGCTTCAACTGCGACGCTGCCTTACCGCACTTGGCGAGTTGATCCTCGCGCAAGGCCAGCGTTTTGTTGGTGCCCTTGCGGCCGCCTCGGGGCTTGGGCAAATTGAAAATAGTACCCCGTGTCGAGATTTTTTTCTTGAAGTTGATGAAAAGCCGTTTGTCGCCGTTTTCGTCGATGACGTAGCTCACTCGCTTGAGCGTGTCACCGGAACCGCAGTCAGGGCAAAACTGTTTCGCCGTATCGTGTACCACGGCATAGCACGCGTGGCATCGAAGCAGCCACGTTCGGAGCTCGCGAATCATGCGGCCCTGAGGCCCCGTAATCGGCACGCCCAAATGCAGCAGCGTATTTTGCATGGGAAAGTCGGACGTGACGCAGACGAAGCCGCCGCCGGCGAACGCAGGCCCCTGGTCACGGTTCCTGACGGAGGCTATGGTGGATGGCTTGATCCATTCGCCCTCGCCGTCGTCCTCCCAGGAGTCCGTGGTACCGCTCGAGGTATCGTCCTCTTCGTCTTCCTCGTCTTGCTCCTCGGCGATAATTTGCACATCGGACGCCTTTGCCGCGGGTGGCCGCGGAACGGCATCGGCAGGAGGGGATGCGGCGGCAGCCGCCGCGGCCACCTGCGGATTGATTCGGGGACCGCAAGGCGTTAGCTCGACTTTTATGGAGCCGCATTGTTCTGCGCACTCGAGCGCGATGGCGCACAATCTCACGTCGGTACGCGAAAGAGCGCCGAGATCGCCCGTTCGTTCCGCCATTTTCACGACGCGATCGATGGAGGCGGGACTTGGGTCCAGCACGTGAAGCCGAAAAGGCAATCGCTCCAGCAGTTCACGGGAGGCGCGATCTTTCACCTCCTCGATGACTTGTGGGATCGTCACGAAGACGTCCGCGACGGACAGAAGGTCGTCGAGGCCTTTGATGAATGCGTTTGCGTCAAGGGCGACGGTACCTTTTAGCGCAACGGGGAGGTCGTGGCGCACACTTTTGTGAGCGGCGTTGCGCAGCGCGGCATCCCGTTCTTCGGATTCCGTGCTCGTTGCAAACACGGTCGCTAGGGGCACCGCTTTGGCAGGGACAGTTTGACGCTCTCGCGCTCGCTGTGCCCAGGAAAACGCAGGGGCGGCGCGAATGGGCGGAGGAGGAACGGTAGTAACCTCCGATGAATCTGGCGGCACCGGCACTGCGGCGGCGCTATGATCGAAATCCGGGTCGTCATTTCCCTCTGCCGGGGGCAGCGCGGGCGAGCAGCTCAGGTCAGGCGGGGGTTTTGGTGCACGGGATGACATTGCACGGGCTGAGTTTGGAACTCTCAGGAAATGTGTGAGCTGTGTTTGATCAAAATTCAAAAATTCGCCTTCGAGCAGACAAGTACTGTCGATGATAAAAAGTATGTGGGTTTTTCTTGATGACGCTCACTTCACAAATGAACGACGGATCATGATAAAGGCAGAGAGAGAGAGAGGCGCATAGATCAATCCATGACATCTCGCAGCGACCAAATTAACCGGTGGACCTTCCGGCGCCTTTCCTCCGCGAATAAGGCGGAGAGCTCCTCACCCTGCAGGACGCTGCTCATGCCGGGCTCCTTCCAGGAAGGCGGGAGGACGACGCTGTCCCCGAAACGCACGCAGCGAATCTTCAACGGGGCGAGCCGCCGTTTCACTTCGGAGAGCATTTGACTCGTGAATCGACCGGTTGTCACGGAGATGACAGGCGGCGCGGTCACGACAGAACTGCGGCCGTTCGCACTCAGCACGTAATCGGGCGGATCCGGCAGCGCAAATGCCAGCGCCGGTTTTGCTTTTTGCTGCGGCATACCGGCTTCTCGTTGAGCGGCCGTTGTTCCCTCACGCGCGGCGTCGTCGTCCTCGTCCTCGCCGCTTGGAGTGTCGTTGGCTTTCGCCGGTCTCTCGGCATGCGCCTCGAGCCACAAAATCATGTCTTTCACCTCGTCGGGTGGCGTGCCTGGATGCAAAATGATGTGGAACACACCATACGCTCCGACAGCCGGTTGAGCGATGTGCTGCGCCATCACGGCATCGTTGGTCACCACGCCGACCCCTTCCATCCCTCGCACGCAGCCCACCGCGCGCAGCAGAAAGGTTTGCACCGGAGACGTGCCGCTGTCGTCATCGGCTGGAGAGACCTCCCGCTGAGCGGAGTGGCCATCGACGTCCCCATCCCGCGGGGGCGACGACGAGGAGACGGCGAGGAGAGGGAACTGGTGAAGGTAGCTTCTGGGATCTTCGATCTCAGGGAACCGACCGGTATTTCCGCGGAGGAACACCTTGACGTAGGTGCGATGGAGATGCCGATCGGCGACGGCACATGCCTTCCCCGCGTCGTTGACGACGACCAACGGCAAGCGCGAAACGTCCTCGTAGGCACCCTGCTGCGTGAGCGCCTCGGGGTTCGTGATGGGCTGCCCCTTTAGCAGCAAACGGCCCTTGAGGCACAGCTGAGTCGCATCGGCGAAGGAAATGCCGCCCTTCTGGTGCAAGTAGTAGTACAGTGACGGCGCCAAAGCCGCCGTGGCGTGCCGCTTGGGTCGCGGCAGAGACGCAATAGAGTGGCTGAAATCGACGATTTCCTGCATGGTGAGCAGCGTGCGGTCGTCGTCGCGGTTTCCGCCATGCGCTTGAGCACCACCATGAGCTGCCAGTGCGGCTCCAGACGTCCCTTGCCGCCTGCCGGCGTCGAAGAGTGTGATCCGCTCCGCACCGGTGTGCAGCGTGTCTATGTCGATGGCGCGGTTGACCAAACCAGGCCGGACCCGCTTGCCAACAGCCGTGGCCAAGCAACGAACGCCGGCGTGGAGCATTGCGCGGGCCTCCCTGTTGGATGCTTCTCACCTCACCCGATAGAGACCCTCCAAACACCTTCCTCTGCCCCAACGTTTGTTTTACTTTTTTCTGTATTGTAGACCCGAGGGAAAAATTACAACCTACCATTACACCAACGGGGTCAGACCCGATGCTGGTATGCTTTCCCGGCTCGGTCAAGGTCCATGTGCGAACCCTCTGTTTGCTCTTGCTATCCTGGTGGTCTCTCTACCCGGTCGCGTGGTTCCTCTCTCCGTCTTGGTCGACCATGACACGAAGGGGGAGGGGTATGGGCGTGGGTGGGTGGGCCTTACAGTTTACTCTGAGGCTTTTTGACGGACGACAAGGTCGTTGAGGAAGCCTCGGGCACAGCCACTTGGTCCTCCTGCTGCACCGGTTTGGCAAGCTCGATCAGCTGATGAAACGCCGCCGTTAGCTGCTTCTTGAAACGTTCCACGCTCGTGTGCCCCTCCTTGGTGCAGCCGGACACGATCATGCAGATGGCGTTCGGCCGTAAATAATAGCAGCAACCGTACCCGTCGGCGTACGGGTGCGCGAAGCCCCCAACGAAGAGCCGCCCGATCATCTGGGACGTCAACAGGAGGTACTGGCCGCTCTCGATCACGCATTTGAGCCCAAATATCGCCGGAAGTGGCCGCCGTAACACCACGGTCTGGGCAAGCTTGAGGGTCATGAGGTGTCGGTCGATGCCACGCCCGCTCACCGCCTCGGCGCTCACCTCCGCGTGCCGCGCGAGGGCAGCGTGAAGCAACTTCATTTTCTCCGCGACGGGCATTTCAGGGTTGTCCATGGCTAAGATGAACGCACGCTGTGCGGTGGTCAGGGCGCGGATCACTTCGGTTCGACCTTCCTGAAACATCCGGGTCGAGCCTGACTCGTACACCGGCACTAACTTGCGACGATCTCTGAAGAAGGCGAGCTGCATCGCCTGCTGCACGAACGCATCTGCGTTGAGGCGGTACTCACGCAAAAGATTTCGGCCGTAGCTGTCGAACGCGTACGTGTCGATGTCGGCGAGACGGACCGCATCCATGTGCTCCTTCTTGGCTTGACGGATGGCGGCCTTCACCGCGGGTGTCACCTCCCAGTTCAGAACACGCACGTACGCGGCTGCGGAAAATCCCGGCCGCGCGGGCTCATCGATGTCCCCAGCGTCGGTCGCGCGCTTGCCGCGGATGATCATGGTGTCGATCGGCGTCGACGCGGACACGATGGCGTCCATCGGGGAGTGCTCGCCATTCTCGACGACCACGCCGTTGCCGGCGACGATGCGGAGGGAGGAGCGGTCGTACCAGCGGTTGTGGGCTTGCCCGTGGGCCGCGCGGTTGATGCCTTGCTTCAAACTCAGCACCGGCTTGTCGTCGACGCAGATGGTCGAGATGGCCGTGGAAATCAGCTTCAAATTGTCCGCATTCTCCAACGACGTGATGCAGAGCTCTTTCCACACGTTGGCCCACGCGTCCCGATTGGCCGTGGTCATGAGGCCGATGCACTCATCCGCGGCCGGAAAGACCAGCCGCTTCACGCCATGCTTGACGCATTCGAGCAGCTCGCTGTAGTTGAGACTGGCCTTCCCGTCATCGGCGACCGCTTTGATGATGAAGTGCGCTCCCCGGTACATCACGTGGAAGTTGCGCACGTCCCTCGCGGGGGTGATGCAAACGCCATCCACCACGGCGCGAGGCTGGCGCACGCAGTAGTACCGCTTGAACTGGCTCATGCACATTTTGGACTTTCCCTGCGCCTCCCGGGGCAGCGAGCCTGACGCCAGCAAGGTCCGAAACAGAAGACTCTCGCACATGAGCATGGCGGCGCGGCGAAACTTGTCGCGAATCGGGGGGCGAGGCTGACCGGATGGGCCGAAGTCGGAGTCGCGCACGGCAAACACGTTGCTGGTCAGCACGATCGATTCGCGCTGCCTAAGATAGGCAAACTCATCCCACCACGGCCCGATGTAGTTCGTTTGGCTGTGATACCGCTTGTTCAGCACTTCTTGCGCTGCGGCAAGTTCAGTCTCGGCGGTGTCCGCGAGACGATCAAATTCAGCTAGCTCTGCGGGTGGAGCACCCACGGCGGCGCAACTGGCCTTTAATCGCTGAAGCGTTTCTCGGATGGACGGAACGGGTAGACGAGGCAGCGAGCTATCGAGCGCCCAGGTGTCTTTCGACGGTGGCGGCGCCGGGGTGGCTACCACTGCGGCTTGAAGCGGCTTGGCGGCAATCACGGCCGTCATCGATCGGAATTAGAATATTAAGGAACACGGCGAAACGGAAATTTGCCTTTTTCGTCGATCGATGGGAGGGATCTAGATCTCGCATCAAGGACGACCGAAATGGAGGGTGTGCTGAAAGAGACCAATTGCGAGAGTTCACCCTTGGCGGGGAGGCTACTGAGACCTACCAATTGTACACACTAATGTACACCTGTCGATGTTTCTGCGGCCAGGAAGACGACACAACAAGCCCAAGACGACACCAAAACCCCATTTCGCTTTACGCCTCCACCATCGCTTGTGCCGCTTTTGGCGTTGATAATCGTGAAGCGTCGTGCAGCTTCCTCTTCGCATTGCGATGATGACTGGTCAACGTTGGCCACCGTTGTGGCTCGGCGTAAGCGTGGGCCTGGGCTGCGAATCGCGCGGATGGGTGAACGAAGGCCTCTCCGCGATCGTGCTCACGAGTCGGGGGGCGGCAAGCGCTCGATGGCACGCCGTGCTCGCGCACGAGCCGCGCGAGTTCTGTGGCTGCCATGGAAAAGCGAGCGGGTCCGGCGGAGTCTGCCGTGAGGCGGGCCAGCCCTGTCTCGCGAGGAGTTCGCGAAAACGTTCCCAACCGTGAATGGCCAAACGGCTTGTTCGGTGGTGGTTGTGGCAGCCGATGCTCGTCGAAGCTCGAAAAGTCGAGGGACGGGATATCCATCGTGGTGCCGTCACGAGACGCCGCACGCGATGACAGCGCTGACGACGTCAGCCGGTTCACGCGAGGCGTCGGCGCTGCCGGTTGCACCTCGTCGCTGCGGGGCGTTGTGGCGGCGGTTGGCGGACGAGACGCTGCGTCGGCAAAGGTGTCGTTCCAAAACGTGAATGCCGCCGTGCTCGTTGTCGCTTGTCTGGGAGAGCGGTCCCGCGACACCAGCTGCGCTCGCAACACGCGAAACATGGACGACGGGTGCAAGTCCTTCAGTCCGGCGCGCGATAGCGAGTAGGTGCGCGGCTCTCGGTGGAGGAAAGGGGCGACACCGATCTTCGACGGAAGGACATAAAAGGGGGCCCCCGCGGAAGCTGGCTCATCGGCGGTCGGCGGATTGCGCTTCGCCGTGCTGAAGATTGTCATGCGGGTGTTTGTTGGGACCACCTTCTTGTCAAACAGCTCTCCCCGCTTTGTGCTACTCGACTTGACCTAGCCGGAAGAGGGTAGGTTCACCGCACTCAAGAATGTTGCAAACCTAGCGGCAGCACGGACAATACCTGGTACAAACGATGATAGAAAGCCTCACTTCCCACCACATCAGAAAATTCTACAGGACAGAAAGAAAGAAAGAAAGAAAGAAAGAAAGTGAGAGAAACAAGTCAGGTAAAAAAAGTGACGCGACCATGGGCCGTCAGGTCGCCGCGACCGTCGATCGATATCGGTCGCGCTCGACTATCAACTGTTCGAGCTCTCGGTAGACGGCCGTTGCCGCCAGCTGCTGCAGCAGCAGAACCCGCCGCGCGCGGAACCCACGGAAGCACCGTTGAATCGCGGTCGCTGCCTGTCGACGCCGTTCACTGGCATCGGCACGAATGACCGCCAACGTGTATCGCTGCAAGTGGCGCCGCGCGATGGCCTGAACAGTGATGACGTTGTGAAGGATGCGTTCCTCCTCTTGCGACCGCGACGACTCCTGGCGCCGGCGGCGAGCGGCGCGCTCCAACTTCATCTTCGACGCCGAGGCACGCCAAAATCGTTGCATCACGTCAACCGCATGATCGCGAATGCGAGTTGAAATGATGGTTTCTTGGAAGCGCGTGTCGATGCGGAGCATCACCCAGTCCGCCAGCTTTTGCCAGGCGAAGTACTGAATCGTGAGCAGCGCGTCCGCCCGACGTGCCTCTCGCAGCGCCACAGAATTCGCTGCCAGGTCCGCGAGTCGCCTCGCCTCCGCCGCCTGCCTTTGCAGAAGGTCGCGATGGCGCCTGTGGTAGTACGTCCTGCGGATGACGAAGGAGCGCCAGGCGCGTTGGATGGTTGTCGCACTGATCGTGAGGAGGCGCTGCCTTGCCTTCCGCTGCGTCAGCCTCGTTTTCGCCCAGACTGAAAGTTTCATGGCGGCGCGCTTTCGACGTGCGGCGTGCTGACGGTCCGCGGCGTCGCGCCGAGGCGTCCCGAAGGCGGCGAAGAGTGCCTCGTCTTTGGCACGCACGGTCAAGGACCAACAATGCCGCCACCAGCGCTGAATACGCTGGGCCGCTCTCTTTCGCAATGAAGGGGGTCGAGCGGCGACATGGGCGATCGACGCCCGGGACCGCAAGAATGCGATCACCGTATTGGCAATGTGGTGATGCAGCTGTTGTTGATGCGCAGCACATGAGGAGGCACGATGCCGATCTCGCAGGGCGGTGTACCTGCGACGGTGAAAATAGCCGCGGAACGTCGCCTGAATCGCCATGGCCGCCTCCATATCGCCGGACCAGAACGGGTTGCCCGCTTGATAGGGCGGCCGGTGGTCGCGCCCATCGAAAAACAGCACCGCCTGATCGCGGTCCACGGCCCGAACAATGCGACGCGCCCATTCGGGATATGGTGCCTCGCTGGACGTCAGGGGTAGGGGAACCGCAGGCGCCGCAGCAGCCGTCACTTCTGGCCCAGTCCGAGCACCGCGATTCGTGACCACCACGTCTACTCGACTCGGTCGCTTTTGGAGCATCTCATCGTCATCGTGCTGCATTTGAGGTGGCGATGCTGCACCACCACCACCCCTCATGTCGCAAGCCATGATGGGACTTGCTGCCTTCGCAGCGACGGTCTGGTCGCAACGGTGGCCCATTGCGTCGTCGTTGTCGTCGTCGTGTTCTGGAATACCCGTACCAGGGAGCCCTTCGTCGCCCTCCGTAGTCGCAGGGGATACACCCAGGCCGCTGGAAGCCGTCGGGGCCTCCACGGCTGCCATGAACGTCAGGTGATCGAGAAGCAAGAGCCACTCTCGACGCAAGCGCTGCCGAGCGACGACACCCGCGACGACACCCGACAGTCGCGTACATGCTTCTCGGCCAAGCAGGTCGTGCAAGCAGAGAATCGTGGCACGCTGCAGCGACGAGGCGTCACCGTCAGGGAGGAAGTTGTCTGATTGAACCGAAGTCGGGGAGGAGGAGGAGGACGCTGCCAGGATCGCGTTCGCAGCTCCCACCAACTCACGCCAGCGAATGACAACCAACAGTCGCCGTTCCTCGTTGGTCGCCATGACGTGCAAACGGAGCTCCGCGGCTTTGGCCAGCGAGAACTTAAACAGTGTTTGGATTGCGGCGCGAAGGTGACAGCGTTGAAGGTGGAACGATTTCCGAGACGACGTCCAGGAGCGACAAAAACTAGCGATCATGTCGAGAGGTTTCCATGCGGTCGCCTCGCGGGATGCAGTGTCGATGTTTCGCATCCGCGGAGCTGAGCTTGGATCGGCTTGGGGATTCAGGTTCGCCGCACTGCGCAGCTCCCGCAGCTCTCTCACCGTGTTTACGATGGTTATTCGTGCGGTGGGATTGCTGGTGCTCGCGACTTTGCGTGGTTTCTTGGACTTAGCGAGCCGCATGGATTGTAGGCGCGTGGAGTAAATGATCCTTCGTGCGAATCTCTGCAGCCGTCGCACTGCTCGGAGACGTAGCCGAGCGAGTCGGAAGGTGAGCCAGACTTGGTGCCCTCGGACGTGGGCTTGAATCAAGACGGCTGCTCGACGGTGACGAGGGGTCGCCGTGGCATCCGTGATACTAAGAACCGCCGCTGCCGGTGCATGCACTCTCGCCGGAGCGCCGCTTTGTGAAGCATGAGACGTGGCTGCATGGCCAACCCGCACTGAGTTGATGACCGTCGATAACTGCTCCAAGAACTGTCTGTCAAGGGCGAGACGTTCCTGATAATTTTGTCCGTTGTACATGAACACAACGGGCATGGTTGGATCGCAGCTGTTTGCGGGTGCCGCTGAGTCTCGAAACATTGCCCCGATTTTTAGTCGCTTGGCGACGGACATCCGCGTGGCCGTCCACTCCGCAAGGGATGCCTCAACCTCTGCGGTGAGAGCGCAGACGACGCCGAAGTGGTGGGAGTCCTCGGCGTGGCGAATCATCACCGCTGATTCAGTCAACACGGGCGGCGAAGGGCCGCCGCCGCCGCCGTCCACACCTCCAACAGTTGGTCGTTGTAGCGCATCGTCTAAACACTGCCGCGCGCGTTCGCGGGTGGCGATGCGGCGCATCAGGGTCAACGTCGCGGACCGATGGCGCTTGACGGCTTCGAGAAGTTCCGCAAGATCAAGAGAACGTGCGATTGCCCAGCGACGGCGGTCTTCGTCTCCCCTGCATGCCAGAGCGCTGCCATCGTTTGCGCGAAAAGAGTCGCCAGTGCGGATACCGTTTGAGCGGCAAATGGTGGACCGTCGAGTATCACCGGCGGCCGAAGTGCCTGGCCGAGAGAGCGAAGCGGAGGACACCCTTGTCGCGCTCGATGCCGGGCGCAGTGCCACGAAAGAGCCGTGAGACGAAGTGACTTGACCACCCGGTTTCGTGTCTTCTTGAAGGACGCCGACGAGTGTGCGCTGGACGTAACCGTCGATCGCACTTTCGATAACATCGAGTGGAAAATGCAGAGCTTCAAAGTAACGATGCAGCGTCGCTTCCGTCGTGATGTCACCTCCTCCTGCACTGTCAAGAAGAAGCCCCCGCCTCATGTCATCCACAGCTGCCCACTTCTTCGACGTGTTGTTGTTGTTGTTGTTCGGTTCCCTCCCCGCCGCCGCGATGGTCACGGTGTCTGGCATGTCGGCCTGAGACGTAGTGCGGATGCTTGTCGCACTCCGAGGACGCTCGACGGCATGAACCGACGTCGCAAGTCCGCTAAGCCGCTGCTGCGCCCACGTGCCACGGCTCGGGGGCCGTGATTGATCGACTTCGGTGGTCGCACTGTCCAAGCCAGCCAGGCTGCCAGCCGCCACTCCAGGTTGCGAGCCGCCACTACTTCCGCGCGGAAGTGTCGGTTGTGCAACGGTCGTCATCATGGGTTGAGCAAGCAGCGTAAGACTCGAAGCGGGCGGCTGCCGCCGCAGCGAGAGAACGGCAGACACTGGCCGGCGCGGAACTGCACTCGAGGTTGTCACGGTCTCGTGAAATCCGATTTCTACGTCGGCTCTCGCGCCCGGCAAGGTTGCGGATACGACGACTCGACTTTGCGATCCGCAACGAACTTTCGCTGAAACTGGCCGCCGCGATCCCTGCACGACGGCCGCCATTTTCGCGATGAGGAAAAGGCCGCCTAAACGCGTGCCCTACTACCCCTTCCGGAAAACCGCACACACCACAGTTCCAATCGCTTCTTCCCATTTGACGAATGCTGACATATGAACCACCAAAGGCAGTGTGAAAAAGCGACCCACGTGTTTGTGCGATACTCATCGAGGCCTTTTCCGTCCGCCTATCCGTCTCTCACCGAGAGGGTCAGCAGCACGACGAAAATCACCACACGACGAAGAGAGGGACTTGCAGCCGACCAATACGCAATGACTCTCTCGTCGATCTCTCTCTCCTTTCCCCCCATTGTCTCGGTTGATGTGGACTAAACGACGCCGGTGACGACCTCTACCGGTTGATGTAGCTAAAACAAAAAAAAGTGAAAAGAGGAAAGAAGAAGTGGGAGGATAGAAACGTGGGGGAATGTAGGTTTGGGTGTGTGCGGCGTACCCCGTCGCATTCACACAGTTGAAAGGTGGGGAGGTGGTTTAAAACTGTCTTGCTCTCGTCTACGAAGTCGTTGGTCCTCTCTCTGAATGTCTAGTTGTGGCAGGCAGATAGCTCTCGCTGACCTTCGATTTCATCGCTTTGGTTAGACACCCATCTCTCTTTTTGTCTATGCAGCGCCGCAGCATCGCTTTCGTGTCCATTGCTCTCCGTTTTAAGAGCGGATGTTTTTTCCCGGTTACGCAGTGCTGCCAACGATGCCTCCCTTGTTTCCGTCATTCGCGACGCCCTCCATCCAAATCCGCGCCCGGAATGTCTTGAAAAGGTCCCTGACGAGCTCGCGGAAGTCGAGCCTTTGCTGCGACTCGAAGAAAAATGTGAGTTTCTTCTTGTCGAATTGGTATTCTGCGTCCACGATGACCATGGGCACGCCGTACTCGAGCACACGTTGCTGACAAACGTCCACCGCGCGCTTTTCCAGTTCCGCTTGAATGCCTAAAAGTTGCGTGACCTCGGATCGGGTGGCCGTCCTCACAACCCGGCCGTTTCCGAGGCCGATCGATCGGGACAACGACGCGCCAATCAGGCACATTCCCTTCACGGGTTGGCCGGTCTGTTCACACCATGCGTAAATCACTAATCCCACGTCTTCGCCTCGATCGCCGACCACGACGACGTGGCTACCTGGGTGGAAGTACGCCTCGGCATCGTACTGAAGCACGCGTCGTCGCTTGAACTCCACGAGGACGTGCCAGGCGGCCGGGACAGTTGGCAACGTGGGCACGAGATCGTCGTCCTGCGGATTGCCCTCGAAAGCGACGACACTGCGGCCCGAGTCGTACGCCGACACCCGGGCACTCCGCGTTTTTCGTTGCCCGTCGAGTTGCAACATGGCTTCGAGGGGAACCACGCTCACGGAGCCAGAGGGCACGCTGCCGGCGGCGTGATGCTGGGACGCCGCGGAGGAGACGTAGTGTGAGTGAGGCGCGCCGCCAGTTTGCGGGGACGGAAGTGAGTAGGGGTTGGCCAAGGTGTCATGCATGACAGGCGATCGTCCATTCGGGGTGCCGCTGTCTTCGCGTCCGGCGAGCTGCTCGACGAGCGAATCAAAATTGATCGGCGGGGAGTTCGCGCCACCGGTCGGCCTCGCGGATCCCGATGTCATCGTGCTGCCTGCCGCCGGGCCACCGAGGTTGCTCTGCAGGGTTTGCGGGTACATGCGAGCCAGAAGACGATCAACGGTCATCGTTTCCGTGCCCGCGGGTGGCGACCCGAAGTCCGTCAGTTTGGCACCAGGCGGGGGCGTGTTTAAGTCCGAGGCCGCTAACTGCCGAGGGCGACCCATAGCGTCGGTTCCCACGGCTTGCTGGGGCGGCGTCGACGGCTGAAACGAGCTCGCTTGCATGTGCGGAGGCGTTTGCGGAGGGTGACTTCCTGGAGGCCGTCCTCCTAGCACCGAGCGACGGAGCGCATCGAGGCGAGCGTGAATGCGTTCGCGCACTTCCAATAACTCGCCATGGCTGCGCTGATACCACGCATCGATGTCACTCTGGACCGAATTTAGAACGGGCAGGATGCTGAGCGCTTCGGCAGAGATGACCGGCGGCTGGGGATTCTGCATATGCGGCAACAGTTCGAACAAAACGACAAGGAGGGGGGGGGGGGGGT
>ERZ1292633.850-Hain-H41-02um-R1-850-length-34000-cov-8_pt1 | contig 32110 bp, 36 predicted proteins | sample MGYA00564406_ERZ1292633 | MGnify/ENA primary metagenome ERZ1292633 (study PRJEB36523, sample SAMEA6512639) | groundwater metagenome | collected 2019-01-08 | study: AquaDiva: Metagenomics assemblies of 32 groundwater samples
TTTTCTAAGCTGCCTACGCGTCAGCTTAGAACCCTTCCAACGCCGTCCAAGATCGTCCAAATCTAAACCTAAGCCATTGATTTTAAAGAATTCCCCCTAAGCAGACTGTCCAACGCCGTCCAACGCCATTCGACGCAATCCAGAATTTTTGGGTGGATTGGTGGGTAGATTGTTTTGACGGGGAGGGCGCTATGGTATTGCAGACTCTACGGGTTGGATTCGCCACCAAGCCCTTGGCTCATTTCTGATTGGGGTGCGTATTGGTCGGACCTGCCGCCAATGAAGTCTGCCCAGGCTTGCATCATCTCTCGGCGTTTTTCCAAGGCATCTCCGCGCCGGTAGGCGGCCTCGACTTTGTTTTCGATCTCGTGGGCTAACGCCAATTCTGCAAGATCTTTGTGCCAGTGCGTGCAGTCGCCAACCCAGTCCCTAAACGTGGACCGAAACCCGTGCGGAACGGCTTGGACTTTCATGTGCGTGCGCAAAAAGACCGACATGGAATGTTCACCAAAGAGCTTGCCTGATGGCTGCATAAACACGTGATCGACGCCTTGGGTGCGGGTCAGACCTTGGAGCACATTGACAGCGTCCGTGGACAGCGGGACACGATGCTCGACATTGGTTTTCATGCGGGTCGCTGGGATCGTCCAGACGAGTGCATTCAGGTCAAACTCTGACCAAACAGCGTGGCGTACTTCGCCCGAGCGCGATGCACACAAAATCGTGAAGTCCAGCATGTGAGTGAGGGGCGTATTGAGGAGCCGCAGCTGCTTGGTGAATGCCGGCATTTGCGCGACCGGCAAGGCCGGGTGATGCTTGACTTTCATGACTTTGTTGGGTGGCGCTAACAAGACTTCGAGGTGTTCTTTCCAACGCGCTGGATTGTCCCCGCTGCGGTAGTGGCGAGCCTTGGCCCAGCTCAGCACCAGTTCAAGGCGCCCCCGAAGCTTTGAAGCCGTGTTCGTTTTGGTGTGCCAGATCGGCTCTAAGATCTGCAAGATGTGCTGCTGACCCACCACCGCAACATTGACGCTGCCAACGATGGGGTAGACGTGTTTTTCAAAAGACATCGTCCATTCGTTCGCTTGTTTGGGGCCTTTCCATGTTTTTGAGCGTTGATCAATGTAGGTTGTGGCGACTTGCTTGAACGTCTTGCGCAAGGCCTGACTGTCCAGCAACGATTGCTTGGTTTTTTGACGCTCGGCGATGGGGTCAATGCCCTTGTCTAAGGCCGCTTTTGCCGCTCGGGCCTTGTCTCGGGCTTGCGCCAAATTGACGCTGCGGCAGGGCCCCAGGCCCATGTGCCGGCGCTTGGGGCCGATCCGCATGCGCAGCACCCAGCACCGGGCACCGCTGGGCAGTACCACCAGTTGAAGGCCTGCAACGCCACCTACTGGATAGCGCCCCGGTGTGGTCAGCTTGTTGACGGCCATGGCCGACAATTCTTTAGCGATTTTGGGCATTGTGTCTTTAGTCACTCAAGAAGCCAAGGCAAGGCTCCGCCCAAAGGCGCGGGTCAAGCGCCCATAGGAAGTCCAGCTAACCTTGGCTGATTAGGGTTTTGTTGAAGGCAAGCGATCCGGTGTCACCAGCAAGGCCTCGGCCTTGGATGCTTGCCAGGACCCCAGAACCCAGGCGTTGACCTCGTGCTCCAGCCAGGACGAGGTATGGCCGTCACGCAGCGGCTTGGGGAACAAGCCCGCGTGGATACGGCTATACAACGTGGATCGGCTCAAGGCCACGCGGTCTAGCACAGCGGGTAGACGCAAGCGGCGAAGCACGGGAGCGGGACTGGGTAAGGTCATCGGGTTCAACAGGGTTCAGGGTGAGTTCGTGGAGCGGGCCGTGTGGGGCCTAGGATTCAAAGTCAAAGTCAAAGTCAAAGTCTTATGCCGCGCATGCGGCATGCGCGGCATTCAAGGGTTAGCAAGATTTCAATCAAGGTTCCGTGCACGACAACTCGCCAATCGCAATCACGTGGTCCGCCACGCTGTCGCTCATCGGATCGTGGCTGGCCATCAGCACCTGGTCGAAGCCCACGGCGGCCAGGAATCCCAAGCCGCCGCCGGTGCGGTTCATGTCGCACGCCGCAAACGGCTCATCGAGCACCAGGAACGAAGCATGCGGGATGAAGGTCTTGGTCAAGGCCACACGAATCGCCAAGGCCAGCACGTCCAGGGTGCTGCCGCTCAAGCTGAACAGGCTGTTGCCGTTCACCTTGAACCCGTCGGCATCTTTGGTCACCACGCTCAGCTGGCCGCGCAACTGTGTGAAGAAGTGACTCACCGCGGCTAACACGGTATTCCACAGGTGATCCGTGATGAGCGGCTTGAACGTGCGCAGCTTCTTGACCAGGGCATTGTTGAAGTTCAGGGTTTTGATTTGCTCGTCCAGTTCAACCACCTTGGCCTGTGTCAGGTCCATCAAGAGCTGGTAGTCGCACGCGTCCTTTTTGAGCGCGGCGATCTCCTGTTGAAGTGGGTTCAATTCACGCTGTTGCGCAGCCACTTGCCGGTGCAAGGCGTCAAACATCTGGAAGGCTTGGTCTTTGGCCACGAGCAAGGGCTCCAAATCCTTGACGGGCATGGCCTGAGCCTTGGCCCCCAACGCTTGTGCGTGTTCGCTCGCCTCCTTCAAGGCCTGCGTGTACGCCATCACGCGCCCTTGGGCTTGGGTGGCCTGCTGCTCCTGTTTTTTGGCGCCTTCGTAGCGCATGACGCACAACTGCACATCGGTGCTGGCCGCCTCGACGTGTAGGCCGTGCGTGGCGTGCGTGGGGACGGCAGCGGCCCAATGCAAAGCCGGTGGATAGGTGGACTCGTCCAGGCTCGTATAGGGCGCCATGGCGCTGAGCAAAGCTGGGGTCAAGGCTTGCGCGTAGGCATTCGACTCGACCCCCTGCACATTCCGAAACTCCTCTTCAGCCTCGATCTGCAAGCGCTGTTCGACTGCCCAGCGCTGCTGCGCCGCCTCGATCTTGGCGGTGATGCCGTTGTTGACTTGGCTGACGTGATCATCGGACACGGCTTTCTGGCCGCAAGTGGGGCAACGGTCGCGGGTGATGAGTCCACCTTGCAAGCCCTTGATCTCGGCCTTGATCTCGCGGCTGCGAGCGATGTGCTGCTGCACCTTGGCCCCCGCCATTTGCAAGGCCTGGACGTAGCCCGCCTTGTCACCCTCCCAAACCATTTCTGGGAACGTGGGCAAGGCTTTAAAGCGAGCATAGGCCTTCGCACGCTCGTCATGGGCTTGCGCCAGTTCCAAATCCTGTTGCAGCTTGGCCAGTTGCTCAGCGGATGGGTGCTGGGCCGCTTCCTGCTGGGCTTGCTGCAAGCGCTCCTGCTGCGTACACACCGTTTGCTGTGCGGTTCGCTGTTGGTCGACCCAGCGCTGGCGTTGCTCGTTGTGGTCTTGGGCGTGCGCCAGTGCGTCGCAGGCCGTATCAAACGCCGGTTGCAACTGCTGACTCAGCATCGCTTGGTTTTGCACCAAGAAGGCCTGCAAGGCCGCCTCTTCGTCCTGCTTGGCCTGTAGCGCCAACGGGTTGGGTTGGCGAGTCTGCCAGTCCTGCATCGTCTTGACCGCCTCGTCGCGTTGCAACAGCCAGCGCTCCGGTGGGCCTAGCGACCAGGTTTGATGTGCGTTTTCCAGCAAACGGTCGATCAAATCGAAATTGGCCAGCTTGCCCATCAAGCCCGAGATCGCCGCCGGGCCACTGTCCAAGGCCCCGCGCAGGCTATTTTGGCTGGCCAGCATGAGCTGGCTGGCCGTGGCCGCGTCCGCTCCCAGCAACTCGCCAGCGTAGGCGCTGACCTCGACCTGGCCGGTCACCAGAACCCCCGCGCTGGTGGCTTGCGCCCCCGCCTTGGAGCGCTTCACCATGTGATCCACCCCGTTGATGCACAAGGTCAGCTCCACCGACAAGGCGGACTCCTTGTGACCCCAAGTGACGGTCTCGGCCAGCGAGTTGCGCAGTGCCCGGGTGCCGTACAAGGCATACAAGATGGCTTCAAAGCGCGTCGACTTTGAGGCCTCGTTGACACCCCGGATCACGTTCAACCCCGGCCCGAAATCCATCGTCGCGTCCAACACTTTGCGGAAATGCGAGAGTTTCAAGGTCTTGATCATGCGCGCTCCAGCAAGGTTTGAATGGCGGCAAACTCGGGCTTATCCAAGTGCTCTTGAAGGTAAGTCAAGACGTCAAAGCGCTTGGCGGCTTCAAACGACTGGGGCAAGGCCTCCAAAGCGGCCACGCCATCGACCTTGACCGCGTTGCTGATCACCAGGGCGGCGCTCTTGTTGCGCAATTGGGTCACGGCATGCATCACGTCAGCGGCTTGCGCGGCGCTGGCTGCGCCTTGCACCCGCACAAAGCCCGTGTGATCGAGCGCGTCCATCACACGCTGCCAATCCACACCCAGCAAGCCTTGCGCACCGCTGGCGCACCAGGTCTCGATGCGGGTGAGCGCTGAATCGCGCAGCACGTGGGCAAACTTGGCGGCATTGCCCAAGCAGTCCGCCACGCTCGTGGGCCATTGGTTGCCCAGCACGTGGACGGCGCCCTTGCCGTGACCCTGGCCTGCTGGGTACGCCGTGCGCGCCTGGTGTTCATGGGCAAAGACCAGGTTCACGCCCAGACTGCAAAACGTCTCGCCAATCTCCTGATCGATGTTCAGCGAGTGATCCGACTCCACCGCAAAGTCGTTGTCATAGTTGGCGTGCAGTAGCAGGGTTCTGAGGTCAGGCTCTTCAAGAATTTGTTCCAGCCGGTGCTCAAACTCGTCCTGGTTCGAGCAATGCGCCAGCGCAAAGACGCCGGGCTCGACCTCCTTGAACTGATTGTGGGCCACCACCTTGACCTTGACGCTGGATTCGACCAGCACGGTACACAGCATCTGGAACGAGGACACTTTGTGGCCCTTGTCGCTGTGATCGTGGTTGCCGGCCACCAAAGTCAAGCGCCGCCGTGAGTCGGCCAGCAACCAGCCTTGCAGAATCAGGTAAGTCTGCACCCAATCCCGTCCGGCAATCTCGAAGTGGTCGAACAGGTCTCCCAGGATCAGCACGTGCGTCTCTGGGGTGGCCTCTAACAAGGCCGTGAAGCGGTCGAACAAAAACGTTCGCATCGCTTCGCGGGACGTGGGCGTGGTGCCGCCCACGCGGTTGAAGCCGATATGAAGATCGTTGATGATGAGCATGGTTTTGTTGCCTAGGAGCTAATGCGGGTTAAAGGTCAAGCGGGTTAAAGGTCAAGCGAGTCGCGCAGGCCCAGAAACACCGGGAAGCGCGGCGCGGTTTTGACGCCAATGTCAAAGCTCTTGTATTTCACGAACTGGCCGGGCAGCACCTGGCGCGCCTCCCACAGCTGCTGGCGCGTGGCCAGGTCAAACCCGGTGCCGATGTTGAAGGGGGTGCCGTCCAGCGTTTGGCAGACCAAGGCCCCCAAGCGGCCTTTGCCGACGAGGTTTTGCAGGTGGCTGGAGCGCTGCGTGCGCCCCAACTCGTTGCGCGTGGGCTCGTTGTGGTTTTGCATTTCCTCTTCGACCCCGACAATGACGGCTTCCGCATCCGTGAAGCGCTTGACCTTGAGCAAGGTGTTCGAGCGCGCTGTGGCGCGGCCCAGCTTGTAGTGGGAGGTCGGGCCGTGATAGGCGCGCAGCATGACGCCCTCGTAGCCCGCGCTCAGGTAGTGCTGCTCTTGAGCCTGCAATTGCACGGCGCACTCGATGGGAGTTTGTGGCAAGCGATGGACGCCCTGCGCCAGGTGGCAAGTCAAACGCTGGTGGCGCAAATAGTAGTCGTCGTCCAAATGCTCGATGTGATCGAACACGTAAAAGCGCAGGTCTTGGGCCGTGCCTTGGCGGCTCATCACCGCGCTGGTGGTGTCGCGGTAGACGCTCGCGCCGGTCGGCTCGCCCAGAATCAGCTCGCCGTCGTAGTGTTCCAGGTGCCGAAACTTCTCTTGCACGCAAGGGTTAGGAATGGGTTTCATGGAGCGCGACATCAAGACGCCGCCGCGCACCATGGCGCGCACGCCGTCCAGCTTGGGCGACAGCCACAGATTGCTGTAGTCCAGCTTGTCGAATTCGACCGGCGCGGCGAGCAAGGGTTTAAACATTTGAACTTGTTGAGCCATAAAGGTGAGCTAATGCTTTCTGGTGGGTGGGAAACGATGCAAGCCCCTCCAGAGGGAACGAGGGTGGGCAAGCATCACGGTTGAAGTGAAGGTCTGGGGCGGTGAGCACCACCCAGTCTTTGCAGGTGTTGCGGTACACCAGCACATAGGCGGGAATTCCCGCCAAGTGAAATTTGTAGAGCGCGCCCCACTGGGAGACCTTGGCGCGGGGCAAACGGTGACGTTGAGCGGTTTCCTTGACTTCCAGGTGGGAGGTGCCCCGTGCGGGGTCGCTCACCAAGAAGTCAGCGGGCTGCGCGGCCAAGGCCCCGCGTGCCGCTCGGGCGTCGGGGTAGCGGTGGAATGCAAAACGCCAGTCGCCGCTCGAGCGCTCGGTCAACCAGGCCTGCACTTGCGTTTCTGCCCACTTGCCCAGGTTGGCGCGGCCCTTGGAGGGCACTCGCATCAAGCGCACACCTCCTGCTGGAAGAGGCGATCCAGCGCGGCCTGAATGCGGGCTTCATCGAACGTGTCGCCGCACTCGATCTGATCGGCAAAGTTGCGGCCCATGGAAATCGAGCCGACGATGGGCACGGTCATGTCCGCGTAGGGCACGGTCATGCATTGGTGCTTGATGCGGATGAACGCCAGCGCGTCATCCTTGTGCACGCTGGTGACCAGCTCGTCGTGGATGGGGCAGATGAAGCGGGCGCGATAGTCGAACAAAGCCCCTGACTGCCAAAGCCGGGCCATCGCCAGTTTGCTCATCTCGCCCGCAGAACCCTGAATCTCCATATTCCAGGCTTGGCGCGCAGCGCGGCTGGCTTGCCAGCGGTCCCGGCTGAGCACGCCGTCACGCAGATGGCGACGCGCGCCCATCAAGGTTGTGGCATAACCCGTGCGCTGGCAGGCCTGCTCAGCGCGCAACGCGGCGGCTTGCACGCCGGGGAACATCTCGCTTCGAGCATCCAGAAACAATTGCGCATCCACCACCGACAGGGTTTCTCGTTCGGCGATGAGGGCGGCGCCCCCGCCAAACTGCGCCGTGAAGTTCACGTTCTTGCTGCCTTTGCGGTGCGCCTGCGCTTTGGCGCGCCAAGGCTGCGAGTTTGGCAAATCCGCGGGCAAGCTCAAGAGTCGCAGAAACAAGGCATAGTCGCGCTGCGCCGGGTCCATGCCGTCCAGGTCCGCGCCATAGCGTGCATGCAATTCATTCACGGCGGCCTCACCCCATTTGCGTCGCAGGCCTGCGGCTGCGGTCAAGCTGTGCAAGTCCAGCACCTCATCACCCACATAACAGGCCAGCATGCGCGCATCCTGGCTGCGGTGCGCGGCCAAGCGCAGCTCCTGACCCGCGAAATCAATGGAGCAAATGATGGCCTCCTTGAGGTGCGGCACCATCGCGGCGCGCAACCGTAAACCGTCGCCCTTTTTGGGCAACTGCTGCAAGTTCGGCTCGGCAAACGAGTAGCGCCGCGTCACCGTGCCACAAGGGTTGGCGCGGGCATGAATGCGCCGATCGATCCAATGCGGCGCGTGCCAATAGGTGCCGTAAAACAAGCTGCGCCGCGTCTGGATGGATTTCATGAGGCCTATATCACCCAAGGCCTTGCGGGCCGCCTCATCCATGCCGTCTGGGTCAAAGGCCAGGGCATAAGCAATGGCACTGTCATCCACCTTGGCCTTGGACAACAACAAAGTCTTCTCGCGCTCACCCAGCGGGATGGGCGGGTCCGTCAAATGGGCGGCCGTGGCGGTTTTGAACCGCTTGACCGCTTGCGCCAAGTCGGGTTTGTGTTGCCGCTCCAGCTCGGTGAGGTCATTGATGTGGCGGATCGGCAAGCGCATGCGCTCATACAGCAAATGGCGCATCTGCTTGGGCGAGGCCAGGTCCAGCTGGGGCGCGGCGGTGAAGGAGCGCTTCATCAAGGCGTTGATGCGCCCCAGATCGCCGACACGCACCGCGTCGGCCAGTGCGTGCAGGCGATCATGCAGGTGATCATGCGTGATGCCTTGCTCCTCGTCCGTCAAGGCCTCTGTTGTGGCCGCTTGTTCGATCAAGTCCGCTAACTTGGCCACCGTGCGGACTTGCGTTTGAAGCGCTTGACCAGCGATGACGCGGTACGCCTCTTTGATGCCTGGCGCGTCCAGCAGCAAGGCCGGTGCAGGCGCAACGCAGGCCTCGTGCCCCGCTTCGACCATGCACGGACACAGAGCCCCGGGGTAGCCGATCTGAATCAGGTAAGCATTCAAGGCGTGTGAGGCTTGCTCGTAGGCTTGATCATCGGCTTGCTGCATTTGACTGAGAACCGGCAAACTGAAATGCACGCCGTCCACAAAAGCCTTGGCCGTCAGATAGGCCGCAAACGACTCGACCTGCAAGAACACGTCCCAAGTGTTCTCGATTTCCATGATGATTCTGAAATGGTTGGCCAGCGCCGCGGTGCAGATCGCATCGTCGCAGCCATAGGCCAGCACGTGCTGAGCCGGGATTTGGTTCATCTTGCGCTGCACGCGCAGCATGGGCGTGGGTGTTTCGCGAGGGTCCACATCGTCGACCCAGCGCGCCAGCACATGGCCCAGGCCGTCCCACTCAAGCTGTGCAACGACGAACGTGCTCACGTCTTCATAGCGACGCTGCGTATAACCCAGCACGTGTGCGGACAGGTTTTTAAGGCCCTTGGACCGGTTTTCGTCCACATAACTGGACATCACGACAGAGTCGAGCACGCTCGGAAGATACCCATGGAAGGTCTCGTCGTGCTGCCAGTGCTGGCCCCAGGCCTTGTACAAGATCGGCAGCTCGAATTGGGCGCCATGCACGACACAAGGCTTGGACAGGGGCACCAATTCCACAAACTCACGGACCTGATCCAGCGTCAAGTTGCGCACCTCCCCCTCTTGCACATGGTCCAGCGTCAAGTACACCGTCTCGTTCAAGTTAGGCCCGAACGTCATGGATAGGCCCGTGAGCTGGGAGCCGAACGTATCGACCACTTGCGCGGGGTCCTTGTCCGCTTGGCTTAACCACTCGTCACTGCGCGCGGGTGTGCTGGTCTCGATGTCCAGGCTGACGTAAGGAGCCCGTGCGATCCGCTCTTGAGCCCAGGCCACGGCCTGGGCATAGTTGCCCGCATGAACCAGACGCGTGCGAGCCGCAAAGCGGCTCAGGTTTTCGTGGGTGAGCGATGTGGCGCGCTTGCACATCCCGGCGCGCCATTGCAGCGGTCGGTGCAACGTGTTCACGCGCTCGATGTGCAAGCGCCCAAGCTCGTAGCTGAGTTCAACCTGCTGGGCGCTGTCGATGACTTTTTGCAGCTCCCGAACCTCGGCCACGTCCTCGCCCAAGCGGTGAAGCTGGCGGTTTTGGATCAGCTCGCGCAGCAGGTGCAGGCCTTCAACACCAAACACGCTGAGCAGCTTGATGAAGGCCTTGGCTCCAAAGCCCTTGGCACCCGGTATCTTGTCCGCGCTGTCGCCCACCAGGGCGATGTACACCGGGATCAGGGCATGCGGGAAGTCCAAGAACGGATTGGCATCGACCACGCCTGCGCGCCAATGGTGAATGCTGCCCTGGTCATCCTGGCTCTGCATACCCACGCATTGCGCCAGGTCCTTGTCGCCCGAGACGATCCAGCGCTCGCCGACCAAGTGTTGCGCCAGATAGCCCAGCACATCATCGGCCTCCACGCCGCCGTCCTGCCAGCACAGTTGCGCGCCCAGGTCCAGGAACGCTTCGATGACGCGGTTTTGGCAGTCGTTGAATTGATCGACTTGTTGGGCGTGCCGCTCGCGCCCCACTTTATAGCCGGGGTGCAAGTGCGTGCGCAGCGCCTTGGCGTTCAGCCCCTCTTTGACGAAGATGAGTTGATAGGGGGCCAGTTGCAGATCGCCCATCATGCCGTGCAGGTGGTGGATGGCGTTCTCGAACCCGTACTGGGCGGAGTTGATGAGCACCGGCTTGCCCTCGTGTTCAACAGATACGCCGAATTCAAGATCTTTGCCAGCCAGCAGGCAGGTCCAGATGACGCTGGATAAGTCAACCAGAGCGCGTTTCATGGGGAAGTCTTTCAAAAATAGGGGCGGTAGGTCAACGGCAAATGGCCTGCCGTTTGAAAGGGGGTTCAAGAGCGGTTCATGCCCTGCTTGAACCGCGCCTCAAACGGTTAGGATGAGCGGTGGAACGGGGCACAGGGCTCGGAGCACGACAGCGCCTGGGGCTTTTCCCCTCAGCGCGCTCGCGCTCGCGGTTGCGGGTGTTCAGCCTGCGTGGCGCACCGGATGCAGCAATCGTTCTTGATGCTGACCCGCAAGCGCGGCTCGCCAATGGGCTGCCCGCACTGAACGCAATCGGTGATCGCGTAGCCGCCGCCAGGCAAGGCGCTTTGATGTTGGCGGGCACAGCGACGCACGTGCGCAATGCTGCGCTCTAAAAATCCCTGCGAAATCTGCGCCGCGTGGTCGATGGGGTCGGTGAGGTGTTCTTGCGGTTGAACCATGCTTGAATTTCAAAAATGACGAATTCGGAAAGGCGTGACGGATTGGCGTGGCGCCGCTTGGGGGGCGCGCCTTGCAGGGGCTCCAGCGGCTCCAGCATCAAGCGTTGCAAGAGTTCAAACTCGCTCAACGCGGGACCGGTCGCCGCCTTGAAGGATGGGCTCAACAAGCCTTGGCCCGTCACGATCAGCCAAGCACCGCCTGGGGTTGCGCGGGTCATGGGTTGCAGACCTGATTCAGCACGCGCTGCGCAGCCAGCCCATAGGGCTGAGTGCGGGCTCGAAGCCACGCAATGCCCTCCAGGTGGCGCTGTCGCTGCCCCGGCGTGTACCACGAGGGATTGGCTCGTGACGGGTTGCCAAACCGTTGGGTGAATTCCCGACCTTGCGTATGCGCATGCAGCAAGCGATGCAACTGAGCGACCGGGTTGCGGGCGCTACGGGTGACGATGAAGATGGCGTCCAGCCAATCCTGCTGCACCGGCGTGATGCGTTTGGGGTGCATGAACACAAACGGCGCGGTCAGCTCGCGCTCCAGTGACGGGCCGCCATGCACGGCGGCGCTGAACAGCGTCGTTAATGGCAGGGTCAACTCAGGGAACACCTGCACGGCATGCTCAAACAAGCTGGCCGTTTGCGTCAAGCAAACCAGCGTCGGGCCGGGCGCGCCGCTTTGGCGCTGCTCAAAATGACCCTCTTCCCCCAACACCGAAGAGCGGGCGCCGCCCGCCCAAACCACCGCCCGCTCGGATACGCCCAGCTCAATGAGCTTGCCTTGGGCATCGTGTAGAACCAGGCTTGCGCGCTGGCGGTTCAGGGTCAAGGTCCCCACACTCCAGGACAGAGCAATCAGAAACTGCACCATGATGTGACAAGTCGGCGCTTGGCGCGTCACGACAAACGGCACGCGGGGAAACACCTGTTGCACCCCCTTCAACGCCTGGCGCGCTCCGCTGCCCCGCGCATTGCAGTCCACCAACTGCCGCCAGGTCTGCAAGGCCAGCTCCAGGCCTGGCGCCCCGTCCAAGGGACCCCAGTTGCCTGAGTCGCCTGAGGCGCCTGCGTTGCCCGAGCCATACAGCAAGCGCGGCAGCGGTGCCAGACTCACGCCAAACAGGCTTTGGTTGTTGCGCATCGCAGGGCCGCGCCAATTGCAGCGACTCACCCGGTCGATGGGGACATGGTGCGTGCCGATGGCCGCGACCATGTGGGCGCTCAGGGCTTGCGCGCAAGCCTGGATGAGGGCGCGAGCGGGCAGATCGTTGGCGTGGGTTTCTAACACGTTAATCCTGGGGTGGTGAGGGGTTCAGGGTTTCAAAGGGCGGGCGGCGGTGCTCGGGTGCTTGGGGGCCGGGGTGCACCGCTGCGGGGCGCTGACTGGGCGCTTACTTGTTGGCGAACGTGAGGTAGGCAAAGCGCTTGGGGCCGTTCTGGCGCGATTGCTGCTCCAAATACAGCACATGGCTGTCGTGCAGCCCCTGCGCCTTGCGCAAGCCCGACTCCAACATATAGCGCCCGAATTGCCCCACCGACTGCGGCGCAACGCTCACCTGCACCAGTTGCTGCTCATCAAGGGGCACGGGGCCCATCGCACTGGAGGACACCAAATGGCCATACATCTCGACGTATTTCTTGACCGTCGCCCCAACAAAGCCTCGCGTGTTCTTAAGGTAGTCCACATAGCCCGCCACCGAGCCTTCGCCATCCTTGAGGTTGGCCCCGTCGTAGCTGGAGCGAATGAGCTTGTTGGCCTCAGGGTTGTCTTGCTCGCCCGTCACCACCATCCACAGGTAGTTCCAGGAAATCACGCCTAATTGAATGCGTTTACCCAGGTTCTTGTCCTGATCCAGATTCAAGCCGTCCAGCGCGCAGGTGATGCGCGGAAACACGCCCACCGCCATGCCCGACAGCTCTTCGGTGGGGATGACGTTTTGCAAGGCCTTCATGACGGTGTGGCCCGCCAGCGCGAACGCCGGTGCCAGCGCCGTGGCGGTGGGCGCCGGCGCAGGCACCGCTAGCGAGACGGGCGTCGCCAGCGACAGGGGCTGCGCAGGCGCCAGGGGCTCGCTGGGCGGATCATTGGCCGCCGGCAGGCGGTGATCGTGTTCGCCCTCAAACTCGCCCATGGGCGTGACGTTGGCCGGCGCTATCGGCAACGCAGGCCGCGCAGGCCGCGCGGCGAGCTTGTCCTGGCTGGGATCGCGGCCACAAGCTTGATCTTGGCTGGGGGCGGTAGGGGTCGATTTTCTTAATGCCATGGCAGTTCCTATTCAAATAACAATCAAACTCAAGGGGGTGTCAGCTCGTTCGCTGGGATTGAAACCGTGTGCAAATGGGGCGGGCCGTGGGGCGGCCTGCGTACCCATAAAAGTCGCCTCATCACGAGAGTGGTCATCGTTCGGCTTTGCAACTAAACCCGAAACGTATTCAAGCGCTCCTGCGCCAAGAGGGTGGTGTCCAGGCGCACGATTTGCGCGGTGTCCCCGTCCTGACGCAAACTGGAGGCCGCGCAGAGCAAGTCCTGGCAGGCTGAGTACGCACTGAGCCCCACTAAAAAGGCCTCCAAGGTGTCAAACAAGGGCTGGTCATGCAAAGCCGCGCAATAGCGCCGGTAGCAGTCGTAGCCGCGCTCGGCCTTGATCTCGACCGCGCCGTCCAGCACCCGATAGTCCAGTCCCAGGCGCAGCTCGTAGGGCTGGTCGCGTTCCCGCGACAGCAGGGCCAGCCGGTTGATGACCTTGCTCATTTCGCTGCGGGCGTGGAACGCGTTCAAGCCCAGGGTATCCAGGTCCATGGCGCCGCCGCGCACTTTGAGCAAGCGCCCGATGGCGGGATCAAACTGCGCCCCAAATAGGGGGGTCAGCACGCGTGCCAGGGTGTGCAAAGCGTGAATGATGATGGCGCGATTGAACAGCATGCGCGGGGCCAAGCGGCCTTGGTGAGGGGCACGGGCCAACTGCTGTTCAAGACTCAATTGGATGGCTTCAACTTGCTCGCGCATGACCTCCAAATCAATCGCAAAACCGGCCTCCACCAAGGCTCGCCCCAGGCTGGACAGCACGCGAGGGTTGCGCGATAAGCGCCGAAACGCGCTCGTGCGGCTGGCACTGAAATGGTTCTTGGACAAGCCCACACCGACGCTGCGCTCTTGCAAGGCAGACTCCATCTCGGGCGATTCGCTCAGGTAGACAATGGGCGCGCTGGCCTGGCACCGCACCACGCCCAGCGACGATTCGGCCCCTTTGTTGACCGTGCCTCGCGCCGCGATCTCGCCCCCGATGTAGCTGGCTTTGAACACATCCTTGAGCTTTTCGTGCTTGCCGCCTTTGAGCGCCTTGAGTTCACGGGGCTTGTATTCGTCCACGATGAGCGGGGCACTCGTGCTGCTGGAGGCTTCGCAATCCAGGGCATACGGCGTGAAGGCGCTGGCCGCGTTCAGCCGGATGGGCGTTTGAAACCAGTGCAAATGAGCGAGCAGGTGGATGGTTTGCGACTTGCCCGCTCCCGCCTCACCATGCACATGCAAAAGCGGGAACTGCCGAAACAAGTACAAGTACAAGCTGCGGTAATGGCAGGCCACGAACCAGCCCACCATGTCGGCCACGACTTCGGGTTTGGAGAACTCAAACAGATCGCTCAAGGCCGCTGCCATGACCGACTCCAGCGGCGGCGCCAGGTGCAAGTCAATTTGGTAGCTGCTGGCCGCTTGCACGGCGCGGTATCGCAGATCGAACGCACCCGGGCTTGCCGGGGACACGCTGGATTGAAATTGGCTTTGCGTCAGATAGATTTTGACCGGCGGTGCTTGGTTGTCAAAGGGGTGATCAATCACAAAAAATCCCTCGCGGGGGTAGACGTAAGACGTTCGAGCGGGGTTCATCGGCATGTGTGATAAAACATCCAAGAGTGACAGCGCATCGGCATCGACGCCCTGAAACACCAGTTCATGGGGGCCAAAGAAATCTTGCAAGCTCGATGCCGTTTTGAACGCCTCCACGGGCAGCGAGGCGCGCCGAGCTGCACGGCCTTGCACCCTCAAATCGAAGGTGTAGCCCATGAAGCGATGGGTCAGCAAATCCAGGGTGCCCTGGACGTTCTGAAACGAGGCCCGGCTGATGACTTTGAGCTGGTCGCCTTGCTGCTTGAACATGCCCTGGTCGGTCATCAAAAAGCCACGCCGAACTTGACTCAAAGGGTCGCGGGCAGCGGGCTCAGCGCCGGAGTTGACCTCCATGACCTGGGCACCGGCGCGCGCCTGACCCGAGGGGGCCTGGCGGCGCCCTTGGCTCTGCGCCCCATCATGAGTCACCTCATGAACAACGTCATGAACGCTGTCATGAACGCTGCCAGACGTCGAGCCCAGGCTTGGCGCCAGATCACCGCTCGCGCTCTCCTGGGGGCCTGCATCAAGCACCTCCAGGCCGAGCAGCTTCACGCCGGGTTTAACGAGCGTTTTGAGGGGAGCCACCTCGAAACCGTACATCGCGTTGCCCTGCATGTACGTATGCAAGCGGGCCAACTCCTGCTGGCGCGCCCCCACGCTGCGGTAGCGCTGGCTGTCGCTCTCATGGCGTTCACACAGCCCCGCACAGGCTTGTACCAATTCGCGCTCGGATAGGCCCATGCTGACCGCGTAGATGGCCAACTGCATGGCGACTTTTTGAAACCCCACGCCAGGGCGCACGAGCGTGCCATCCATGAGCCCAGCAATGACGGGTGGGCTGCGGCCAGTGCGTTGCCACGGCGCTAAGGCTTCATGGGCGCTTTTGAGCCGCTTGGCCTGGCCACCCACGCGCCGACTCACTTGCAGGCGCACATTGGCATAACGCATTTCAAGCAGCGCGCACAGGGTCGGCGCGGTCCGCACGATCTCTGGCGCTGGCGCGAGCGTCAACGACTCATACAGCGCAGCGTCGATGCCCAGGGCTTGTTGTACCGTCAAGGGCACCTTGTAGCGGCCCTCGTAGCGCCCGGCGTTGCGCGGCACGCCAGGGGTGCGCCACATGCGCCCGCGCTTGCCGCTGTACACATTCATGTCCATCGTGGGCACCGCCAGCGACTGCGCCATGATTTGGTACACATAGGGCAACCACCGCACGCCCTGCGCCAAATCGCGTGCGCCCATGAAACACTCGGGCGGGATTTCAACGTGAAACCCCTTGCCGCCGCTGGCATACAACCGGGCTTGGCCGATGTCAAAGTTCAGCGTGTCGCGCAAGTGTTTCAAAAAAGCCTTGAACTGCTCACACGCCAGGGGCAGGTCGTCCTCGGCATCGAAGTCGAAATACAGCGGCCCCTTGTAGCGCGTGGGGGCCCAGTCGCCATCCAGCGGCACGCCGCTCAAGTCCAGCACCGTGCAAAAGGCCGGGCTGCGCGAGTCGATGAGCGCGCTGCGCCGCGCCGCGTTCTCTAGCTGCCAGGCATCTTCACCGCCGCGCTGTTGATAGAAAAAGAAAAATGAACTCATGACAACTGAGGTAAACGGGTGCAGCGCACCGGTTGGCCGCAACGTGGCGGACAAGCGGCGGGAACGTGGCAAAAAAGCGGCTGGGCATTGGCAATGGCGTGCCAAGGCGTGATGGCGAACGCCGTGCCCAATCGGTATTGGGCCTCTAGGCGTTCAAGTGTGGGGACTCAAGGTCAGTGTCAGTGTCAGTGTCAGTGTCAGGTTCAGCATAAGCTGAAGCGCGGGCTCTTGGGCTCGCTTGACAATCAGTTTAGCGCAGATTGATTGTCATAGTCCCATATTCAATAAAAGACACAACAATGGGTTTTTGTTGTATAAGCCATTGATGCATGGGCCTGAGTGAACGGGTGCGTGTTGGTGGGCTTTTCGAGCCCTTTTACGGGGCTTGCGGGGCTTGTCGAGCGCTGATTCAGTGATCCATCTAGTGATTCGTTAGCACGGGTCGAGTGATCCCGTCTGGTGCCTGGTTAGCGGCTCCCCTATGACACGGCCGCACTCTGCCCAAAAATGCGCTGTCGCAACTCGCCCGCATGGCGCGCCACCCGGTGACTCAGGGCGTCATTGCTGAGCAAGCGCGAGAATCCGTGCACTTGGGTGGTGCCTTGCGCGATGGCCAGCGCCACGTGGACGCGCCGCGTTTGCCCGGTGCGTTTCAATCTCGCCACACATTGATTGAACGTGTCACTTTGTTGGCACGGTTCGATGAACAAGGCGTGATGCGCCACATGCTGCAAGCCATCTAACCCATAGCCACCTGACTTGAATTGGATGAGGATCACGCGGCATTGTGGGTCGTCTATAAAGCGCTGCACGTTGCGCTCCTTTTGCGCCGTGGACACGTCGCCATTGACGGCCACCGCGCCGTACTCGATCAAGGCGCCAAGCAAGTTGGCAATCGTCATCCGGTAGTGGGCAAACACCACCAGCTTGGCGCTGCCCAGTGCACCCAGTTGGTGGCGCACCAGCTCGATGGCTTTGGAAGACTGGCGCGCATCGCCGCTGAAGTGCCCCCAGTTGCACACGATTTGCCCCAGCGCGTGCGTCAAGGCGTTTTCTGTGGTGGCGTCAATCTTGCCGCCCGGGCCGCCGTCCTGATGCGGACTCTGCGGCAACTTCAAAAGCTGCTGCTCGCACAACTGGTGATACAGCTTCAAGTGAGCGGGGTCCAACTCGTAGGGCCAGGGCGTGTACTGCGGCGCTTGCACCCCTGCGTACATGTCCTCGTACAGAATGCGCCGAGCGTTCTTGCGCAAGTTGCTGGCCAGCAGCTCCAAGTTCTTATAAGTGCTGGGCTGGCCGAAGAAGTCATAAGTGTCCACGTGTAAATTCTCAAACTGCGTGCGGCTGCGGTAGGTGCCGGGCGCGCTGAACTTCATGAGGCCGTAGGCGTTCAAGGGCTTGCCCGAAGGTGTCCCCGTCAGCGCCAAGAGCACACGCCCCAGCCCAAACTCGTGCAACTTGGCGTGCGTATCCGTGCCCACATGGCACACCATGGTGGCCTCATCAATGACCAGGTTGAAGGCGCGGGGCGCAAAGTGCCGACTCAAGCGCTCATAGTCGCGCTTGAAGATGTGCACGCCCACCAGCACGAATGGCGCGTCCAAGCTCAAGCGTTGGCGCTGCGCTGGGGTGCCGCGATAGACCGTGACGCTGGGCGCGGGGTTCAACGAGCGCAGCCATCTCGCCCACTGGGTCAGCAAGAGCGGGGGCATCACCACCACGGTGCTATAGGCTTGCCCTTGCGCGCGCGCCAGGAGGTGCAAAGACAAGCTCACCACGGTGGCGCACAAGGTTTTACCGGTGCCCATGTCAAGCCACCAACCTTGGTGAGGCAATACACCCAGCGCGTTGATGGCTTCGCGCTGCAAGGGGTGAACGGCTTGGATGTGCGAGGGAAATTGGTAATGCTGCTCAAAAAGTTCCAGCGGGCTCAAACCCGCGTGGGCCGTGGGTAGAGGTTGTGGTGCAGGTGACGGCGAAGGCGAAGGCGGCGGTGAAGGTTGCGGTGCAGGCCGCGGTGTCCGGGCCAGGGCCGCGTGGGTTGTCAAGGTGTGAATAGGCGATCCTGGTGGAGGGGGCACAAGGTTGAATGAGGTCTGGGAACAGGTCTGGAAACCGGTCTGCAAAGGTGCGCGTTAACGTTCATCGTGCCGCCCTCCGGCGGCGGCTTTGGGGGCCGCAGGAGGGCGGGCGGTTGTGGTGGGTGGTACGGCTGGGTATCAAGCGGGGCGCGATCCTAAGCGCTGGTTGCCGCTGATTTTTGCAATTCGTTACATTTTTGAATCACCCCCTCATTTGAAACGTTGGGTTTGTGTGGTGCTGACAACAAGCACGCGTGCAGCGTCTGCGTGTCATCAACGCTTAACATTCGAGACCGGTAGTGCGGCTTGACGAGCCCATTCAGCGTCACACCCACGCTGGGGGCGTTGCACAAATCCTCATAAGTGCTAGCGGGCACACCGTCATAGGCGTAGGCGCAGCCACGCTTGAACAGCACATACAGCGTTTCGGGGTCGGGGTGCCAGAACAGGTGCACGACGTGGCTGCTGTCCACGGCGCGGTGCTGCTTGTTCAAAGCTGTTTTAAAGGTCGTCATGCAGTGTCTTTCTGAGGCGCACGCCTCCAACGCAGATCCAAGTCCAAGGCGCTCAGGAGCGGCGGGTTAAATAGACCTGCCGCGGTAAACGTCAGCACACTGCCGTTTTGCGGGTCCAGGCACACCACGGGCTGGGGCGTGCCGCGCAGCCCTTGCACGCCGTGGACACCGGGTACATGCGCGATGAACGTGATCGGGCTGTGGTTCATGTGGGTGCGCAGCCGCGTACCGCGCTCTAGCAGCGTCCAGTCGATGGCCGGGGCCACCATCGGGGCCGCCGTCCCTTCAGGAATCAAGGGTTCCATCACAGGCGGCACCGGCTCAAGTCGGGCGGATACCGGCCCGTGGGCAGGGCCGGGTTGGGCACGTTGGCGGGGTCTCCCGCCAGTTGCGCGCTGCGCATCTGCGCCCACGCCACATTGATATCCCAGCCCGTGCTCAAGGCGCAAGCCAAGCTGAACCAGATCAAGGCCAAGTCGCTGCGCAGCTCGTGCTCGTGCTCGTGCTCGTGCTCGTGCTCGTGATTTCGCGGGTGACGTTGCTCGTGATCCTGCGGTTGGTTTTGCGGATGACCGTGCGCGTGAGCGGTCAAGACCGCGCCTTGCGCTTGGCGATACCGTTGCAGTTGCGCCAGGTTCAAGTGCCCGACCGTTTGGCCGTGCAAGCTCATGACCTCGGCCACATCGGTGATTGGATTCATCGTCTTCATGTCCTATCATGACCATAACAAGGTTGTCCGGTTTTGTGTGTTCGTGTGAATCGGTGTTCAGTTGGGTGTTCAGGCCTGAATGAGCAGCATCGCCACGTTCACGTTCGTGCCCTCGCTGGCAAAGCTGCCCGCGGGCAAGTCTTCCCACCAGCCGCCCGAACCTTGCGCCATGGGTTTCAAAACGGCTTGCTGACGCGGGCCGTTCGCGCACAAGGCCACCAGCACGCCGCCCTCGGCCAGAAATCGGCACGCATGCTGGATATGCACGATGTCCTGCCCACGGCTGAACGGCGGATTCATGAGGATGCGGTCATAGCGCGGGGTCCAGCGCGCCGGGTTGAGCTGCAAGAAGTCCGCTTGAACCGCCCGCACGCCGATCTGTGCTGCCGGGTCGGTCGGTGTTTCGGTATCGGTATCCATATCGGTATCCATATCGATATGGGGCCTGGCCCGTCCTGCATAGCGCCGGCTCAGCGCCACGGCCAGCGCGGCGCTGCATTCCACCGCCGTCAGGCTCACCTCGCTTTGCGCCGTTAAGACAGCATCCAGCAAGCGCCCGGTGCCCGCGCTGGGCTCCAACACGCGGTGACCGGCTTGCACATCGAGTTCATGCACCATGCGCTGCGCAAGCCGCACGGGCGTGGGAAACAATTGCGGCGCGGCCACCGCTTGGATGCCGGTCTTGAGCTGATCCTTGAGGGCGTCAAACGCGGTGGGTTCGGGTGGTGTGTAGGTCGGCGTATCAGGCAGCACGTCGGCCGACACGACCCTCGCGCAAGGCTCCATGGTCGGCTGCGGCAGGCTCGGCGCTGGCGTGCTCGGCGCGGGCGGCACTTGCACCACCTTGGCATCGCTGATAAAAATCGGCGTCACATCGCCGCCCATGAAACCCCGCCGTTGAATCCGCTGGCGGTGGGCGCCCTGCTGCTCGCTGGCGGGCATGTTGCGCACATAGTAGGTGCCCTTGTAGCACGTGTTGGATTTCCACTGGGCGGCGGTCATCGTCAAGCACCTCTGGCTTTGCACATTCACCAAAGGCGGCCGTTTGCGGGCGGCTTGCACCTGGGCCACCGCGTCGGCGCAGGCCGCTTGATAGTCTTGGACGGACTCGATAGGCCACACGGACGTGCGCTGGGGGTTGCGCTCGGTCGGTGCGGCCACGCTCAAGCTCACCACGGACCCCTCAGATCGGTTGATGCGCACCACCACCGCCCAGCGGTTTTGCGCCAGCACTTTGCCGCCGACCTCAATCGTCCAGCGCTCGCTGGCCAGGCCACCCGCTTCGCGCAGCATGGCGCTTTCATAGGCGATGCGGTGCTCGCCATGCGCCACCCAGCGCCCCAGCTGCACCACCCGCGCCTGCCAGTGCGCCCGGGCCACGGCCAAGGCCTCGTCCTGGGACCATTCGCCCCGGAGCAAAGCGCCGCGTTCGTCAGCACTCAAGCCGCCGCCATAACTGGCCAACATCGTGGGCACCAGCAAGCGCCCATCGGATAGCCGGTGCGTCAAGGCCTGCGAATCGGTGTAGGCTTGGACGTACTTCAAGGCCTGAGTGCAGGACTTTTGAAACCGGCGCTGCTCGGTGCGAATCGTGCGGATGCGCCGATGCCGCACGTCCGCCCGCTCCTTGTAGGCGGCATGCAGCAAAGCCCCTTGGGCGCGGCGCTGCCAGTATTGCGCGGTGTCCCATAAGTTGACCGCCTTTTGCAGTTGCGCTTCGAGCTTCTTGGCCGCTCGCTCGGCCTGGTGCTGCGTGCGGTGGGCCACCACGCCGCCGTGATTTTGCACGTCGGCCAAGGCGTGCTGCGCCTCATCGCCGCGGTGCTCTTGGTAAACACCAAACCGTTCGGCCCGGTCTTGGGCACGCTCAGCCAGCGTGCTGCCCTCGTCCTCGATCTGCCCAGCCAGCTCCAAGGCCAGGTCTTCGCGCTCGGGGGTCCACATCGGGGCCACATACAAGCGCTGCTGGGGTGCCCAGATGAACCCGGCGGCGCGCAAGCGTTGGTACAAGGTGCCGGGCAAGCGCTCATCGGTGCGCGGTTTGAGGCGTAGCTTGTTGTCCTGCGGGGAATAGGTGCACGTGAAATCCCAAGGGCTGGCGTTGTGGTCGTGGTCGATGGGGTTGTCGACGGGGTTGTCGTTTGGGTTTGGGTTGGCGTCAAGCATGACGAGGTCTCCTAAAACAGGATGAGGTTTAAAAAGTGTGGGAAGTCACGAGGCTTGAGGTCCGAGGCAGGCAGGCAGACTGGCAGACTGGCGGGCCGTTCTGGTGATCGTGACCGGCCTGCTGGGCAGCGTGACCGGGGTTTCCCACCCAGCGGTCACGGCAACGGCATGGCGGATACATTCCCGCCATAGCCACTTAGGGCCGACTTAGGGCAAGAGCTTGCCGGGGCTGCCGTGCGGGCCGAGCCGGTGCTGGCCGTGGGCTCTAGCCTGGGCGCTCAAGCGCTGAACATGCTGGCCGTGCCGCACGAGTTCGCCACGCTGAACTTGCAAGCGCCGACGCGCCGGGTGGGCGTAGTCCTGCTCTTGCAACAGCGTGCGTGCCTCCTCGCGCAGCCGCTGCCAATGGCGGCGCACTCGCGCCACGCGCCGCTCCAAGGCCGTCCAGCCCCGCCGGGCAAAGACGCGCTCTTGGCGTTCGCTGGTGAACCGTAAACACGACCAGTGCCAGAAAAACGTATACCAGCGATAGTCCTCTTGCGTGACCCGGCCCTCGTGCAGCCGCTGGGTCATGGGTTGCAGACCCAGGCTGCATATCGCCATCCGCTGGGGTCGATTCAAGACGGAGGGGTGCGTCATGGCGTTGTGTGCCAGCAAGGCTGAATGTGCAACTCGTGCTCAGGGCCGCGCCGGGTCACCCAGGTGGGAGCTAGGTAGGGCTGGCATGGCTTGGCCAGCGGTTTTGCACTGTGGCGGGTGCGCCAGCGCCGGTGCTTGATCTGGCCCCAGATCGATTGGATCGGCGTCGTGATCATGATCGTTGCGTGCAGGCATGTCAGGAGGTTGAAATACAAAATCATGGTTTGAAGGTTCCGTGTTCCATAAGGGTTAGTTTGCAGAGGGCGCGGCGCACCACACGGCTTGGCCGACAAGGTTGCCGTTCAGGTCGCTCAGGCGGTAGGTGCGAGACCCCCGCTGGGGGCCACCGTCTTGGCACAAGGTCGCGGCCAGGGTGCTTAAAATCCGCGCCAACTCGGGGCCCGGGTCGGGCTCGAACGCGGCGTTGCCGCCGTCAATGAACAGTTTCAGATGCATCAAGAAGACTCCTGAAGGCCAAAGTTGAAGGCCAAAGTTGAAGGCCAAAGTTGAAGGTCAAGGTAGGCTTGCCGCTCCCAGTCAAGGCGAGCTTGCCGTTTCCACTCAAGGCGGCAGCTCCAAGTCATGCACCAGGCGCAGCACCACCCGGGCCAACCCCGCGGCGCGCTTGCTGCCCCAGCGGGTTTGATAACGATCCGGGTGAACGGGGTCGGCGCGCAATCGCAGCACCGCCGCTAACTGGGCGCCCAAGCGCTGGGCCAGTGCGTCATCACGATCCACCCGTTCCATCAAGGCCTGCACGGTTAAGTTTGGCGTGTTCACGGCGCAAACCCCATGGGCGTTGGCGTCATGCACGCTTGCACGGCCCTCAAGCTTCGGCGTGGCGCCGTGCAAAACGCCGGGTAGTTGTCGTGGCGCTTGGCTTTGTCAAACGCACGCCCGATGGCGTGACGGATGTTCAAGGCGCTCGCGGCCAGGGTCACCGAGTAGCGGCCCCGCTTGCCCTGGATGCTGTACTCGTGGCCCAGGATGCCCACCACGCGGCAGCCCGTGTTGACCTTGAAGTCGTTGAACATCAGCGTGCCCAGCTCGTCGCCCACTTGCAGCGCAAGCGCTGCTGCGGCCTGGTCTTGCTCGGCGTGGCTGTGGCGAGCGTCCAAGGCCCGCCGGGCGTAGTAGCAGTCCATGCCGAAGTCACCGCCTTCGACCCGCAGGCTGTCCGTCTGGCGTGCAAGCTGCTCATCGCTCAGGCCCAAGTCCTGCGCCACGGCTTTGACCACCTCGTCGGTATAGAAAAGCCCTTGCACCAAAGCGTTTTGCACCGCTTGCATGATGGCCGCTTGGCGCGGCGTGGGCTTGAAGTCCCGGGTTTTGCGCAGCGTCCACTGCGTGGCGATGTCGCGGGCGCAGGGTAGGCTGTACAGGGAGCGATAGACGGTTGGGCTCATGGGGGTTGGTGTGGGCTGCGGCTCACTCATCGATGGGCTCCAAACGTTGCATGCCCAGCTCGCACTCCAGCACGTCCCAGCCGTGCTGGATGCTTTGGTCTACCAAGGCTTTGCGGCAACTCGCCAAGGCTTGCACCTGTTCGGTCACTTTGGTGATGCCAAACGACGCCAAATCGCAGGGCTGCCAGATGATCACCACGCAGCCCGCGCTTTCGAGGTGCGCTCGGCATTGAGCGACGGTTAAGGTTTTACGTGTCATAAAGTCCTATTCGTGAATAACGTCAATATTGGGGTTCAAGCCAGGTTGAGGGTCTGGGTTGGGGTCTGGCCCCGCATCGTTGACGCCCTCAACGCCATACAGGCTTTTGAGTTCGTCTTCCAAGGTGTCGTGATGGCTGTAGCGAGGTCGCCAGCGGCCCGATATCCAGTTCACACAAGGGCGGCAAATACCCCAGCCGGTGTCCTGGTTCCAGTGCTGCTCAAAGGAGCCCGTGCAGGCGCCGCAACAGCAGCACGTTAAATGTCGTTTTGCATTCAAGGGTTCTCCATGAAATAAGGGGCTAACCAGGGCGCTCATGAAGTGGCCATGGGGGTGGCCATCGGGTTGGCGGCCAGGTCGATGCGCTCGTGCGCCCACTCGCGGCGATGTTGGGCCGCAAAATAGGCGATGGCGCGCTCTTGCTCAGCCAAGGGCAGGAGCCGATCCGTGGCCTCCAGCACGCCTATTTGCACGAGGGCCTGACGCAAGCCTTCCAGGTCGCGGGTGTGGCGCATGAAGCCGTGCATGATCAAGTCGATCTCGCCGTCCTCGTCCTGGGCAATTTCATAGACGCTCACCCCGTCCTCGTCCCGCACATCGGCTGCAAAAAGCCCGCGCTCATCCAGGTTGATGCTGTAGCCGAACATCATGAAGTGGCCTTGGCCTCATGAAGGTATTGCACGAAGACATCGACCAGCGCTTCATGCGCAGCGGCCTTGGCGGCGCGGCCAGCGGCAATGATGTCCTGGGCATCGCCACCCCACTGTTCTGCCCAGGTGCAGGCGGCTCGATAGGCGCACAGGCGCACCGCGCTGACGGCCAACGCTGGCGCGTCGTGGTGCAACCGGCACTGCTGCGTTTGTGCGTAGCGCTCCACGCAGGCGTCAGGCTCAAAGCGCCCCGCACCGAAACGCGGCCCCAGCTGGGCAAATCGTTTGGCCAGCTCCACGCAGACGGTTTCGCGCTCGTCCACGGCTTGCAAACACCACAGCGCATCGTCCAGGCCGTTGGATTGCAGAATGACCCGCAGCGACAAGGGCTCGTCGTCTTCTTGCGTTTTACCCAGGTCATTGAGGAGCTTGCGCCAGCCCGACAAGGGTTGCCCGTCAACACGGGTCAGACCATTCGGGTCACAGACCGACAACCGGTTCAAGGTGGTGTAGAGCCTCATGCTGGCACCGCCGCCTGCCGGGTGTTCAAGTCGTGGATGGGGTTGGGATTGGGATTGGGTTTGGGTTTGGGGTTGAGCTTCAGATTTCAAGGACGGCGGTGGTGCGCCAAGCGGCGCCGCCGTAGGTGTCTTTTGCATGGAATGATCCTGTTGGAAAGAAATGTCAATCGCAGCCCGCTTCACAAGTCTGGCTCAGCTGGGCGCTGCATCCGTCATGACGGGGCCACCGCCCGAAGTGGCAGTCGAAGCTGCGGGCAAAGTGGCAATGACGGCAGGCCCGTTTTGAAGGGCCTCGTGCAAGGCCTGGGCCGCATCAAACGCGCCTTTCAACGCGGGTCGGCGCGAGCCGGTGGCGTGCTGGAATTTGACGTGCCCGTTGCGGATGCGCAGCACATGACGCTTGAGCGTACCGCGCGTTCTCGGATGCAGCTCGACCTGGTGAAGGTGGCACAGCGCCACAAAGTCCGACACGTCAATGCTCTCTCGGCGCAGAAATTGGCGCCGTGCGCCGTCCAAGGCCTCGCGCTGCTCCCGCGCCTGAGTGTCCCGGCGCGCTTGCTCGCTGGCCTGGGCTTGCCTGCATTCGCGCTCACGGCGCGCTTGCACCACGCCCTGCACTTCATCGTACAAGGGCTCGAGCCCCAGCAGGCGCGCCTGTCCGCGCTGCATGAAGACCGTGCTTGCGCCCCCATCACGCACACGCATCAACTCGGCGCGCAGGCGCTGCTCAAGCCATGCGGCTAGCTCAGCGGCGCTGGCGATGTTCTGCGCCTGTGCCCACTGGCCCCACTGCGGATCGGCCCACTGCGCCGGGGTTCCGATGCGCCACAGCACCCCCAAGACCGGCGTACACACGCTCAGGCTGTGATGCTCTTGAGCCTGCTTGTCAATCTGAAACCAGCTCAAGCCCTGGCGTGTGCCCAAGGCGGTCACATCGACGTGCTGGTGGCCGTTCACGCTGACCAGCGGCGCTAATTGGCGTCGCCCGACGCGCTCGTCTAACGTCCATTGCGGTGGGGGTCTGGATGCAGCTCGAAGTTCAAGTTCAGCGGGGCCGTTCAAGGCCTGTGAAGCCGAGCGTGGCGGCAATGGGGGGCGGGACGGCGGGGTCAAGGATGGAGCGGGCGCAGAACGCGGGTGAGCGGATTCACCAGGCGATTCACCAGGCGGCTCGCTAGGCTGTATAGGGTTGCGCATTTTAAAACTCCTATGGTTATTCGTGGTCATTCTTGAAATGCTTCAAAAGGCGAGCCCACGCACCCGGCACGACGCGACTTGACGGTGACGGGGATCGCTTTCAAGGGCGACGGCGCAAACACATCGCTGTGCAAGGCGTGGCCGCTGGTGAGCACCGCATAGGAGTGCTGACGCATGCGAGCGATGGGGGCGACGCCAGGCACGGCGGCGGGGGCGGTTCCAGGAACGGGGCCAGGGCCAAGGTCTTGGTTGGCGACAATGACCTTGGCCAGCTCAGAGCCCGCATGGGCGGCGCGTTGCCCGTGGGGGTCGACGGTACTCAGCGTGGGCGCCGGCATCAACAAACGCGGCACGGTTCGGGGTGGGGCCGGTGGGACTTGCGCGAGGCCGGGGTTCGAGTGGCGTGGGTTGTGCAAGCCCGGGAGCGGGCTGTGCAAGCCAGGTCGGCCAGGGACGCCACGCAAGCGGCGCGCTGCGTCCAAGGAAATGGGCAATGCCAGTGAAGTCATAGGGGCTTTCTGTTGGGGTTCCTAAGTGCAAGCAAGACAAACGTCGGGAACGCAGAACGACGCTTGAAGAGGGTTTGAATGGGTATTCAGGCAGGGCTGCGCCATCCAGCAGGCCCATCAATGGGTTTTAAGGGGCCTGCAAGGCTCTGACGTGGTTGAGGTAATAGGCGGGGGTGCGGCAAGTCGGCGCAAGCCCTCCAAGAGGTTTGATGGCACGAGGCGAGCGTGCCAATCGGGTATCGAGCCCGGCAGCAAGGCGATTTCAAGGTTGGGCTGCAAGCCTGACGCCAAGGATGGGCATCGACCCGCACTGGAACCCGCGCCGCAGCTCATCCCAGGGCCAAGCAAGGCCCTCCCAAAAGCCCCAAAAAGCCCCAAAAAACGGAATTACAAGCCCTCTTACCAAAAACCCAATGAAATCAAGGGCTTCAGGGGCTTTAAGTTCGACCTCAAGTATTTCTAGAAATTGGGTGTCAGGGGAACGCCTTTTCTGAGGCGTCGTTCGTCAGAACAAGCCTCGACGTCAAAAAAAGGAAGAAACACTTTTTCTGTATTTATATAAATAAGATATTTATTACTTATAAAGTATTGATTAATAAGGCTTTGTGGGCTAAAGCACTTGTAATTTTGGGGGTCGTGAACCCCTTGTGACGGCTTGAAAAACCGGCCTTGGAGCCCTCAAAAAGGCCCTAAAAGGCGTTTCAACCCCAAAATCCGAGGTTCTATTTTTACTACTGTACGAAATTGGGCCACCAATCTGATCAATACGAAATTGTTTTCGTCTAACTATTGATAAATAGACTAACTCCTTGCGGCACGATTGATTATCATTAATATCACTGTGCCAGCGATAGGATTTCAGTATGATCATTTCCGTTTTTGGGCCCACTCGTTTTAAGTCCTTGCCGTTGTCGAAAATGTCACTTTGATAAAACATGCAACGGCTCAGGGCTTGCCCAAATGGCCTTTAAAGGCCTTGCGGAGGGATGCTTTTGCGTTCGTGTTGGCACCGCCGCCGATGTCGACATCGGCGCGGTGGCTGGCAGCAAGGCCAAAGCAGATAGCCTGCCACTTGCAGCAACGCAAAAGGATCACCCCGGCACATCGCACGCCACGGCGCCGATGTGGGGATGGGTGAGAGACTTGCGCATGGGGCCCGCACTGGTGAGCGCCAAGGCCTCACCATTGCTTACCGTCCTTGGATGCGCGGCTCATGCTCAGTGCAAAGCCTCTGACCGCACCTGATCCGCCCAAACAGACGCCGATGTCTACGCCACACACAGGCCAGGGTGAACAATGACGACGACGCGGGTGTCCGAGCCCGGCCAGGGCGCGGCCTTTGGCGGGGTCGGGGTCGTGTGTCAGGGTGTTCAGGCCAGGACGGGGTTGAGGTCAAGGTCGAGGTCAGCGCACCAGCGGTGCGGCAAAGCCTTGACGCGTCAACGCGCCCATGGGTTCCCTGGAAAATGTCGGGCCGCTCACCCGCAGGCGAGCTGGGACTTGAAATCGGGTCCCCGCACAGCGCCCAAGGCTTGCCACAAGCCCGCGCATTGAGAAGTCATGGCGCTGGCAAGCCTTGGGGTTTGGGGGTGGATCAGTCACACGCCTTGCACCTGTACGAGGCGCAATGGGTGTGTCAAGCGTTCGCGCAGCCTCTTACATCATCGGGTCAAGAACCAAGCGGCGAGCCTGGGGTGATTCGATGCAATGCCTTGCGAATCCTGCAAACGCGCCAGGTGGATAAAGTTCCTGTGCGCTTGCTCATGTTGAATTGTTAGGGCTTGGTCAGGTGCCAAACCCATGTAAAGAACGAGTCAAGCGGAAAGTTTCGGCCACGCAAGCCCTTAGCTTGCATAGCGTAGTTGTTTCACGCCCGCACCTTTTGCAGTCCTGACAAAAGGTGTTTGCTATTCGCATAGCCAAGGACACGCTAGCGCCTGTGCGCCCTTGGCTATGCGCGATGGCGGGGTCAATCGTTGAACCCCGGCATCGACATTTTTTTACGACGATTTAAATGTGCATGGTTTTAGCGGCTGGCTTGACCGGCGGTATGGGCATGGGCTGGATCATGGCCCTGCTCTTGGCGTTGGCCCTGGCGTTGGCGGGAGCCTCGGTCTTAGCCCTGGCGTTGGCGGGCACGTGAGGGGCTATGGCGTTGGTCTTGTTGTTGGCTTTGCCGGTCGCGTTGGCTGGGTTGGCGTCTGTGGCCTTGCCCTTGTGCTTGGGCTTATTCTTGGGCTTGTCTGCGCCTTGGCCGATGACTTCGGCGACGGTCGAGCTTTGGCCTTGTCTCTGGGTCTGGGTCTGGGCGTGGTCAAGGTCAGCGCTTGCGCTCCCGGGGTTGGCGTCAAGGTCAAGGTCAAGGTCAAGGGTTGAAACCTTGGCGTTGGCGGCGGTGACGCCCTTGTCTTTGCCCTCGTGCTTGGGCTTGTGCTTATCCTCGTGTTTGTCGGTGCCGTGGCCGATGGCTTGGGGGGTGGTTGCGCTGTGGCCTTGTGTTTGGGCAGGGTCTGCGCCAAGGTCTGCGCCAAGGTCAGCGCTTGCGCGCACGGGGTCAAGGTCAAGGTCAAGGCCATGGGCTGCGCCAAGATCAGTGCCATGGGCCGGGTCAGCGGCAAGGCCGTGGGCAAGGTCTGCGCCAAGATCAACGCCATAGGCAAGGTCAACGCCATAGGCAAGGTCAACGCCATGGGCAGAGTCAAGGGCAAGGTCAGCGCCATGGGCCGGGTCAGCGGCAAGTTCAGCGGCAAGGCCGTGGGCAGGGTCAGCGCCAAGGTCAGCGCCATTGTTGCGGTCAGCGCCAAGGCCAACGTCAGCGCCCAAGACGCTAACTTGTATGTTCGTGGTATTTGTCGGCCATGAAGACCTATCGAGGTCATGGCCTGCGACGTGGCCGAAGTCTGCGCCAAGGTCAGCGCCATGGGCGCGGTCAGCACCAAGGCCAGCGTCAGTGTCAAGGCCTGCGCCAAGGTCAGCGCCAAGGTCAGCGCCATTGGTGCGGTCAGCGTCAGCGCCAGGGTCAACGCCATTGGTGCGGCCAGCGTCAGCGCCCAACCCCGCACCCCTGCCCATGACCGCCCCCAGCACATGCGCGCAAATCGCGCTAACCCGCTTGCACGTCACCAGATCAGCCATTAAGGCCGCATAAAGGGCCGTGTCATCGGCGCGGAACATGGCGCTACGCAAGGTCTCAGGTTGGCTATCGTCGCTCACTTCATAAAGGATGGGGCCAGCACTGCGGCTTGAGGCGTCGGCCTTGGCGCTGTCTTTGCTGCTGTCGCTGGCCTTGACCTGACCGCTCGCCTTGGCCTTGCTCACCGGATGAAACGCCAAGCCAAACGCGGTAATGAACGCATTGCCCGCATCATTGCCAAGGTCAAGGGCCACGGCTTCGCCCGGCTTCTTGTCCGCCCCCTTGCGCGTATCCGTCAGACCAGCATCACTGACATGGATAAAAGGCACCACCTCTAACGCTGCATAAAACGCGGTCACCGTGCAACGCTCCAACTTCTTGCGGCTAGCCTTGATGCTCACTATGTACTGATGCGCACTGACTAACGGATTATTCGTGCCGTGCTGGGTGAGCTTGACAACGGCATTGGCCAACAACGCTGCCACGCTCGACACATGCGCATTCGTGTTGCCCGCTAAACCCTCTAAAGCCTGGGTCAAGGTCAGCACGTGGGTTAAGGCGTGGCTCAGGCCGGGGGCCTTGTCCTGGGTGGCGCGGAAAGGCGAGGGCTTCGCTAAGGACGATGGCGAGGGCTTCGTCAAGGTCGATGGTGCGGGCTTCGCTAAGGTCGATGGCTTCGCTAAGGTCGAAGACGAAGGCGCGAACAAGGCCGCAGGCGCTGCCATCGATACCGGTATCGGTTGAGGCATTAATACAGTCAAAGAGCTTGGCATCATGAATTCCCTTGTCATTGTCAATTACAGTTGTTTCAGTCAAATGCCTCTCATCGAAGGCATGAATATAAATGTACCACGAATACTATCAAATAGCACCCTATATAGACCTAAAGCCAATATATATACGAATAATCGATGGGTATTTAAACGCCTTTATCCAAGGTTTGAGCGATATTCAAAGATAACCCTCTACGCCCCTTGATGTGGGCGCTGACGCTGGGTGACGGCTCGTCTAAAGCCTAGGCTGACGGGGTGGCCTTCGCCCATATGGAGGGCGAGGTCGGTGCACCAGGTCACCCACACAAATTTCCTATATCGCCAAACTTTCGGGTATGGTATAGTCATATATTCCAAGCGAGCAGATATTGAATATATGTTTGAATACAGGCTTGGATATTGCGATTCATCCAATCAGAGAGTATATAAAGGGGAATTATTCATGCATCCAACGAGCGCTAAGATTATTCGGCGCTTATTCAATATCCCGTCAGCCTTGGTGCCGGCGGTGGGGCCGTTGTCAGGCTATCGCTCAGCCTTTTGCAAAGCGGCCATTGCACAGGCCGCGCTCGACGCCGTGAGCTTGCTGGCATCCTTGGAGCACCGCTTGCAAGGGCAGCCGGACTTTGCCTTTCGTGCGCATCGCCGCGTGGCGGTGTCAATCAATCGGCTTCGTGTGGAGCCGCCCGCGTACAGGGCTGACTTGACTCCATTGCCCTTTGAGCCCGTGCTACGCTTGGTTTTAGAGGCCCACGTCCAACGATGTTTGAAGCCCGGGAACGGGGACCCTAACGATGACCACCTTACTTGAGATTTATGCCGCTTTCCTGGGCGGTAAGCTGGATCATGACGAGGCCGCCAAGGCCTTTGACATCACGCCCGATGAGTTGCGGCGCCGCATCATTGCGTCGGGTTTTAGATTGCCCATGATTTTGTCACTATTGGATAGAATCCGCGTCAACGAAATCACGCGAGAAAAGGCGGCGGAAATTCTGCACATTGATGTTCGACAGATCAACCGGTTCATGGGACGCTGGAAGATCAAGCGCACCGCCGCCGTCTCGCTCGTCAAAGTGACCGCCGCCGCCATCAAGTGGGAGATTCGCAAGAAATATGCGATCGAATACATTGCCGGGGCCATGACCTTTGAGGAGGCGGCAGACATGGCCAGCGTGGGCACGCGCCAGATGCGGCGCTGGGTGGAAGACCTGTTGCAAAAGCACCTGAGCCTGACCAGCATGGGCCTCAAAACCCTCACGGCCACCCAGCGCATGCAGCTTGCCCAGGCCATCGAAGAGGGCGAGGGGCTGGATCAAGAAAAGGCCCGTGTGCTTTACGAGGTCGCGCTGGGCCGGCGCACGCTCAAGGACGAGGCCATGGCGCGCATCCACGAGCACAAGAAGCTCAAAGCGGCTTGATTCGGCACGGTGTTTGCGCCCACCCAATCCAAATCCATCGGCAAGCGCCGTGCAGC
>ERZ1292633.945-Hain-H41-02um-R1-945-length-32063-cov-6_pt1 | contig 32063 bp, 33 predicted proteins | sample MGYA00564406_ERZ1292633 | MGnify/ENA primary metagenome ERZ1292633 (study PRJEB36523, sample SAMEA6512639) | groundwater metagenome | collected 2019-01-08 | study: AquaDiva: Metagenomics assemblies of 32 groundwater samples
GCACTTTTTTGGCTTATCATTTTGCGCCGCCCCCCTCCCAAAAAGTGCGGGGAGGTCGCAAAAACCTCAGTCGAAAATTGCGCCCCACCGCCGCTTGATCCGGTCTTTCCAGAAACCACGGTGATAGGCATCGGAGGCGAGGAGCGGCATGACCGAGCCGGCTTCGGCAAAGACCATCTGTTCGATGCCGGTGTTGACCTTGCCCCAGCTTGCGGCCTCTTGAAGGGTGGAGGATGAGCACGCCCCGTCGCGAACGTCGGCGACGGTGATTTGCACGGCATATTTATGCACTTGCACATCATCATGGCCAAGGATTTCGGCGCAAACGACCGTATCCTGAATGAAGTTTTTGGGCACGCCGCCGCCGATCATCAGCAGGCCGGTGGTGCCCGCCTTGATCTTGATGTCTGTCAGTTCACGGAAATCGGCGATGGCATCGAGCACCATATAGGGCTTGCCTTCCTTGGCGCGGTCAACCTGATGCTTGACGAGGCCAAAGCCAGCCGAGCTATCAACGAAGGCGGGGCAGAAGATCGGCACGTCATGCTCATAAGCGAGCTTGACGAGGCTGTTATCCTTTTTGCCATGTTCAACCAGATATTTGCCCATTTCGCGGATGAACGCACGGCTCGAATAAGGGCGCGGTTCAAGGTTGTTGGCGATTTCGAGGATCGTGTGATCGCAATCCTGCAACTGCTCTTCATCAATATAGGTATCGTAGATCCGGTCGATATAGAGCGAGCGCAGCGTATCATCATCGGGCACCTCAAGCGCCTGATAATGTTTGTGGCCAAGCCCTTCGAAGAAATCCATGTCAACAATGCTCGCGCCGGTGGCGACGATGCCGTCGATCATGTTGTTGCGGAGCAATTCCGCATAGAGATCCATGCACCCGCCCGCGCTGGTTGAGCCAGCGATCACGAGGAAGATCGAGCAATCCTTGTCCTGCAACATCTGGTTGTAGATGTTCGTCGCGCGGCCAAGATCGCGGCTCGTGAAGCTCATCTTACTCATCCCGTCGATGATCGGGCGCGCATCAAAGCTTGTAATGTCGATATGTTCGACAGTGGTGGAGAGCAGTTCAGCCTTGCGCTGGGCGTTGGCTTGGGCCGAGGGGGCTTGGGACATGGTCATGGGTGGTACTCCGTGAATTTGAATGTCATCCCCGCGTAGGCGGGAATCCATAATCTCATATGGTTGAGTATATGGATTCCCGCCTACGCGGGGATGACGGTAATCTTGTTTATGCGTTACAGCTTGACGACGTTGGATGAAAGCCTGCGCGGTGCTTCTTCGATATAGAGCGAGGCCATTGGTTCATCGGTGACGATGTGCGTCTCGCCATTGCCAAAACCGTTGAAGCCTGTGCGCATCGCGCACCCGTAAGCGCCGAGCATACCGATTTCGATATAATCGCCCGCTTTGATGTCGGCGGGCAGCATGAACGGCCCCGCCATATGGTCCATATCATCGCAGGTCGGGCCGTAGAAGCTGAACGGCATATCCTTGGTGTCTGATGTGCGCAGCAATTCAACGGGGAAACGCCAGCCGACATGCGCTGCATCAAACAGCGCGCCGTAGGCACCGTCGTTGATGAAAAGTTCATCGCCGCGCCGTTTTTCCACGCGGACGATCAGCGAGCTATATTCTGCACAAAGCGCACGACCCGGCTCGCACCAGAGTTCGGAGGAATAGCTAACGGGCAGATCCTCGAACGAACGGTGGATCGCGTCAAAATAAGCCTCAAGGCAGGGCGGCTCCATACCCGGATAAACGCTCGGGAAACCGCCGCCGACATCAACGACATCAACGGTTACACCCGATTCGACGATTGCCGCGCGCACCCGCTCCATCGCCTGGGTATAGGCCGAAGGTGTCATCGCCTGTGAACCGACATGGAAGCAAATGCCGAGCGCATCGGCAACCTGCCGCGTTTCGATCAAAAGTTGCTTCATTTCAGAAGGCTCTGCGCCGAATTTTGCAGCAAGGCTGAGCTTTGAATGCTCGGATGATACACGAATGCGGACGCACAGCGTAAGATCAGTCGCGCTCTTGGTCGCGCGAACGATCTTTTCAAGCTCTTCCTCAGTATCAAGCGAGAAAGTGCGGACGCCGTGGGTGAAATAAGCTTCCGCGATCGATTCCTCGGGCTTGACCGGGTGCATGTAGCACAAAACCGCTTCGGGCGCGTTGGCGCGGGCGAGCCGAACCTCGGCAATCGAGGCAACGTCAAAATGGGTGATGCCACTATCCCACAACAGCCGAATCAGATCGGGCGAAGGATTGGCTTTAACGGCATAGAGCGACTTGCCCGGAAACTTCTCGACAAAGAAGCGGGCAGCGCGCCGTGCAGCGTGCGGACGAATGAGCGTAACCGGCTGAACCGGAAGGAGCTTTGCTAGCCCCAGCGCGTTATGATGGCTGTGCAATTCAAGGGACCTCCAAAGGCGTTTAGTTCATCAAGGCTGCCTTACGGTTATTGGAAGTCCCCTTGGGGCAGCGAAAGCGCCTATATGAATCGCTAAGCGCCCTGTAAAGCAAAACCAGAACCCCGATTAATCATTTGGAACGCGTGTGACCCAAACAACAAGAAAACCGGCACTTTCAGGGGTGCAAGATGCGCTGCAAAAATTGCAAAAAATTGTGCCGGAAACACCGCTGAGGCCGATCAAAATTGGCGAATCAATTGTCTGGCTGAAATGCGAATCGGCCCAGCCGGTGGGTGCGTTCAAACTGCGCGGCGCGTGGCACCGGCTCACTGCGCTAACCGAGGCAGAACGGGCAGCGGGCGTTGTTGCTTTTTCGAGCGGAAACCATGCGCAAGGGGTTGCCTGGGCCGCGCAAAAGCTTGGGATTCACGCAATTATTGTGATGCCGTCCGACGCGCCTGCGCTCAAGATTGCGGGCACCCAAGCGCTTGGTGCCGAGGTGCTATCCTATGATCGTGCAACGCAAAGCAGGGAGGCGATTGCGGCCGAATTGGCGCAGGCGCGCGGCGCAGTTCTGGTGCCTAGTTTTGATGATTCCTGGGTTATTGAAGGGCAGGGTAGTTGCGGTCTTGAAGCCGCCGGACAATTGCGCTTCGCGCCGAGCCAAGTGATTGTACCGTGCGGCGGTGGCGGCTTGGCGGCGGGGATTGCGCTGGCGTTGCCCGATGCCGTAATTGTCACCGCAGAACCTGAAGGTTGGGACGATATGGCGCAATCGCTGCGGGCGGGTGAGATTGTCCCGATTGGCAAAGCCCCCCCGCCAACACTGTGTGACGCGCTCATGACGCCGCGTGTTTCGCCATTGACCTTTGATGTTTTGTATAGTCGCGGCGCACGCGGTGTGGCGGTAAGCGAGGCCGAAACGGCGGCAGCAATGCGCTTTGCTTATGCCGAGCTTGGCCTGACGATTGAGCCCGGCGGTGCCGTCGCGCTGGCAGCTGCGCTTGCTGGCAAGGTGGCGCTCACCGATACGACACTGATTATTTTATCTGGCGGCAATGTTGATCCGGCTCTTTTCGCGCAGATCGTGAACGGCTAAGCGCGCCCAATGGATTTTCTGCTGTCTCCTGGACTTTTGCTCTCGATCGCAATGCTCGGCGTATTTGCGCTGATTTTTGGCGCGATCAGCCTTTGGCGCAAAAGGGATAACCGGACGCAATCGGTGCTGATGGTGATTGCCGCTCTGGTATTGCTCGGCAATATCCTGATTCTTACCTGGCCTTAACGATCCGGCAAATTATCAAGTGTTAGGCGTATGTTGCGAAGTGTTTTGAAGGTAATTTCGAGATCTTCACGCGGAATTTCAGCAACGGCCATCTCAATCGTCGGGGAAATTTTCGCGACAACTTGGCCGTGCATCTCGCGTCCGAGATCGGTAATCATGACCATAGCTATATCGTTGTTGGCATCAGGGCTGAGCGTCACCAGATCGCGCAGTGCGAGGCCTTCGATCTTGGCACGGGTATAGGCCTCGGCTTCTTGAAAACACCAAGCAATGCCTGCAATGCTATCAGGCGAGGGGTGATTGAGGACGAAATAGTTTAGAATACCGAAATCGCCGGTCGAGAGATCGTCAGCCGCGAAATTTTCTTCACGACTCCGCACCAGATGTTCGAGAATCGCGATTTCAGTGAACAAGCCAAGCAGCGTTTCTTGCAAATCTTCCATGGAATCACCTGTTAGCGAATGGCCGAATTTGGATCGAGCCGCATATCAAGATATTTGTCGACCGAACCCATGAGATCAACCATTTCATGTTCGAAGAAGTGGTTTGCACCCTTAATCTCGTCATGATGGATCGTGATGTGCCGCTGCGTGCGCAGTTTATCGACCAATTTTTGTGATGCACTTGGCGTCGCGACTTCATCTGCCGTGCCCTGAATGATGATGCCTGATGATGGGCAGGGCGCAAGGAAGGTGAAATCATACATGTTGGCCGGCGGCGCAACCGAGATAAATCCCTTGATTTCAGGGCGGCGCATCAGCAATTGCATCCCGATAAGCGCACCAAAGCTGTATCCTGCTATCCATGTTGTCTGCGCTTCGGGATGGATGGACTGCACCCAATCAAGCGCCGAGGCCGCGTCGCTGAGTTCACCAACGCCGTTATCAAACACGCCCTGGCTTTTGCCAACGCCGCGAAAATTGAAGCGCAGCGTGGCAAAACCGCGCCGCACGAAGGTTTGATACATCGCCTGAACAATATGATTATTCATCGTTCCACCACTTTGTGGATGCGGGTGGAGAATCATCGCGACGGGTGCGCGGGAGCGCGGCCCAGGGTTAAAACGACCTTCAAGCCGACCCTCTGGGCCGGGAAAAATGACTTCAGGCATCAATTACTCGCAAATGTTATGTTCAAAAATGCACAGAATGGGCTGTGCGAACGTGTTGGAGCCTATATAGGTTGTCGCAAACATTTCGCAATCACAACAGGCGGTTTGCTTGACAGAACGGCTTTATCTTGATCACGCGGCGACGACGCCAATCGTTCCAGCCGCGCGCACGGCCCATGTTGATGGCATGTTGAAATGGGCAAACCCATCCTCGGCGCACGCCGAAGGCCGGGCTGCGCGGGCCGCACTTGAAGACGCGCGAAGCCGGATTGCCGCCGCGCTCGGCTGGCAGCATGACGTCATTTTTACAAGTGGGGCGACCGAAGCAATCGCAATCGGGCTGGGCGGTGCGAATGCCGACGCAACATTCATTGCCGCCACCGAGCATGTAGCTGTTCACCGCGCAGGGGCTAGAGGCTATTTCTTGAGCGTCGGGGTTGACGGGCAAGTGACAGCTGACGCGCTTGCCGGAAGGCTTGGTGCGCTTGGGGCAAGGCAGCCATTGGTTGCTATACAGTCGACTAACAACGAAACAGGTATCCTCCAGCCGCTCCACCAGCTTGGGCCGATTATCAGAGATGCTGGCGGATTGCTGTTTGCCGATTGTTCACAGTCGGCGGCAAAACTGCCGCTGCCTGATGCGGATATGATTGCAGTTTCGGCGCATAAGCTTGGTGGGCCGCCGGGTGTAGGCGCACTGCTCGTCCGCAATCTTGACATGCTTCAACCGACAGGCGGGCAAGAACGCGGTTATCGCGGTGGCACCGAAAACCTGCCCGGCGTGCTTGGTTTTGCCGCCGCAGTCGAGGCCAATCGCGGCTGGGTTGAACGCGCCCAAGATCTCCGCACGCATCTTGATGGCGCTATCGAGGCGGCTGGCGGTGAAATCGTCGCGCGCGGCTCTCCAAGGATCGCAACGATTGCAGGATACCGGATGCCTGGCGTGGCCTCAGCAACGCAGCTCATTCAGTTTGATATGGCAGGGATCGCGGTTTCTGCGGGAAGTGCCTGTTCATCAGGCACAATCAAAACAAGCCCAGTGCTATCGGCAATGGGCTGGGATGACGGCGCGGCGAATGAAGTCGTTCGTGTCAGCTTTGGCCCGGACACCACCCGCGCCGACGTTTACCGCTTTATCGAGGCGTGGAAACGCATCAAGCGGTGAGCATATACCTTGATTATCAGGCAACGACGCCGCTTGCCCCCGAAGTGCGCGCGGCGATGTTGCCATGGCTTGGCTGCGACAATGGCTTTGCGAATCCCCATTCGCCGCATAAAATGGGCCGGGCGGCGGCGGCCACGGTTGAAGTCGCGCGCGAGGCGGTTGCGGCACTTTTGCCCAAAGGGGGCCGCGTCTATTTCACCAGTGGCGCAACCGAAGCACTTAATTGGGCGATCAAGGGGAGCGGTGCGCAGGCCATTGCGCTACCCGATACCGAACATGCGGCGGTGCGCGATACCGCGCTCTGGCGGGGTGATTGTGGTTATGGCGTCACCTTGATGCCGGTGAGGCGTGATGGCCTGCTTGACCTTGCCGAAATTCCGGCGGGACAGGGGCTGGTCGCGGTGATGCACGTTAATAACGAGATCGGGGTGATCCAGCCTATCGCCGAGATTGCGGCGCGCGCGCGCGCCAATGGTGCGCTTATGCTGTGTGACGCGGTGCAAAGCTATGGCCGGATTGCGATCCCTGAAGGGCCAGATCTGATCGCAATCAGCGCACACAAGATTTACGGGCCAAAAGGGGTTGGCGCGCTTTGGGTGCGTGATGGGGTGACGCTTGAGCCGTTGCTTCATGGCGGCGGGCAAGAGGGCGGCATTCGTTCGGGCACGCTATCACCCGCGCTGTGTGCTGGATTCGGCGCGGCGGCAAAAGTTGCGCGCGAACGGTTTGAAACCGATGCCGGTCATGTTGCGTATCTCTGGAATAATGCGCTTTCGGAAATTCCGGAAACGTGGAAGATAAATGGTTCAATTACAAAGCGTTATAAGGGTAATTTAAATATTCATATAAACCAGATCGACGCCTCCAGGCTAATTTCTGAAGTGCGCGGCGTAGCATTTTCGGCTGGGTCGGCGTGCGCCAGCGGGTCTGGCCGATCAAGCCATGTTCTGCGCGCACTTGGTTTGACCGAGGCCGAGGCGCGTTCAAGCATCCGGCTTGGCTTCGGTCGCTATACAACGACGCAGCAATTGCACACTGCATTGCAAATGATAAAAACCGCTGTGGCCGAGCAGGAGATTGGATGAATGGTGCGGGTACGTTTCATTAGTGCCGACGGAACGCGAACTGACGAATTTGATGCCCCGACCGGGGCAAGCTTACTTGAAGTCGCACAGGATAATGGTCAGCCGCTTGAAGGCACTTGCGAAGGACAGATGTCGTGCTCGACCTGCCATGTGATCATTGCGGCAGACGATTTCGCGCGGCTTCCCAAGGCGATCGAGGATGAGGAAGATATGCTCGATTTTGCCGCCTGCACCTCACGCAATAGCCGCCTATCATGCCAGATAACGCTCACTGAGGCGCTTGACGGCCTTACCGTTCACATCCCGCCCGAAAGCCGCAATATGCAGGGGCGTTGATTTCTTCGCAGTCACACGCCATATGGCCAGCGGGAGTCGGGCGGGCGGTGCCCTCGCCAACTTGGTCAGATCCGGAAGGAAGCAGCCACAACGAATTCGTGCCGGGTCGTTCCGGCTCCTACTTTTCTGCAAAGTCGCGATATTATCTGCGAAGCAGGCGCGCCATCAGGTCATCGCGAAATTTATCATTTTTGACGGCATACAGGTAAGTTACTTCAGGGCCTTTGCATGCTGCATCAACAACAAATAATGGCGGATTGCCATCATGGCGCACTTCGCCTGGCCATTTATGCGCCGCAAAGACACCCGGCATCAGCATCCACCCCACGGCAAGTGTATCAAATGGTGTGAAGCCCGGGGCACCGAAATTGCTTTGCCAGCTTGACTGCCACGCGCGCGCGCTTTGGGCGAGCCACTGCGCACAGGCATCACCCTCATCGCGCAAACGATCAAGATCATGCGGCGTCAGCCACATGTTCGCGCACACTTCCCAGCTTGCGAGCGTGAAGGGCATGTTAAGCGCGAGCAGTTCGGAGGCGGCGCTGGCATCGCATTCAAAATTCATATCGCGAAACGGCTTTGCCTGTGTGGGTGTCGCGCGAAATTCGAGACCTTCGCGCCGACCGCCAACAAAGATGATCTCCGCCACATTCGCGCGCTTGGCGTCAGGCTGGCCGAGCGTTGCCGCGATGGTCGTCAACGGCCCAAGCGCGAGAATGGTAAGCGGTGCCTCGGCAAGCGCCGCGCCGAGTGCTTCGGTTGCCGCATTGGGGCTGCGATCACCCTCAACGCCGCATCCGCGATAAACGGGCACATCGCCGCGTCCGGCCTTCACCACAATCTCGCGTGCCATGGCGTAGGTGTGATCAATGCCGGTGTTGCCGAACACCGCCGAAATTCCGACAATTTCAAGCTCGGACGAACGCAGCGCCTGGATCAGCGCAAAGGCATCGTCAACCTCGCCATTGCCAGCCGTGATTGCCGGATCAGTATCAATCCATACCCGCCGACTTTTGATCATGCCGATTGCCCACCCCGCCGCAAAACCCGCCCATCCAACAGTGCCAAGCCCACCGCAATCAACACGACCCCGGCCCCTTGGTTCACCGAAAACCGCTCACCCAGAAACGCCGCGCCGAGGACAACTGCGACGATGGGGATGAGGAATGTCACCAGCAGCGAGTTTGATGCGCCTGCACTTTCGAGCAGTTGGAAGTAGAGATAATAGGCCAGACTCGTTGAAAAGACCGCGATAGCTCCGGTAGCGAGCCAAAACGATGCACCGGGCAGCGGGAGCGCCCACGGTGCGTCGCTGATCAGCGCGATGGGGAGCATGATGATCGCGGAGGTCAGCACTTGGCCCGTCGCGATGCTGAGCGGGGCCATGCCGCTTGCACCGAATTTGCGCGCGTAAATGCTTGCGAGTGCATAGCAGAGCGTTGCGATCAGGCAGGCGATTTGGGCGAACAGGCCGCTCGTCATCCCCGAAAGCGCCTCAACGCCGATCATCACCGCAATCCCCGCGACGCCGAACAATACACCGATAATCCGTGCAGGCGTCGCTTTTTCATCGCGCGTCAGGAAATGTGCGGCGACCACGCCCCACAGCGGGGTAGTGGCATTGAGGATTGACGCCAGCCCCGTCGAAATCTGGGTCATCCCCCAATAGAAAAGGATGAAAGGCAGCACGACATTGAGGATGCCCAGCACGCTGAGCATTGCCCAGCTTTTGCCGTCACGCGGGAGTGTCGCGCCGCGCATCCGCATTAGCAAGAGCAGCGGCGGCACCGCGAGCGCCATTCGCGCAAAAACGAGGGTGTTGGGCGGAACGCTCCGCAATCCGATCTCGATCAGGATGAATGCGCTGCCCCACAGGACGGCAAGCGCGACGATCAAGCCCCAGTCGCGCCGCGTCATGGCGCCATGCGGAGCAGGGTGATTCGCGCCTTCCCATAATCGCGCACGACATCGATTTCGAAGCCATCGACGGCGACGCTTTCCTTTTTTGAGGTTTCGATGCTGATAAGTGTTGCGGGCGTTACCCAGCCTTGCCGAGCGAGTTTATCAAGCGCGACGCTGCCAGCGCCAGTGCCATAAGGTGGATCCATCAGGATCAAATCGAAAGGCTGAGACGCGTGGCCAAGCGCGAGTGCGGAGCCGCTGCGCACATCGGCACTGGCACCGAGCTTGGCGACGTTGCTTTTGAGCGCATCAAGCGCCAACCGCTCTTGTTCTACGAACGTACAATGGGCAGCGCCGCGTGACAGGGCTTCCAAGCCCAACGCGCCTGTGCCCGCAAACAGATCGGCGACGCGCAAATCCTCAAAACTGCCGAGGCGACTGACCAGCATTGAAAACAGCGCCTCACGCGTCCGATCCGCCGTTGGACGAGTCTCGTCGCCCTTGGGGGTTACGAGAGGCCGCCCACGCCACTGGCCAGAGATAATCCTCATTTCAGTGTCTTCCGAAAGGCCACCAGATCATGCTGGAGAACTTCATTGACTGCGCCCGCTGGCATTTCGCCAAGCACAAAGGGGCCGTAGCTGGTGCGGATCAGGCGGCTGACCTGAAGCCCGAGATGCTCCAGCACGCGGCGGACTTCGCGGTTTTTGCCTTCTGTGAGGCGCATCTCGATCCACTGGTTCGCGCCTGTCCGCCGTTCCATATTGGCGTTGATACTGCCGTAACGGATGCCCTCAATCTCGATACCCATCATCAGGTCTTCAAGCTGGCTCTGGCTAACCTTGCCAAAAGTGCGCGCGCGGTAGCTGCGTTCAACACCAGTGGCGGGAAGCTCCATCTGGCGTTTGAATTCACCGTCGGTGGTGAGCAGCAATAGCCCTTCGGTATTCAAATCCAGGCGCCCGATCGGCATTACGCGCGGTAGGCCTTTGGGCAGGCGATCATAAATGGTTGGCCGCCCCTTGGGATCACGCTCAGCGGTGAGCAGCCCGGTTGGCTTGTGATAGAGGAATAATTTGGTCGGCGCAGGCGCTTGCACTACGTTGCCGTCAACCGTCACGCCCCTAAGCGATTTCAATATGGTCGCGGGCGTATCAAGCGTGACGCCGTCAAGCGCGATGCGGCCTTCCTCGATCATCCGCTCAATCTCACGGCGTGACGCAATTCCGGCGCGCGCAAGCAATTTGGCGATACGATCCCCTTCGGGACGCGGCGCATCATCACCCGTTTTGGTTGGCTTTGCGGGCGCTGCGGTTGCCGCTGGCCGGTTCCTGTTGTAACCTCTGACATGTCTCATGCGAATGCCGTTAGAGAAATTTCAGGAGATTGACCATGCGTGTTGTGATCGGCGCTGCTGCGCTTGCCGTTATTGCCGCTGCTGGAACCGCTGCGACATCGCAAAACGTGCCATCAACCCCGGTTGCGGTTGAGCTATTTACCAGCCAAGGTTGCTCATCCTGCCCGCCCGCCGACGCAATCGCCGAACGGCTGGCCAAGGAACCAAACACCGTCGTGATTACGCGGCCAGTGACATATTGGGATCGCTTGGGCTGGAAGGATACACTCGCGCGTGAGGCCAACACCTCGCTGCAAAATGCCTATGCTGCACGCGGTGGGCGCGGGGCAGGGGTGTACACCCCGCAGAGCGTGATCCAGGGTGGTGATGCCGCCGTTGGCAACCGTGAGAGCGAGCTTCGCCAATTAATTGCTGCCGAGAAAAAGCGCCCCGGCCCCTCGGTGAGTGCCGTGCGCGCGGATGATGGCGGGCGCGTGATAACGATTGACGGCACGACGCCATCGGTTGCGACCATTTCTGTCGTTGCGCTGAAAAGCGAAAGCATGGTGCGGATTGGTCGCGGTGAAAATGGCGGACGTGCGATCAAATATACCAATGTTGCGCTGTCTGACACTAACGTCGCGCGGTGGCGCGGTGGCAAGCTGACCTTCACAGTGCCGGGCGATGTGTTCAAGGCTCCGGGCGCGGATCGTTACGCGCTGGTGGTGCAGTTGGGCACAGCAGGGCGGATTGTGGCGGCGCGGTATCTTTGAGGGCGCTAACCCAACCGCGCATCAATGACTTCATGAAAGCGGCGTATTCCCGCTTCCAACGTGCCAAGCGTTAGCTGGCCGATCGCGCCGGTTTCAAGCCCCTGTTGACCGAGTGCAACCGCACGGAAATCTTCGCTGCCAAATACGCCGCCGTCGAGCAAATCCCAACTGCGCTGCCAATGATCACGTGCTTTTTCGGTGGCGGGTGCTTCGGGGATCAGCATGAAATCCTCAACCAGCGTGCGGCCAACGCCTTGCGGCATCAGCACCATCAAATTGACGTAGTCGGGGCTGACGACCACGACTGTGGCGGGGAAGAGTTGATAGGCAAAGGTCACGGCTGAACGAAGTTGCGGCCAATTGCCCATATCGATATCGGCCAGTTCCGCCGCGCGCCCGACCGCTGAACGCTGATGCGCGCCGACAGCATCGCCCGCCGTCACGCCGTCTTTGAAAAACGGCCCAATCGTATTCGCGTGGAGGCGCAGGACATGATAGCTTTCGAGGAACGCATCCATGATCAGCTTCCAATTGCCGGCAACGTCATGCGTGCGGCGATTGAATAGGTGAAGCGCGCCAAGGTTGAACGCATCGAAATCAGGGCCGATTGCGCTGGCCTCGGCAAAATCGGCGGCGTCATCAAAGGCAAACCAGATCAGTCCGCCCGATTCATGGCTCGGCAATTCCTTCAAGGCGTGCGCAGATTTATCAAGGCCGGGAAAGGTTTCGGGGCGAGGCAGGCCGATGAGCTTGCCGTCAGTCTTATATGTCCAGGCGTGATAAGGGCAGACGAGCCGCGCCGCGCAGGTAATTTCGCTGCCCTCAACCAGCCTGGTGCCCCGGTGCTGACACACATTGTGGAAGACATGCGCCTTGCCATCGCCATCGCGCGTGATCAGCAGCGGCGTGCCAAACCCGTCATGCGGCACCGCCATATTGCGCTCGGGAACCAGCGCGGAGGGTGCGATAACCTGCGGCAAACGGCCAAATAATTTTTCTTGTTCCGCCGCAAAATGGGCTGGATCGGTATAGACGCTGACGGGCACATGGCTGATCCCGCTTGCCTGCCGCGTGCAGCCATCGGCGATTTGCTGTGCCAGCGCCATCTGGCCCGTAGTCGGCGTCATCATGTTCATAAGGGCTATCCATAGCAGAATTTCGCGTTAGGTTCGCGCGAAAATCGAGTGGGAGCAAGTGTGTTGAGTGAAGCAAGCCAAACCGTAGGGGAAAACCGAAGCATCATTGGCGCGATCAAGCCCTATTTTGAAAAGGAATCGCTTGCGGCCTTCTTCGTTGGGCTTTCGTCGGGCTTTCCCTACGCGATGATTGGTGCAACGCTGACGACGCGATTGGCGCAGGACGGAATTGATAAGAAAACCGTTACCGCCTTCACGCTTGCCTTCCTCGTTTATAATCTGAAGGTATTCTGGGCGTGGATCGTTGATGGTGTGCGCTTGCCGATTATTGGTGGGCTGGGGCAGCGGGTGTCGTGGCTGCTTTTATCGGGCGTGCTGGTGATGGCGGCGGTTGTGAACCTTGCGTTGGTAGATCCGACTGCGAACATCGGCGCTACGGTAACGGCGGCGATCCTCGTCGGCATTGCGGGCGCGACGTATGACATTGTGATTGATGCCTACCGGATCGAAACGCTCAAGCCTTATCAGCTCGGCGTCGGTTCGGGCATGTCGCAATACGGCTGGCGAATTGGTTCAGCGGGTGCTGGTGCGCTGGCGCTGGTCGTGTCGGCTGATATGGGCTGGTCAGCCGCGTATATCGCCTGCGCAGCCTTTGCCTTGCCTGCCATGATTACTGGTCTGATCATGGGCGAGCCGAAGCGGCGCGTGGTCAGCATCCAAAAAAAGGGCCTTAATGAAGTTTGGAACTCGATCACTGGGCCATTCAAGGAGTTTTTCGAGCGTTCGGGCGCGCTGATGGTTTTGCTCTTCATCCTCGTTCATAAAATTGGCGATACACTTGCCAATCTGACCTTCCGCCTGTTGTTCAACGATCTTGGTTTCACCAACAACGAAATTGCGTTTTATGACGTTGGTATCGGTTTCTGGGCCTATCTGATCGGCGTATTCATCGGCGGCGTGATCTATGCCAAGCTGGGATTGAAACGCTCCGTCTTGCTCGCGCTGATCCTGATGGGGATTTCGAACCTGAGCTTTGCAGCGCTTGCAGCGGCGGGGCATAGCAACTGGGGCATGGCGGGCGCGATTGGCTTTGAAAATATCGCCAGCGGGTACGGCGGGGTCGTCGTCGTTGCCTATTTCGCGGCACTCTGTGATTTGCGTTTCACAGCATCACAATATGCGCTGATTTCTGCCGGGGCGAGCGTCGTCGGACGCTTCCTTACAGGGACGACAGCGGGCTGGATGATCGAAGGCTTGGGTTATGTGGATTTCTACCTGCTCACCACGCTGCTGGCGTTGCCGGGCATTCTCCTTTTCTGGTGGATGATACGCACGGGCATGGTTGATAGCGCGCTTGGCACTGCGGGGGATGAGAAGCAATAACGCCTAACGCAAGCGTCGCCCCAAATCCTCGAATGCGTGATTGAGCGCCTGCGCCGATGTAAGCGCGCCGAGGCAATCGCATGTCCCGAGGCAAGTCGCGAGTAATTGATGCGCAGCGTGGGGATCGCTGACCGCAAGAACGAGCGTATCGATCAGCATCGTTTCATCGCGCGTCATCCGCCCGCAGCAGCAGCCGGCGATAGTGATCTTCAATTTGGATGCGCGCGCTGTTTCGGCAAGGAAAGCGCGCAGTAGAATGAGTGGACGCCGGTAGCTTTGCCCGAAGGTGCCGAGCATTGCGTTAGCGGCGTGGGCATCATTCAATCCGTGTGCGCCGATCCTGCGGACTGCATAAAGTAACAGCCGTTGCTCAGGTGAAACCGGTGCGGGGTGGGGAAGCAGGATTGAAATTGGGTTAGTGTCACGCTGCATTATCGCTCTCCAATCATGATTCGGAGAGTGGTGTAAATGCTATTGCAAGTCAATCGCAATAATAGATCTGTTATTCAGGCACCTGCTCATTCGCCTTGAGCGCATCACCCGCGAGGTAGAGCGAGCCGAGGATCAGGAGGGGGGCGTCGCCGCTTTGCGCTACGGCATCTTCCAGTCCGTTTGCAGTGGCACTTGTCATGCCCAATAAGCTCGCGATATCGGCCAAATCCTGCGGGGGGTGGCAGGGGTGATCGGTAACCGGAATTGCGATCAGACGGTCAGCTAGTCCAGCGAAGTGGCTGAGCAAGCCTTTGGCATCCTTATTGGCGAGCACCCCGGCAATGATGTGCAGTTTAGCATCGGGCGGCAGGATACGGGCGAAATGCGCGGCGATTACCTTACCTGCGGCTTCATTATGGCCGCCATCCAGCCAGACTTCTCGGGTGCCCGTTAGCGGCCCCGGTGCAAGCCGCTGTAAACGGGCAGGCCAATGCGCCCACCCCATCGCCGCACGAAGCGCGGATTCGGGCACCGCGATTGCCGATTGATGCCGCAGCATCGCAATCGCAAGTGCGGCATTATCAGCCTGATGATGCCCCGCCATGACCGGCAATGGCAACACTAATTTTCCCGATATATCTTTATATTGCAGCATATTATTATAGATTATTGAATCCCAATCTGAAGATTTGGGATGCCAGATAGCCCCACGCTGCGCGGCACCTTCGCCAACTTTCTCCGCAATCCCGGTGGGGTATTTCATCGTGACCAACGGTACGCCAGATTTGGCGATGCCCGCCTTTTCACCCGCAATCTCGATCAGTGTTTCACCGAGGAAGCTCTGGTGATCAATTCCGAGTTGCGCGATTCCGCAGACCAATGGCCGATCAATGATATTGGTCGCATCTAGCCGCCCGCCAAGCCCGACCTCGATAATCACGGCATCAGCGGGCGTTCGTGCGAAGGCGAGCAAGGCTGCCGCCGTTGTCGCTTCAAAAAAACTCGGGTGGATATTTTTCGAACAATCAAGCACTTCGGCAAGAAGCGGCGCGAGTGCTGCATCACCGATCAGCTTTCCCGCGACCCTGATCCGTTCGTTAAAGCGCACCAGATGCGGGCTCGAATAGACGTGAACGCTTTTGCCAGCTGCCTCTAATGCCGCCCGCAGGAACGCGCAGGTTGAGCCTTTGCCGTTGGTTCCCGCCACATGAAATACCGGCGGCAGGCTTTGATGGGGATTACGGAGCCGCGCCATCAAAGCGCTGATCCGCTCAAGCCCGAGAACATCGCGCCCTGGCGAGAGCATCGTCAGACGGTTAAGCTGCGCCTGAACCGCCGGATCATCACTATGCGCGTGATCAGCCATCGGTTAGCTTCAAGCAGCAGCCTTTTGCGGCGTAAGATAACCCATCAAGCGTGCCAGCGTCTGGGGCAGAGCGCTGCGCACAACGATCATATCGAGCATCCCGTGGTCAAGCAGATATTCCGATGTCTGGAAATCATCGGGCAACTTTTCGCGGATGGTATTTTCAATCACGCGCCGCCCGGTGAAGGCCAATGTTGCGCGCGGCTCGGCAAGTTGGACATCGCCGAGCGTAGCATAGCTGGCCATTACACCGCCCGAGGTCGGGTCAGTCATGACAACGATATAAGGCAGGCCGGCGTCATGAAGTTCCTGCACGCCAACGGTCATTTTGGGCATCTGCATCAGACTCAATATGCCCTCTTGCATCCGCGCGCCACCCGAAGCGGTGAAGATGATATAGGGGCAATTTGCCTTAATCGCTGCGCGGATGCCTGCGATAAACGCCTCGCCAACCGCGATTCCCATTGATCCGCCCATGAAGGCGAAATCCTGAACCCCGATGACGACCTCATGCCCTTGTATCTTGCCCTTGGCATTGAGCAGCGCGTCACTCTCGCCAGTTTCGAGGCGCGCGGCCTTGATCCGATCCGCATATTTCTTTGTGTCGCGGAATTTGAGCGGGTCTTCGGCTGTCTTTGGATTGGCCAGCGGCTGCCAATTGCTCTCGTCAAACAATTGCATGAAGCGTTCATTGGGGCCAATCCGGCCATGATGGTTGCACGCCGGACAAACCGAGAGATTTTCGACATATTCCTTGACGAAGATCATCTGTGAGCAACCGGGGCACTTGTGCCAAAGATTATCGGGCGTTTCCTTCTTCGCGATAAAGGGCAACGCATTGCGGACGCGCGAGAGCCAATTCATGCCGATTTCTCCTGTCGCGCCCCATTTAGCGCCCCGCGCAATGTCGCGATATAGTTTTTGACGGGCTCGGCGGCATTTGCGCCGTGTTCGCCGATGAGTTCAACGATAGCAGAGCCGACGACAACGCCGTCTGCAATCGCGCCGATTGCGGCGGCCTGTTCAGGCGTGCGAATACCAAAGCCAACGGCCACGGGCAGTTTGGTTGCGGCCTTGAGCCTGGCAACCGCGCTTTCGATGCTGGTTTGTGCGGCCTGTTGCTTCCCGGTGATGCCAGCGACCGAGACATAATAGAGGAAGCCTGATGCGCCGTGAAGCACCTGCGGCAGCCGCGCCGCATCGGTGGTCGGCGTGGCAAGCCGGATGAAATTAACGCCAGCATTGCGCAATGCGGGGCCAAGCTCGCCGTCTTCTTCAGGCGGCAGATCAACACAGATTACGCCATCAACGCCCGCATCTTTGCAGGCGGCGGCAAACCAATCGCCGCCGCGCACCGTCATCGGATTGGCGTAGCCCATCAGAACGAGCGGAATATCGGCGTGGCGCGCGCGAAATGCTTTAGCGATGGCGAACAAGTCAGCCGTTTTGGTGCCGGCGCTCAGGCTGCGCAGATTGGCCTCCTGAATCGCGGGGCCATCGGCCATCGGGTCAGTGAAAGGCATCCCAAGCTCAATCACATCTGCGCCGCCCGCGACAAGCGCATCAAGGATCGCGCCGGTATCAGCGGGAGAGGGGTCTCCGCCGGTCACAAAAGTGACGAGGGCGGGGTTGGGTTTTGCGAAGGCGGCGGAGAGGCGGGTCACAACGTCACCCCCAACGCCTCGGCCACAGTGAAGATATCCTTATCACCGCGTCCGCAGAGGTTGACGATGATGATCTTATCCTTGGGCATTGTTGGCGCGATCCGCATCACCGCCGCGATCGCGTGGGCAGGCTCAAGTGCGGGAATAATTCCCTCAATCTTGCAGAGTAGTTTGAACGCCTCGAGCGCCTCAACATCGGTCGCGCTTTGATAATCGACGCGGCCAATTTCGTGGAGCCAGCTATGTTCCGGGCCGATGCCGGGATAATCAAGGCCAGCCGAAATGCTATGCGCCTCGTCAATTTGGCCGTCTTCGTCCTGAAGGAGATAGGTTTTGTTGCCGTGGAGGATGCCGGGGCGTCCGCCAGCCAAGCTTGCCGCATGTTCTTTGTTGAGGCCATGGCCTGCGGCTTCAACGCCGACCATCGCTACTTCGGGATCATCGAGGAAGGGGTGAAACAGTCCTATCGCATTTGATCCGCCGCCGATTGAGGCGACGAGCAAATCAGGCAGGCGACCTTCGCGCTTTAGCATTTGTTCGCGTGCTTCACGCCCGATGACGCTTTGAAAATCGCGCACCAATTCAGGGTAGGGGTGCGGGCCAGCCGCTGTGCCAATGATGTAAAATGTGTCATGCACATTGGCGACCCAATCGCGCAGTGCCTCATTCATGGCGTCTTTGAGCGTGCGCGCGCCGCTTTCAACCGCGCGGACTTCCGCGCCGAGCAGCTTCATGCGGAATACGTTGGGCGCTTGGCGCTCAATATCGCGCGCGCCCATGAAGATGACGCAAGGCAAGCCGAAGCGCGCGGCAACGGTTGCGGTGGCAACGCCGTGCTGACCGGCGCCTGTTTCGGCGATGATCCGCGTCTTGCCCATCCGCATCGCAAGCAGGATTTGGCCAATGCAGTTGTTGATCTTGTGTGCGCCGGTGTGGTTCAACTCGTCACGCTTGAAATAGATTTTCGCGCCGCCGAGGTACTCAGTGAGCCGCTCGGCAAAATAAAGCGGGCTTGGCCGCCCGACATAATGTTCAAGTAAATCATCAAACTGCGCGGCAAACGCAGGATCAATCTTTGCCGCGCGATATTCGCGTTCAAGATCAAGGATGAGTGGCATCAAAGTTTCGGCGACATAGCGTCCGCCAAATTGGCCAAAATGGCCACGATCATCGGGGCCGGAGCGGAGTGAGTTTGCAAGGGTCATAATATCGACGCTGCTTTAAGGAATGCGGCGATCTTGTCCACATCCTTGATGCCGGGGGTCGACTCAACGCCTGATGAAACGTCAAGCAGCGTTGCGCCGGTTATACGCGCAGCCTCGGCCAGATTACTTGGATCAAGCCCCCCCGAAAGTGCCCAAGGCAGCGAGTGTTTATGCCCTTGAAGCAAATTCCAGTCAAAGCGAAGCCCATTGCCACCCGGCAAATCGGCACCCTTTGGCGGCTTTGCATCATAAAGAATGCGTTGCGCCGCGCCGCGATATTGCTCTGCCACCGCAAGGTCGGTACGGTTACGAACTGGCACCGCCTTCCAAACCTCAAGCCCATTTACCATGCCAATGCGCGAGGCAAGGGCAGGGCGTTCGTTCCCATGAAGCTGAATAATATCGAGCGGCACATGCGTTCGTATGGCGTTGATAAAATCAGGCTCAGGATCAACGAACAACCCGATAATTTTTGCGCGCCCAGCCACGCGTTCGGCCAAAGCACCCGCTTGTTCCGGGGTAACATTGCGCGGGCTTGGCGAAAAAAAGACAAAACCGATGTGCCTGGCACCGCCCGCTATGGCCGCATCAAGCGTTTCGGGGGTTGATAACCCGCAGATTTTCACTTCCATTGTCATGCTGCGCCTAAAGCGTTGCCTCAATCGCGCGCGCAGCTTCGCCGGGATGTTCGGCCTGGGTAATCGGGCGACCAACAACGATAATAGACGCGCCTGAATCGATCGCCTGACGCGGCGTCACCACACGTTTTTGATCACCAACCGGCCCTTGTGTAGGGCGAACACCGGGCACGACGAAAAACCCGCGCGGCCAGAGCTTTTTTGCCGCGCGCACTTCGTTTCCTGAACAGACGACGCCGTCTAGCCCAGCTTCTTTTGCCAGTAATGTGAGCCTTTCAACCTGCTCATGCGGATCGGCGTTAAGCCCTATGGCGCGAAGATCGTCGCCATCAAGGCTGGTGAGCACTGTTACGGCGACAACCTTTGTGCCTTCGGGTGCAGCCGCCTTTGCATCTTCCATCATCGCCCGACCGCCTGCCGCATGGACAGTGAGAATGGCCGGTTTGAGCGGACGCAGCGCCTGCACCGCCTTGGCTACGGTATTGGGAATATCGTGCAGCTTCAAATCAAGAAAAATCGGCATATCAAGCGCTGCCATTTCACGAATGCCAGCGCGACCATTTGCGGAGAAAAATTCAAGGCCGAGCTTTATGCCGCCAACATGCCCCTTTACCTTGGCCGCGATCAGCTTTGCCCGTTCAAGCTCGGGTGTGTCGATCGCGACATAGATTGGCGAGGTCATGAAACACCCGGCGGCACGGCCATGGGGGCGGCTGTCGGTGGAATCATGGTCGAGACCGGGGTGTCGGAGGCAGATTGAACGCTCGCCAATGCTTTTTCTGTTGAATCGAGTTTGCGCCGAAGCCGCCAACGCGTGGTACGATAGAGCAGCAAGGCTGGCAGCAGACCCATCAGAAATGCGACCAGCAAAAGCAAGGGGAGCACCGTATCAAGCACAATCCCGCCCCAAAGGTTCACAGTCACTGGAATCCAGTTATTATAGGCAAAGATTGCCGCAACAACGACAATAAATGCTTGAAAAATAGCTTTCAAAAACTGCATCACGACCTCAATTTATTGCATCCCGGTAACGGGTTTACGCGCTCACCACGCTCGCCGCAATCTCCTGCCTGATTTTGGCGAATAAATCGGGAATTTTGGTTAGGCGACCTTCTTCTTCATCAAGGATTTCGAGCAGTAACTCACGCTTGATCGCGTTGGCTTCGGCAGGCGGCACTTGGGTTGCCGACAAGATGATATCAAACAGGCGATCAGCCCCATGGAGACGCCCCCAAAGATAATCATTTTCACGATAAGCCCGGCTGAAAAACGCGCCAAAACTGTTGAACTGAATGCCTTTGAGCGTTTCAGCAACGCCACGCCGCACCACCGTAACATCCTCTGGCGAAATCCGGTCAATCTTGACGGGATCAAATTCGCTTAAACCTTCGCCCTGGAGTAGCGGCAGCGTTGAAACATCATAAAAGGGAAACCCAAGATAGGCGAACAGCACAGCATGCCGCGCTGCCTTTGGGGCGTTGGCCAGCGCTTCGGCAAGTTCGGCATCTGTCTCGCCGTCAAGCTGGGATAATGCTCGCTGGCGTGCCACATCGTCAAGGAAGGTGGCAGCGCTGCTATCGTCAAAATCGCGATAATAATTGATGCTTTCGCGGTCGAGATAGCGCGCAAGCAACATAAATAATTTGGCACGCAGCGGTTCCGCCTCGGCTCCATCAAACGCGCGCTGATCTATGCGGATTCGCAGTGTGCGGATGACGAAGCGTAGCCGCCTGATCCTAAAGCCAAGATCATGATCGCGAAAAAATCCGATAGCGGCGGGGGTTGCGCCTTTTCCAAGCCCGCCAGTCACCTGATCGATCCCGCGCGCGCGCACTTCGGTCCACAGTATGTGGCGAAAATCGTCAAATTTTGCACCCCGGAGATGGGCGTCTCGCTTCGCCGCGAACCCGGCAAGTTCTTCAACAATGCCTGACAATTTAATGTGTCCGTAGGCAGAAAACGCATAGTTTGCGTCGCGTGCAGCACGCTCTTGCGCTCTGTTGCGCCATGCTTTGATTCTTGGCGCAGTTGGGTGATCAAGAAAGAAGGTACGGCCAAACAGCCCCTCGATAGCAGCCTCAACATCGGGGCGTAGCGCGTCGATAATATGCTGCATCCTGCGGATCCGGGTCGAGCGGGCTTCTATTGCTTCAAGACTATCTCTTATCGGCTGTTCGCGCGGAATATCTGACATTGCGCCAAAGATCGTGCTGAAAAATCCGGGGAGCTGGGTTTTGCCTTTTTTGGTGAGGCTGACCGCCTGAATGCCGGGTTTTGGATCAATATAAACAAAACGACGGTCAATTTCGCGCCGTGCCGGACGATCGCGCAGTGCATCGAGCGCAGGCTTGAACGGCGCGTTGGCAAGAACCGAGCCATCAATCAAAACCGCATTTTCGGTTTCATCGCCGTGGCCAGGCAAAATACGGGACAGAAATGCCGCGCGCGTATCCCAAGCGCGGCCGCGCGCTGCCAAGGCACGATCAATTTCCGCAACATTCAAAGGCGGAAACGCCCCCGGAAAGCTCGCGGTTGCACGCGCCGCAAACGCAAGTTCAACACTATCGCCAAGCCCGCCCACTTTTTCTCTCCGGTCTGAAAAGCTTAGTGTAAGCCGATGTTCTGTCTCGATTATTTCTGACGGACTGTTGAGTCGTAGCTGTTCGCAATAGCCGCCAAAATCAGTGACGGTTACAAATAGATCCAGTGGTTGGCCTTTGGGAATCAGCCGTTCGCCAATCGGCCCTGCCTTCATGGCATCAAATGCGTCGAGCAGCATCGTTGTGAAGCCCTGTCCGCCGAAGGGTGGCTCAAACCAACGTGCACGCACCAACCGCGACACCTTGGCGCGCACCTCGTCCCGTGCTTCGGCAGCAACAGTCCGCTGGACGGTGCCGCTTCGCCGACCGAGTGCGAGCCAGACAAGCGGCGTTGCCCAAAATTTGGAAAAGCGCGAAAATGGCCGGGCGTCGGGATCGAGTAATTCATCGACGTCAGCTTTTTCGAGCCACATTTCGGTCAGCGGATCAAGTGATTCGCCGCTTGCGATTGCCTGTGCGAGAAATATCCCGTTAATCCCGCCCGCACTCGCACCAGCGATAATATCAGGAAGAATGCGCAATTTGAGATCGTCATGCGATGCGATCAAAGCAAGCAATCTGACATAAGCCGCTTCCACGCGGTTTTCGGGGGGGAGCCCTTTATGGAATGACCGGCTTGCCCGCGCGACGCGCCAGATTTCCTTAGTGATCCCGTGCATATAGATCGCTAGGCTGATCCCGCCGTAACAGATGAGGGCAAGGCGAAGTTCTTTCTCGCGCATAAATTGAGAGTGACAGGCTATTGACCCGCTGGCAATCGGGGAATATGTTCTTTTTTCGTTCTATGTTAAGGTGATCATGGCAAAGCCTCAAACCCGTTATGCCTGTAATGCGTGTGGTTCGGTGACGAACAAGTGGGCGGGGCAATGCGCCGATTGTGGCGAATGGAACACGATGGTTCAGGATGCGGGTGCAGTGGTCACGCCGTTTCGTGCCAAACATGATCTACAGACCGGTGGCCGCGCGTTTGAAATGGTCGGGCTTGATAGCGATGTTGCGCTGCCTGAGCGGATGCCGAGCGGAATTGCCGAATTTGATCGCGCGCTTGGTGGCGGGTTTGTGGCTGGCTCGGCAACGCTGATTGGCGGTGATCCAGGCATTGGCAAATCGACCCTGCTGCTTCAGGCGGCTGCGAAGATCGCCTTGACAGGACGCGTAGTCGCCTATGTTTCGGGTGAGGAGGCGGCCGATCAAGTCCGGTTGCGCGCGCGGCGACTCGGACTTGGTGGCGCACCGGTACAACTCGCGGCGGCCACTTCGGTGCGAGATATTCTCACGACATTGGGGCAGGGTGCGCCGCCTGCGCTGCTGGTCATCGATTCGATCCAAACGATGCACAGCGATTTGATTGAAGGTGCGCCGGGCACGGTCAGCCAAGTGCGTGCATCGGCGCAGGAGCTTATCCGTTTTGCCAAGCAGTGCGGCACGGCGGTTGTCCTTGTTGGCCATGTCACCAAGGACGGGAGCATCGCTGGCCCACGCGTGCTTGAACATATGGTCGATACCGTGCTGAGCTTTGAAGGCGAACGCAGCCATCAATACCGTATTTTGCGCGCGATCAAGAACCGCTTTGGCGGTACCGATGAAATCGGCGTGTTCGCGATGGAAGAAGGCGGGCTGGGCGAGGTGGCCAACCCGTCATCATTATTCCTGACACAGCGTGACGAATCCGTGACGGGAACGGTAGTGTTTCCAGCCCTTGAGGGTACGCGGCCCGTGCTGGTGGAAGTGCAGGCGCTCGTTGTCCGGCTGGCAAGCGGGGCCACCCCGCGCCGCGCCGTGGTTGGTTGGGACAGTGGACGGCTTGCGATGATCCTTGCCGTTCTTGAAGCGCGCTGCGGGCTTAGTTTTTCAACGTGCGAAGTATATCTCAACATTGCAGGCGGGTATCGTCTGTCTGATCCGGCTGCGGATTTGGCGGTAGCGGCGGCGCTGGTTTCAGCACTCTCAGAACGTCCACTTCCGCCGACAGCGATTATTTTCGGCGAAATTGCGCTTTCGGCTGAAGTGCGTCCGGTTGCCCATGCCGGGCTGCGGCTTAAGGAATCCGCGAAACTGGGGTTTGAACGCGCCTTTGTGCCAGCGACGACCAAGGCTGACGGGTATGGCATCAAACTTTCCAGCTTTTCGCGGCTTGGTGCGCTGGTTGATCATATGCTCGGGCGCGGTTGAGGCTCGACTCGCACAAGGTGGAGCGCCTATGAGGCGATCATGACAGCGCTTGATATCATTATATTGCTTTTGGTTGGCTGGTTTGGTGTTCGCGGGCTGCAAAACGGCTTTGTAACCGAGACGCTTTCGCTCGCCGCGTGGGTGGCGGCCATTGCTGCGGTCAAGCTGTTTCACGGCACAATTGCGGCGGCGCTGGTTGAGCGTGTAGGAACGAGTGCGGGAGCTTCGGTGCTCGCTTTTGCGGTTATTTTTGGCGGGACATTTCTTGCTGGACGCTATTGTGCGAACTGGTTTGGCCAAGCCTCAAAATCATCGATACTCGGCCCGTTTGACCGCGCACTTGGCCTTGGCTTCGGGGCGCTTAAAGGTTTGATTGCGGGATCAATCATGTTTCTTTTCGCCTCACTCGCCTACGATACAATTTTTGGCGGAAAATCTGAACGACCGGACTGGATGATCGAATCGCGAACCTATCCGCTGCTCAATGCAACGTCGGGTGCGCTCGTTGATTTTATTGGTGATCGCCGCAAAAATGCGGGTGCGCCTGCTGCGGCAGACTCAAAATGACGCTTTATAATAACGAGATACTCAAGCTCGCGACATCGACAGCCAATTTCAAGCGCTTGCCCGATGCGCAGGCCAGCGTCGAGAAGCGCTCGTCCGTGTGCGGCAGCCGCGTTACTGTCGATGTAAGGCTTGATACAGATGGTGCTATCGACGCGCTCGGTCTTGAGGTGCGCGCCTGTGCGCTTGGCCAAGCCTCGGCTGCGTTGATGGCAGCACATGCACATGGACGAAGCGTGGATGAGCTTAATAGCGCACGTGATGCGCTCGCAGCATTTTTGGCGGATACTCGTGCTGATCCAGGGACATGGCCGGGCCTTCTGATTTTTGCGCCTGCAATTCCACATCGTGCCCGCCACGCTTCGATTCTGCTTGCCTTTGATGCAGTGGCAGAGGCCGCACACGAAGCCGCACGCTAATGGCAGGGCCAAGCCCGGAAACCGTCACAATGTTGCGTGAAGGCGTTGTGCTGTTGGGCGCAGGCCTTGGCTTTGTGATGCTGTTTCGCAAGCTCGGGCTGGGTGCGGTGCTTGGCTATTTGCTGGCAGGCGCGTTCGTCGGGCCGTCGGGCATTGGGCTTGTTGCGGGCGGCGAATCAAAGCTGGCAATTGCCGAGATCGGGATTGCGCTGCTGCTGTTTCTTGTCGGACTTGAGCTTAGCCCCGCGCGGCTTTGGCGTCTCAAGCGCGATATATTCGGGCTTGGCTTTGTGCAGGTGGCACTATGCGGCGTTTCGCTTGCGATTATGATTTATCTCGCCACCGGATTTACCGTGGGCGCGGCAATTGCGCTTGGCCTTCCGCTTGCTTTATCCTCCACCGCACAGGTTTTGCCGAGCCTCAAATCATCGGGGCGCATGAATACGCCGTTTGGCGAACGTGCATTTTCGGTATTGCTGTTTCAGGACCTGGCGATTGTTCCGCTGATAACAATTATTGCCGCACTTTCTCGGGCTCCGGCCGACCCGTCGACGCCACCGGGCTGGTTGCTTGCGCTTTATACGGTTGGCGCGATTTTCGGTCTGGTGGCTGCCGGGCGGTTCATTATCCAGCCGCTGCTCCGGCTTACCGGCCGTCTTGGCGAACGGGAACTGTTTGTTGTTGTTGGTCTATTTACAGTTTTTGCCAGTGCAGCGGTGATGGAATCGCTTCATCTTTCGACTGCGCTTGGGGCGTTTGTAGCGGGTGTCATGCTTGCAGATTCACCCTATCGCCATGAGATTGAGGCTGATGTTGAGCCGTTTCGTTCGATCCTGCTCGGGCTATTTTTTATGGCTGTCGGGATGGTGCTTGATGTTGGCGCAGTGATTGCTAATCCGCTGTTTGTGATTGGAATGGCCGCCGCGCTGGTCGTGATTAAAACGGGTGTTATTTTCGGCATTGCGCGATTGTTCGGGTTGGCAACGCGTCCGGCATTCGGGCTTGGCCTGTTATTGAGCCAGGGTGGCGAATTTGGCTTTGTTTTGTTTGCACAGGCGCAAGGGGCGCTGCTTATCGAGCCGCAGGCGGCCAGTCTGTTTGGCGCAATTGTGACGCTATCTATGGCAACGACGCCGTTTTTGCTGATGATCGCACGGCGCTTTGAATATGCGCGGAAGGAAGATGGCAATTTACCCGATGGGCCCGAACATGCCGATCAATCCAAGGCGATTGTTGTTGGTTTTGGCCGTTTTGGCCAAACTGTGGGTCAGATGCTCAGCGCCCACGGCGTTTCAGTGACACTTATTGACGTGAAGCCCGAGCAGATTGAGGTGAGCGGCAGTTTTGGCGCAAAAGTGTATTACGGGGATGGACGACGGATCGACCTGTTGAGACGTGCGGGCGGCGATGAGGCGCAAATTATCGCCTTTTGTGTGGATGACCGGCTGCTTGGGCCGAAGGAGCTTCAACCGATTCTTGAAGCCTTCCCGCAGGCAGCGATTTTCATGCGCGCGTTTGACCGGCGGCAGTTGATCGCTGTACGCAACCTTGATCTTGCAGGGGCAACGCGCGAATTGTTCGAGTCCGCAGTTAAGATGGCTATTGATGCGCTCCAAGCCCTTGGGGCAAGCGATGAGGAAATCCTTGTGATTGAACGACGCTACCGCGATCATGACCTTGCGCGCCTTGAGGCGCAGGGCTCAACAGGCGACATGCGCGCAGGGCCGGGCCCTTTGTATGTGCCTGCGCAAAAACGGGCGGGAGCTTAAGCATGTACGCACTTACGATCATAGCCGCACTTTCAGCAGCAATGGCAATCGCGGCGGGTGCTTTTGGCGCACATGCAGCGCAGGGTGCTGCGATTGAATGGCTGAAAACAGGCGGATTTTACCAGCTTATTCATGCGGTTGCTGTGTTGGTGATAATGCAGCGATTCCCTAACGCAGCTTGGATGTTGCTAATTGGAAGCCTGATTTTTTCGGTTTCACTTTATGCAATGGCGCTCGGTGCTCCGCGTTGGTTTGGCGCGATTACGCCGATTGGTGGGACTATCATAATTATTGGTTGGCTGGCCTGCGCCTATACTGCGTGGCGATCAGGAGTTTAGTTCACGGTCAAGAAACGCGGCAACATCATCAAGAGGCACATCGCGGCTGACAAAGGCTTCGCCAATGTCGCGCGCGAGGATGAACGCGAGGGTGCCGTTAGCCATTTTCTTGTCGTGCATCATATGCGCCACGAGTGCAGCACCATCGGCATCTGTTCGTGCACTCGCTAGACCATAAGGCAAGCCTACACGCATCAGATGCGCCGCTACGCGTCCGGCAACTTTTCCTGAACATAGGCCGAGGCTGGCCGAATAGCGGAAAGCAAGCGCCATACCGGCTGCAACGCCTTCACCGTGGAGCAAATGATCCGAAAAGCCATGCTCGGCCTCAAGCGCGTGACCAAAGGTGTGGCCAAGATTGAGCAGCGCGCGCGCATCCTTGGTCTCGCGTTCATCGGCTTCGACGATCGCAGCCTTGGCGCGGACGCTTGTTTCGATGGCATAGATTTGCGCGCGCCAGTCGCCAGCAAGCAGCGCTGCGCCGTTGACTTCACACCATTCAAAAAAGGAAAAATCATTAATCAGGCCATATTTTACAACCTCGGCATAGCCTGCACGCAGTTCCCGTTCCGGAAGGCTATCAAGCACGGTCGGATCAATCAGCACGAGTGCGGGTTGATAAAATGCACCGATCAGATTTTTGCCCGCTGCGCTGTTGATCGCCGTCTTGCCGCCAACCGATGAATCCACCTGGGCGAGCAGGCTGGTGGGGATTTGGATGAAGCGGCATCCGCGCTTGAGGATTGAAGCGGCGAATCCGACAAGATCACCGATGACACCGCCGCCAAGCGCAATGATGGCATCACTGCGTTCGATCCCGCGAGACAATAGCGCGTCGCACAGGCTGGCAAGTTGATCCCAATTCTTGGTCGCTTCCCCGGCAGGAAGGATAATTGCATCGACTTCGATGTAAGCCTTGGCAAGTGCGGACTTCAACCGTGGCATAACATGGGTGGCCACATTGGTATCAGTCACCACCGTTAGCCGCCCACCGCGCGCATATTCGGCCAATGTGGCACCCGCGCAATCAAGCGCATTGGCCGCAATGATGATATCGTAACTCCGCGCATCCAAGCCAACTTTCACGCGTGTCATGATAATTTTTCCAAGATTGCATCAACCGTCACATCTGACGGGACGACTTCACTGCGGACGTGAATATGGGCGAGCTGGTAAATAGGATTGCGCACCTCCGCAAGCGCCCGCAATACTGATGTCGCGTCTTTCCCCTTGAGGAGTGGACGCGTATCACGGCGACTTACGCGCTCTGCAAGAATATTTACGTCGGCATCGATCCACACGGCAGTTGCCCTTTCAAGGATGAGTGCGCGGGTCGCCTCGTTCATGAATGCGCCGCCGCCGGTCGCAACCACTTTTATCCGACCGTCGATCAGTCTTCTGATAACACGCCGTTCGCCATCACGAAAAATATCCTCACCATATTTTTCGAAAATTTCGGATATTGTAAGCCCGGCAGCGACTTCAATCTCAATATCTGCATCAACAAAATCGATCCCGAGCACGCCGGCCAGCTTACGCCCAATGGTCGATTTTCCGACGCCCATCAGGCCAACCAACACGATTGGGCGGTCAATTTTCAGGCTATGGCGAATATTCTGAACGATCATGACAGGGGGGGCTATACACACGCCTATGCAATCGGGCAAAAGGCGCGCGGTTATTGTTCGCAATTGGAATATTGAATGCAAAAAATGTTACGATGGGCGATTGTGCCTGTCATCCTGATTGTTGTCGCTTTATATTTGTCGAGCCGCGTCTCCGAACAACCGATGGCGCGCAAGGAAAAGGCTGTGTCGCTTGATGCGCTTGGGAAATAAATCTTCGCTCGTTGCGCTGTTTGCGACCGCTGCATTTCTAACTGCGATCCCTGCGCTCAGTCAGGACAATCCCAAGTCATTGCTCCCGCCGGGCTTTGGTGAACCCGAGCCTGAGCCAAAGCCTGCCGATGACAAACCACAAAAGCCGATTGATCTTTTGCCGGATGCGTCGCTGAAATTGCCAAGCAGTGGCGCGTCATCATCGCCCGCACCTCAACCAACCGATCCAAACGCTGTGCCGTTGGATTTAACCGGGCCGCTGACCGAGGAAGAAAAAGCAGCGTTGGCAGTGCTGACACCGCCTGTACTTCAAGACTTGCCGCCTGGCGCACGTCGCTCAACCGCCAATATCGGGATTATTGATGCTGAAGGTGGTGGCATGGGCCCAGCCGCTTTTGGCCGGGCCAATGGTCATTATCTCTCGGTGCTGATGCGAAAACTGCATGCACCAATTGCTTCGCGGTGGACATCTATCCTGTTGCGCCGCGCCCTGACCAGCAAGGTTGATACCCCAGCCGGTGTATCAGGAGCGGATTGGGTGGCCGAGCGGGCGTGGTTACTGATCAGGATGGGAGAAGCGGACGCTGCGCGGCTGATGGTGCAAAGCGTCGACGTTGACCAGTTTACACCCAAAATGTTTGAAGTTGCGATGCAGGCGTCGCTTGCAAATGCTGATCCTGCGGGTCTGTGTCCGCTGGTTGAATCAGCGCTTGAGGTGAGCAAGGAGCCGGCATGGCGTGCCGTGCGTGCAATATGCTCGGCGTTGGCTGGTGAATCTGCACAAGCAAGCGCGCAGATTGACGGCGTCCGTTCGAAAGGCCCGGGGCGCGGGATTGACGGGCTTCTGGCCGAAAAAGTGGTTGGTGCCGGGGGCAATACGCGCCGGGCAGTCGTGATCGAATGGGATGATGTTAGCATCCTCACCGCGTGGCGCTATGGTTTGGCGACTGCGACTGGGCTTGTCATTCCAGATCGGTTGATGGCAGGCGCTGGCCCACAGGTTCGAGCATGGCTCGCGCGTGCGCCGCTTCTGCCGGTTAATGATCGCACCGCAAGCGCAGAGATCGCGGCATCGCTTGGCGTTTTATCGAGTGCAGCGCTTGTTGATCACTATGGCGCTGTGAGTGATGTCACCGATCCTGCTGATGCCAATGACAAACCTTTCACAATGTTGCGGGCGGCCTATGCCGCGCAAGCAACACCTCGGCGGCTTGAAGCCATGCGTCAACTTTGGGATGTGCAAACCCAATCCGAGCCAACGCGCTATGCCCGGTTAATTGTCACCGCACGCGCCGCTGGCCGCTTACAGCCTAGCGATGAGGCTGCGGAAGATATTGATCGTTTGATTGCTTCAATGCTGTCGGCCGGGCTTGATGTGCAGGCATCGCGCTGGGCAAAGCAAGTGAATGATGCGAGCGGCGATCCCGCCATGCGGGCATGGGGTCTGCTTGCAGTTGGCAGCCCTTCAAAAGTTGTCGAGTGGAGCCTAGGCCGCATTCGTAGCTATCAAAGCAATGCAGGTAATGAAAATGCACGGCGCGGTGAATTTATTTTTGCGGCGATGGCGGGGCTTGGCCGTATCGATGCCAAGGATGTTGAGCCCATGGCAGAAGATCTTGCTGTTCCGATTGGTACGCAAACACGGTGGACGCGCGCGCTACAACGCGCTGTCATGGGCAATGAACCCGCGACGGTTGCGCTTTTATGCGCGATCGGGCTGCAAAAGCAGAATTTCAAGGATATTCCCGCAGTCCAGCTTTATCATGTCATCTCAGCGCTACGCCGGGTGGGTTATGCCAATGAAGCGCGGATGATTGCCGCTGAGGCACTTACTAGGAGTTAGGCATTGGACGCAGGCGCCGATACGCTTCTCATAAACCGTTTCCTTGAAATGCTTGCTGCAGAAGCGGGCGCTTCGCGCAACACGCTGATGGCCTATGGCAGCGATTTGAACGCGGCGTCGGCGCTGCTCAATAGGCGATTGTCGCGTGCGACGGTGGCTGATCTTGGGCAGCTTTCTATGGCATGGTCAGCCCTTGCCAAATCAAGCCTTTCACGCAAATCGGCCGCGCTTAGGCGATTTTTCGGATTTCTGGTCGATGAGTCGTTACGCGCCGACGATCCGTCGCACGCACTTGCCAAACCTGCGAATGTAAGGCCGCTTCCCAAAATTCTCAGCCACGACGATATCGCCAAATTATTTGGTGAGCTTGATCGACGGCTTGGCTTAATATGTGATTGTCGAGCAACGCTTCGCCTCTCGGCACTTGTCGAACTGCTTTACGGGTCGGGCTTCCGCGCAACAGAGTTGGTGTCGCTTGATCACCGGGCCATCCGGCACGATCAACCCTATGCGATTGTGAAGGGAAAGGGCGGCAAGGAGCGGCTTGTGCCGGTGTCGGCGCGCGCACGCGCCTCGGTTTCGGTTTGGATGAATGTCCGCCCTTCAGGTAGCTACTGGCTCTTTCCATCCGGCAAATCGCATCTCAGCCGCGTCAGACTTTTCCAGATGATCAAGACATTGGCCGCCGATGCGGGTATCCCGCCACAACGGGTCAGCCCGCATGTTCTGCGCCATGCCTTTGCTACGCACTTGCTCGAAGGAGGGGCCGATTTGCGCGCGCTCCAAACAATGCTTGGCCATGCCGATATCGCGACGACCGAGATTTACACGCATGTTGATAGCAGGCGTTTGGTCGATCTGGTTAACAAGGCACATCCACTCGTTGACCTAGCGGCGCGGCGGCCCTAATCCGCTGGCATGGTAGCCTATCTGGATTTTGAAAAGCCGATTGCGGAGCTTCAGGCGCGCATCGGAGAATTACGCGATGCGGCGAGCGGGGGCACCGCGAACATCGATTCCGAACTCGTCAAGCTTGAAGCAAAGGCCAACAAGTTGTTGGCCGATACCTATAGTCGCCTGACCCCGTGGCAGAAAACGCAGGTCGCGCGCCATCCCGAGCGCCCGCATTTCAAACATTACGTCGCACAACTTTTCGATGATTTCATACCGCTTTCGGGTGACCGTGGGTTTGGCGATGATCAGGCAATCCAATGCGGCTTGGGGCGAATTGCCGGGCAGCGCGTGATGGTGATCGGCCATGAAAAGGGCGATGA
>ERZ1292633.946-Hain-H41-02um-R1-946-length-32044-cov-6_pt1 | contig 32044 bp, 26 predicted proteins | sample MGYA00564406_ERZ1292633 | MGnify/ENA primary metagenome ERZ1292633 (study PRJEB36523, sample SAMEA6512639) | groundwater metagenome | collected 2019-01-08 | study: AquaDiva: Metagenomics assemblies of 32 groundwater samples
GCTAAGCGAATATACCGATTCAGTGTCAACTTTCTGAGATTTAAGCGGTTTTTTGAAAAGGGAGTGCCGCCTAAAAATTACCACTTTCTCACTCTTCCCTCTTAGCGCCTTTGGCTCAGCGTATCTCAGAAACCTTCAACCCCGGCCCCAAACGGTTCGGCCCGATTTTGAACGGCTCGCGACTCCAGTTGGCGACGAAGACGGACTCGCGGCCAATGCCCGGCGCGATGCTCGCATCATTGCCCGTAATCACCAGCCCTGCCGAACGGTGTGTCCGTGCTTCGGCCGCGACCGCGATGAAGGCCGAGTAGTTTTCCTTATTCTTGCCCTGCACAAACACATTGCGCGTGATCGTGCCAACCGCACCCGAGGGCAGGTCGATCATATAATTGGTCGCCGATCCTTGGGTGTCATCAAAGCTTGAATCGCTGATCGACACGCGGCCCGAATTGCTTTTGACATAGTGTCCGCCGCGCCCGCGCTCAAAGCGACTGCGGGTGACGGTGAGCGCGCCATAATCGCCAATATAAATCGAATGGGCACAGGCCAAATCACGGTCACAGCGGCCAAGCCCTGAAAAGGTTGAGCGATCAATCGTCACTTGTGAGGTAGGGTCGGGTGCGGAAAGTATGCCTTGCTCCGAATTGCGGAACATCGCGTTGGTGACGAGGAGATCGCCCTGTTCAAGCCGGATGCCGGCACCATTGCCTTCGGGCACGCGCATATTCTGAAACACCAGCCCCTCAACGCGCGCTGAACGACCGCGCAGCACAAGCGCTGCCTTCCCTTCACAAATGCCACCGTCAAATACCGAACGACCAGCGACTTCCGCACGGAAGGTGATGTTGCCGCCGGTTTGAATTGCGCAGTCAGGATAGGTGCCGGGCGCGATGGTGATTGTCGCATCACCATCGCCGACAGATTTGACGGCATCATCAAGCCGGTAAAATGACTTACCGCTTTCGGCGATCACAAACGGGGCGTCGCTCGCCGCATAAAGCGGGGTCGCGGTGAGAAGCAGGGCAACAAACGCTATTCTCTTCATCAAATACACTCCGGATGATGATCTTACCCAATATATGCACTGGATTTTAGCCACTTGTCATGTGAATTGAGTGTTAACTGCCATGTGGTGCCTGCGCTTTTCTTGCTACGACAACGGCTGCCATCGGCACATTCGCCCTTGATCGAACCAGCGAAATTTGCAGCAAGCGCAACCCCGCGCTCATGAAATAGCGCCGAGAGCCCGATATCAACGGCGATGAGTAGCTGCGTCACCGCCCGAAGTAATCAAGAAATCCATTTATATTCAACACCTTGGAAGATAATATCAATCAGCGCCTCCCCATCGACTCTTTTGATTGATCATTGGTAACGCTTCTTAGACAATTTTTGGCGTAGAACATAATGTGATGAGGCCACAAGATACCATTGTAACAGCAGCGATGCCTGATGCCCATATTGATCGGGGAAACAAATCTGGTGATGACTGGATATTGTATCATCAGCTTTTTGATCATGCCAAAGGTGCCCGCGCATCAGTCGTAGCCAATGTGATCAACGCCGCCGTTCTAGGCTTTGTTTTTGTCCATGCTCTCGATCTCTGGATTCTCTTATTGGGCTTTGTCGCAATATTGGGGCTGGTCGCGCACCGATTATGGTGCAACGCCAAAGTGCCTTCCACCTTTGGAAGCCGCAATGCCGATTTGCCGACGATTTATCGCCATATCGAATGGAACACTTGGCTGCTTGGCTGCTGGTGGGCTTTTGCAATTGGCTGGCCGATCGTCAGCCTAACCCATGAACAGCAACTGCTTATCGGGATAATCGGTTCGGGTATGATGGGGGCAGGTACGATTTCCTTCCGTACGGTTGAACGACCCGCGCAAATATTTGTTGGCCTATGCGCCATTGGCAGTCTTTTTGCGTTGGTTGCCATTGGCACACCGGCATCTTACGCGGCTTGCATATTACTTGGATGCTATTGTGTCGTACTGTTCGGAGCGATCAAACGTGCAGCCGCAAATTTCGTTGAAGGCAAAGAACGCGAGCGAGCACTGGCAGACTCGACCGAAACGATCAGCCTGTTGCTAAATGAATATGAGCAGCAAGGCTCCGACTGGCTTATCAAAATCAGCGATCTTGGCCTTATCCAAGAGCCATGCGACCGGCTGGCTGCCGCGACGGCACGACCGCGCGAAACATTAAAAGATCTACAGTTTATTGATCTGCTCGATTACGATATGCAAGCGGTCGAATTCGCACGCCTGATCGCCGCAAAAGAAGCTTTTCGTGACCATTTTGTTTCGCTCCATGTCGGGCAGGAACAGCGGTGGTGGTCAATAACAGCACGCCCAAATTGCGGAATTCAAGGGGGTGTCAGAGGTGTTGTTACTGATGTAACCGCACAGCGCCTCGCCGAGGAAAAAGTGCGGTATATGGCTCACTATGATAGCCTGACGCACTTACCCAATCGGTTCCTGTTTAACGAAAGCCTCAATCGCGCCCTAAACGCGGATGAAGGCGGTGCGGGGCTGATGTACCTCGACCTCGATCATTTCAAGTCGGTCAATGATACGCTTGGCCACCCAATCGGGGATAAGTTGCTCAATGCGGTTGCACTGCGACTTCAGGCCTGCGCGCGCACGGGTGATCTGATTGCACGGCTGGGCGGTGATGAATTTGCCATCCTTGTGGATGGTGAAAACCTGAGCGTGATCGATCAATTTGCCAGTCGCGTTATCGAGGCAATCGGCCTGCCATTCCTGATCGATGGCTATGAAGTGTCAACCGGGGCAAGCATAGGCATCGCCTATTCACCTGATCATGGTAACACGCCTGAACAATTGCTCAAAAATGCCGATCTGGCATTATATGCAGCAAAGGCGCAAGGGCGCGGGCGGTTTGTCAGGTTCGAAAACGGGATGGGCAGCCTCGCTGAAATACGCCGCGAGTTGGAGCTTGATCTCCGCACCGCGCTCGGCCGCGATGAGATGCGGCTTCACTACCAACCGATTATCAACCTGAATAGCGGCGAACCAAGCGGATTTGAAGCCCTTGTCCGTTGGGAGCATCACGCACGCGGTACAGTGATGCCAAGCGATTTCATTCCAATTGCCGAAGAAACCGGCATGGTAATCAAGATTGGAGAATGGGTGATTCGCCGCGCGCTTCAAGAAGCGTCTGCATGGCCTGATCATCTCGGTGTTGCCGTGAACCTGTCACCAGCACAAATGCGCAGCACCAACCTGCTACCGACGATCATTCATGCGCTTGCGCAAAGCGGGGTTGCCGCGCACCGGCTCGAACTTGAGATTACAGAATCCGTGCTGATGAACGATAGCGACGCCAACATCGCCATACTTCATAAGCTCAGCGCGATTGGCATCCGGATTGCCCTTGATGATTTCGGCACAGGTTTTTCATCGCTCAATTATCTACGGAGCTTCCCGTTCCACAAGATCAAGATTGACCGCTGCTTCATCAACGAAATTGACAGTCGTGAGGATTGCCGCGCAATCGTCCGCTCGATCGTTTCACTCGCCAACAACCTAGGCATGACAACGACCGCCGAAGGGGTTGAGCGCCAGTCTCAACTTGAAGCACTGCGCCTTGAGGGATGCACCGAAGTCCAAGGCTTTCTGTTCAGCAAAGCTGTGCCGTCAGAGGAGCTAAGCGACCTCCGCCCCATTTCTGGCCGACGGCGTGTGGCGTGACCCCAGAATTATGCGACTGTGAAGCGGATTGGCAAGCGTTTGAGCCCACCAACAAAGACTGATTCCACACGCGCAGGATCGCCAGCCAATTCAAGCGACGATAAGCAGGGCAACAGTTCTTCCATAAATATCCGCATCTCCAACCGCGCAAGATGCTGCCCCAAGCAAACATGGCCACCATAACCGAACGCGATCTGATTATTGGGCGTGCGATCAGGGTTGAAGGTGAAGGGATCTTCAAACACGGTCTCATCGCGGTTGCCACTGGCATAGCAGAGCATAAGCCAGTCACCTTCGCTAATCTTCTGACCGCCAAGTTCGCAGTCTTCCGTTGCTGAGCGCATGAAATGCTGCACCGGCGTTGTCCAGCGGATAGCTTCCTCAATCAAGCCGGCAAAATTGGCGTCGGGCTGGCAGTAACGCTCAAAGAGTGCAGGGTTTTTCGCCAGTTCCATAATTGCGCCGCAAGTCGAGGCCGAAGTCGTGTCATGCCCCGCAGTCGCGACGATCATATAATAGCCATTGGCCTCAAAATCGGGGATTGGCTCTCCATGCACCGTACTCGTCGCGATGATCGTTGCGATATCATCCTTTGGATTGATGCGTCGATCGGCCGTAATCTTGGCAAAATAAGCCTCAAAATCGGCAATCACATATTGCAGCATTTGGATGGCGTGCGCCGAATCGGTGATTTCGGATCGCGTGCGATTAATTTCAGGGTCGGTTGGGCCGAACAGTTGCTGCGTCAGCATCAGCATACGCGGCTCATCCTCAGGCGGGACACCAAGAATATTCATGATCACGCGCAGCGGATACATCGCCGCGACATCCTTGGCGAAATCGCATTCACCTTTTCCATTTTCGTCGCTCATCGCGAGCATCGCCTCAACACTGTCGCGGGCGATTTCACGGATGCGGGCCTCAATCGTTTTGAGGTTTTTGGGCATAAACCAGCTTTGCGTCAAAAGCCGGTATTTCATATGATCCGGCGCATCCATTTGAACGAGCGAGCGGATCAAATGGCCATCGCCCTTGGGAGACGCTTCGGCTGCCAGGGCGACGCCCGCCTTATCAGCCAGGGTGGTTTGGCGAATGCCATTGGCAAAGCGCACATTATTGCGACTGACCTCAAGGATATCGGCGTGGCGCGTAACGGCCCAAAAAGGATCAAATTCCGGATTTTCTGCGACACCAAGCGGCATATTTGCCCGCGCCCAGGCGAAGTGGTGGTGCAGCCTATCCCACTCGCTATAGGATTTGGCCTCAACAAGCGCAGCTGCGATTTCGCGAGGTAAGATGGGAGGCATGCTCAACGTCCCCTAAACAGCCCGCCAAGTAGCCCGCGCACGAGCTGACCAGCGATGCCGCCGCCGCGCCCACCCACGAGCGCACGACCAACCGACGATGCCGCCGATGTTGCCGCGCGTGCAACCATTTTTTCCGCAAGACCAGGCTTGGCATCTTCTTTTGCCTGACGCGCAGCCTCCTTTGCCGCTGCTGCATCAAGCCGCGCCTGCTCCTTGGCCGCAGCCACATCAAGTTTTGCCTGTTCCTTGGCCTGCTGTGCCGCGAGCTTGGCCGCATCTTCTTGCGCATCGGCTTCAGCGGCAGCGGCAGCGGCTTCGCTACCCTTTTTCTGCAAGATTTCCTCGGCAGAATCACGGTCAATCAGCACATCATATTTATCGCCAATCGCATCGGTTGAAATCATTACCGCGCGCTCTTGGGGCGTGATCGGCCCAACGCGTGAGGCCGGCGCCTTGATCAATGTGCGCTCAACCGGTGTTGGCGAACCATCGGCTTGGAGCAGCGAGACCAATGCCTCGCCCACCCGCAGTTCGGTAATCGCAGTTTCAACGTCAACGCCGGGATTCGCGCGAAACGTCTGTGCTGCTGACTTTACCGCTTGCTGATCACGCGGGGTAAACGCGCGCAGCGCGTGCTGCACCCGATTGCTAAGCTGCGCGGCAACCGTATCCGGAATATCGATCGGGTTTTGCGTGATGAAATAGACGCCAACGCCTTTTGAGCGGATCAGGCGGACAACTTGCTCAATCTTTTCAAGCAGCGCCTTGGGTGCATCGTTGAACAGCAAATGCGCCTCATCAAAGAAGAAGCACATTTTGGGCTTTTCAGGGTCTCCAACCTCGGGCAGCGTTTCAAACAGTTCGGAGAGCATCCATAGCAGGAAGGTCGAATACAGCTTGGGGCTTTGCATCAGTTTATCGGCGGCAAGGATGTTGATAATCCCGCGCCCGCCATCATCACATACCATAAAATCTTCAAGATCAAGCGCCGGTTCACCAAAGAAATGATCGCCGCCCTGACTGCGCAACTGGAGCAGCGACCTCTGGATGGTGCCGACGCTTTGCTTGCTGATATTACCATAAGTGGTGGTTAGTTCATCGGCGCGTTCGGCACAGTTGACGAGCATGGCCTGAAGATCATCAAGATCGAGCAGCAGTAACCCGTCTTTATCCGCCACATGGAAAGCGATGGTGAGAACGCCTTCCTGAACCTCATTCAAATCCATCAGCCGTGCAAGCAGCAGCGGCCCCATTTCGGAAACGGTGGTACGGATCGGGTGACCCTGTTCGCCGAACAAATCCCAAAATTGAACGGGATTGTCGCGGTAGGCCCAGTCATCCTGACCAATTTCTTTCGCGCGCGCGGCGAAAATTTCATGGGTTTTGGTTTGCGGTGAACCCGCCATGGCCATGCCCGATAAATCGCCCTTCACGTCAGCGACGAAACTCGGCACGCCAATCGCCGAAAAGCCTTCAACTATGCCTTGGAGAGTAACGGTTTTACCGGTGCCGGTTGCGCCGGCAATCAATCCGTGCCGGTTGGCGCGCTTGAGATTGAGTATCTGTCGCGTGCCGCCGCCAACCCCAATAAACAAACCGTCATCCGCCATTACAACCTCCCAGATACAAAAATGCCGTTGCCGCTGTGTCTAGCGGCAACGGCAGAAATGACAACGCCGGTTTAGCGACGAATGTTTAGCCTTGGCGCAACTTCACCGCGACATACCGGGGTGGGATGCCGCGTCGCTGGACATACAGCAGCACGTTTGAACGCCCAGCCGACTTAGCCGATGCAGCCGCCGCTGCAATATCTGCCTGCGTTGATACCGGCTTATAATTGATCGAAATAATCACGTCGCGTGGTTGAAGGCCTTTCGCGGCCGCATCACTTGACTGATCAACATTGACAACAACCAGCCCTTTGACATCGGAGGCATAACCGAGCTGACGCGAGATTTGTGCCGTCAGTGGCTGAACCGCAATCCCTAGCGATTCCCGTGCGGCAAGAGCGCTAGCTTTTTCATCGTTAGGCGCGAACTCCTGCTCATCGGAATTGTTAAGGCTCGCAAGCTGCTCATCCGAAGGCCGTTCACCGAGCACAACCGTGGTCGACTGGCGCTTACCTTCACGAATAAACTCGATTGGCACACGTGATCCAATCGACAGATTGGCAACAAGGAACGATAATGTCGTATCCGGCGTTACAGCTCGGCCGTTGACCTTGACGATGATATCACCCTGTTTGATGCCAGCCTTAGCCGCCGCTTCGCCGGGTTCAACGCGGCTGATGAGTTCGCCGTTATTCTTGGGGAGGCCAAGCGAATCCGCAATGCCTTCATCAAGTGGCTGGATGCCGACGCCGAGGTAACCGCGCTTAACCTTCGCACCGCCTTTAAGCGTCTGAATGATCGGAAACGCTTCTTCGGCAGGGATGGCAAAGCCAATGCCTACGTTGCCACCGGTCGGTGAGAAAATCAGCGTGTTGATACCGATAACATTGCCATTCATATCAAACATCGGGCCGCCCGAATTGCCCCGATTGATCGAAGCATCGGTCTGGATATAGCGGTCATTCGCGCCGCCCTGTCCCGTCACGCGGTGCAGCGCAGAAACGATTCCGGCAGTCACCGTGCCCCCGAGGCCAAAAGGATTGCCAATCGCCACAATCCAATCACCCACACGCGTGCGGGTCGAATCACCGAATTTGACATAAGGGAGATTGTTGGCCTCAATCTTAAGCACAGCAAGATCCGAGGTTGGATCACGGCCGACCAGCTTTGCCTTAAATTCGGTACGATCCGGCATGATCACTGTGATGGCGCTGACTTCAGCATTTGATCCGGGTTCACCCGAAACCACATGGTTGTTGGTAACAATGTAACCATCAGCCGAAATAATGAAACCCGAGCCAAGCGACTGGCCCTCACGAGTGACCGGGGCACCGCCATTTGGCCCCGCATTTTCACCGCCGAACAAATCGCCAAACGGCGTTCCGGCAAAGGGGTTGCCGCTACGATTAAGCGTAACACGCTGCGTGGTTGAAATATTGACTACAGCGGGCTGCAAACGCGCAGCAAGATCAGCAAAGCTCATCGGTGCACCCGGACGCGGCGCACCGGCTAAAGCAATCGTGCCCGGTTCATTCTGGGCGATTTGAGCGGTTCCGGGAGATTGCAACGCAAATGTTGCGGCGGTGCCACCCAGAAGGAGCGCTGCGGTAAGAGCATAAGCGTAACGCACGGACATATTCTCCATATCTATGGCCAAGCCTGGCCGGTGATTTCATTCACATTAGTGAAAGCTCTCGGCTTAACACATATTGAACGCCCTCTTATTTTCCGCCCCTAAATTGACGAAGATAATCATTATCTGGTGAAAGGATCACATTGGTTGATCCGTTGGTCTTCGCGGTAAAGGTCTGTCGGTATGACTGCATTGCCCGATAGAAATCATAAAATTGCGGGTCTTTGCCAAAGGCGGCGGCATAGGTTTGCGCCGCCTTTGCATCGGCTTCGGCCCTGATAATCTGTGCCTGACGCAGGCCATCCGCTTCAATCGTTAGCGCCTCCTGCGTTCGCGCCGTTCGCATTCTGTCATAAGCACTTTCAAGCGGGGTACCGGTAGGAAGGTCGGCACGCTTGATCCGCACATCGACAATTTCAGCTCCGTATTGGCGCGCGATCTTCGCAAGGCCCACTTGAACATTATCCATCACCTGACCCCGTTCGGGGCTAAGTAAGGTTGCAAAAGTCCGCTTACCCAATTCGTTCCGTAGGGCAGAACCAAGGATCGGGCGCAGCGCGTCGGAGACATTTTCAACCGTCCGCGCGGTTGTGTACATGCGGAGCGGATCGACAATCCGGTAACGCGCATAGGCATCAACATTCAGCCGCAACTGGTCAGTCGAAAGCACCTGCTGTGGTTCCATATCAACGTCGAGAATGCGCTTGTCGATCCAGACAATATTTTCAATGAACGGGATACGTGCGACAAGACCGGCACCAGTCGCACCGTAGGCCTCTTTGGCACTATAACCGTTGATAATCCGGTCTGCTTTGCCAAGACGAAGGACAATCCCCTGCCGCGTTTCAGGCACAATAGAGATAGTGCTGACAAGCAAGACAAGCAGAACAAAGGCTGCAATCAAAAGCTTGATCGGGTTTGTAGCACTGATCATTTCACCGGCTCCTCAACTGTCACGCGGGCACGGTTCTGACCAAGCGGCAAATAGGGCACCACGCCGTTCGGCTCGACAATCGTTTTATCGGTGTTCGACAGAACCGCCTCCATCGTTTCATAATACATACGTCTGCGGGTCACTTCGGGTGCAAGCCGATACTGTTCATACATCTTGTCAAATGACGCTGCATCACCCTGAGCGCGTGCAAGAATCTGTTGTGCATAGGTGTTTGCGTTATTGATGTTGCCTTGCTTGGCTTGTTGCGCGGCCGTCACCGATTTGAAGACATCATTAACAACGGCAGGCGGATCGGCCTTCTTAATGGCAACACCCCTGATCCTGATGCCAGACTTATAATCATCCAGAAGTTGCTGCATCCGCAGCGCGACCTGCTGTTCAATCTCGCTACGGCGCGGGCCAAACGCATCCGCAAGCGTCACCGTGCCCATCACTTCACGCATCGCGCTTTCGGCAACTTCTTTGATCGTTTCTTCGGGCATCGCCATCTGAAACAGATAAAATTCCGAAAAACGGACACCCCAGCGCACCGAATAGGCGAGGTCAACAATATTTTGATCACCCGTAAGAATCAGGTTTTCGGCTGCACCTTCAGGGATGTTGATTGTCCTGATTTCCTGAACATCAACCTTTTCCACCGAATCAATTGGCGTGGGCAATGTCATACCGATTCCCGGCTGGAGCTTGCCCGCATATTTGCCAAAGCGAGTGATAACACCCTCTTGCTGCGGGCCGATCCTGTGAAAGCTTGTAAGCAATACCCAGAGAAGAACGAAAGCGACAATCCCGTAACGGATAAGCGACCCGCTGTTACCGCCCGGAAAATTTCCGCCAAACTGATCGCGCAAGCGCTGTGACAGTTCATCTACGGCAGAATTTCCGCGCGGGCCGCGCGGTTTGCCGCCGGGGGGCAGATTCCAAGGATTGCGGGGGCCGCCTCCACCGGAACCGCCGCCGGAGCCACCACCCGAACCGCCGCCATTGCCCTTGCCGCCCCATGGGCCGCCTTCGTTAAAAAGCACGCCAGCGCGCACAAACCATCCAGCTTTTTCTTTCATATGTTGCGATATAGGGAGTATGATTTGTGAAAAACAGTGGCAGGTTTAGAATCTCTGCGTAAAGCAGGCGAATGACTGAAATTACCTTACTCACTGACGCTCTCGAACGCATTGATGATCCGCTTGGCAAAGGCGGGCTGATCAGTTCCAAACGAATCAGCGCACCGCGCCTTTCCGAAGGCCGGGCCAGCCTGATCCTTGACGTTACCGGGCTTTCGGTGGCGCAGCGTGATGGTCTGGAAAAGGGCGTTCGCGCGGCTATCGAGGCGCTGCCTGATATCACCGACATCCGCATTGCGATGACCGCAGAGAAAGTCGGCCGCCGCCTTATCGCCGTCGGCAGTGGAAAGGGTGGAGTGGGTAAATCGACGCTTTCGGCCAATCTCGCGGTTGCACTCGCGCGGCTTGGCCACAAAGTCGGGTTAATTGATGCCGATATTTATGGGCCATCGCAGCCACGCCTGATGGATAGCGAAGGTGCGCGACCCACAGCAAAGGACAAGCAGCTTGAGCCAGTGCCAACCCGCTTTGGCGTCCCGATGCTCTCGATGGGCCATCTGGTGAAACCTGGGCAAGCCATTGCATGGCGCGGGCCAATGGCAGGCAATGCACTGGGCCAGCTAATCGATGCGGATTGGGGTGAATGCGAAATCATCATCGTCGATCTGCCACCGGGCACTGGTGACGTTCAAATATCGATGATGAGCAAGCAAAAACCCGCAGGCGCTATAATCGTATCAACCCCGCAGGATTTGGCGCTGATTGATGCCGCGCGCGCGATTGATCTGTTCAACCAGTCGACCGTGCCCATTATCGGCATGATCGAGAATATGGCGGGCTATGCCTGCCCTAAATGCGGCGATGTATCAGAGCCGTTTGGCCATGGTGGAGCAGAAGCTGCGGCCGCCGAAATGGGGCTGCCCTTTCTGGGTCGCGTGCCGCTCGACGTCGCGATCCGATTGGCGTCAGATGACGGCAATCCGCCAGCCGCTGGCGAAGGGCCGGTTGCCGCAAGCTTCACCGCGATTGCCCGACGGATCAGCGTCTGGCTAAACAATCAGGGCGCAATCTAAGCCAGCAATTGCCGCGCTTGTCCTGCGATCTGGGCGAGCATCGCGGTCGAGGGGAGCGCGGCGTGGTGCGCGCGGTTCGTCATATCGCGGAAGCGCGTGACCGCCGGGCCTTTGACATCAAGCCAGTGCAGCACGGCTTTTTCAGGGTTTTTATCCGCAATTTTGGCAAGGAAATCCAGCCGCATCGTCTGAAAATCGCGCGCGAGGCCAGCCGCGAGCAAACGCTCCCAAGGATCGCTTGGGGTCAGTTGCATTGCAGCCCCTTGTGCCCAATCAAGCCCAAGTTCTGCGCCGATCAGCGTGAAGGCACGGGCAAGCGCAAGTTCATCGACCTTTATCCGTTTGGCGAGCGTGACAACACCAATCGCGCCATCAAGTTTCGCGATCCCAACCACTGCGCCGATAATTGCCTTGGGTACACCCGCCTCGGCGAGCCGCACCGCAAAGCCTTCGTTGTGGCGGCGGGTTTCACCGAGTAACAACGCATCAACCTCGGCACTCACGCGCTTCATTCCCGGTACCAGCGCTGCCACTACTTCGCTGGGCTTCATCCCTGTCCAGCCGTTGCGCAGGAGATCAGCCATTTGCACACGCAGTTCAATCGCAAGCTGATCAAACAACATCAGCCGCGCGGATTCCTCAACATCAGCATTTTCAATGCTTTTCCAGATTGCAGGCGCAGCGTGCAAAGCTTCCGCCGCGACAAATGCCAGCGCAACTTCACCAAGCGTAACGCCCTCTTCCTCAGCCAGTTCAAGCGGGTGAATGAGCCCCATTCGGTTGACCATCCGGTTGGCAAGTTTGGTCGCGATGATCTGGCTTCGGAGCTGATGCGTCTCAATCGCCTGCGCATGATTTTTCTGCATCGCAGTCGGAAAAGCAGCGCTCAGCCCCGCCGCAAGGATCGCATCGTCACTGGTATCGACACCCTCAATCGCGTCTTGCAGCCAAAGCTTTGCTGTCGCCAACAACACCGCAAGTTCAGGCCGGGTTAGCCCCTGTCCGCTTTGCGCGCGGCGGAGCAATTCATCATTGCTCGCAAGCCCCTCAACCGCGCGGTCAAGCCGCCCTTCGGCTTCAAAAATCTCGATCAAGCGCGTAAGCAAAGGCAGCGCAGCCGCCCCCCCACGTTCTGCAATTGAGAGCGCAAGCGTCTGGAGGCGGTTATCCTCTAGCACTAGCGCGCCGACATCGCTGGTCATGCTCGCCAGCAACTTGTCGCGATTGGGCATCGTAAGCGCGCCGCGCGCAATCTCAGCACCAAGCGCGATCTTGATGTTGACCTCATTATCCGAGCAATCAACGCCTGCCGAATTGTCAATAAAGTCAGTATTCACCCGGCCGCCGCGTAGCGCGAAATCAATCCGTGCGGCCTGCGTCACACCGAGGTTTGCGCCTTCTCCAATGACCTTGGCGCGCAGCTCATCAGCATTGATCCGGTGCGCGTCATTGGCACGGTCACCAACTTCGCCGTTGCTCTCACTCTTAGCCTTTACATAAGTGCCAATGCCACCAAACCAGATGAGATCAGCCGGGCTTTTGAGGATGGCCGCGATCAGCGCCGATGGCTCCATCGCCGCCTCAGTCACATCAAGGATCGCGCGTACTTGCTTTGACAGCGGAATTGATTTGGCACTGCGCGCGAAAACGCCACCGCCCTTTGAAATAAGCGCCTTGTCATAATCTTCCCAGCTTGAACGCGGTAGCTTGAACATGCGCGCGCGTTCTTTCCAGCTTTTGGCTGGGTCAGGATCAGGATCGAAGAAAATATGGCGGTGATCAAAGGCCGCAACCACCTTGAGTGATTTCGAGAGCAGCATACCGTTGCCGAATACATCGCCAGACATATCGCCGCAGCCGACGACGCGAACCTCGTCCTTCTGAACGTCAACCCCGCTTTCAGCAAAGTGACGCTGCACCGAAACCCACGCGCCTTTGGCAGTAATCCCCATGGCCTTATGGTCATAACCAACCGAGCCGCCGCTTGCGAACGCATCACCCAGCCAAAAGCCGCGTTCAAGCGCGATGGCGTTGGCTACATCGGAAAATGTCGCCGTGCCTTTATCAGCGGCCACCACGAAATAAGGGTCTTCGCCATCATGGATGACAACAGCATCCGGATGAACGACTTTGCCCTCAACGATATTGTCAGTAACCGAGAGCAAAGTGCGAATAAAAATGCGGTAGCATTCGGTGCCTTCTGCCAACCACGCCTCGCGGTTGGCCGGAGTTGGCAATGCCTTGGGATAGAAGCCGCCCTTTGCTCCAGTTGGCACAATCACGGCATTTTTCACACGCTGCGCCTTCATCAGCCCAAGGATTTCGGTGCGAAAATCGTCGCGCCGGTCTGACCAACGCAGGCCGCCACGCGCGATGGGTCCAGCGCGCAAGTGGATACCTTCAACGCGCGGGCTATAAACGAAAATTTCGCGCCACGGCTTTGGTGCAGGCAGGCCGGGAACGAGCGCACTATCAATCTTGAATGCCAGCGCTTCGCGTGCGGCAGGCGCAAATGCATTGGTGCGCAGCGTTGCCTTTACAACCGCACGGTAGAGGCGGAGGATACGATCTTCATCAATCCCTTTGACGTTTGCCAGGCCACGCGCGATTGCCTGATCGGCATCATCGGCGGCTTTCGCCCTCGCCTTTTTCTGCGCCGGATTGTGATGCGCGTTGAAGAGGCCGATAATCGCGTGGGCAACTGTCGGCGCACCACGCAGCGCGTCAACAACAGTAACAAGCCCATAAGCAAGTCCGGTTTGGCGCAGATAACGGAACAGCGCTCGGAATAGCGTCACCTCACCAAGATCAAAACCAAGCTCAACCACCAGTTGGTTGAAGCGATCATCCTCGGCAAGGCCTTCAAGCACCCGCGCGATGGCGCGCTGGATCGTAGCTGGCGCAGCGGCGATTGTCGCAGCGTTGCTGCCGATAGGCGCTTCAAGAACAAATTTCTGGATATGGCCGAGCGCGCCACCACCGACGGGTGTTGAGAGCTCCTCCATCACGCGGAAGCCGAAATTTTCAAGAGCAGGCACAGCGTCGGACAGCGCGATTGCACCTAGGCTATATAGCTTCATCCTAAGCATTGCCGACGCATCGCCGGGATTACGGTAAAAACGAACGCTTCGACTGGTTTCGCTTGAAAGACTGTGAAGCCCGACAATATCAAGCGCGGCTTCGTCAGGGCCGGCCCCAGTGCGATACCCCATCGGGAATGCGCCGGCATAGCGCAGCGCAAGCCGCGCTGCCTGCCCGCGATCCCCGATATTTGTCAGGCTTGATTCCACCGCTGGTTGCCAGCCACGCACCATCCCTTCAATCCTTTGATTGAGCGGCGCTGTTGCTGGAATTGTTCCGCCTTCGCGCAGATCAAGTGTGTAACGCAGTAATGCCACCTCACCGTCACCAAGCTCGATTGACCAATTGAGCAAGCGCGCCGAAGCCGCCGTTGCAAGCATGTCGCCAATCGCGACCCGCCGCGCCGTAGTCAGCTCATCTCGCGGAAGCCAAACGAAACCGAACAGGTGCCGGTCAAGCGGCGCGCTGACCAACTCAAGTTTGGGGCGTGGCCGATCAGCGATTGACATTGCCGTGAGTGTAAGCGTTTCAAGATCATCGGCGCTGACACTAATCATAATATCGCGCGGCAATGTCGCCAGCGCGTGGCCAAGCGCCTTGCCTGCATGGCCTGACGGATCAAACTTATATTTGGTCTGAAGCGCGGTCAGACGGTCGCGCAAATAAGGGACATCCTGCGGCGGCGTGCCAAGTGCGGCACTTGTCCAAAGCCCGGCATGAATCGATAGTCCGGTTACTTTGCCCCCGTCACGGCGCGGGGCGATGACCAGATCAAGCGGAACCCTGCGGTGTACAGGTGAGAGCAGGTTGGACTTTACGACCAGCATCGCGCTGTTCCCGGCGCGGAACCATTCCATTGCCCGCGCCCTCGCGGCATTTGATAGCAGATATTCAGCCTGTGTTCGGCCAATGCCCTGCGCATTTTCAGCCGCGCCGTCCTCACCAAATTCGACATGGCCGAGCAAAGTGAAACGGTTCCCCACAAACCAATTGAGGAGGGCCCCATCGCTCGGATCCGCCACCCCAGCGGCCTCTGCCTTCATGGCTTTGGTTAGCTTTTCCCAGTCAGTCACCGCGTGGCGTACATCGATCAGGTTAGCATCAATCATCTCGCGAATTTCCGCACGGGTTTTGGCATCAGCCCGTTCGGTCTCGATATAAATAATCGACTCAGGCTTGCTCCCCTCTGAATCGGGCGGGACAAGCTCGACGAGCGCTCCGCCCGCATCGCGGACAATGGCTATGATCGGATGAAGGAGCCGGTCAACAACAATCCCGTGCGACGCGATAACCGCAGCAACGGAATCAACCAAAAAGGGCATGTCGGCGTTGATAACAGCAAGTCGCATCTGCCGCTGACCGCTCTCGTTGACGAGTGTATCGATCACAATACTGCTCTTGCCCGGTTTGCGCTGTTGCAAGGCACCAAGCACAAATTCAGCCGCCGCACTGCGTGCTTTGGGGCCGAAATCGTGAAGCTCTCCGGGGAGACTGTCGGTCGCCAGCGCTTTGGCGATCTTTGTAATGTGCACCGTGTTGTGCGGTTTTTTGGTCACGGTCATATCTTTGCTCTGCCTGCAATGGTGCGCCGCACGTTCATACGGCATTGTTGTATGCCCCTTAATGCGCCTTGTAATATTATTGCTCAACCCCGCATGAGCAAATTGACGCACCTAATCAGGCAAAGACCGTTGCTATTTTGCAACGCACAATGAGCAAGCTGTGGATATCTCCCAAATCCGACTCGCGTGTCACAAAGCCGCAATATATGGGCGAGAAAGGGAATGCGGTCAGCCAGAAGATTCTGATTCGCCTGTTAAGGGGTTTTTACAATGAGAAATTATCTATATGCAGGCGCAGCGGTCGCCGCGCTCGTAGCGCCAGTTGCAGCTTATGCACAAGAAACAACGTCATCAATGCGCGGTGTCGTATCATCGGGCGGATCGCCCGTTGCAGGCGCAACGATCAAAGTCACCCATGTACCGAGCGGCACAGTCAATACTGTGACGTCTTCGGAGTCGGGCAACTTCGTTGTCAATGGTTTACGCGTCGGCGGCCCGTTCACCGTTGAAGTAACTGCAGACGGATACGCCTCATATAGTGTGACGGATATTTTGACGCAGATCGGCACCCCTTATGCACTGCCGCTTGAACTCGCTACGACCGGCGATGAAATCGTCGTGACAGCATCAAAAGTTCAAGGCGCAGGCACCATTTCGCAAGGTCCAAGTACGGTTCTGACCGCCGACGCGATCTTGAATGTTGCAAGCCTCAACCGCGACGTTCGTGATCTTTCGCGCCGCGATCCCTTCGCCACGATTGACCCGACCAATTCTCGCGCGGTTTCGTTCGCGGGACAAAATCCGCGCTTCAACCGCTTCTCGGTTGACGGCGTCGGCATCTCCGACAATTTCGGTCTCAACCCTGATGGCCTGCCAAGCCGTCGTGGCCCCGTTCCGCTTGACGCGATTGGCCAGTTTCAGGTCAAAATTGCGCCTTATGATGTGAGCGAAGGCAATTTTCAGGGCGGTGCCATAAACGTCGTGCTCAAATCAGGTACCAACGAATTTGAGGGCACCGGTTTTTACACGTATAACTCGGACAAACTGCGCGGCGATTCGATCAATGGCGCGCGGATTCGCAATCCCAAGTTCAAGAGCGAAGATTATGGCCTGCAAATTGCCGGCCCGATCATCAAGGACAAGCTGTTCTTCATGATTGCCGGTGAACGGGTTCGCGCAGGGACGCCGATCCCCGAAGGCCCGATCGACAATAATGCCGGTTCACCCATCCCCAATCTGACGACCGCGACGATTACGCAAATTCAACAGATCGCCCAGACACGCTACAATTATGCGACTGGCGGCGTCCTTAACACCGATGGCGACAAGGATGACCGATTGGTCGCCAAGATCGACGCCAACCTCTCCGACACGCAGCGTTTTTCGATCACCGGAACCTACACCAAGGATTCGCTTAACATCAACCAGAATGCCAGCACCAATACCGCGACTCCGAGTCTTGGCCTTGCATCAAACGGCTATAAGGCAACCAACCGCCTTTATACCGGCATCGCCCAGCTCAATTCGGAATGGTCAGACAGTTTCTCGACCGAAATTCGTGGTTTCTACAAGGATTATAAGCGCGGACAGGATCCGTTGTTGGGTCGTGGATTCGCGCAATTTCAAGTTTGTACCGACCCAACCTCAGATCGTGCTGCCTCGGCGGGCACGGGAATTAATCTTTCGACGGTGTGCTCTTCGATGAGGCCCGTCGTCTCCTTCGGGCCCGATATTTCGCGCCAGTCAAACGCGCTTAATTCGCAAACCTATGGTTTCGCGGTGGCGCCGCGCCTGACGCTCAACGATCATGACGTCAAACTGATCGCCGAATATCAGCATACCAAGATTTTCAACCAGTTCCTGCAACGTAGCGCGGGCGATTATTATTTCGACTCGATCGCCGATTTCCAGGCGGGCAATGCCCAGCGTCTGCGTTATCAGAATGCAGTCACACTCAATGAAAATGACGCAGCAGCACAGTTTGAATATGATGCCTACACCTTCGGCATTCAGGACAATTGGCGGGTAGCTGAGACGTTTAACCTGAGCTACGGCATCCGTTATGACGTTTTCGGCGGAAACAGCCGCCCGGCGCTCAATCCCAACTTCGTTAATCGTTATGGTTTTGCCAACACGACTTACATCAACGGTCGTGGTGTGGCGCAGCCGCGTATCGGCTTTGACTGGACACCCGTTCGTCGGCTGACCGTGCGTGGCGGTGTCGGCATATTCTCAGGCGGTGCACCCGACGTATATGTGTCGAACAGCTTCTCGAACACCGGCATTCTGACGAGCATGATCGACATCCGTCAGCTCAACAATGGCACCTTCGCTGCGGCGCAGGGAACGATTACGCAGGGACAAGGTGCGGCTATCCTGACCAACGTCAATGGCGCGGTCATTCCGTCGACCGCTGATCAGGTGCTGTCGAATGTGCAGACAGTCGCCAATGCGCCGACCAACGCGCTTGACCCCAATTTCAAGGTGCCTAGCCAATACCGCGCGACGCTGTCGACCAGCTATGACGCTGATCTCGGCCCGCTGGGTGATAATTGGCTGTTTGGAATCGACCTGCTTTATTCGGAGGTCAAAAACCAGGTTGCTTTCACTGATATCCGTTCGGTGCCGACTGCGCTTAGAACCCCTGATGGACGGGTACGCTATGCCAGCGTGACGACTTTCAACGATACCAACACTGATATCCTGCTGACCAACACCAAGAAGGGCCGTGGTTTTATCGCCGTTGCCCGGTTTGACAAGTCATGGGATTTCGGTTTGAATATCGGCGGTAGCTATACACGTCAGCGGATCAAGGATCAGGCACCCGCGACATCGTCGACCGCGCTGTCCAACTATTCGAACGGTGCCTTCCTTGATGCCAATATCGCGGCATTCGGCACTGCGAATGACGAAGTGCGCAATCAGTTCAAATATTATGCGAACTTTGAAAAGGCGTTCTTTGGTGAGTACAAGACCAAGATCAGCCTGTTCGGTGAAACGCGGAGCGGACGTCCGTTCAGCTACACCTTCCAAGATGCTGGTAACGGACGTAGCCCGGTATTTGGCGTCAACGGATCACTGTCGCGCTTCCTTGCCTACATTCCAACGGGCGTTTCAGATCCGCTGGTATCTTACGATACCGTTGCTAACGCCACGGCGATCAACAACTTCATCGACGCCAACGGCCTCAAGAAGTTCCGAGGCAAAATCGCGCCGCGCAACGGTTTCCGCTCCCCAAGCTTCACCAAGGTCGATTTACACATTGAACAAGAACTTCCCGGCTTCTTGCGTAGTCGCTCGAAATTTTCGGTCTTTGCTGACATTGAAAACCTTGGGAACCTGATCAACGACAAGTGGGGTCGCCTGCAACAGTTTGGCTTCCCCTTCACGCAACAATTTGCGCGTGTCACCTGTTTGCAGGGTGCGGTGCCAACTGGCAGTGTGCCTGGTTCGGTCAACCCGGCCGGAGGCAATTTTGCATCTGCGACCACAAACACCTCACAGGCCTGTGCCCAGTACCGCTTCACCAATCCAACAACCCCGGCGACGACGCTGACGCCGAGCGTCTCGCTCTATCAAATTCGGGTAGGCGCGCGCTTCACCTTTTAATTGATCGAACAAAGCGCCAATAAAAACCGCCGTCCTTCATACCAAAGGGCGGCGGTTTTTTGTTATTCCATCGCGCGTTTGTAAACACTGTTCATAGGGCGCGCGAAAAGCTTCATCACCATCGGCTCAAAAAATTCTAGCGGGGCACTGTCATAATCGGGGTCGAACGCCGGGCAATCATATTGATCGACAAATTCAGCGCAGGCCGCAGCATAAGGGTGATCGGCGAATTTATCGCGCATATTACGATCAAGCCCAATATGGTGGAAGAAATTATAGCCCTGGAAAATCCCGTGGTGCATAGTGATCCAGTGTAGCTCATCCGACACAAAAGGCTTGAGGATGGCGGCGGCAATATCGGGGTGGTTGAACGCACCAAGCGTATCGCCGATATCGTGAAGGAGAGCCATCACGACATAATCTTCGCTACGCCCATCGCGGTACGCGCGCGTGGCGGTCTGGCGGCAGTGCGTCAGCCGGTCGATCGCAAAGCCACCAAAATCGCCGTCGAGCAGCTTCAAATGCTCAAGCACGCGCTTTCCGCCTTGTGGCGCAAAATCCTTGGCGCTCTCCATAATGATCGCCCAATCCTCCTGCGTGCTTTGGGCCATGTCATGAAAATCGGCGCGCAACACGGTCGTATCGGTCATCATTCGTCTCCATTTGGTCGCCCACAGTGTAGCCTGCGATTGGTATGGCTTCAATCCACAACAAATTTGCGCTAGGGTGGGCGCATGGCATTGCTCGGGCTTCGTTCCCAACCTTTCTTTGATGATAAAAACCGCGCGTTTTGGACGCTGCAATCGATAGGTTGGACATTTTATCTGCTACTGCGAATCGCCAGCGGCATAGGCAATGGCATGAGCGTTTCGTTCGTTATCCCCGTACTCGTTTCGGCGGCAGCAGGATATTCGATCACGCTGGTAATGGGGGCGGCTTACCGTTGGCTGATCAATCGCAAACCGATCGTAACCTGGACGGGCACGTTAATCACTATAGCCATAGCAATTGCCGCATATTCGGCAATTGACGCTTGGATGTTCAGTTTGATGAATGGTGAATCGACGCCATTTTCCAGTCGTCTGTTGCTTGGTACACTGACGATCAGCTCGCTCCTACTGGGTGCCTGGTCGGCGCTTTACTACGGGATTAATTATTATCTGATCGTAGAGCAACAGGCAGACCAAATGGCTGCGCTTGAGAGCCAGGCCACCTCTGCACAGCTTGCGATGCTGCGATATCAACTCAACCCGCATTTCCTGTTTAACACACTCAATTCAATCTCCACGCTGGTGTTGCTCAAACAAACCGAGCGGGCCAACGCGATGCTGTCGCGACTGTCATCATTCCTGCGCTACACGCTCGTTTATGAACCGACCGCGCAAGTGACGCTGGCGCAAGAGGTGGAAACTCTCAAACTCTATCTCGAAATCGAAAAAATGCGGTTTGAGGATCGGTTGCGGCCCAATTTCACGATTGATCCAGCGGTGGTGAAGGCACGACTGCCCTCGCTATTGCTTCAGCCGCTCGTGGAAAATGCAATCAAATATGCAGTAACGCCGCGCGAGGAAGGCGCAGATATCGATGTTCAGGCTCGGCTCATCGGCGGGCGTGTTCATATCGTCGTTTCGGATACAGGGGGAGGGTTGATCGAAGGCGCATTGCGTCCGAATGACTCGACGGGTGTTGGCTTGGCCAATATTCGCGAGCGGCTGGTGCAGGCTTATGGTGAGGATCAAAACATTGAAATCAACAATCAGACAAGCAGCGGCTTTTCGGTGATGATCGACATTCCCTACCGCGAGCAGGAGGCCGCATGAGCATCAGAACCATTCTCGTCGATGATGAAAAACTCGCGATCCAAGGCTTGCAGCTTCGCCTTGAAGCGCATCCCGATGTTGAGATTATCGAAACCTGCCTCAATGGCCGCGAAGCGATCCGCGCAATCAAGACGCACAAGCCCGACCTCGTGTTTCTTGATATCCAAATGCCCGGATTTGATGGCTTTTCTGTTGTGTCTGGCCTCATCGAGGTGGAACCACCACTGTTCGTCTTCGTGACCGCGTACAGCGATCATGCGATCCGCGCATTTGAAGCGCAGGCCACCGACTATCTGATGAAGCCGGTTGAACCCGAACGGCTTGCCAACACGCTGGACCGCGTCCGTCAGCGCCTGGCTGAACGCAAAGGCAGCGATGAGGCTGAACGGCTCAAAGAAGCACTCGCCGAACATGCCCCCGAAGCGCATGAAGAATTTGTTGATAGCAGCGATACGCCGATGGCCAATCGCTTTGAAAAGCTGATCAATATCAAGGATCAAGGCCAGATTTTCCGCGTTGAGGTCGACAGTATTGAGCGGATCGACGCGGCGGGCGATTATATGTGCATTTATACCGGCGGCGAAACCCTGGTGCTGCGCGAGACGATGAAGGACCTTGAAAAGCGCCTCGACCCCCGCAAATTCCAGCGCGTCCACCGCTCAACCATCGTCAACCTTGATCTCGTGAAGCAAGTGAAGCCGCACACCAACGGCGAATGCTTTCTGGTGCTCAATTCCGGCGCGCAGGTGAAAGTGTCACGGAGTTACCGCGATGTTGTGGCGCGGTTTGTTCATTAGGTAGGGAGCGGACGGGCGGCTTTCAATGCCAAATTGGGCTAAGCTGCCATTCCCGGCATGTTTATAGCATAGGCAGGAGCGCAGACGATGGCGACAGTCCGCTATTAAGCCACAATGGTCACCTTCCGCCCTTCGTTCATTTTCTGAAAAAGGCTCGGGTAGTAAACTGAGTGCACCGTAATCTCGTAATTTGTGTCGATTATCACAAATGCCACACAGCGCGAACTTTACGTGAACGTAAGGTATTGAAATCATAATTGATTCGAGGTCGCGAGATGATGACTGGCTCTATATGGCTCCCACTGGGTTCGCTGGCCAGTATCGCCATGCTCGTCTGGTTTTCCTATGCGCTGGGATTTAGGGGCAGGCGCACGCTTTCTGGCGACGATGAACTGATGGCTCTAACTCGGGCTTATGGTGGCGCGCGGGATTTCGTGGTGGATGCCAACCGGGCCAGCGCGATCGCAATGCTGCACGATGGCCGCGTTTTTCTTTGTAAGGTCGTTGGGAATGCGATTGTTACAAGGGTGTATTCAAAAGATGAGATTGCATCGGCTGCCGATTATCGCTCAAAGCGCGATGACGTGCGGGGGATATCGCTTAAGTTCAAAGCCCACGGATTTCCTTCTTTGAAGTTGGAAGTGCCGGGGGAAGTTTTGCCACAATGGTTTGAGGACCTGAAAAGAAAGTAAGGATGAAATGATGCCTGACACCCCCGACTGGGCCAAAGCCCCAATCCTTGCCATTGCCATTTTTGCGACCATATTTTTCACAATCGCCGAAATGCTAAAAACGCGGCGGAGCAATCCCGGAGCCTATGAGTATCGCGATACGGCGGCATCGCTGCTGATGGGCTTTGGCAGCCTTGTGGCGGGGTTGATTTATGCTGGCGCGCATCTGGCCATCATTTTAGGCGCTTACGAACTCCGCCTGTTCAACATCGGCTGGACATGGTGGGCGCTGATCATCTGCTTCTTTGCGGTGGATCTTAGATATTACATCAGCCACCGCCTTGCGCATGAGCACCGATTGTGGTGGGCAAGCCATGTTGCGCACCATTCGTCGCAGCATTTTAATTTATCGACCGCGCTGCGTCAGTCTTGGACCGATTTATTCGGGATTGGGTTCTGGGTTGGCCTACCGCTGTATTTCATCGGCTTTCCGCCTGCTATGGTTATTCTGTTCACCGGGATTACGGCTGCTTATCAAATCTGGGTGCATACCGAGCAGGTCAAGACAATCGGGCCGCTTGAATGGATATTGAATACGGCATCGCATCACCGCGTCCACCATGCCACCAACCCGCAATATATCGATTCCAACCATGGCGGCTTTCTGATCATCTGGGATCGGATGTTCGGGACATTTGTCGCAGAGGATGAAAGCGATCCATGCCAATACGGCATCACTTCCAATCTTGGTACCTTCAATCTTGCTCGCATCGCGCTGCACGAATGGATCGCGATGGGGCAAGATGTGCGCAAGGCGCAGTCGCTGCGCGACGCCTTTTGGTATGTGTTCGGTGCGCCGGGATGGACGCCGGACGGTTCGCGGGAGACATCGCGCACGATGAAGGAAAAATGGGCAAGGGAAAAATGGGCGTGCGACAGTGAAACGATCGTGCCAGCCGAATGATCGCCGCTGCCGGGGCGGGCGCGCTGTTATCAACTGTGAATGTAGCGCTCCTTTCCGGGCATAGCTGTTGAGTGCCCTGCTGCCGACGCATTTTGCGCTGAGCGAAATGCTTCTCGCCGTGGCTGGCAGCTTTGCCATTGCTCAGGCGGGACGGATCAGCACATGGTTTGCCATTGGCCTTGCCCCCATAGCACTTGCGGGGCTGGTCGGGGCCATCCGCATCGCTGTCGGGATGACTGGCTTCATTGTCGATCTTCATGGGTTTCTATCACGCCCAGCCGCGCTGTTTGGTCTTGGGTGTCTCGTCGCGGTATTGCTGCGAAGGCAGCCCTGGCTGCCTCCGGTCTTGGGCACCATTGCGATGGCCATAGCAACATTCGCCCCAGCGACGACGCCGCTGCTCTTTATCGGACTGATCGGCGCCGGCGCTATCCTCGTCTACCGCGCCGCCACCCGCCGCGCTCTGATCGCAGCGGTCAGCTTTGCCGGATTGTTGATCGCAATTCTCGTGAGCGCGCGCTTTCGCAGTGCACAACCGGCGCTGTCATGGCATCTGTTTCATACGCTTGTCGCGGTCTGGTTCATGCTCGTTGCGGCTTTTGTCATCCCTGTTTTGCAAAAGCGATAGAGTGATTGGAATTATGGAATTACGAACAGAATTTCCGTTGACAGTGCGCTAGGCTCAGGACTTATTGATTGATCCAGACGATGATTGTCGCGGCGATATAGATTGCTGACATAAAGGTCAGAAAAACATACCGATTCAGTGTCAACTTCGTGAGAAAACCAACAAAAATTCAAACCCCGCTAAGCCCCGAATATAATGCCCGCTTGATCCCTGCCCCGCTATACCCCACATAGCATTTGCTATGATGATCAATATTGAAACGACGCCGAACCCGTCCACGCTCAAATTCCTTCCCGGCCGCACCGTGATGGAGGTTGGCACGCGTGACTTTGCAAGCCCTGAAGAGGCGGTGGCCTCGCCGCTTGCCGAGGCGCTGTTTACATTGGGCGATGTTGAGGGTGTATTCTTTGGCCATAGCTTCGTCTCGGTGACGGCGGGGCCGGGAACCAACTGGGCTGATCTTAAATCAGACGTTGTCTCAGTTTTGCTTGATCATTTCAGCGCGAACATGCCGCTCTTTGCCGCTGGCACTGCGGCTGGCATTAACGTGCCCCCCGAAATCGATCATGATGATCCGGCGGATGCCGATATTATCGTCCAGATCAAGGAATTGATCGAAACGCGCGTGCGGCCTGCGGTTGCCAATGACGGCGGCGACATCGTTTATCAGGGCTTCAACAAGGGCGTAGTCTTCCTCAAGATGCAGGGGGCCTGTTCAGGATGCCCTTCATCAACGGCGACGCTCAAAAATGGGATTGAGTCGCTGCTCAAACATTATGTCCCCGAAGTGACTGATGTGCGCGCGATTTAACTGATTTAGTGAAAGGTTTATAATGACAGCTCCGCTTTCCTCCGAAGCGCTGGATCAGCTTTTTGGCGCTGCACACACTTGTTATAGTTACACCGATGCGCCGGTTTCCACTGATCAGCTTCATGCGATTTGGGATCAGGTCAAATACGCCCCCACATCGTTCAACTGCCTGCCCGCACGGTTGATTTGGTGCGTGAGCGCGGACGCCAAAGAAAAGCTTGCGGCCACCGCGATGGAAGCCAATGCCAAGCGCATTCGTGCAGCCCCGGTAACGGTGATTATTGGCATGGATACCGCATTTTATCAGAATTTGCCTGAGCTGTTCCCACCGGCTGATGTGCAGGGCTTATTTTCTGGCAACGCTGAGCTTGCCCAGATGACAGCATTTCGGAATTCTACGCTTCAGGGCGGTTACCTGATCCTTGCAGCACGCGCGCTTGGTCTCGGCGTTGGGCCGATGTCAGGATTTAATAATGCCGCTGTTGATGAGGCATTTTTTGCCGGAACAACGGTAAAATCAAATTTCATCGCGACGCTCGGCGTTGCTGATCCGGCGGGCATATTGCCGCGTTTGCCGCGCCCCGGCTTTGACCGCTTCAACAGCATCGCTTGATCACAGTATCTGATGCGTACACTTGCGATTGAAACAGCAGGAAATGCCTGCTCAATCGCATTGCTGGATGGCAAGCGGATTGTTGCCGAGCGCCATGAACTGGTGGGGCGTGGCCATGCCGAACGGCTGATCCCTTGGATTGCCGAATTGCTAGGTGGCGGCCGCGCTGATCGCATCATTGTCGGATGCGGCCCTGGCAGCTTTACGGGCGTGCGGATCGGCATTGCAGCAGCACGCGGCCTCGGCCTCGGTTGGGGGGTACCGGTAACGGGGGTGTCTTCACTTGCTCTTGTAGCCGCAGGATGCGCCGCCGACCGGTTCATTGTGGCAATTGATGGCGGACACGGAGAATTGCTTGTGCAGCAATATAGCCGGAGCCCTTTCCATGCAGAGGGCGATTTTGTTTCGCTCACGCCCGAAAATGCGGCGACTGTGATGACGGTCGATGCCGTTGCTGGCGCAGGTGCCGACAGACTCATCACGGCGCGTGGCTATGGTACCGGCTTTTTTGCAGAGGCCCGTGCTGCGCATATTGCGCTTTTACCTGACGCAAGCCTCGGATTAGCAGCAAGTCCACTTTATGGCAGGGGCCCTGATGCAAAGCCATTGGTAAATCCGAAATGACAACTGACGCCGCTTTTGAGATTAGACGCGCAAACGTGCAGGATCTGCCGGCGGTCATGACAATCATGGGCGAGTCGTTCGAACCAAAATTTGGCGATGCGTGGTCTTCATGGCAATGCGAATCGATGCTGAGACTGTCGGGAAGCTGGTTATTGCTTGCAAATGTTGGCGAACATCCAGCAGCTTTCTCACTTATTCGTTCTGTTGCCGGTGAAGCAGAACTGTTGTTGATTGCTACGCGTCCGCTTTTTCAACGTCGCGCCATAGGCAAAGCACTTATTGAACATATTTTGAGCGACTGTTTGGAAACCCAGATTAGCCTAGTTTACCTAGAAGTGCGCGCCGATAATCCGGCACTTTCATTCTATAAAAATGCCGGTTTTGAACAGATTGGCACAAGGCCGAATTATTATCGTGGCGCACTTGGTCGACAGACCGACGCGATCACTTTGCGTAAGCTGATTGATTGACGATTTTTATATTGAAATTTGGTCTTGACAAGATTAGCAGAAATTATTGTCGCAAACAATAAATGATCACAATCTGATGATTGGTATAAAACCGACATCGCAACCAGCAAGGGCAGCAAGAAATGACCAATGCAAATGAGCTTCAAGAAACCTTTATTACCCTAACCGCAGATATCGTGGCAGCACATGTCAGCAATAATAGCGTTGCGGTATCTGATATACCGCATTTGATCCAGAATGTGCACGGTGCGCTCGTCAGCCTAGGCGGCCCGGCTCCAGTGCCTGAAGTCAAGCTTGAACCAGCGGTGTCAATCCGTGCGTCGATCAAGCCTGATTACATTGTCTGTCTTGATGATGGCAAGAAACTCAAGATGCTGAAACGCCATCTGATGACGCATTACGGCATGACGCCTGATGATTATCGGGCAAAGTGGGGCTTGCCTGCCGATTATCCAATGGTTGCGCCTAACTATGCTGAACAGCGTCGTTCGCTCGCCGTAAAGATTGGCCTTGGAACCAAGCGCGGCAAGCGCAAGTAAGCGTCGCACACGAAACAATGGCTTAACCATGGGCAGGCGATTGATTTGCCTGCCCATGCGGCTAAAAGGGTCATTATGACCTGCCTATGCCAGCCGACCCAATGACACGATCCATCGATATTGAAGCGCTTTGTGCTGAAAAAGGCCTCCGGATCACCGAACAGCGCCGCGTTATCGCGCGCGTCTTATCCGAAGCCGAAGACCATCCCGACGTTGAAACACTTCATGAGCGCTCTTCCGCCATTGATCCCGGCATCTCAATTGCAACCGTTTACCGCACCGTGCGCCTGTTTGAAGAGGCTGGCATTCTTGACCGCCATGATTTCGGTGATGGCCGCGCACGTTATGAGGCCGCGCCTGAAGCGCACCACGATCATTTGATCGACGTCGAAACCGGCAAGGTAATCGAATTTGTCGATCCCGAGCTTGAGGCACTTCAGAAACTAATTGCCGAAAAACTGGGTTTCCGCTTGGTCGATCACCGCATGGAACTTTATGGCGTCTCGCTCGATCGCAAAGCCTGATCGCATCCATCCGCGCGCAGCGGCGCGGGTTGTTCTGATTGTCCTTGCGTTTGCGGCAACGCTTCCTTTGCATGGTCTTTGGCGGATGTTTCGCCGACGATCCCCATGGCCACGCCATTTTACTAAAGTTTCGCGCAAGATAAGCGGCGTTAAAGTTCTAATCGTGGGCGAACACCGCAAGTGCGATGTGCTGTTTGTCTCCAATCATGTAAGCTGGATTGATATTCTTCTGCTTGCGGGCGAAACCGGGAGCGCTTTTGTCGCGAAAGCTGATATGGCACCGTGGCCGGTGCTTGGCTGGATGGCGACGCTTAATAATTCGGTCTATGTCGCGCGTGATCAGCGTCTTGATGTGGGTGCGCAGGCCGTCGCGATAAAGGCCGCGCTCGAAACGAGTCAACCGCTTACCCTCTTCCCCGAGGGCACGACTGCGGATGGCCGCGCGCTACTACCGTTCCGTTCGTCATTGCTTGCAGCCGTTGCGCCGCCACCCGAAGGGATCGCGATCCAGCCTGTCGCCATCGATTATGGCCTCGAAGCACCCGAAATTGCCTGGACAGAGGAAGAAAGCGTCGGCGTCAATGCACTGCGTCTGATGGGCCGCCGCAAACCAATCGAGGTTACGCTACATTTCATGGAGCCCGTTGATATTTCACTGCTTGGTGATCGCAAAGCAATTACCGCCCATGCCCGCGATGCGATTGCCGCGCGGCTTGGCCTTGAGTAAGGCTGGGGAATGACTCGCCAGCCTCCCAAAACTTATCACGTCAAATCCTTCGGCTGCCAGATGAATGTCTATGACGGCGAACGCATGGGCGAAATGTTCGATGCGGAGGGCATGACACAGGCAGTTGAAGCCGATGCTGATCTTGTTGTTCTTAATACCTGTCACATCCGCGAAAAAGCCGTTGATCGGGTCTATTCCGATATTGGCCGGTTAAAGCGTGATGATGGCACCCGCCCGATGATCGCGGTTGCGGGCTGCATTGCGCAGGCCGAGGGCGCTGAAATTCCGCGTCGCGCACCAAGCGTTGATATTGTCGTCGGCCCGCAAGCCTATCATCAACTGCCGGAGATGATCGCCACCGCCACGACGGGCAAACGCGCGGTTGACCTTGATCTGCCCGGCCTGAACAAATTTTCAGCGCTCCCGTCGCGCCGCAAAGTCGGGGCCACGGCGTTCCTGACCGTACAAGAGGGATGCGATAAATTCTGCACCTACTGCGTTGTGCCCTACACGCGCGGGGCGGAAATATCACGCAGCTTTGACGCCATCATGGAAGAGGCCCGAATTTTGATCGACGGCGGCGCAAAAGAAATCACTTTGCTCGGCCAAAATGTCAACGCATGGATGGATGATAGCAAAGGGCTAGATCACCTCATCCGCGCGCTTGACCGCTTGCCGGGGTTGCTGCGTATCCGTTATATGACAAGCCATCCCGGTGACATGACCGACGGTTTGATTGCGGCGCACGGCGATGTCGAAACATTGATGCCCTTCCTTCATTTGCCAGTGCAATCGGGCAGCGACCGCATCCTCAAAGCAATGAACCGCAGCCATAACGCCGCGCATTATCTCGACATCATCCAACGCGTGCGCAGGGTGCGGGCAGATATTGCGGTTTCGGGCGATTTTATCGTTGGCTTCCCCGGCGAAAGCGAAGCCGATTTTGTAGCCACGTTGGCATTGGTTGAACAGGTTGGCCATGCCTCGGCCTACAGCTTCAAATATTCACCGCGTCCCGGCACGCCTGCGGCCAATATGGCGGATCAAATCGCACCAGAAGTGATGGCCGAACGGCTCCAACGGTTGCAGGCGTTGATCAATGCCCAGCAAGCCGCATTCAACGCCGCGAGCGTTGGCAGACGCACCGATATTCTCCTAGAGCGCAAGGGTAAACTAGCCGGGCAGTTAATCGGCAAATCTCCATGGTTGCAATCGGTGCATGTGATTTCACCCGACGCCAAGATTGGTGATATGATAAATGTTGATCTTGTGTCGGCAGGGCCAAACAGCCTTGAAGGTGCGGTTGTTCAAAAGGAGCGTTATGCCGCGTAAACCCGTACCAGCACGAGTCGGCGAACCGGCCCGCCTTGAGGTCATCTTTGATAAGCCGCAATTGCTGGGCCGCTTGTTCGGCGAATTTGATCAAAATCTTGTTGCGATTGAAAACCGTTTCGGGGTCTATGTTGCTGCGCGTGGCAACAAGCTCCAGATCGAGGGTGAGGCCGAAGCGATTGGCCGCGCCCGCGACGTGCTGACCGGCCTCTATAACCGGCTGGTGCAGGGGCAGGATATTGACGCAGGTGCCGTTTCCGCACTCATCAGCATGGCATTTGAGCCAACGCTGGAGGGCATTATTCGCCAGGATCATGATGCGCCGCCGATTATGATCCGCACGCGCAAGAAAACCATCGTGCCGCGCTCTGCAATGCAGATCCGCTATATGGAGGCGCTCGTAAAGCACGATATCATCTTTGCGTTGGGGCCGGCGGGGACGGGCAAAACCTATCTCGCGGTAGCGCAAGCGGTGGCACAGCTCATTACGGGCAGCGTTGACCGGCTCATCCTCTCGCGCCCTGCGGTTGAGGCGGGTGAACGGCTTGGCTTCCTCCCCGGCGATATGAAAGAGAAGGTCGATCCCTATCTCCGCCCGCTTTATGATGCGCTGTATGATTGCCTACCCGCCGAACAGGTCGAGCGCCGGATCGCAAGCGGCGAAATCGAGATTGCGCCAATCGCGTTCATGCGCGGCCGAACGCTGGCTGACGCATTTGTGATCCTTGATGAAGCGCAGAATACGACACCTGCACAGATGAAAATGTTCCTCACCCGCTTTGGCCAGAACAGCCGGATGGTCATCTGCGGGGATCCAAAGCAAACCGATTTGCCAGATCATACAAAGTCAGGATTGGCCGACGCGGTGGCAAAACTTGAGGGGATCGAGGGCCTTGCAATGGTACGTTTCAGCGTAGGTGATGTCGTGCGCCATCCAATCGTCGGACGGATTGTAGAAGCCTATGAGGGCGGCGACGCTTAAGTAGCGCCGCCCTCCCCTAAATCAACGCGCCGCCGTCCAAACAAATGCCTGACAGAAAAAGGCGATGCAGCCCTTCACTGTCATCGTGCCGTTAGGGTTCATATAGACCTTGGATTTGTAGGTTTTACCCTTTTTGGGATCATAAATATTGCCCTCCCACTGCTTGCCGCCATCCTTAAGCGCAAGCAGGATCGGCAGACCGAGGAGCGGTCGGTTTTTCAGTTTTGCGTCGGGGTTGTTACGGTCAAACGGTGGGCCTTGAACGGGCGTCAGGAATTTACTGATCTTGCCGCACATATTGGTACCACACGGTGCGATTTCTATGATACTGTCTTTTTCAGCGGTCACCCATTTGCCCCCAATCGGGGCAGCGGCCATCGCGGGTGTCGTCGCGAACAATGTCGCCGCGCTCAACAGGAGCAGTGAAGTCTTGGTCATATACGCCCTTTCTTGGAATCTCGTTTTGATTGTGCCATCATATACGGCATGAAAATAGCCATCGCTTCATTAACCTGCGCTTTCGCCGCAATTTTTCCTGCTTACGCCGGAACCCTCCGCGTTGAACCCGGCGCAAATGCGCAGGAGCGGCTGCAAACCGCACTGCTTGATGCTAAGCCGGGTGACACCGTTGAAATCGGCGCTGGCCGTTTTGAACTGGTTGACGGGCTGTCGCTTGATGTCTCAGGCGTCACCGTGCGCGGGATGGGTGCCGATAAAAGCGTGCTCAGCTTCAAAGGACAAAAGAGCGCTGGCGAAGGATTGCTCGTCACCTCCAATGATGTTGTCCTACGCGATTTTGCGGTTGAGGATACGCGCGGCGATGCGGTTAAATCAAAGGGCTCGAGCCGCGTCACCTTCTTCAACCTGCGCATTGAATGGACGGGCGGGCCAAAGGCGACCAACGGCGCATATGGCGTTTATCCGGTCAGCTCAACCGA
>ERZ1292633.449-Hain-H41-02um-R1-449-length-48848-cov-6_pt2 | contig 32038 bp, 13 predicted proteins | sample MGYA00564406_ERZ1292633 | MGnify/ENA primary metagenome ERZ1292633 (study PRJEB36523, sample SAMEA6512639) | groundwater metagenome | collected 2019-01-08 | study: AquaDiva: Metagenomics assemblies of 32 groundwater samples
TTGGCGTCTCTTCATAGTCCGCGTCCTGGACGAGCTTCTTGGCCGCGGCAGCGAGTGCTTGCTGCGTTTGCTCGACGTCGAGCAGTTGCGAGTTGACCAAGCCAGCTAGGATCATGCCGCTCACGGTGCGCTCGGCGACACTCTTGTTGACCCTCGCCAGGCGGTACAGCCACTGCGTCAATCCCTCGAAACGCGTCTCCGGCGGAAACCTGCGCATAAACTGCTCCACCTCGGCCGTGCGATGCGAAGGGTGGTGTTGCTGGTTGGGATCCAGCACGCGGTTCACGACTTGATTGAAGTCGCTCAAGTCAAAGCGAGTGGGGGCAACCGCCGCGCTGGCGCCATCGCCTCCCATGCGCTTCGCGCCAGGCAGCACGATGCCTCCCCCGTGCGCGTTAGGACGCTTGTGGTGCGTGTCCTGGATCATGCGGGCGATCGCTTCCTGCTCTTGCTCCTTCTGCTGGAGGTCGCGCCGTTCAAGTTCATCGAGGCGCAGCGGGCCGGCCGGGCCCCGCCGGCGGCCTTGCCAGTTGTTGTCGTGCCGTTCGAGGAGGTTCTGCAAGAGAACCAAGGTGCGCTTGGAGACCACTTGGCGGCCGTCAACAATCTCGCGCACCGTGTTGATGTACCCGGGCAAATACTGCTCCTTGACCTTGTCCGACAGGCGGCCGACGACGTTCTGCAGCAAATCGCAAAACATTTCCAGGTCGAATTCGTCCAGCTTTCGCTTCTTCTGCGCGTTCGCCTCCTTGCCGTACAGGAGGTGGTACAGGACGATGTTGACGACGGGCTCGCGCACCATGCCGCAGATGAACAGGTGACTCAGGAACTTGATGTTTGTTCGGAGGCGGTCCTTGAGCTTGCTCTTCTTTTCTTCGATTTCATTCTCTGGCAGAGGGCGACCATCCGCGTCCACTTCGTCCTTAGGATCCAGCTTGAAAGGCTGCTCAAATTGCTTCTGGCACTTGTCAATAATGGCCTTACGAATCGTCTTGCCGACGCCTTCGACGTTGCAGTTGATGACCAGGTCGCCCATCAGCTTGGCGTACAACTCGACGAACGGGGCGTCTTCCGGCCGCACGGCCTTGTTGTACATCGTGTTCACGACCTCGATCACCTCCTCCTCGGTCGACTGCCGAATGGGCAAATCGAGCAGTTCCTTCTTCAGTCGATCGTAGTTCTCAGGCGTGAGCTTCGCCAGGATACCTAGTACCTGATTCGGCAGCTTGCGGTCCATGACGCGACGCTTTGGGTTCACGGGCCCGCCGAACATCTCATGTCTGCCCAAGGCGGGCTCCGGCACCGACGCTTCGCCGAGATTCTGTTCGGTTAGAAATTTGTAGAACGCTGGGTAGTCCTCCGCCGTGCGTCGACCTGAGATGTGGCGCCGCACTTCCTGCATGGCACGGACTGAGTAGACGCGAAATGGCAACGAGGCGGCGTCCGCCGCCGTGTGGGCAGCAGTCGATGAAGTTCCGTCCGATTGAGGAGCGCTCGTGTCGTCGCTGACCTCCGGGCCCGCTTCGTTCATGTCGGGGGGCGGGGCGAACGGGGTGACGCCATCGCCGGCGGCAGCGGGCGTGTCGTTGACTCTCGACTCGAAACCACCGGTGGTCGAATCACCGAAACGAGCGCCTGGAGCCACCGTGGCGCGCTGAAAGCCAACGTTTGTTGCGGCGGGCGCGGTCGACGTCCGAGGCGGAGGCTTGAATCCAGAGACGACGGAAGGTCCGCTGGGTTGCATCATACTATCAGGGAGGGAGAGAGAGAGAGAGAGAGGAAGGTGTGCAAACGACGAGGCAATGAAACGAGACACGCACGAGGGAGATAGAGGAGGGAGTGAAAAATCTGTATTGACGTGACAATTCACGGCTCAATTCCGATTGCCAATGAACAGCATCACGTTGGTCCTAGTGATCTCTCCGCAGCGGATTGTCGCCCTGTCACGTACCACTTCGCGCTCGCGCACACTGTCTCGTCACTCTATGCACTTCGGTGTCCGGCACTGCGATCCATACCGGACACGACTTGCGCCAATTGCCGCGTCGCCCATTCGCCACCGTGTTGTGGCACGACAAGGTCGGAGTCCGTCCGCAGTGATAGGAGGCTGATGGCCCCGGTGGTCGAACCGACGGCAAGCATCGAGCCGCTGGGATCCCACGCAATGCGGCTGATGGGCACACCGCCCGACGCAGCAGCGCCGCCGCCGGCGATGGCCGATAACGCCGACACCGTCGTGAGGTCTGCGGACGTCGATGCTAGTCGGGCGGATGCCCTTGGGGCTGCCGTATCGGAGCCACTCGAACCTCGGCCTGCCATCGGTGCCGTGGTCATGTCGAAGAGAAGTAACGTGCCGGTCACGTCGCACACGGCGAACACGCCGGGGTGACTGGGCGACCAAGCGGCGTCGCTGATCGTTTCCAGACTGGTCTCGACGGCGGCACACAGCCCTGTTGTTGCGCCTTGGGCCACCGATGTGCCCGAGGCGCCGGTTGTCGTCCACAGGCGGAGGCTACCGTCCACGCCGCACGAAAGGCCGAGGGATCCGTAGTTCCCCCCCGCGTAGCGAGGGTGCATGCGGAGGCACGCGACCGAGGCGGGGTGCGACACGTGAGTTAAGACGCGGTACTGACCGTAGCGACCGGCGGTCGCAGTCGGGGGCGACGATGCCTCCACGATGCAGCCATCGGCGGTCCCGACGGCGTACGCCGGACTGGTGACGTCATGGGCATTCATGAGCGCCGCGCACGTCGGCAGGACGGAGGTCTTCCGGGTCGCCAAGGAGTAATCAATGACCGACGTCGGAATGGCGTACGACTCGCCCGCCCAAGAGCAACCCCTCCCATCGGCGCTGAACGTCACGACGACACTGTTGTCGCGGGCGCCCATGACTCCCAAATTCACGACCGGCGCTGTGTGACTGTCACTCGACGGAAACGAACGCCGAACGGGGCGGCTGCCCGACCTCAAGTCCCAGAGGACAACACCCCCTTGGGCCGAGGTGCCGCCCACGATGAGGTTCGGGTGGAACGGATGGAACACCACCTCAGTCACGGGCGCGTCCGCGGTCAGCACGAACACCGGCGCGCGTCGGCGGTGCAAGCTCCACACGGCGACATGCGCGGCGTGCGAGGCAGTGGATTCTGTCGAATATGCCGCGGCAAAGATTTCGCTTGAGGCGCCGGTGATCGGTCCTGCTCCACTCAAACTCGACGACGTCGCGCCGGAAATGATCGGCTGAAATGCAAGGGACACGACGACATGTCCGTTCGACGCGGCATCGAAGAAGTTGCCACCATCGCAGGAAAGCAGACCATCGCCCGCCCACGGTGCGGACACGCCGTCGTGCTGGTCGCCCAGGCCGAGGGCCGAATCAATAGTCGTTGAGCCCTGCTGCGCTCGAGACAAGGGCGGGGCGGGTGCTCCCGACACACTGGAGGCACGGCTGCGCCCCCCCTTTGTTGCGCCGTTTTCGTCAGATGGCTGTGGCAACGGGACGCGCACCGAACCAACCACCTTCGATAACACGAATGCTGCTTCCGAGACGACGTCCTGGAACATCCTGAACTCGAGCAGCTCAAAGTGATTACTGTGGTCGAGCAGGTCTTGGAACGTCACTGCGCTCAACGGCTTGCGATTGGCCGCGGAGGCTTTTGGATGCTGCAGCGACCACATGCCACCTCCCGCAAGGACATCAAATGCGAAGGACTTGTCTCCCTTTGAAAACGATTCGGTCAGCCGCTGTGCGGTGGAGGATCCTGTCGGCACGTCGGATGGTGGCGCCATCACGTCACGGGGGGCGCCTGCGTGCGCTGGTTGCTGAATCGGCGGCGTCGTCATCGTCTCCTTATCGTACGTGTCCGGAGCGTCTTGCTGGTTGAGCGTGGCCTTTAACTCGCCACGGACGAACGCTGCCAGGACATCGGGCCTAGGTTCCACGTTGACGACGGCGACGTTTCTTACAATGGTGAAGGCAGCGTTACCGACGACCACGGAGGGTGCGGCCCCGCTTTCTGTGACTGGGGCCGTCGTGATCACAGCGGCGGCGGCGACTGCCGGCGGCGCGACGCCTGCCAAGGTGACGCTGGAGGAAGGGGCTGCTGCTGTCGTTTGCTGTCGCGCCTTCCGCGCCTCCGTGAGCGCCTGTAGCTTCAGGCGGCGCTGCTCCAAGTCTGACATTGATGGGGATGATTGAGCACGGAAGGGAGGAGACTAGGCGAGACAGTTTATTAAGCGATCTGAACTTCAAAAAAAACACCAGACAGGGCGTGTGCCACAACACGATAACCGAGCTTGTTCGGTGACAAGACGGTGGACAAAGAGTCGCCGTGTCACACTCATTGCGTACAGGCCCGTTCTCGTTCCTCGTCTTCTAGCGGCCTCTGCGGTGCTACATGATACATCAGAAAGTGTGCCGGGGGGTCACGCGAGTTGCGGCGCGTCGTAGTACAACGGGCTCTGCCGCTCCTCAGAGGTCGCGTCTCCGGGGGGTTGTCGGTGTTTGGGGGGGCTCTTGGCGTAGTACATACTACGTGCGTCGGGGTGCTTCGACACATTACGTTCCACGCGGCGGTTGGGAATCGCCTTTTCGACCTCGCGTATGGATATCGGGGGCGGCTCGAGCACGTCCATCTTCAGCGACCACTTCGCAGGCGCATCCTTCAGCAGCGACTTGTACTTGTCGATCGGATGGCTAGCCTTAGCTTGAAACAGCTTCACGCGGAACGTGGTGTCCTCGACGACCAAACCCTCGACAAACTGTCGGCGCTCGCGCTCACGGTCCTCGTTCTCCAATCGAACGCGTTCCTCCGCGGTCATCGCCGTGGCCAGCGACGGAACATGGAGCGGGTCCCCTAAAATATTCTTCGCGCCGTCCAATTTGAGGCCACGTCCAGCGCCTCTGGCGTCTCGACCGGCGTAGCCCACGAGCTGGTCCGTCGGCATCCAGGGCTGCTTCAAGTCATCGACGCGCTGCGGAGACGGCGCCAACGTGGGCCGCGCGTCTTCTAGCGCCGTGCGCTGCCTCAGCACCGTGAAACTTGGCCGGTCGTCTGCGACTTCCAAAACCTGCTGGGACTTTAGACGTTTTGTGGTCATTCGATCCAGTTCACGTTCGCGTTGGGCGGCCCACTGCTCTTGCTCCACGGTGCTCTTCCGCTCGTGGTGGCGTTTATCGCGGACGATCGTCGACGCATCTCGCAATGCTTTGAGATTTTTGAACTGCACGTTTTCCATCGCCTCGCGGTGCTGAATGCGCAGAGACGCGTCCCCCTCACCTGCAAACGACGGATAGGCGAGCGCTGTGGGCGGCGGCAGATCACGAAAGTCTGGGGCATCGTCGTCGCTGTCGTCTCGGTATTGTTCCGTCCTTGGGTCGGCAGCCATCGAGTGGCACGCGCGCCAGGCCGCTCGGCGCTCTTTTCGCACGCGACAGAATTCAGCTGGAGGAAGTCGCTCGGCATCTCGGCGGAGTTTAGCGACAAATGCGGGATTGCGGGTGTCCGTTCCAGTTTTGGACGTGGACTGGCAGTCCATGACCAGCAGCACACAGTCGGCACCCGAGCCGACGATCTGCGCCGTGACCATGAACTTGAGCGACTGAGTCGGAGGCGTTTGGCTGGGAAAGGCACACAGAAGCAGCGCGTTGCGATGCTCGATTGCCTTCATGTACGCCTTGGCGTCCGCGTCGAAGCGCGTTGCGACTTTTGACACCGGTGGACAACCCTTCACCTCATCCGGTGTTCCCGGGTAGGCGACGAATGAAACCACTCGGCCAAGGAACGTAGGATTGCGGAAGTCAGCCAAATCGACATCGGGTATGGCTGACTTGTGGCTCGCGAGTAGCGCTGCTTTCTGCTGTTGGCGTGCGGCCACAATCGACTCGCCCTCGTCACTCGAAAGGTCCGCAAAGTTGACAAACTGATTCGTACCCGTGATGTCCACAGTTTCGAGGCACTGCCCTTCCACCCGTTCAAGGGCCACAATCTCGCTGCTAGAAGGGAAATAGTTGTGGGTTGCCGCAAAGCTCACCGATGTTGCTGTCCACAGGTCGCAGAGTTTGAGCACACATTGCAGCGCTGCATGACTGAGCCGACGCCGCACGTAGAATCCCGGTTGCTGCTTCAGCTCCTCTAACGAGCGGCCGAGGCGAATGCGTCGAAGCCGCCCGCCCACGCCCCCGGCGTCTAACTCGCCGGCCTCGCTCCCAACGACGAGCGCCGGCGGTGCATTGAGCGACGCGGCAGGTGCTGGCGCGGAGACTTCAACTTCGCCTTCGGAGTCCTTTGCGGCCGCCTTGCCGGCGCGAAGAGCGGGCTTGCTTGGCGCCACGGCTGGTGCTTTGACTTTTGGCGATGGTGCGTTGACACTACCTTTGCCTCCCGCCGGGTCCTCCCCCACCGCGGCGTCCGCCGGCTGGGGGGGCGACTCCGACGTTCGCACTGGCAGCACCAAGGGAGGCCACATCAGGTACGCGCGCGTCAAGAACGGCAGTTCGTGGTTAAACAGGACGCGAATGTCAGGGGATCCCTCGGCAATGGCCAGCGCCAGCTGCGCGCAGCGAGCTAATATCCCCGCCTTGCCCTCCATGATGATCACGCGGCGCTGGCCGTCCATGATCTCGACGCCGGTGACGTGGTCGGCTAGCCCCACAAGTACAGGGGGCAGCGCGGGGACGGCGTGCGGCTTGTTGGCCTTGTCGACGGGAGGCGACGGGACCATTACGGGCGCTGGGGCTTTTGGGTCCACCTTCGCCGCCCCTCCTTTCTTCGCGTCTTGCGGCTTGCCGACTGGAACCGCTGGGATCTCGTTCGTCGGGCTGGACGCCTGTTGCCGCACTTCCACTGGCTCGGCAAGGAGCGTTGGGGGTGGACCCTTGGCGACCAGACTCATCAGCGCGCGGATAATCAGAGGCGTGTGGGGCCCTTCGTACGGCATGAGAATGACGATGCGGGAGAGAACCGCCGCAGGCACGTGTGCCGCTGCCAGTGGCATTGTGGTCGGTGGTGCTGGCTGAGGTGGCGGAGGCAGTGCGCTGCCCAGCGGCGAGGCCTTGGACGTCGCCGGCGCATCTGGCGTCGTGACAGCAACTCCTTCTAAGGCGTTCGCTTCGTGGTTGCAGAAAATCACGTCGGGGATCGGCATCGTCGCCGACACGGCGATCGCCACGCTGGTGCCGTAACTCACGTAGTCCGCGCTCGTAATAGTAGCTGCCGTGCCACCGCCTGACGGAGCAGTCCCATTTGCCGCGACACTGTCATACACGTACCCTGTCGGCGCAGGGAGGACGCCACCGTCGGTGCGGCAAGGAAAGAGAGGAGCGTCAAACTCGATCGTGGTGCCGTCGAAGAGGCCGCGCAAAGGTACTTCCGCGATGCCGTACGAACCGGCGACGCAAATGGGCCCGACGGGCGGCTTGTGGGCCAGGGAAGTGGCCGTCGCCGCCGGCATTTTCTTGGGAAACGCGAGGCGATCTCGATCGTGCAATTCAACGGCTAGGGTGCCGTCGTAGAGAAATTGCAGGAGCCCCAGCTTCGAAGCGGAGGACAAAAACACGACTCGGGTCGTTGACAGCACCGACGAGGAGTCGGCGATGGGAGCGGGGAGGTCTCCTACTGTGCTGGGGCTGAGGTGGGCGGGCCCCCTTCGCATGGCTGCGCGATCGGCGTTCGCGTGCGCGACCCCGTCATCCTCTTCGACGATCAGGCTATGGGCGACCCTCGGCGTCGACAGTAGCGCGTCCGAGGTGGCGCGTCGAACATGGTTGGGCCCAGTCGGCGCAACGGAAGATGCCGCGGCATTGGAAAGCGCGGCCAAGTTGCACGTGATCACCACGGGAGCGAGGCCACGCCACGCGTCGCTATGCGTTGGCTCTTCGTCGTGGGCAGTCGATGCCATTCCGCCTGTCGTGTCGCCGAGGTAGTTGTGACGGGCACGGTCGCCTCGCGACAAGGTGGATACGGCTAAGTTGCTAGGCGCCAGAACTGTCACTGGCGGCGGAAGTGACCTCACGCCACAGATCGACACTAGCAGCGCCGGATAGCGCAGCAGGTTCGCGGGTGCGGACAGCAAAGGAGCATTGACCGCGACGGTGAGCGTGAGCCTCTCGAAACCAGCGGCAACGCTACATGACGGTGGCGGCGGGATCCCCAACGCCGACGCCCAAACGGACGATGTTTGAGGTAACCAGGCGTGAGGGGCACTGGGGGTCTTCGACGGCGCAGCAGCGTCGTCGGTCGCTGCTGATCCCGCGATGTTTAGCACTAACTTGGTGTCGCGTTGCAGCAGCGAAGCGAACCCAAACGTCCCTTGAAATATTTCGACACACTCAGGTCCACTCGGATTTCCGTCAGCAGCGCCTGAAGCTGCGCCGACGTCGGGGCCCTTGGGCGCGTCCGGCTTGCTACCTTTCTTTGGAGGGGGCTTCGCGGCACCCGTCGACAGTGGCACCGCGCTGGTTTGATGCTGCCTCGCTGCGGGATCGACATATGAGGCAAACAGCTGCAGCTTGCACACGCCTCCAAGAAATTGATGAACCAAGCTTGGGTTGAGAATTATTCGTCGCGCGAAGAGGGGCAATGAAACGTTCCTCTCTGACGCCGTGAACGGATCGAAACGAATTGTCACCGAGGCGCCGTCCGCGGACACGGTGGCGTTGACGGGGAGAGCTTGAACGAGATCGGGATACGCTGGCAGCGTCAGGACCGCAAAGGGGGACTGTAGCGTCGCGAGGAAAACGTCCGCCGTGACGGACCTCGGCGTGTCGGTCGGGGCCGAGACGGACGACGGGGAAGTGATTTTGCTGGCGGACGGCAAGGGCGGCAACATCGACGGCGGCGAGGGGGCGGCGGGTGCGGCTCGTTGTGCCCCGGTGAGAAACATCGCGATGACGCGATCATCATCGCCTTCCGGCAACGCGCTCACATCAAGGCTAGCGTCATCCGACACGCCTCCCCCCTTCTTCAAGTCGCGCCCTCCCTTGGGCGGCATTGTTGACACGAGGGGAGACGCAGAAAAAGAGAGAGAGAGTGTGTGTGTGGTGTCTTGGAGCCTATGCAACGATGCGTGCTGTTGTGGCTCAGAGCATTCATGTCTTCACTTTCGTCTTCTATGTCGGCATAAAAGTCACTTTCATGGACCCATCAACAGTCGAAACGTTCCGTCGACATCCCGGTACCAGAGGTGAACGTTCGCGGCGCGGACCGCTTCGCAGATCGCTGGCCACCCAGACGGATCTAACGCGACGTTGTGTTCCAGGGGCATAAGACTCGCGTCGGCGGGCATGGCGTCGAAGCTGTCAACCGGGTACTGGTGGTTGGCGGCCATGTCGACGGTTGGTTCCGAGATCGTGACCACTGGGTCGGGAATCGCGGGAAACGGAGCGTCAAATCCGCGATCGAACCCCAGGTGCATCTGAAACGGGCCCGTCGTGTTAAATAACCGCCACGCGCGTGGCACTGATGCCGACCCAAGGGACCGCAGGGCGTACCGAGCAAAGAGACAATGGTTGACAAAGTCCTCTACGACCTTGCGGGTAAGTGACGCACCATTGGCGGTCGACACGGACGTGATGAAGGCAGACATTCGGTCATTGCTCAACAGGCCGTCAAATCGCATTGTCACGAGACCGGGGAGACCGTAGGGACTATAATGCCGGAAGTGCTTGATGATGCTCCGCTTCGCCTCCGGGATTTTGAACTCAAACTTATACGCCGGGAGGAGGCTGTCCATCGACGCAAATGGCGAGTGGAAAGCACCACCTCCACCACTGGCTCCGCCTTCCACTCCCCGGCTCGGTGAACCGCTGGCTGCCGCATTCTCACGTCGGCTACTGGCAATCAACTCGAGCTCCAGCTCGTACGTACGTATGTTGTAGGTCGGTCGGGAGAGGAGCTGGTACCGGAACGCTTCGTGGTGATAGGCGAGCAAATCATCGTATGTGTCGACGACCTTCGGTACCCGAAATGCCGGCAGGAAGTGCGTGAGAACGTACCCTTTGTTGCGGAACTCAAAGAATGTTCTCGGCTGAACGCAGCGAGGCATTTCAATGTACAGTAGTGGCTTGGCGCCGTGAAGCATCGCCGCGGTCGACCCCGCACGGTGGGCTGCGTCAAACACCGCGGCGGCGGTGGCTACCCGAGGCACCCACAGCTTAATCCACTTGTGCGGGCCGATGATGATCGCGGACATGGACGAGGGGTCAGCGGTGGTTAGCAAGAAGCACCCACGAAGGGTCGCGATGGGCGACGCATGAGTCTACGAATGCCACTGTAAGACTGGGCGCCAAAAACATCAAGAGGGAGGATGCCAACCCCACCACGACGATTCGCAGACTTTGATGCTCGTTCCAGAGCGACGCGCGCGCGCTGTGACGTGGGGAGGGAGACAACGTCGCCAAAAATGCTACAGTAACTCGTCATCGATGACTAGCCGCGTGGTCGGGGGTGGCACGCCGCTGGCTCGCCTCTTTGCAATTGGATCCGGCGATCCTTCAGCACTTGTTGGCGAGGCCTGATCGAAGCGGCGCGGCGGTCCGAAGCTGATTTCGGCGTCGGTGGATTCGGATGAAGGAGGCGGAAGCGGCACGAAGCCCTCCGCCGCTCGTGTCAGCCGCCGGGAGGCTAGGGGCGACGTCTTAGACAGGTGGAACTGACGCTGCGGCGCCATGGCACCCGGGAGGCTCTGCATCGCCATCGTCGTCATCTGGGCGGCGATGCGGCGTGAGGCCAGTCCCATCGGCGCGAACGACGTATTACCGCCGCTGCTCCCTCCGCTCGAGCCGCCAAGACGGCCGTGCTTGCCGTCGCGCTTCACGAGGGAGCCGTCAGGAGGCAGCTCGAACTCTAGGCCGCTGTCGTTGGGCAGTTCGTCCTCCCGCTGCTCGTCCGCCTCGCGTGTGTCACGTTCGGCCCTTGTCTCACCCGGCAGCTGCAGCGACTCGACGTTTGCGTCGGGCGAAGCGCTGTCACTTTGTTTTTTTCTTTGGAGTCGTTCTTGCTTCCGCCGCCGTTCGGCCGCCTCTCGCTGCTCGGGCAAGGGGGGCAACTGCAGGCGGGGGTCGCAGGAGAGGGCCTCTCCGAACGCGATGGCTGTCATGCCCGCCGACGCGTCGTCGTCCGCGTTGCGCGGCGCGCCGCCGGCGAGCGATCTCTGGCGGCGGCGGCGCAACGCCTCGTCCACAATCGTGTCGCGCCGCTCAGTGAGGGCTGTTTCGTTCCAGCGGAAGTGCTCCACCGTAGTCATCTCGGTGATGCCGGTCGTGAGACCCTCGCCACGGGCTTTGTCGAACGCCGAGGCTGTTGCCTCGGCCGCTTCCCGCAGATACGCTTCGGCCGCCGCGTCTGTTCCGATCGCGCCCGCGCCGCCCGCGGCGTTGTCACTCGTGCGCACGCGGACAGCTAAGAACACGAGAGCGACCACGAGGATCACGCCCGTGAGGACGATGGCCGGCAGCCCGGCTTTCTGAGCGATCGTCTGTTCGACCTTGACCACGCCGATGGTCCCGAAGGGGCCCGTGTAGACCGACTGAGCCAGGTCGAGGCCAAGCGAGTACACGCGGGAGACGCCCAATGACGGCAGGTAGGACTGCGTCACGTTTAGCAAGTCGATGAGCCCTTGAATTTTGGCGATGGTGCCTCGCACCTCCAACGTCATGAGAAACTGATCCTCTGCGTAGGGAAGGACGTAGCCGCCACCGGAGAAGGCACGACATGTGATCACCAGCAACTGAGGTGTCGCGACGGGTGAAAGGCTGGCCGCGAACCGGGAAGCTCCCGGCAGACACTCGAGTCGACCGACGGTCGAGTTAAACGAGGGTAGGAGGCCGCACAGCGCCTGCAGTAGGGGCCAGTAACGCTGATCCTGGCCGTAGGTCCACTCGTACTCGACAAATTCCATGATGACGTCAAGGAAGATGAGCTGGATAGTGTTGTCCACAGCCGTGGTGGACGGCACGGGTGAAGGCGTGGGTGGAATGCTCAGTGTCCCCGACGTGGTGGTCGCATTCGCGGCGGTCGTACTGCTCTGCGCGATGACGAAAGCTCGGCAGGACAAAGCCAATAGCAGCGCGGCGATGATGATGAGCGATGGAAGTGTCATTTGGTAGCGTTGAACTGGGGACAGAACTGGGGGCGTAGCAAGCGGGGAGGAGGGGTCAACAAGGGGTCATTTTGTCGTCCTCGCGGACAGCCGCACGCGACGCCTGGAGCACGTGTCGCGGGGACCACATCGTCATTCCGACACGGTCGTTCGCATCGCACCGGGGAGGGTGAGGGGCGTTTGCGACGGGGGTTCGGCCACCGACCGCACCATTTTCGCCGTTTGCATCATGGCGACACGTAGGAAGGTCATGAACGCAACGAACACAAAGGCGCCGGCCCAGTACTGGCCGCTGAAGAGCGGTGTGATCTGAATCCAGGCATCGAGCCACGTGATAAACCGTAGGTAGCGACTCGCGTTGCCACGGCGCAGGGCCTCCGCCACGAGGTGGTACGTATCCCAGCCAAAGTGAATCCTGGGCTTCGTGCAACGCATTTCAAAGTACGCGTTGTAGACGACTCGGTAGTCGAACGGCTCCATGTTGAGATACACTTTCATGATCGCGTTGTACGTATGACTGCTCATGGGCACCTTCGAACGCTGAATGCGGTCGAACAACACCACGGCCTGCTCCCACCGAGCAGGGCGGTGGAGCGCGTGACCCTGGATCATGAGCTCGTAAGTGCGGATGTCAGGGTGCCTACCGCGCCGGAGCATTTCGTCGAAAAGGCTCTGCGCGGCGTCCGGTGACGTCTTCTCGATGCACAGCTCAATGAGCTGATTGAAGGTTTTCGTATGAGGGCAAATTCGGTCCTGCAGCATGTCGTTGTAGGTGGTCAGTGCAAGGCGCAACTGTCCTGAGCGCAGCAAGAGCGTGAGGTACGCCTCCATCGTGTCCGGGTCCGGCACGAGGCCGCCGTCCTTGGCCCCTTCCAACGCTTCCGTCGCCCGTTGCCAGTGCGAAGAGGGCACGGATCGAATGAAGCGTCGCAGCATGTTGTTGCCCACGGTTCTGGCCTTGACCGAGTCGGCGAAGACGGTGCGGATATCCACATTTGCCACGTCTCCAGCCGCTCCAGACTCGGTCACAAGATGGTAGATGCCTGGCTGCACGATGGAGTCTCCCGTGACGCCGCATTTGTTCAGGAGGGCCGGCGTCGGTTTGAAGGCTGCCGTGTGGGAAGCCAATGAGGGCGGTGAGGGTGTGGTGGGCCCCTGGAACGATGCCACGGACACCAAGTCGCGACGTCGCAGGCCCGTCAATGTCGCGGTCCTCCAAAGGCGAGTGCGCTGTACTGCAGCGGGCCGCATTTTATTGGCCGGCTAGATAATAACCAACACAGTCACTGAAGGTGAAGCAACACACAGCGCCATTCACTCGCTTCCTGTTGACGACATAGAATCGACATCCACCGGTCGATGGAAGCTCACGTCACACGAAAAGGAGGGTCTAGGAAATCGGAACGTACGACATGACCGAAATGGTCGATGCGGCGCTGTCAATAGCTGTCACCGGCCGGATGCGCACGCCGAGAAAGGGCCCGAACACGTCGCCGTCAATCGTGCAGAAGAAGCCAGAAGCCGACGATTGATTGGACGCTGCCCCTGGGCCACTGGAGGACGCGGTGGCGGAAGGGCCCGCTCCCGCGGAGGCCGCGTCGACGAGCGCTTCGATGCTGAGAACACTGGCCGGATCAACCCGCGAGCCAGCATCCGTTGAAAAGTTGAAATGAAAGTACTGCTCCTCGTCGGCGGGCGCGCCGCGAGCCTCTCCGGCTGCGGCTGTCAATGGACTGGCGGGGCCTCCGGACCCCCCTGCCAAGGAGGCGGCGCTTCGTGACCGCGCGAGCAGCCCGTTCACATCGGTGTAGGCCAACACCAGAGTCGGCTTGGTCGGGGTGGCGCGCGGACCGCCGTCACCGGCGGAGCCCATCGCCCTCAGCTTCAGTGCCAGGGGCTCGCGGGTTGCGACAGGGGCGGTAAAGCACTTGTACTGCGGCTCCGACGACGGCGCCACGAACGTCACCTTCACCCGCGGTGTTTGCGTCCCGATGCTTCCGTTGTGATGCTGCGGGAGCAGGCCGCCACCCACGATGCTCCCGGTGGCCGGTGCCGCGGTTCCGGTCACGGTGGGTCGCATGCGCATCGCTAAGTCGAACATTTGGCTGCGGGAGGTCGGAGGCGCCATTGGCATCTGATCGGTCGGTTCCCGGGACCGAAGGTAGAAAAGGGACTGCTCGTGGAAACGTCCTTCGGATCGGCCCGAACCGACAACAGCCGCGGTGATGATCAAACCGGCATCTAAGAACGCCTGGCATCCTTTCAACGACTCGGCCGCGTCATAAACTTGAAACGTTGTCGACACCCAATCCAGGAGGTCGCTCCCAGCGGCGACCGACAGCAGGTCACGGGCTTCGGACGGGTGCCGCCTCGTTGAGACGGGTATCCCGCGAGTGCCATGCATGCGCACCAGGATGTGCTCGATGGAAACGTCGGTGCTACCTAGCCGCAGCCAGCGCACGCCGCTCAGCTCCGTCACTAGCGACTGGCAAAGCGAGATAGTTTGCGGCGGCGGGGGTTGCAGCGTCAGTGCGGGAAGCGTCGTCGCCCCGCTGCCGCCGGAGCGGTCGATTTGCTTCATGCTCAAACCACGTCGCGCTGCTAGGTTGAACTCTTTGATGAAAGCCGTCGGACTCAGGTGGTCCCTCGCGGAGGCGAATGCGTGGGCGCGCGCGGTGATGTTCACGTGGGCTCCCATTTCGAAATTGGATAGCATGGGTAGGTACCCCGACGTGCCGTCGAGAAAGACGCACTCCACCTGGTACACGACGACTTCATTCGCGTGGTTGGCATGCGTTGCGTAGTGGTTCGTCACGTAGCGGAATGCCAGCGACTCCTGCGTGGGCTTGCAGCTCGTCAGCAACGCCTCGACGGTGGGCGCGTCCATGGACGTCGTCGTCATGCTCGCCACATGACTGAACACAAAGTGTCCGTAGAGCTGATCCTCCCGTGCCAGCCAAGAGGCGACATCGTTGTCGAACCCGAGCGGTATCGGGTACAGGCACAATTGGGGAACCGCGCCTGGGTACATCATGCGCAGCGACAGCACGGCTTGGAGGATGCGGCGAAGCAGACCACCGCCACCCAACACCATGATCTTGACTTCATTTTCGATGAAATGGGACAGCGCGAGTTCCTTCTTTGGATGCAACGCCGCGGGGTCGTTGTCAAAGACGCGAGCTTCGCAGAGCTTGTAATTGCGGTCGATTGCGTCGCGTACCACGAAACTCATGTCCTCATTTTCAGTCAGCGCAACGACCTGAAGCGGCAGGACGGGGGTCAGTGGTGACTCCAGCCGCAGCTTTCGCATGCCTTTGACAGGTTTGTGCATGTCGACGATGGATGCGTACACCTCCATGATGCGGGCCATAACGGCGGGATCCATGCGCGAAGGGTCGCTAAAGATTTTGTCCGAGCCGCTCAGAAACGTATGTAGTGCAGGGTAGTGAGCGGCGAGCACGTGATGCGGCAACGAGAACAAGCCGCCGAGATCGACGCCGGCAGCAGCCTGAAACTGCTGCGGCAGGTGGCCGATGTCACCGGCTGACGAAGAGAGCTCGTATGCGGCCTGAAACACATTCATGGTTAGATTCGCCAAGTAGCTCACGACGTCATCCGGGGGCGCGTCGCTGTTCGCATTGGTCGGGAGCGCGGCAGAAATGGCTGCGAACTGCGTCGGCCTTCCAGGTTTTCGCTGCACCTCCACGTTCCCGGTAAAAAGGCGGGTCGCAAGTTGCGCTCGGCAGGCGTAAGGGGACACGAGCACATGCACGGGCCGCCGGCGGAAAGAGCGCATGTCCGCGCCGGCCACGAAGAGTGACGACGCCAGCAGTCGCTGCGGTCGCCCAACGTTGCGGATCATGGCCCACAGGTGCTCGACGATCTGAAAGGCGGTCTGTCCGATGGGGACCGGGGCAACGAGCAGCCGGCGGATCGTGTCCATCAGGGGTGCCAACACAGCGATTTCGGCGACCTGGACAGACGATAAAGTGATTTGACACAGCTTCAGCATGGGCGCGATGGAGGAGGGCGCCGACGGGCAGAGGGCGTTCATCGCCCGGTTGATCGCCTGCACAACGATGTCGCTCGTGTCGTTCCGGTGCACGAACTCGTCGACGGCCATTCGCACCCCTAACGTGCACGACTCGAGCAGCGACGACGTCACGACATCGTCCGAGGCGCTGCACGGGCACAGGCACGCCGCGGCGGCGGCTGCCACCAGCGCCGTCCCCGGCGATGTGCCGGTTACCGATGCGGAGCCGGACACGCCGTCGACGTTGCTTGAGAAGCTGGACGCGCGCCCGGAAACGCTGCTCGCCAGGTGGAAGAAATACTTTGCCAGGTAGGAGGGCCCCTTGATGCCGGGGACGAGCGTGACGAGGCTCTCGTTGTAACTGAGCAGGAACAGCTGGCCTGAGAGGGTGTCGCACACAAAGTGAAGTGCCTCGTCCGAATAATAGTAGCGAAACATGACGCTGGCGTTGAAGGCGTTGAGCAGGCAGCGCACGCGGGTGGCGTGAATGGGACCAGGAACCTCCACCGCGCCCCGTGGGGGCTTCCAAGTGCCGCCCACGTCCGTCAGCCGGCGCCGCGGCTGGTCGTGCGCCACCGTTTCGTCGTTCAGCTGCTCCTCATAATCGCCCTTGGGGCGCACGTCGCGCACAATCTGGCCAAGAAGCTCGCTGAAAGAGTGCCGGTACTCACCGTTTTCGATGCAAAGCAGCTTGGTGATCAAGAGACAAACGTACACGGTGGTGAGTTCGAGGTTACCCGCGAGGGCGTCACTTACGACGTCGAGGTCGTAGCCGCGAATGTCTAAGGCATGGGCAAAGCTTGACACACTCGCGTGACCAAAGTCCACCGGCTGATTTCCCGCGAGCGACTTGGCCCCGATAGCCCAGACGGGGGCAACGATGTGAGTCAGCGCCAGAGAGAATGCCTGCGTCACACACGCGGGCGCACCTGCCACCATGACGACCCCTTGCCGCTTGGTGTTGAGTGCGCCCGTTAGCGACGCGGCGATGTTGTCGAGGGAGACTTTCCCCGCAAGGCTCTCCATTTGGTCCACCACGGCGCCAAAAGCTTTGGCGGCCGCGCTGAACGGATTCTTGTCCTGCTTGCGACGCCGCAGCAGAAGCCCATCTCGGCCGACGGGACTGCCCGCCCGCGCCGCGTCACCTTCGCCACTGCGGGGCATCGCTTTCTTCCCACTTCCCGCCGCGGCGTCATGCGACATGTGATGTGTTGCAAAAGAGAGACGAACCAACTTCAAAACTCAATTGCCACTGTCAAAGGGGAGTTCCTGTACCGGACTGAATGCCACGCACCTCCCTCGGCTTTGTGCATGATGACCAGGGGATGTGGTAAAAAATCTTGCTGGATTCTATGCCCCTCCTCTCTCTACGTCGTACGAGAGTCCCAACGGACTCGGATGATCACAGATTCTTGATGCCGTGCATGTGCCCCATGTTCTCACCGGCGACCACCTCGACTGGGAACTCCACCTCCACTTGCATTTCCGGGTAGTACTTGTTGAGGACGGGGCGCACGTCGGACATTATCCGCTTCATGTCCCTCGCCACCTCTAGCTTCAGTTCTGGGAGCGTGTCCACCCAGACACAGTCATGAACTGTGTTCGTCAGCAGCGCTTTGCCGCCATAGTGATCCTTGGCGACGAAGTGGCGCCACAGTATGCCGATCATGATTTGCACAATCTCTCCTGCGAAGCCTTGCACTGGGTAGTTGCGAATGTGAGTGGGGCTAAAGTTAGTCGCCTTTTCGCCTTCCCTCAACATCGCCGTCGGGATGTTGGCTTCCGTGAACACATAGCGACTACCCGTTAGGACGGGAAACATGCCCTTGAACAGCGAGTGGCCTTGCGCGTTGCGCGCCCCATCCTGCAGCGTGGCATCGAACGTGGTGCACGACAGCTTCACCATGTCGTAGAAGAGGTCCACTCCCGCGTACTCCTTGGCTTCGGCATCGATGAGCTGCTTGACGGCTTGCGCCGACAGACCCGTCGACTCTGAAATCTTTTTGACGCCGGCTCCATATTGCCGCTGGAAGGAAAAGATCTTCGCCGCCTGACGCATCTTCACGAACTCGGGATCCTTTTCTTTCTTCGCCTTTTGGATGACGTGCTGGTACGTGTACTCCGGTCGCATCAAGGCGACCCGCTTGCAGTGGAAATCGACGTTGTTTTTCAAGTCCGCGGTCATCCCGGCGTCGTGACTCAACGCGCACAGCGTCACGACCTCGAGTTGCGAGTAGTCTGCCTCGATGCAAATGCCCGTCTTCGATCCGTCGGGCTCCGTGAATCGCGACACAAAGAGCTCTCGAATCGGTGAACGGTCCTCTTTCGGAATGTTCTGACAATTTGGATTCGCGGATGCGAGCCGGCCGGTCGTCGTTTTGTTGTGCAGCAGCTCGTGGTGGATGCACGAGTCGTTGGCGTGCACCAACGATAGCATGCCGGTGGCCTTGTCGTCGTAGTACGTCGAGAGCTGCTTCTCCCGCTGGCGGATGTTCAAAATGAGCTCAGCGACCTTGTCGTTGTGCTTCTGGAAAAATTCTAGCGCTTCCTCATTGACGCTCTGCTTCTTGGACAGTTCGGAGTAGAACTTGACCCGGACCGCGTTGCGCTCCTCCGGAGAGTGTATGATGCTGTCGAGGCGTGAAGGCAATTCCACAAGCGTTGGGGGCAGCGGACCAATGAGCTGATGGGAGAACGGGGTGTAGTCCGTGTGGGTGAGCGAGCCACAGTACCGCAACAACGCCAACAACCCCGCCTCGACTCGCCCTGTGGTCTTGATGGTGTCCTTCGAGGCGAACGGGTTGAGGCCGATCGTGAACCCTGGCGGCACGTCATCGGAGGCCTCAGCGGACATGCGGGCCTCGGCGGCGCTCGTGGGTTTGGCTTTGCCCGGCTTTTTCAGTCCCCGAAATACGCCTGCCTCATAGGCGGACTGAACGGCCACGGGGGCGCTGACCACCAGGTCTGCGAGCCTGCTGGCAGCGTCGATCATGCCGCTGATGGCGGTCGATTGGGAGACAGGGGGGTTCAACAGCTCTTGTTCGTTTTGGATGATGTGGGCATCCAAGTCGGCCAAGGTGCGCTTTTTCGCGCCGAGCGGTGTCATGGACGAAAGATGTGGCTGAGTGGCCCAGTGCTTCTGAACGACAGCCGCGCAATGCTTCAACGCGTGTCGCACCACGGCAAGCGACTCCGCCAACACGATTGACTGCACGGCTTGTCCTGCGAGGAACGAAACCAAGTCGACGCCAAGGGCCCGCAGGACTCTTTCCACTTCATGGGCAAGCGGGGTGAACAGCAGCCAGGTGCTCTCCGGTGCCTGCGCTTGCATCCACACTCGAAGGACGGTCACCAGCCGAATGGCCCACGCCGCCGGGTCGGCCTCGGTCCTTTCGGCGCCGAATGTCACCTTCGTGTACGTCACGGTGACCGTGTCAAGGGATTCGACGACGCGTGGCACATAGGCCACGATGCCGATCCGCCGGATGGCGTCACCGGGCGCCGTGGACGTCGCGTTAGGCCGCATCACGTCGCCGTCGACGACCATGAACGAAACCACGTAGCGACCGGAGATTTGCGGCAGGTTGAAGTAGTCGTCGAGGACGCCGGTCGTGCGCAGTCCTAAGGACCGAAGGTAAGGAACCACAAAATTGCTGGTGGCCTTAGGCCCTTCGTTGGCGGCCAGAAAGCACAGGTCAGCCTCGCAGCGGCAGGAAAACATGACGCCGTCGGAGACGTGCAGCTTGGTATGCGGTTTACGAAAGCAATCAAAGCTGATAATAGGATTGAACTCGATGGAGCCCCCGAAGAACATAGCGCTGATCAGCGGAATCGATCCGAAGTTGAACTGCGAGCGGCACAGCGGCGGGACCTCAGCAGGAACATGCTGCTCCAGTGTGCGCTTCAACGCAGCCGTTTCTTTCTTCAGCGCCTCGTGCTGGACGATGCTAAGCTTTTGATCGATCTTGAGCCCGTTGAACTCCATTTCCGTGGTGCATAGCAAGCCGTCCATGCGCAGCATAATGATCTGGACTTGATGCTGCGCGATGGCTCGGGAGAGCTGTCCGACGAACACAAGCTTGGTGTTGCGCAAATCACCCTCCAAGTACTCAGCCAGGGTGGCGTGCGGAATGTCCGGGGTATCGATGCCCTTGTCCCAAGCGGCTTTCACGGCGTCCAACTTCGGAACGGTACCGCCGTAGCTTCGGGCGACGCTTTCGAGGCCCGCGCCCGACCCCAGTTTCACCACGTGGCCCGTCAACAGAAACTCCGCGTACATGGTGTCCCATATCATTCCGCCGCGCTTGAGAAACGCGACCAAGTTGGGGTCTCGCCACAGATGCAACAAGTCGAACTTGATGTTGTGACCCACGAGGACATCGTAGGCCGCGAGGTCAGGCAGCTTGTACTCCCCATGCTGGGAGCAGTACTGAGCGGGCATCGTCATCTCGTCTTTGTAGTCCAGCAGCCCAGGCAGAACAATGCGGTTCTTCGTGGTGAATGGGGAGGCGCGGCGCTTGTATTCTTGGAACGTAGTCGTCTCCAGATCGAGCACCAGCCAGCGTGCTAGCTTTTCGGCCGCCTTACGTTCTCGCTCCAGCCGCGCGGGGTTGTACAGCGTGCTCGTCCACTGCTGTAGCGCGACTTCGGTGTCGAGGTTGCGCTTGCCTTGGCCAATGGACGACATCGAGGCGGCGGCGGCGGCGGCAGCGGGGCGAGAGGTGCCGACAGTGACTTGCGGCAAGGAGCGTTTGAGTTGACTGAGAACGAACTCGCGCACGCGGTCGTAGGACGAGTTGTCGGCTGGTGGCGCAAGGTACGAGCCCGACGCAGGCTTCGCTCGCTGCGCGACCCACTTCGACACGGCTTCGTGCAGCGCAGTGGGCCCTTTGAACGCGGCTGCACAGTTGCCGTACCACGCCGAGGCGACATCACAGGCTGCCGCGCTGCGCGAGTCGTCGCCCAGGTATGCCTCCAACGCCGACCAAGCGCACACTTGAACAGGATTCAGTAGCCGCAGGCCGCGCAGCACGGCCGTGAGCACGCCCTGGTTGGTGGACGACGTGGGGAGCACTACGGTGGTGTGCCCTGGGCCGAAGTGCGCCAGCAGCGAGCTCAGCTGCTTCAACTTGTCGGCGTCGCTGGGGTGCGTCATGCTGACGGCGTGGTTGCGCTCTGCGCACGGATCGTAGACGTACACGTGAAACGTGCTCGTCCCCTTGCTGGCCTTGTGGTCAACGTGGACCGAGAAAACATGGACGGGACGTGTGGTGCGACACGTTATCTGCTGCACGGCCGCTCCTTCCTTGTCCGTGTTCACACCCGCGGTGACGCCGTGCGTTCGGTAGTAGTGCACAGGGGCTGCCGTCGCAATGAGTGCGGCGTGGGCGCTTTCAGCCGCGACCACGGCACAGAACGGCGTGTTCGTGGTTTGCTCGTACGCCTGGAACAAGTTCGTCGGAGTGGGCAACTGACGCACTGCGCGGGATGCGTCGAGGTGCAACGCGTACACCAACGACCACGCATCGTCGCCCAGCAGGAAACGAACGTTGTTCACGACAAGACCGTCGCATGTCGCGCGGAGCCAGCTGTGGATCGTGTCCACCCGCGCAGACATGGCTGGGTCGGCGTTGGGATGTGGACGATTGCTCGAAAACGGAGTCAGAACGACCGTGATAGGAAGCGAGGGTGCGATTCGGGGAGTGCACGGAGCCAGCTGGTTGATCATGTTACGAAGTTGATCCACGATGGCAGTTGGGATGGGACTCTTTGCTGGGTGATCACTCGGAATGTAGACCGGCAACACATTCTTAGAGTAGTGCTCCGCGAAGGTGACTTCGACCGCAGCGTCTCCGATCGTGCTATCTTTGGCGCTGCCCATTCGAAATTGCCAACCGACGCCCACGAGCACTGTGTTGGACGCGGCCTTCATGAGCTGCATCGCGTCGTTCTGCTTCCCCTCATGGACACCGGTCGGCGCACCCTTCGGGGCGTGGCGCCTCGCGCTGGTTAACAGCGGCACGGCGTCAGCCCGCGGCCATGCCCATGATGTGTAGGTGGGGGGTGCGGCGAATGGTACCCCGCAGAGCGGAGGGACAAGGCAGGCAGCCGCTGGCGATATCGCCGGATGAGCGACGAAGCCTCGTCGGACCGCCTTGTTCAGTTGTCGGCGCAGCATTTGTATCTGCCCCCACCCACTTCCCCCGAGTGAGGGGAACCCCTAACAAATCACCATTCTCGCAACGACAGGTCTCTCTCGAGTGAGGGGAACCCCTGCCAAATCACCATTCTCGCAACGACAGGTCTCTCTGCTTTGCTTTGACATAGAGATGGACTAGAGGTTAATCACGGACATGACAAACGGCGAGCCTCGGGGAAGTGAGTTGTGGCCGACCGGACTTGTGGTTGTTGGGCTGTCAGGTGTGCAAAAGTGAGTGCGCATCATCTTGTCTCCCAACGGTGCTGTTGCACATCAAGACCAGGACACGAGCTCGTCGTCTGCATCCAAATTTCCACCAGCGTCAAAGAGTCACCGATTTCAATGGTGGAGGCTTCAACTGAATTCACACGTATAGCATATCAAGTAACGCATGTGAGCCTCGAAGTGCCGCAGCAACACATGAATCGTGGCAGCGCGCGATGCGGACGCCTTTCAACTCTCGGCGGTTTCAGCGTGCCTCAATCCGTGTGCGATCACCGAGACGTCGCGTTGAGCGCCCGGATAGCGACGAAGCATCGTCAGCGGAGCGGCACATGGATCGCCCCCTTCTAGAAACGTGTCGGGGAGAGTCACGCCCCAACACAGCTCTCGTAACAGTGGTCCCATTGACACCACGCGGCCGCTCACGAGGAGGTCATAACGCTACGCACGACTAACTATCACACGATCAGAATGACATCAATTTTGGTTTTGGGTGTTCCCCTCGCCCGGGGGAAACAGGAAGGCTGCCACGCTGGAGCCCTGAAAGCGGACAAAAACCGACGAGGCCCCCATCGATGTTGCGCTATGACCCGATGACGAGGGGAGGTCACCACGGAGACCGGTGCTGATCTGAGCGGTGGGTGGATGAAGGGAAATGCTGATGCCGTCATCTTCCGATGGGTCCTTGTTGATGCACACATTGGCGACGGTGGCGACGGCGAAGATGATGACGGCGAGCAGGAGCAACGCGACGGGTCCGAAGGCCAGTTGCTCGAAGTGGTTCGTGGGGCCCGCGGGGCACAGGAGGCCGAGGACGCCGTAGAACACGGATGCGACACATGTGCACAGCACGCTGACCGCGTAGAGGGCAATCACCGCTACCAGCCCCGGCGACGCCCGCCATAGCTGCCACGGGCCAATTGTGGAAATTAGGAAATGCAGCTGCATCAGAAAGGTTGAGGCGGCCAGCGCGAAGATGAAGCCGCTTATACGTAACTGACCGGTGCACACCACCGCGTCAAGGCCGCCTGCATCCGGCACCGCTTTGGCAGTCCCCAGCTGCGATGAGCTGAGGGGTTGCGACGCAGACGGAATCGGCTTGAAGTGTGACGATTTCACGGACGGGATCACGATGAGGAACCCATCAAGCTCACATGCGAAGACAACTAAACTCGATAGAAGCATTACCGGGCACGCGGCGATGGCGACCAGATGCCGGCGCACGCGTGGCGACAGGCTATCGTACCCGCTCAATGAAGGGCTGACGTGAACGCTGCCGCCTTCGGTGCTGGTCCACAGGCGCCGCCCGATAACGACCACGGCGTGGACGGCGGTGCACGCAAGCGCAAGCATCAGGGGGGCGACACACACGATCCAAGGGAGGTGACCTGATCCCGTGAGCGACACCCGGTAAAAGTACGAGAGAACGGCGGTGAGGTTGACGCCGATGATGAGAATGATCGTCAGCACCAGCGGTTCGATGCTGCTCGACGAGAAGAAAACGTAAAGCGTCGGATACGCAAGGGCGACAAAACTCCAAAAGGGCGAAAACGCGATCTCCTTCGAGTTCGTCACGGGCGTCAACGACATGACGAGGAAGAACGACAGCGCGCCAAACATCAGCAGGAGCAGCAGAACGACGATCCAGTGGGGTCGGAATGGGGGAAAGCAGATGGCGTGCGACACCGTGTAGCAGTGCTGCGCCTCATCTTGGATGCGAAGGGCATCGTCGTTTTCTCGCACGGCCCGATGGCGGTAGTCTCGCCAGGCTCTGAAACAACAACCCCCGTAGCAAACTTTGGGCTTTCGAGGTGGTCTTACCAACAAGCGGTTTTCTCGCATGGGGCTGTCCGACGCAGGCTCGCCTTCCTGCCGCGCTGGAGGCTTGGTGGATTGCCTGGCAGCGACTTGCTCGTCCGTCGGATCCGCATCGGCGTCGAAGCTGAAGTGCGGTGTGCCGTTGGTGGCGCGGATTGGTCGGCCTAGCTGCCTCCACGTTTGCTTAAGTGACTCCTCAAGCGCCGCTTCGTCTTGGTAGCGCCGATAGTCGTCCTCTGTGCACGTCGCACCATTTACGTCCACCGCAGAATCGGACACCGTGCATCGATTTCGCGCCACATAGTCTCGGTAGGCGGCCATGTCGAGTCCGAACTGGGGCGAGACGGCACCGAACAAGTGGCACGCGCCCACGTGGAGGACGTCCGCCGTCTTCACGGTATCCGGGCGCATGACCACGACGGCGTGCCTTGCGAAGACGACGCTCGCCTCGGGTCCGTGGAGGAAGTCGTCGTCGCCGGGGATGGTGGGCGGGCTGACCGGCTCTTCCTCATCGTCCGACAGCGGCGGTGCGAAGAGGCGATAGTAGTTCACGGCCTCAATGAACAGCGCGTCGGAGAAGCGACGAAACCACAGCAAACAATGCGATTCCACGATCGACGCAAGGCGCGAGCTGACGAGGCGGACCGTGAGAAGGCTGGAGACAGGCAGGAACGACAGCAGCGCATACCTCGTCGCGTCAATGGGCACATCGTACAAGGTAGACGCACGCCACGCCAGCGTCGCGTCTGCAGGAGTGCGACCTGCGCGCTGCGGCGAATGCTCATCCGCGGCTGCCCGCTCAGCCGCGGGTGAGAATGACCCCCGTCGGCGTGAGGATGCCGGTGGGCTGTCGAAGCCCAAGGGAGACGTCGAGCTGTGGCGTTGCTGGTCCTCGGTGACCCAGGTGGCCACGGCCGCCACCATGGCCTGCGCGGGGGCGACGGATGAATGGGTCACAGCCGCCGACATGGGCCTCGAGCCCGCGAATCGCCTCGCGGCGGCAGCTTTGATCGCGTGCAGTGGGCTGTCCATCTCCTCGTCTTGATCGTCCGGCGGGACGTTGGGGTGGCTGGCCAGCGGGTCGGCCAAGCTGACAGACGCCTCGACGGCTCCACCTTCGTCATCGTCGTCAGTGTGCACGTCGTCGTGCGCTGGCGGGGCCGGTGCACTGGCGAAGCGACTCGCGACCAAGGCGGACTGCGACACGAAGGTGTACGTGGAGTTGGCGTCGTCATCTCCAGGGGTATCCCCTCCTGACCGCAGCCGAGGGCTTCTCTGGCTGAGGCCCCGCGTCAGTGACGCCAGGTGCCTCATGGGTGAATGTCCTTGAGAGCTCAATGAAGGAGTGGCGCTGTCGCCTTCGGCCTTCATATCGTGATGGGGGGACTCGGTCATTGTGACGCTAGCAATTTTAGACGATCAACAAAAGCACTCAGTCCCGACCGTACACAAGGAACACATACCTTCGGTAAGTGGCAATGGCCCGAGAACTGCATTACTGACGCTGCAACTTCAGACTGTTGACGAGATCGAATAGCTTGGATGACGACGACGCGGGCTCGGCGTTGCTGTCAGTACCCGCAGAACGGATGTTTTTCCCGTCGTGGGTGTACAGCGGCTTGCACACACGATGATGCGCGGCGTCCCAGTGGCGCCTCTGACACGCGGGAGAGCAATAAAGTACGGTAAAACACTGACACCACATGTTAGCCGTCGTCTCCAGACCACAGGCCGTGCACGCAGTCAGGGCGGGCGGCGCCCGACGGCCGTGTTGGCACAGCTGAGAGTGCTCCGGCCAGTGCTGCTCCTGGCAGGCGACCGAGCAATAACGCGCGCCTTCGCAAGGGCAGACCGCCAAGTGCAAACTAAATACACTGCACCAATGGCAGTGGTTCGGAGGCACATCGCCGCTGCCGGACGCGCCCCGGTCAGATGACTGCATGGATCATCAACAAACGGACTCCAATTTCCGCAATCGGCCTTCAGTTTGCAAAGGCAACAGAAACAAACCCAATCAATCGCGGCCCACGTAAAGGAGTTCGCTAGTCACAAAATCCTACATGTGCACGCACCATCGGCCACATCCGCCGCACCCACCGTACAGTGGAAATAAAAGTAGCTCTCACGACACAAACAAATTCAACTACGCTGCGACCCCCACGTATTGCGGTGGCGGGCTGCACCTCGCTGGCCCCCCAAATTCTGGGCTTATCATATCATCGGCCGGACGACCCTTCACGGCTCCGTTTTCGGCTCGAACGAGATCGCTGACGGCTGCGGCTGCTGGCGCTGCGGCTTCGATAGCTGCGGCCCCGGCGTGAGTCGCTCCGTAGGCTGGACCGTGGCGAACGGCTACGCGGAGACCTGCTACGAGATGAGCGGCTGCGACGGGCATTGCTCCCTCCCTTTCGAGATGCCACCGAACGACGACTACCGGAGCGGGCGGTGCGAGCACTGCTGGAAGAGCGTCTCGAGGCGCTGCGACCGCGCGACCGCCCGGTCGACGTGTCAGAGCGTTCATCCTTATCGCTTCCATCCACTAGTTGTGACATGCGAAGCGTCGCGGGAGCGGCCAACCGGCGTGGCTCCGCCACGGCTGCGGTTGTTGGCGCAGCCGCATTGCCAGCGAACAGCAACGACGTGCGGGCGGACTCCATCCGCTTGACGGTGAGCTTGTGCAGCGAGTCGAGCCGAGCCTTGGCGACCTTCCACTGGTGCGACTCGAGCGCCACGACGGAGGGTTCTGCCTCCAAGCTGGCCAGCGCCCTTGATGCGTGTGCAGACCTCTCAAAGAGATCCTGCAGCGTCACGGGGGGTGACATGGCGGCGATGTAGTTTAACAGGTGGCGAACGGGGGCGTCGGGGTCCTCCTCCTGCTCCGCTAGCTCGTAGGCCGACGAGCGGATCAAACTAACGTTCGGGAATCCGGCGTGGGACACGTACTTCAGGGGCGTAAGCAGGTCGTATCGCCCGAGCCCTAAGATGCACCGCTCGGTAACGTCGGGCAAGTGCCGGGCAGCGGCCAAGTCCACGTGAGCGGCCTCCAGCGCTTCGATGGCCCGTCCAAAAACTTCTGGAAACGACCCTTTTCGCGCGATGACAGCCTCCAATGCCTCCGTCAGGAACTTCGCATCCTTTTCCAGCGCTTCGGCGTCGTCCTCTGGACGTGGATTTCGTGCATCCGCCTCGAGCAATTCAATGCGATTCCGAACGAGCCATGGGCGCAAGCGGCAGTCGAATGCCGAAAAGTTCTGCCTCGACAGCGTCTTCTTTGCGCCCGCGTAGCATTTCTTGGGAGGGTGTCCGTACGTCCGGCAACGGGAGCAGTAGGGTACCTTGCGCTGAAGCAATACTTTGATGGCGGTTGCGAGAGATTTTTTCTCGTCCGAATCGTCCGCATATGAGTTGTACACTTCTTGGACCTTGTACTCGTCGTCAGGCCAGCGGATCCCTGCGAGCTGGTGGTGCTCCAGCACCGTGCGGCCCACGTAGTGGTCCCAGTACTCGGTCATGTGGTGCGGATCCACGTTGGGCCCCCCACGACGGTGCTGGGGCGGTGGCGCGGCTTCGTCCAGCGGCTGCATCGTTTTCGGGCAAATGTAGTCAATGACGGGGGCCAGTGTCTCCACGGCGATGGGCAGGATTGAATCCTTCGCGGTGAGAAGCGCAGGGTCGCCGTAGGTCGCCTGGAACGCTTCGAGCTCGGGAGCAACTCGGGGATTTCCATCTGACTTGCCGAAGTAGCAAAAAAGGAACTCCTTTCGCGTTTTAATTTGATGAAGAGCATTCATCTGCGCGTCGGACAACTGACCCCCTTGGCGGCCAACTTCGCACGCGGCCGACATTGCTCGCGTCAGCTGAAGCAGCTCCATTTGCCTGCGGAACATGTCGAAGTGCGGCTTCGCCTTGGCCAGCACCGCCTGCCGATTCAAGCACACCGCGGATGGAGCCACGCTGTAGCTCGACAGAATGAAGAGGGCACTTCGCTGGGCGGCAGTCATTTTATTCTGTCTCACCGAGTCGATGAGCAGAAAGTATTCCGCGACTGGCTCTCCTTTGACGACGGCGGCGGCCGCAAGGTCCATGAGAGCGAGCACCTGGGAACGCCGGGTTTCCTCCACCGTCGGGCCCTTTCCATTCTCGAGCAGCGGCCCTCCCACAAGCTCCGTGATTCGCGCGGTCGTCGCGGAACGTGGCAGGACGGTCGCGTCTTCGACTTGCTGCGCGCTACACGGACAACCGAGAGCGTCGTGCTTCCACGTGTCGCAATTGACGCAGTGGGGATCGCTGCTGAGCCTTTGACTCCACTGCCTCAGCGTCGGGTGAACACCAGCCGTGGGGTCGCCGATCACTTCCGCGAAGATATCTTGGATGTAGCGACACGACGTTGGTCGCGGATTCCGCCGGCGGAGCTTCCAGAGCAACTCAGAGCAGCCAGCGATGTCACGAAACAGCTCGACATCGTCGGCCTCCGGCTTAGCCGTGCCACGATTCGCCGCGACCCAGTTCCAAGCCAAGTCGAGGAACGCGACGCGCTCGTGGGTAAAGAATTGCCGCACGGCGCGCTTCACTGCGTCGTACGCGGCAGGGAAGACAGCTCCATCCACGATAGCATCGCGCGCCGACGTGGGTACAGAGGCGTCGTGGGCAGCGACACCCGGGGCGCGGTGCCATCGCAGTCGAATCAGTTGAGGCAGCCATGAGGTTGCTCGGTGCACCAGCTTGTGCAACGCGGGCTCATCGACGCCGCGCCGAATGACTTCGACGATGAGCAGCCAGCAGCCAAGCCTGTCTGACTCATCGCCGCAATCGAACAGGCGGTATGCTAGCGCGGCTGCCGCCTCGACCTCGCAGCCGGACATGCTGTGATGGCGCACCAGCGAGAGGAAGCGGTCGGCGGCCCGAGTGGATGCGGCGGACTCGACGGTGCCATTCCAAGGGGCGGCGAGGGATTCGCCAAGCTGAAGGCACAGCCGCGCGAGGGCGTTCGAACTGCGGGACGACGTGGTAGCGGAGACCCCAACCGCCTGCATAGCTAATAATACTTATCTGGACAGCTGCTTGATCGTGGTGCTTGAGCGCCGTCGCTGGGAGGGGAGGTCAATCCGGACTAGGCCACGTTCACGCCGCGACGGGCAGCAGCCACGGTAGAGTAGGTGATGCTCCAAGGAGTAGCGTCCCTCACGCACACGACCCACAGCACACTCACCCACCCACCCACACACAACACGTACAGATAATCGATTTGTCCTCGTCGATCGTTCGTCATCCCCAAGGAGGTGGAGGAGGAGATCAAATCAAGACGCTGCCGTTAATGAAGATGATGGCGATCATCAGGTAGGCGGCAATAAGCATTGCTCCTTCCAGCCAGTTCGATTTCCCGTCCGACGTGATGTTGTTGGCGACCAGCACCGACACCAACAGAACCGCGACGATGTAGGGGTGGAAGTTCATGTCCAGCGGCAGGTTGATGATCCAGGCCACCACGACCAAGACGGGCATGACGAACATACCGATCTGGATGGAGGACCCGAGCGCCACGCCCACCGCGATGTCCATTTTCCCCTTCGCGGCCATCACAATGGAGGAGGCATGCTCGGCGGCGTTGCCGACGATGGGCACGAGGATGATGCCGATGAACTCGTCAGGAAGGCTCATCGCCGCGGCGGCGCCCTTCAGCGAATCGACGAGGGTGTCGGACAATATCGAGATCAGGACGCTCACGACCAGCATGCCACCCAGCGCCACGGCCAGCGAGAACTGCGGCTCTTCAGCTTCGTCGTCGTCGTCGCCGCCATGCGACGTCGCAGCTGGCAACGCGGCGGCTGAGGGGCTGCGTCGCGGGGTCGTTCCATCACCGCCCGCCGCGCCGTAATTGGCGAATCGCACGAACGAATGGTTGAGCGCGAGACTCACGGGCTTCTCTCCATCCTCCGTCTCCGCAGACCCATCGAACATCTCCTTGTGGGTCACGAGCTGGAACACGAGATACGCCACGTAGGTCAGGCACATGATGACGGCCAACTGCCGGGACACGCTCAAGACGACGTGGGTTTCCTCCCTGGTCGCCGCTGGGGAGTTGAGCACACCGGTGCTATACGCGGACGGGATGACGAAGCTCATCATCGACAACAGCAGGAGGGGACCGTAGGTGTTGACCGCGTTGCAGTTGAACTCCAACGATTTGCGTCGCAGGCCGCCCACGACGAAGGCGGACCCTAGCACGAGCAGCATGTTACCCATGATGGATCCGATGAGGGAAAGCTTGATCAGCTGGTACATGCCCGCACGCAGCGCGCAGATGGAAATGATCAATTCGGTGGCGTTGCCGAACGTGACGTTAATCAGCGCCCCGACCACATCATTGCTGCGGAGGGCAAGGTCCTCCGTGAAGTCGCCGAGCAACGCCGCGAGAGGAATCAGACCGAGAAAGCAGGCGGAGAAGATCACCGTGTCGCCGAGTTCGAAACGGCCGGCGAAAATGGCGACTGGGACGGCTAGCAGCAACACCTTGAGGGGCAAGGGCGTCATGAAGATGGCCCGCAGCTGACCTGCGAGGCTTGGCGAGGCCTCCGACTTGCCGCCCGCCAGCGCGTCGGCCTCCTCATTCATCGGCACCAGGGTGCCCTTGCCGCCCACGGCCGTCGCGGTTTTGGACATTAAATGTGTCGCACGCGGGTGGAGCGGTGGTGGTGGATCAGGGTGGTGTAAAGTTAATGTAACTGTAGGCCGATGGGAGCTGCACAGCTAGAGGTTGCCCGATGAAAACTCTTGCTTTCTCTCGGTAAGCGAGTCGAACGAGGTTGGGTAATTTGCTAGAAGAGCGGTGCGGTGGCAAAAGGAAACGTACTGATCCATTGAAAAATAGAGAAGAGAAATATGCGTTCGCCCAGCTGATTCTTTCACAATTCTTCGCGGCTTCTTGGCGATGCGTTTCGCCGCGCGAATTCCCGTTCTGTCGCCTCGCGGATGGACTTGTCGCAGTGCTTCAGCGCATCGCGATTTTGCCGGTACGCGACAAGGCAGACCTCCAACTGCCGCTTGAGTCGCGGCGAGGCGTATTGCAGCGCGAATCCGTTTTGCGTCGCGGCAGCGCGGACAATTTCTTCATCGTCTTGAAACCGTTTTAGTTGCTCGAGAGCATGCCCATAGGACCCCACGGCCGCAAGCACGATGCTCCGGTCCTTCAACCAGGGCGTGTTTCTCAACTTATTGAGAACGGCCCCGTTGATGGTCGCTGCCCCCAGAATAAACGTACGATTGTCTCTGAGACTCGGAGCGGCGAATCGGATCGCCGACGCGTCCGTGGCAATCGCAAGTAGGACAATGTCGACATTTTTTCGCCAGCGATCCTCCGCAAATTGAAGATTCGATCCTGACTTCCGCACAGCATATTCCACAATCTCTCGGTCATCACGAAACTCGGCTGTCAACAGCTTGAACGACCGGGGATTCGCGGCCACTCGCTCCATGGCGTACGTACGATTATTCTGCAATTCGCGCCAATTGCTAGGAGCGGAGCTCGCCCGGGCGGTCCCGCCGCACAACATCGCCAACAGCAGCAGCGCGCGAAGAAAACAAGACTCCTTCGACCGGATCATTGCACTCATGGACGTGCTAGTGGTGACAAACGAGCTGTTGCTGCGTTTCGGGTGGGGGGGGGGGGGGGG
>ERZ1292633.948-Hain-H41-02um-R1-948-length-32023-cov-7_pt1 | contig 32023 bp, 29 predicted proteins | sample MGYA00564406_ERZ1292633 | MGnify/ENA primary metagenome ERZ1292633 (study PRJEB36523, sample SAMEA6512639) | groundwater metagenome | collected 2019-01-08 | study: AquaDiva: Metagenomics assemblies of 32 groundwater samples
TCAGACGGGCCTGGTGGGCAGCTGCGAGGCCTTCGGCGATACGTCGGTTGTCGAGGTACGGATTTCGTCGCTTTGTATCATGATCTTCGCAACCAGACTGATAGATGAGGATCGCATCGAGAGAGTTCGGAGAGATGAGAACGGTCTGACGAGTTCCAATGAGAATTCGAACTGATCCATCGCGCCATGCCCGGATGATCGCATTTCGTTCTCGAGGTTTCGTTTTTCCCGTCAGCAGCACCGGCGCGAAAGGAGCAAGAATGTTGCTCAACATCTCGGCATCTCGTTCACGCGGAACCAAGAGGATGATCTGATTCTTCATCGTTTTACACAAAGCGTGGGCAAGAACGATACTCGATTCGTCATCGATGGAAACTGCAAACGTTCGATCGTGTGTGAGTTGTTCGAGGACTTCCTTGACGATCGCTGTCGTCTGCCTTGTGATCGAGGGAGAATCGGATGTCTTGAGGGTAAGAGATGGGATTTTTGACGGAAAAGGTGACAGGCCGTCGTAGGCAACGTTGAGGATAGACGAAACGGATTGACCAAGTTCGCATGCAGTCACCTCGAGACGAGAGAGGTCGTGAGGATCGATCGAAAACAACGGGTCACGACTCACAATGTCCAGCGTTCGTTTCTCTTCGGTTATTTTCACAACGTCGGCTACAACGCCAAAGATTTCGCGGTGGCGGAAAGGAATACGAACCACATCGCCCCGCGAAACCATGAGTGTTTCTGGAATGCGATAATCAAAGAAACCAAATCGCCGTGGCAGGCGAACGAATGGATAGACGCGAGCAAACACACTAGTTCAGTACCATTTCTGCCGTGATCTCGCCAACGCCAAATGGTGCTTCGGAAGCCAAGAGACGCGTGCGAACAAGGGTCGCATCAAGCGTGCCAAAGAGCATCACGATTTGTCGGTAGCACGCGTCCTGTGCGTTTTGAAGTAGCTCTGGGGGAACTTGCAGGAGTCCGGCGGTATTCTTTTGCTCGATCAGCGTTGCAAGAAGTTCGTCCAGCTTTTGGCCGTCCGCGTGCATTCCTCCTGGCGCCTCGGCAGATCGGGTGTGGGAACAGTCTCCCGCGGCGATCACAGCAATACGTTTATCGCTCGCAACAAGGATATCCCGAAGGCTCGCTCCAAAATCAAAATGTTCCTTGGGCGTTAATGCGCAGGGAGCAATTGGGAGAATGCGAACGTTGGGAAGATGGGTGGTGAGAAATTCGAGAGCGACGGTTGCGGTAAACGGGAGATCGCTCTCAGTGATGAGCGTTGCGGGTTCGTTGAGTTTTCGAAGTTCCCGTTGTGCGCGATCGGCAAGCATGAAGTCGGGGTGATACGTTTTGGTGTACCCAAGATCGCCGAACGCGGTGAGTTTTGCAGTGTACGGATCGGCAACGTTCAGCGCGAAAGCGTTCGCGGGCGATTGCGTATGCTCACAGAAGACCACGATCGTGTCCGGATGTGTTGCAAAAAGTTCCTCGGCCATTTCTGCGAGTGACGTTCGCGTTTTGTCTGCTTCTGCAACGTGCTCGGGGTTGACCGATGGCAGCAGTAGCGGAGAACAGGGAACGATGCCCGCGAAAACAATCATATTTTAGCTTTCAGACGAACCAAGTTCATTGCCTGTTGCATGAAGTTCGAGCACGTCGTCGTTGACGAAGATAATGTTCGACCAGTTGTATCCGTATTCGGTGAAGATCGATTCACTAAGGATTGGATGCTTCTCGCCATCGGAAACGACGTAGACTGCGGGATTGTCGTACGAACGAACAAGTGTGCCATCAGGAAGTTTGAGGAATTTTCCCTCGCGATACTGCTCAATTTCGACAGGTTGTGCGGTAGCGACCGGTGCGTTCGGGAAGTTGGCAACCAGAATTGCGGGATCGAGAATGGCCTGGCGAAAACCGTCTTTCAGGTAAAACATCGCACCATTCGTGGAGAGCTTTACGATCTTTCCGAGGGGATCCTGTGTCGAAGCTGTCACGGGTGTTCCTTGCACATACGTCGCCACTTCTTCGGCTGTAATATCGATTAGTTCATCCTTGGAATATCCAATGTTATGAAATGCCTCCATGCTCGAAATGTGGCGCATCGTATCGTCGACAAGCAAGTAGATGTTTCCATCTTCGTCCTTCACGAGTGAGTAGTTTGGAAGCGAGATCGGTGTGCCTTCCGGGTATGAGTCAACAACCGTTCGTGACACGGTGATGATGAGATCCTTGTTGTAGCGTGAGGTGAGTGCACTCTGGCTGGTAATCGGCCTGCGATATCCGTGTTCGATGCGGTACACGCCATCCTCGCCAGCAGCTTGCAAGAGGGTGCCTGTGGGATATTCTTTGCCGAACCAGCGATCCCAAATTTTAACGAAGTTTTCGTTGCCATGAAGGTGGGGAGTGTATGCGTACATGGCAGCGGTAGCAGCATTTTCTGGCGTAACGATAGTGTCATCAATTTCGACAGAAACATGTGGGCCGTATTTTCCGGCCGTCACCCCGTATTCTTCGATATCCACCATGTAGCCTTCCGTAAATTGCATAGCCGCTGAATTGACTTGTTTCCCGAAACCTTGCCAACGCGCCAAGCTCCCATCGTTCATCGAGCAGCTATCGCAAACCGCGTACCCCGTCGCCCAGTCGAGCTGTTTTTGTGTCGGGTCAGGATCTTCAACAAGACTTTGCTCTTTTTGCAGAAGAACCAAGATGAAGCGGGGATTAATGAGATGTTGTTGTGCAGCACGCCAAATGATTTCCGAAGCGTATCGTGTGCGTCCCTCCCAGTCTGTGGTCTTATAATCAGAAAGTGTCCCTCGTTCAAGGAATGATTGAATCTGACTCAAGTCCATGGCGTTTTCGTCGGTCAGCTCACTGTCTGAAATGATGTAATTTGGATCGAATGCCATTGCACTCGCCGGTGCCAGGAGTGCAAGAAGGGCACCAATAATCAGGGCCTTTGTTGAACGGTCATGCATACAGAACAATTATACCCAACCACAGCCAAAAAGGCACACGAACGTGTGGAGTGTTCACGAAGGCCTCTGGAACACGAGTTATGTGCGTTCCGGATATTCCTCCGCAGTTTTCAACATGAACGGAATGCGGCGAATGGTGGCTTTGGCGGCGCGGAAGAAACGCGTGCGCTCCAGAAGGAGGTTGAGCCAGCCGGTGGTGATGCAATAATATGTATCAAAAGGATTGTTGTGATGACGTTTGTGGTGAGCGGGTGAGAGGATGAGGCGAGCGCGTTGGAAAGGAGTGATGAAGCTTGGCGGCACGGGCATGTGGGCCCACTTATGGAATTGATTGGTCAGGAAAATACCAAGAATGAGGAAGAGGAGCGTGGTATAGGTGAATGCGAAGAGTGTAGAAGTGATCGCGAATTGATACAAAACGTGCGTCATGAACATCATGACGGGGAGAGAAACAAGACAGTTATGCCCGTTGGTATCGATGAAATCATGACGGGTGATGTCTTCGGGATCGCGGTGATGTTCACGGAACGGAAAGATGAATGCTGGTCCAACGATTGGGGTGGTGGCGCTGCCGAAAGTATCGCCGAGGAAGTGGACAAAGCCCGACAAGAAATCGGCGAGGAGGTATCCAAGAATGACGCTGAAGACGATAAGTGTCGTGGAGAGATCCACGGTGCTCGATGATGCAATCGTGGCCACATCACGAAAGAGCATCACGAGATAGATGCCGAAGAGTACAATACTCGCGCCATCAAGTCGCCGAATCCATTTGTTACCCTGCATACATTACGAGAAGATCACGTCGTCCTTTTTGACGTCGACCGTGACGGTTGCTTCTAGGGCAACGTCGCCTTTGACGATCGACAAGGCAAGCGGATCGAGAATACGCGACTGGATGACACGCTTCAATGGACGGGCACCGTAGTTTGCATCGTACCCTTTTTCGGCGAGGAACTTTTTCATGCGATCGGTAAAACGAAGGATGATGTTCCGCGTTTCCTTGAGGCGTTGGGCAACGAGCTGTAGTTGGAGGTCTACGATGCCGACGATGTGCTCTTTGCTCAGGGCATGGAACACAATCACTTCATCGATGCGGTTCAAAAATTCGGGACGGAAGTGATCACGAAGCATGTCGAGGATTTTTTGCTTTGTGCCATCAGCCTTTGCATCATCACTTTCCGCGAACCCGATTTTACGACCGCTGTTCAGAATGACATCACTTCCAATGTTGGACGTCATGATGATGATCGTGTTTTTGAAGTTGACGGTTCGTCCTTTGGCATCTGTTAAGCGTCCGTCATCGAGAATTTGGAGAAGGATGTTGAAGACGTCGGGGTGTGCTTTTTCGATTTCGTCGAAGAGTACTACCGAGTAGGGGTGTTTACGGATTTTTTCGGAAAGTTGTCCGCCTTCTTCGTATCCCACATATCCCGGGGGAGATCCGATCATTTTACTGACGCTGTGCTTTTCCATGTATTCGCTCATGTCTAAACGAACGAGCGATTTTTCGTCGTTAAACATAAAGCCAGCCAGCGCACGTGCAAGTTCGGTCTTTCCGACGCCGGTTGGACCAAGGAAGATGAACGAGCCGATCGGTCGCTTCTCCTCGGACAATCCGGCTCGCGATCGACGAAGCGCATTGCTGACGGCGACAATCGGTTCTTCTTGGCCGACAACACGCTTTCGAAGCTCATCTTCCATGCGGGCAAGTTTCACCATTTCGCTTTCGAGCATTTTGGAAACGGGAATATGTGTCCATCGAGCAACAACGGTTGCGATGTCCTCCTCAGTGATGACTTCTTTCAGCAATCCTCGCTCTGCTTGGAATTGCTTGAGCTCTTCTTCGAGCTTCACAAGCTCCTCACGCTTTTGGGGGAGTTCGCTGTAGCGAATTTCGGCGACGCGTTCAAGGTTTCCTCGACGCTCTTCGTATTCCGCTTCATTCATGAGCTTATCGATCGTATTCTTGCGCTCGCGAATCGCCGCGATAAGATTCTTTTCGTTTGTCCAACGCAAGGAAAGCTCGGCAGATTTTTCTTTGCTGTCGGCGATGAGCTTTTCGATTTCTTTCAATCGCGCCTTCGCTGCCTTATCATCTTCCTTCAACAGCGCTTGACGTTCGATCTGCAAACGCATTTCTTCACGCGTGAATCGATCAAGGTCTTCCGGCATGGAGTCAATCTGCAAACGCAAACCGGCTGCCGCTTCGTCGATGAGATCGATTGCCTTATCAGGAAGCTGACGATCGGTGATGTATCGCGCGGAGAGTTCCACAGCAGAAACAATGGCGCTATCGGAAATGCGCACGCCGTGGTGGATTTCGTAGCGCTCCTTGATCCCTCGGAGGATGGCGATAGCGTCTTCCGTCGATGGCTCTTCCACCATGATCGGTTGGAAGCGTCGTTCCAGCGCCTGGTCTTTTTCGATGTAGCGCTGATATTCCTTGGTGGTGGTTGCGCCGATCACGCGAAGCTCGCCTCGAGCAAGAGCTGGCTTCAGGAGGTTGCCTGCATCCATTGGTGATTCATCACCCTTGCCAGCTCCGACGAGCATATGAAGCTCATCGATGAACAAAATGTATTTCCCCTCGGATTGAGTAACCTCGCGCATGACCGCTTTGAGGCGTTCCTCGAACTCTCCGCGAAACTTTGTACCCGCGATAAGGGAGCCGAGGTCGAGCGCGACAAGTTCTTTGTTCTTCAGTGTTTCGGGAACATCACCTGCGACGATGCGTTGCGCAAGACCTTCCACGACGGCAGTTTTTCCAACACCCGCTTCACCAATGAGCACTGGATTGTTTTTGGTGCGACGAGAAAGAACTTGCATCACGCGACGAATTTCTTCGTCACGGCCGATCACCGGATCGAGCTTGCCGTGGCGTGCGCGTTCCGAAAGGTTTAAGCTGTATTTTTCGATCGCTTGGTACTTTGCCTCTGGTTCGGGTGAATCGACTTTTTGACTTCCACGAAGCTCTTTCAATGCGGTGAGAATTGCTTCCTCAGCGACCTGGTGTTCAGCGAGCATCGCGTTGATCGGGCGGTCGGCGAGAAGACCGAGCAAGAGGTGCTCGGTAGAAATATATTCGTCACCAAATTGTTTTGCGTACTTTGCTGCTGTCTGAAGAACGTTCGCAAGCGGTGGCGTAAGAATAATTTGTCCCACGCCGCCTCGGTCTGGTGATCCTTGTTTGGGTAGGGCATCGCACATGCGATCGATGTCGCCTAAAAGAGCGGGGAGGCTCGTCGCCATTTTTTGGAAAATCGTCACCACAAAGCCACCTTCCTGACGGGCGAGGGCCGCAAGAAGATGGATGGGCTCAACGCCATGTTGCCCGTTTTCTGATGCGAATTGCTGGGCGTTTTGGATGGCTTCCTGGGATTTGCTGGTAAAATTGTTTGGAATCATAGCCGAGATTAGCACTCGCAATGATAGAGTGCTAATCGGGGTGATGTCAACGGGGCAAGTTATTCACAGGCCATGAAATCTGTGCTAATGTTGGCCCATTCGTTATATATTCTATGGTCCGATTCAAAACAGCATTTGTCGCCATTGCCGTCGTCATCGTCATTCATATTATCGCAATTTCTGCGGGCGCCTACCACGCCGTGTCCTGGTTCGACATTCCGATGCATTTTTTTGGGGGATACGTGATGGCGATGCTGGGTTTGGCGGGGTATGCCTGGATTGGGGAACGGGTGGATATTCGTCCCAAAGCAGACCCGACAGCAAAATTTGCCCGAACGATCCTTGAAGGTATGTTTGTGGTGGGGTTTGCAATGATTATTAGCATCGCGTGGGAATGGTACGAATTTCTCTTCGACCAATTTGCGACGAACATGGTTCGCGAATACGGATTTGCTCAAATGGGCCTCTCGGACACCATGGATGACTTCTTTAATGACTTTGTTGGGGCAATAGTGGCTTGGGGCTTGTGGCGACAACGAGACTAATATGCGATCGTTGACGCTTTTCGGCGTACGCATTGATGACGTAACGGAGGACGAGCTTGAAGCTCGTCTTTTGGATATGTGCACCACGAAGAACGCACAGTCGCGCCTTGTGGTTACTCCAAACCCAGAGTTCCTTTTGGAGGCGAGAAAAAACGAAACGTATCGATCGCTCCTCAACTCGAGTGCACTCTCGTTACCCGATGGGGTAGCGCTGCGATTCGCCGCTGCCGCTCTTCTCGATGTTCATAATCTCCATCGTCATCCCGGCGTCGACGTTTTGCCTCTCATTGCGATGCTTGCGCAGAGAACGGAGATCACTCTCGTCTTGCTCGGAGGAACTGACCTTTCTTTACCGCGAACCGAGCAGTATTTTGCGACACTTACAGAAGGGATAAACATCATTTCGATTAACCCCGGAATCATTAACGAAACCGATTCACGACTCGGCACCGGGATAGTGGCTCAGCTTCAAAAGATTGGACCATGTGTGATCGCTGTTGCCCTGGGGCAAGGGAAGGGCAGACGGCAGGGCAAACAAGAACGTGTCGCTGCGTTCATTGAACAAGAGGTGCCGAATGCGCACCTCATCATCGGCGTTGGAGGAGCATTTGATTCGATTGCGGGCGTTACCGATCGCGGCCCTGTATTCCTTCGTCGACTTGGCTTTGAGTGGTTGTGGAGAGCGGCGCGTGAACCATGGCGTGCAAAGCGTATTTTTCGTGCAACGATCGTCTTTCCAATCACGGTTGCCTACGATACACTTCGTCATGGTCGTCTTTCTCGTGCATTATGTGCCGTTTGGCAAGAATTACGCCTACACTTTTTCCCTCGATCCTGAATTTGAACACTATGAATACTGTTCGTACCCGAATTGCTCCATCACCAACCGGCAAAATGCACATTGGGACGCTTCGAACCGCACTCTTTGATTACTTTTTGGCTCGTCAGAGTGGCGGAAAATTTATTATCCGTATCGAGGACACCGATCGCGAACGTTTGGTTCCTGGCGCGGTCGAAAATCTTCTTGAGATGTTCAGTGCAGTGCACATTGGTCACGACGAGGGTCCCATCCTCAATGCTGATGGCACGCTTGGTGAAAAAGGTGACTTTGGTCCGTACGTGCAATCAGCCCGACTGGAACTCTATCAGAAATACGCCAACGAACTTTTGGAGAAAGGTGTTGCATACGTTTGTTTTTGTACCACGGAACGTCTTGATGAAATGCGGAAGGCACAGATGGCCGTAAAACAGACGTCGAAATATGATCGTCATTGTTTAACGTTGACGGCTGCGGAGGTTGCACAACGGGTGAAGGCCGGAGAGGACCATGTGGTGCGCATCAAGATCCCAGAAGGGAAGACGGAGTTTCAGGATGCGATTCGTGGACATATTGTGTTCGATCACCGCGAGGTTGATGATTGCATCATCTTGAAGTCTGATGGATTCCCTTCTTATTATTTAGCCTGCACCGTCGACGATCACCTGATGGAGATCAGTCACGTGCTTCGCGGCGAGGAGTGGATTTCGTCAACACCGAAATCGTTGATTCTCTTTCAGATGTTTGGATGGGAAGCGCCGATTTTTGCACACGTACCACTCCTTCTCGGCCCGGATAAGAAAAAGCTTTCGAAGCGCACGGGCGACACTGCGGTGGAGGAGTATTTTAAGCACGGGTATTTGCCAGAAGCACTTGTAAACTTTGTTGGCACGCTTGGGTTCAATCCTTCGGCGGACAAGGAGATTTTTACCATCGAGGAACTGGTTGAGAAATTCGATCTTGCCAAGGTAAATAGTGGCGGAGCGATTCTCAATATCGAGAAACTCGATTGGATGAACAAGCATTATCTGATGGCGCTTGCGGAAGATGATTTACTCGCGCGTGTTACACCGTTTTTGACACAAGACATTCAGGATCCCGTTGTCCGTCGAGCGGTGCTCGTCGAACGATCTCGCGTTTCGCGCCTTACAGAATTTTCGAATGCTATCGCTCCGTACTTAGCCCTGCTCGCTTACGATGCAGCGATCGTTATCTGGAAAAAGGCGGACGCTGCTGACGCAAAAACTCAGCTTTCCGGCGTTGCGACATACACAGAAACTCTTGAAAAGAGTGTATTTGCGGATATCGAGCTCCTCGAAGCCAAGATAAAGGAGTATATTACTTCCAATGGTCTGCAAAACGGTAATGTTTTGTGGCCATTGCGGGTTGCCCTAAGCGGCATGGAGAAATCGGCGACGCCATTTGAGTGTATGTGGGTACTAGGAAAAGACGAATCGGTACGAAGAATGCGCGAAGCGGTGGTTCGACTGAACGATAAATAGACCGAGCTATGGAGGGAAGGGGAGTGAAGATACTGGGGGGACTGGTGCTGGCCGCGTTCAGCCTGAGTTTGGGATTTTTAAATGTGAATGCTGCATCCAGCAGTGAAGATTTGTCGCAGCTTCAGCGAGCGATTGCCGACAAAAAAGCATCGATTGATTCATTGAACTCGGAACTTGAAGCATATCGTTCCCGAATTCGTGAGCTCAGTACGCACGGTGCGTCATTGCAGAATGACATTGCACTCCTTGAGAACGAGACAGCGATGGCCGAACTTGATATTGCGGCAACACAAAATGCCATCGACGGACAGACACTCGAACTGCGTTTTATTGAGCGTCAGATGGACGATACGCAGGAAGAACTTTCTCGTCGTCGCGCCATACTTTCGGATCTGATTTTCGCTTTGAACAAGAATGATAATAAGGGCGTACTCGAAATGGTATTGGGTGCAGAAAATTTTGGAGATGTCTTTGCTGTGGCCCAGCAACTCACGAGCGTTAATGAAGACATGCGTTCAGTACTTGAAGCCACGAAATTGACGCAGGCAGATTTGGAGAAACGTGAGAACATGCATCGTGAAAAGATGAATCAGCTTGCCGAAACGCAGACAACGTTGCAGCAGAAAGCAGAGAATCTCGACATGCGTAAAGGCGCCAAGCTTGTCCTGGCGCAGGCAACGGCAGAGTCTGAAAACGAGTACCGAGTACTCATGAGCGAACTTCGCGCGGAACAGCAGAACATTACGAACGAAGTGGCGTCGCTTCAAGGAAGGCTCGCCGGGAAAATTTTGGAACTTGATGGAGGCACGTCGGGAACAACGTTGATTACGTGGCCTGTTCACGGCGTTATCACTGCATTATTTCACGACCCTACATATCCATTTCGCAACCTCTTTCAACACCCGGGCCTTGATATCGCCGTGCCACAGGGAACCGCCATTGAATCCGCGGCACCAGGATACGTGGCGCGCGTGTACAAAGGTCAACAATATGGATATTACGTCATGATCATTCACGCGAACGGTTATGCAACGTTGTACGCGCACATGTCTCGCATCGACGTTGAACAAGACCAGTACGTTGCTCGCGGACAAGTGATCGGACTTTCTGGAGGACGACCAGGAACGGTGGGCGCCGGCTTCTCAACGGGACCGCACGTACACTTTGAAGTACGTCGTGACGGTATTCCAACAGACCCGTTGGCGTATCTGAACATGAGTGAGCTGTAACAGGGCCCTCTCAGAATATTGAAATGACCCTCCCCGGCCTTACGGCCGGGGTTTCGGGGCTCTATAGCTCGATTCTCGTTCCTGCGCTGTCCTCCTCGCCTTGGTGTTCGATGTATTTGCGAATCTGTTCTTCATTCAACCCCACGGTGCTTACAAAGTATCCGTCTGACCAAACACCGATGTGACGGTCGTACATTGTCTGGATTAACGGAAACTTCAGACGCATAGCACGGGCGCTGTTACTCTTGAGTACATTCACCGCTTTACTGACACTCATCTTCGGGGGAATACTCACAAGCAGGTGTATGTGATCCTCATCGGTGTTTACTTCGAGAAGTACGATGTCAGGGTAGTGTGTACAGACTCGTTGCATAACACCTGCGCAGTAGGCGCCCATGCCTGCGTGCAGAACTCTCCGTCGGTATTTGGTCACGAACACCAAATGGTACCGGGTGTAGTAGGTGGTATGGGCTTGCTTACGAAATTCCACATATCCTGATCCTACATCGTCAAAGGCTCGTCGGAACAGCTGTTTGGCTGCCCCCGGCCTTACGGCCGGGGTTTTGAGTGGAAGTAATTAAAATAGAGGTAGCTGACTACCTCTATTTTAATACAGCCCATTTAAACGTGTCGTTTATTTTGCCTCGGAGCAGGTACTCGGGTTCTTGATCGAGAGTGATTCATTAATAGAGCTATATGAGCCCTCCGGGTGCTCCGAATAGCGCCAGCTGCAGTTTGTAGGATCGCGTAGAGGAGATGAGGACTCTCAGAGGAGAAAGGTATACAGATGAACGAGGAAGACATTAGGCGAGGAAATGACCTGGCGGTAAGAATATATAGGCCTGTTATAAGGCTGTTTATCACATATGAGTCGTAAATGGTATATTGTACGACACAATAGAATAAACAGATCCATAGTGCGTCTGCAAGTGATTGTGTCCCTCCCTACTCTTCCGCTGTTAACGAAGCAACAACATGATACTTCCCATAAAAGAACATCGTGCGATCACAACTACGACAAATTTACTTCTGCAACGATTCAAGGTCACGGATTACTTCATCGACGTGTCCTTTTACCTTTACGCTATCGTAGCGCTTTGCGATCTCCCCCTTCGGGTTGATGATGACAGTCGTTCTGATAATACCGTCGTATTCACGTCCCATGAATTTTTTTGTTTGCCACACGCCGTACGCAGTACAGATTTTATGATCGATGTCCGCAAGGAGAGGAAACGACAGTGCCTCTTTTTCGGCGAACTTCTTATGACGTGCCTCGCTATCGGCAGAGATGCCGAGGACTACCGCTCCGGTCTTTTTTAAACGATTGAGGTTATCTCGAAAGTCACACGATTCCTGTGTGCATCCTGGTGTCATGTCCTTTGGGTAGAAGTAGAGCACAATCCGCTTCCCTGCGTAGTCTTTGAGGGAATGTTCCTTTCCGTGTTGATCGTTGAGCGTAAAGGCTGGTGCTTTCATATCATTCATCGTGATGTTGGCAGACGGCTTCGATGTTATTGCCGTCAGGATCCAAAAGAAAAGCCCCATAGTATTTTTCGTGGTAGTGGGGACGTAAGCCTGGTGCACCGTTCTCCTTTCCTCCTGCCGCAAGGCCCGCTGCATAGACCGTATCAACAAGTGCGTTATTTTGACAGGCGAATGCGATATGCACGCTTGTACTCGCTGGATGCTCTGCATCACCCTTCCCTATCCAAAACATCGGTCGATCGACGCCGAATCCAATTGCATCATTCTCGTCGTAGAGAATGCGTATGTCGAGCGGCGCAAGCAGCTCCTGGTAAAACGCCTTACTCTTCTCAGGGTTCAAAACGGAGATTGTGAGATGGTCAAACATAGAGATTATTTCATGTAGACGTAGGCACCAAAACGGAGGTCGATGTATTCCGTTGGCGTCACGAATCCAGGGGTAGAAAGAAGTGTTTGCAGCGCGCTCATTTGTTTTTCGACGTCCTTCTCAAGATCACAGAGGAGATCATACGGTTGGTCGCTTTGAATGCGTGTCCACAAGGCGGTACTTCCCTCGATGCTGAATGTTTTGACGTGAATGCTTCTTATTTGGAGAGCTTTTTGAAAATCGAGAATGTGTTCTGTGCTCGTTTTGGGAAGCGAAGTAGCGGCATCGTTTCCGTTATTAAGAATAATCGGCATGTCGGGCTGAAGTGCGATGATCGTCTCATCTGGCTGTGCAATGCTCGGATCGAGCCGGATGTCGATCGCGCGAGACTCTTCGGTGGTTGCATCACGAAGATACGATCCATCAAGGTTCAAGAAGACAGTTTTCTCCTTGTTTCGCAGTGTGATATTCATCACGCGTTCCTTGATGGTGACCGTAAAGTGTTTGCCCGATTGCGTAACAGAAGCGTATTCGAGTCCAAAGTGATCGATGTATGCGTCCTCAATGACATTCCGCTGAACAAGATACGCGTTATCGTGCGCAAGGAGCGGACGATGATGCGCTTCAAGCGTTTGGGAGAAAAACGTTTTCAGATCGTTTGTCGAAAGTGTGGTGGCGCCAACAATTTCAACACTTTGGATGCGAAACCATGGTGCGTATGAAAGAGCGATAATTCCGGTGAAGAGCCCGAGGAAAATGAGTGTCGAGGCGATCCCAATGAGCCAACGACGCGGGGGTGCTTTAAAAAAGAATGGATTTTTTCTGGATCCTTCGTCGTATTGCTTGGCATGCCGTAAGCGCAGGAAATCTCGTTGTTTTTTGACCATGGTGTTAGACAACGATACGGGGAGTAAGGGGGTTGATGCGAGTGACGACTTCGTAGTTGATTGTTCCCAGCGCTGTTGCGAGATCGTCGGCACTCACCACGTGCATGCCGTCGCGACCGATCAATGTCGCCACATCGTCGACAGCTACTCCCGGAACCGCGGAAACGTCGATCATGATCATGTTCATGCATACGTTACCGATCACCGGACAACGTCTGCCACGGATGAGTACCTCCCCTTTATTCGAAAGGGCGCGATCGTACCCGTCATAATACCCCACCGGCAGGATTGCCAGACGAAGCGGGCGATTCGCAGTATGTGTTCCGGCGTATCCGATCATGGCCCCTGGTGGAACGTCTTTAATTTGTGCCACGCGCGTTTTCCAGCTTAAAACAGGAGTGAGTTCGATATTTTTTCTGCCTAAAACCATCTGGCGCTTAATTTCCTTGCTTGGCCACAGCCCGTAGAGAGCAATACCGAAACGGGTCATGGTTCCTTGAGACTCTGGAAGGGTCATGCCCGCGGCAGAACAAGCAATATGTTGAAATGTTGGCTCGTATCCCCTCTCGCGAACAGCAGCAACAGCCAATGCGAATTGCTCCATCTGGTACGCATTCATCGGGTTCCCATAATCCTCGGAACTCGCAAAATGCGATGCGATGCCTTCAACCACCACCCACTTCCCTGCTCGATCGATGCAATCAAGGAGATTCTCGAGGCCGCGCGGCGAAACGCCTTGGCGGTAGAGTCCTGTTTCAACCTTCAGTGAGATCCGAGCAGGACGCTGTAAGCGACCTGCGTGTTTGGTGATTTCAAGAATCGTATCGGTGTCGTAGACCACTTGAATAGCGTTGCTCTGTACAACGTCGCCTAACCGTTCGAAAACGGTGTGTCCCATGATAAAAATTGTGGCACGAGGCGCGAGAGCGTGGACGATAAGCGCTTCATCGATACTATCCACTCCAAAGAGATCAACGCCGGCGTCCCGACAAATACTGGCCGCTTCGGCAATGCCATGCCCGTACGCATTCGCTTTCACCACGGCACAAAAGTTGGACGTGGGCTGCAAAAACTCACGCAACGAGGCGATGTTCTTTTCCATCGCCCCGCGCGAAATTTCGATCCACGTTTTTGCGCCGTTCACTCCCATGTTACCGATGAGTGATCGTTGTTTGACCACCCATAAACGGACGAAGCACCTCTGGGATCGTGACGCTCCCGTCTTCGTTCTGATAGTTTTCTAGGATTGCAACGAGGGTACGACCCGCAAATGCCGTTGCATCATTGGTATGAATAAGCTCATTCTTCCCTCCCTCACGCTTAACCTTGGTATTCAAACGGCGTGTTTGATAATCTGTCATGTAATCTGCAGAATGTGTTTCTCGGTATTTGTCTTGACCCGGCATCCAGGTTTCGATGTCGATGTGGCGCGCGTCTGGATCGCCCTGGTCTCCTGTGCAGCACATCACCACCTGATATGCGATTCTAAGCTGAGTCGTGATGTATTCCTGAATGGCCACTAAGAAATCCTGTTCTGCAACACCATGTTCGTGAAGTGTGAAGGATTCCATCTCCATTTTGTCGAACTGGTGTAGGCGGATAATGCCCTTCATGTCTTTCCCGTAACTTCCTGCTTCACGACGAAATGCGGATGTGAATGCGCAATACCGCAGTGGCAAATCCTCTTCGCGGAGGGTTTCGTCCATGTGCAATGGCCCCAGTGTATGTTCGGCACTGCCGATAAGATACAAATCATCTGATGCGATGTGATATCGCTCATCACGCGGTTCAATACGTGCCATCTTCTGAAATACATTCGGACGAATAAAGAGTGGTGGAACCACCGGAAGAAATGCCTTCGGGGTTACCGAGAGTCCCGCCTTAGCGATAATCGTACTCAATATTGCCTCGTTCGTAAGGATAGAGAGAACAAACTGATGCATGGCATTTTGTAAAAGGACGAGGTCTCCTATCAGGTACGCAAATCGCGTACCAGCAACATCGGTACCGCGTTTTGTGTCAATAAGACCGAGTGCTTCGCCAATTTCCGAGTGTTCTTTTGGAGTGAAAGCGAAAGATGGGCGCGAGCCAACCTGACGGAGAACAACATTCTCGTCCTCACTCTTCCCTACTGGCGTATCGCTTGTTGGAAGATTGGGAATTTTAAGAAGGAGTGGGTCAAGCTCTGCACGAATTGTTGAGAGCTCGGCTTCCACTGCCGAACCATCGCCTTTGAGTTTTTTCCCTGTCTCAATATCCTTTGCTTTTGCAGCTTCATTACGTTGACGGTTAATCTCGTCGAGTTCTGCTGTCAGTATCCGTTCACGATGGTCAAGTTCAAGAATCGCGTCAATGTCTATGACGACATTTTTCTGCTCACATGCTCGCTTTACGGTATCGCCTTGTTCACGAAGGATTTTTATATCAATCATACGTTGCGCAAAATCGATGATTTATAACGTTCCGGTTGGTATGGTGTGAGCGTGCGGATGGTTGCGGTAGTAGGGTGTGTTTGGAAGTATCGTTCAAGGTCTTTCGCGAGATCCTGTTGGTCGTATCCCACAAAGATGATGTTGGGACGGATGTTGTTGAGCACGGTGTACGTCCCCATTTCCCGATCTCCCTCGATGACGATTTCGACGAGGCCCGACGAACGAAGTCCCTCTGCGCGCACTGTCCAGGACTGAACCGGTGCATGTCCCTTCATCGTGGCAACTGCATCATCAGGTGGCAGAACCACCGTCAGGTGATCAGCAAGTGTTCGTGCTTCGCGCAGCATCACTCGGTGTCCTTCGTGAAGCTCATCGAATGTACCAAACAGCAGTCCAGTGATCATACCTTTTCGGTACAATCGACAACGTCGTGATGTTCAACTGCGAGATAGTCGCTCAGAGTGAGGCGAACAGAATCGGTGAGCGATCCCGCATTGAAGAAAATATCGACGTTGTCGCAAAGACTTTGGTCAACGTGTGAAATGAATCCAAACAACGATCCGAACGGGGGAACGGAACCCGGAACGCATCCTGTGTTTTGCACAACTTCGTCCGCTGATGCAAAACTCCATCGCTCACCAACGAAGGTAGCGACTTTCTTTTGGTCGAGTTTCCGATCATCCGGCAACACGAAATAATGAAACTTCCCTGTCTTCTTTCCTTTGGTCAGAATCGCTTTGGCACCGGCGTGATGCGGACGCCCAGCGGGATCGAATCCCATCGCAGCGTCACCTGCTTCCGGTGTTGGATCGTGGTGTTTGGTCACGTAGGAAATCGATTGTTTCTCGAGCGCCTTCTTGATCGCCTCGAAGGCGTTTTCCGGGAGAACACGCGCCGCTGTTATTGAATCGTTCTGTACCGGTTTCAGCGTTGGGAAAGCGATTACCTCTTTGAGATTTGGTGCACCCGTAAGGAATGCCACTAAGCGATCAATGCCAAGACCAACACCACTCGTCGGTGGCATGCCGTGTTCGAGTGCCTTTAGAAAATCCTCGTCCAGGAATTGCGCCTCCTCACTCCCCTGTTCTCTTAATCCTTCTTGTTCCTCGAATCGAGATCGCTGATCGAGGGGGTTATTGAGCTCGTAGTAATAGAGATTCACGATCTCTGCACCCATGATCACCAACTGAGCACAGGCGCTCTTTGAGGTATCTTGAGGATTTTGACGAGCAAGTGGCTTCAGGTCAACAGGATAATCGAAAACCCATGTTGGTGACGTGATCGCGGCTCGACCTGTTTTTTTGTAGAGCGAATCAAGGAATTCTCCGAAACCAAGACAACCTTTGAAATCGATTTTCAGTCCCTTCGCTTTGGCTGCAGCAATAACCTCATCACCGTTTTTTAAGAGATCAATATCGATGTCACTGGTTTCGAGGATAGTTTGACGGAATGTTTTGCGAGGAAACGCCTGTGCAAAGTCGACGGTATTTCCTTCAATGGTGACGACGGTGGAACCAAGTCCTCCTCGAACTGATTCGCGCATCATTGATTCAATAAACGTGATGTATTCCTCTTTCTTGGCGTAGGCTTCATAGAGCTCGAGCATCGTAAACTCGGGATTGTGCGCGTAGTCGATGCCTTCGTTACGGAAGCAGCGGCCAATTTCGTAAATCTTTTCCATCCCACCCACCACAAGACGCTTCAAGTAGAGCTCGGTAGCAATACGGAGGTAAAAGTTTGTTCCCAGTGCGTTGTGATGTGTGACGAACGGTCGCGCGCTTGCGCCTCCGGGGACGGGCTGCAGAACAGGAGTTTCCACTTCTAAGAAGCCCGCGTCGTCCAAAAAACGTCTCATGGCGGCAACGAGTTTGGAGCGAACAATGAGTCTCGTGCGTGATTCTGGATTGGAAATGAGATCGAGCTCGCGCTGACGATACCGCGTTTCAACATCTTGAAGCCCGTGCCATTTTTCCGGCAGTGGACGAAGTGCTTTTGCAAGGATCGTTGCGGATTGCGCAAGGATTGATTGCTCGCCTGTTTTGGTGACGTAGGCGACACCACGCGTTTCAATGATATCGCCAACGTCGAGGTGATCGACGAGAAGGGTGTAGAGTTCCGCAAGATCTTCACGGCGCAAAACAATTTGTATGTCGCCCGATTCGTCTGCTAAACGCAAAAACGAAAGCGCACCGATATGACGCATTGCTGTGATGCGTCCCGCGACCGTTGTGGGTGTTTGTGCAGTAAGGAGGTTCTCGAATTCAACGCGAACATCGTTGGCCATTCGATCGCGAGTACTCCCCGCAGGATACGGCTCAATGCCGTGCTTCACGAGCGATGCAAGACGTTCACGTCGTACTATTTCCTCGGAAGTCGTTGTCATATGGTGCGATGGTAATTGATCTATTTCACCTCGACAATAATATATTTCGTGATTCCTGATGGCAGTGAGATCTCAACAGTCTCGCTTTCATTCTTTCCCATGAATGTACTGCCCAGCGGCGAAACGTTACTGATCTTTCCCGACATTGGGTCGGCCTCATTTTCTCCAACAATCTCGAATGTCTTTTGTGCACCGTTGACTTCCACCACAAACGTTGATCCCAAGCCGATCTGTCCGCCTCGCTTTTCTTCAACAACAACGGCGTCAACGATCATTTCCTGCAGTTGCACGATGCGTGTTTCATTTTGCGCCTGTTGTTCTTTTGCTTCGTGATAGGCAAAGTTTTCTGATAGATCGCCCATTTCTTTGGCATCACTGATTTTTTGCGCAATTTCCGGTCGCTGCACCTTGATGCGGTTCACTAACTCGTCCTTCATGTTTTGAAGGCCAGCAGCAGATGTATAGGTAACGTTATTTTCCATAGGATTTCAGGATATTCAGAGCCTCTCGCAAAAACAATCCCGCCGGTCTCGGCGGTTGTGTAAAAGAGTATCCCATAGCCCATTATACACGGTCAAGCAAGAATTTTAGCGTGTTCTGTTGGTAAAATACCAATCAAAAATGTCGCGTGCGATAGGGGTCGTGAAGTAGCTATTTGCTCCCTCTTCAACAATCACCGTCACGCAAATTTGGGCGTCTTCAAATGGGGCGAATCCTGTGAACCAGGTGTGTGGCGCACGTCCCGTTGCCCATTGTGCGGTTCCGGTCTTTCCCGCTGATGTGACGGAAAGTGTTTGAAGCAGCGTGGCACTTCCGTTGGTAATTGTTTGACGCATTCCATCGCGAACAACCTCGAGCACATCATCTGGCACAATTTTTATTGATTCAATCGGCGTGTCTTTGACGAGATGTGGTGTAAGAAGATTTCCACCACTCGCAAACACTGCAGTCGCACGATTCATCTGTAGCGGCGTCACCAAAAAGTCGCCCTGACCGATTGAGACGTTGTACGTATCTCCTAAATACCACGGCTCCCCTTTCGCCTGCTCCTTCCATGCTTTGCTTGGCAAGAATCCATCAGCCTCCACAGGAATGTCGATGCCCGTTGGAGATCCGAATCCATACATACCGGCGTATTGCATGAGTCGCTCGAGACCGAGTCCCTCGAACGACTCATTTCCTCCTCCAATCATATAAAAGAACGTGTTCACCGAGTCAGCAATCGCCTTCGTGACGTTAGTTTGTCCATGACCTGCCGATCGCCAGTCCGGGAACAGGCGATTTCCGAGCCAGATGCCTCCCGTCGAGAGGAAGCTTGTGGATGGCGTAATGATGTGTTCAATGAGTGCCGCCGATGCGTACATCGGCTTGATTGTTGACCCAGACGGGTACTCGCCTTGCGTTGCCCGAGGGAAAAGCGGTGCATTTGGATCATCAAGAAGTGCTTGATAGTTTTCTTGACTCACACCGCCAGTAAAAATGTTCGCATCGTACGAGGGGTAAGAAACAAGCGAGAGGATTTCTCCATTTTGAGGATTTGAAACGACGACAGCCGCTCGTTTTACCTCGGCGTCCTTCAAATGATTTTGCACGATGTACTCGATCGCCGCCGTAAGCCGAGCGTCGATAGAGAGACGAATATCTTTGCCGTCGACCGCATCGTTTTTCTCCAAACTTCGAATATCTTTGCCGTTGGCATTCACCTCGGTCCGTTCAACGCCGGGTGTTCCCCGCAGATCTTGCTCGTATTGCTTCTCGATTCCTTGTGCGCCAATCGTGTCAAAGCGGCGGTATCCCGAAGAACGGAGAGTTTCGTATGCCTCGAGGGCAATGGCTCCCGTGTATCCCAGAACATGAGAGAGTGTTGGAATGTCACTCGTGACGTATGAGCGTTGCGCAGCAAGCTCGACCGTCACATCGGGATAATCTTCCGCATGCGTCAGAAAGCGCAATGCAGCATCGTACGGAACATTGTCGTATAAAAGAATCGTTTGATCCACCTCGGCAGACTCTTGATACGCAGTTTCAAAATCGCCATCGGCAATCTCGAGAATCTGAGCGAGCTCGGCGAACCGTTCTGTCCGAGTCGGTAATTCTGCCGCGATTGCAGATCGAACCGCGAGTAAGTGAAAACGTGGCTCGTTCCATGCAAGAAGAACCCCATTTCGATCGGTGATGACGCCGCGATTTGGAAGAACTACTTTTGTGCGAATGCGATTGTTATCGGCAATCTGACGATATTCTGTCCCATGTGCAATTTGCCAAAAACCGATTCGAAAAAGAAAAATGCCAAATGCGCACGCAAGGAGACCGACGCCGAGGATTCCGGCGCGGCGTGTCGTCATATTTCCCACGAATGATCCTGTGGAGAGATCCGCCGAAGAACGGCCGGAGAGTGTGTCGTCGATCGTCCCGTCGTCATCCGTGTGCAAAACGCTCCCGATGGCGTTGTCATCGAGGAGTGGAAAGACACGAGAATCGTGAGTGCGACGTTTGAAGATCATGATGCGCGAAAATAGACTCGATTTAAAATATTCCGTTCCACAAATCGGATGAGAATGACACCAACGAATAATCCCGGAACAATCAAGAGCGTCTGCATTGCCAGTGTACCGGTGCGATACACAACGAGAAAGGAAAGTTCAAAGAAACGATGAAGGAGTGTTTCGGTAAGAATGGCCAATGTTCCGGCAAGAGCGTGAACGACGACGCCGAGTCCAAGGAGCGCGTAGACCGAACGCGTTGTAAAAACACGTAAGAGGAAAAGCGGTCCTACGATGGCCAAGAAGAAGGCGTACAGATCAAAACCGTACATGACGCTCACCACAAGAAACCAAGCGATTCCTTCTTCGACGCCCACGCGTTGCATAACGATGATGCCGGCGATGACAAGGAGCGGGATGCTTGCCCACGGTGTGCCAAGCGCATGCAGCGATGATTGTTGCAGGACGCAGAGAATCACGAACGTCAGGGCAAGGAGGATGCCGCCTCTCATAACGGGGGGATGACAGGAGGAATGACCAAAACCGATGTCCATTCCCGAGGATCGTGCACGAGGGCAACGACGGCGCTGATAAACGGCGCGCTTGGGGTTGCGACCACTTCCGATACTGTACCGATGACCAATCCCTCGGGAATTTCACCATCGAGCCCGCTCGTCACGACCACGTCGCCGATCGTTAGTAATGTTTCTTGAGGAATAAAATCCATGGAGAGCAGCGCTCCTTCCTGGCCCTTCACAATGCCAATTGTCTTCCTTTTTCCTAGAATTGCTCCGGCAATCGCACTCTCTGCGTCCTCGGTGAGACGAACAACGGACGATGTTTCCGTTACACTCTCGACGGTTCCGTAGAGCACCCCCTCTCCGATAATGATGGCACTATGCAAAATAATTCCGTCTGCAGCACCACGATCGATAATCACGGTTGAGGAGGTCGGCGCACTTCGCGCAATAATGCGGGCGGCGATTCCTTGTGTTTGGTTCCGTTGAATGTAGCCGAATAAAGTTCGCCACTCTTCTGCTTCGCGTGCATTCGCATCGACTGCAGCAGCCTTAACGGTTTCGATGCTAAGACGATCTGTGCACACGGCGAGCTGCGCAGAGAGCGATGTTTCGTTGGCAAACAAACGAGCAGTTGCTCGTCCCAGTATTGAGCTGACGGCGTACACCGCGCTACGGATACCGTGATAGACCGGTGCAAGAAATGGAACAAACGAAAGAAGCCACACGACGAGGATGACTCCCAAGAACGCGCCAAGACGTCGCGTGATCGACTGAGCACGGTCGGTGGTGTACCAAGCTCTGGGCATAGATTATCGTCGGTGATCAACGCCGGTGGTTGGGAGCACGATATTTTTAAGCAGTGTTTCGTCGCCAAGAAGCACACCACATCCGCGCACCAGTGCTGTTTGCGGGTCTTCCGCGACACGAACAGGGATATCGGTTTCTTTCGAGATCGATCGTTCTAATCCTCGCAGCAACGATCCTGCACCAACCAGTGTTATTCCTCGTTCGTAGATATCAGCAACGAGCTCCGGCGGCGTCAGTTCAATCGTTGCCTTGATGTTGTCGATAATCGCGCGAACGGAACGAGCCAATGCTTCACGAATTTGGCCATCGTTTACCGTCACTTCTTTCGGAAGACCCGTAATCAAGTCACGACCTCGCATGGTCATGCGTAACCCCTCGCCTGTATCTAGGCTGCTTCCAATATGACATTTTACATCTTCCGCCACACGTTCACCAAGTAACAAATTGAAAACGTCACGCGAATATTGCAAAACGTTTTTTGTCATTTCGTCGCCAGCAACCGTAAGAGATTTCCAAGTGACGATTCCGGACAGCGAGATGACGGCAATTTCCGTCGTCCCTCCGCCGATATCGACGATCATGTTGCCAAGTGAATCCTCGATGGGTAGTCCGGCGCCGAGGGCGGCAGCAAGTGGTGCTTCCACGAGAAGTGCCTGGCGAGCACCTGCGGCCAACGCAGCATCCTCAACAGCTTTACGTTCGACTTCGGTAATTTCCATTGGTACAGACATCACAATACGTGGCCGAGGGACGAGGGTGAACCCGTCATCATGAATTTTGTCGATAAAGTATTTCAACATTTTTTCCGTTACTTCAAAATCGGAAATAACACCTTTCATTAATGGCTTGGTGATTTGAATGTGTGGCGGTGTCTTCCCGACCATATCCTTTGCAACTTTTCCGACCGCAAGGATGTGATTCGTACGCGTATTGATCGCCACAATAGAAGGCTCGTTCATGACGATCCCTTTTTCTTTTACAAAAACGCGGGTATTGGACGTGCCAAGGTCGATGCCGATATCTTCCGAAAATCGACCAAAAAACTTATTAAACATAGGCAATGTGAGCCCATGTTGCCAGGAATCTCCCTACTTTGGCATTCGGATATCCACATCTAGGTTTCTCGTTTTAGGGAAAGCATCAAAAATTCCACTAATCCCACTAAAACAATCAATAAAAGCATCGTTCCAAACGAAAAGAGGCCACGAGAAAGAAGGGCTAAGCAGGCCAAGAAGAGCCCGGACAGCATGAGTCCCTGACGAAACGATCTCGCCACAACCTCTTGAACAGCATCTTCAGCGTATTTTCGAGCACGAACAATCGTGCCGACGATCGTAAATAGTCCCGCGATACCTGCGCCAAGCGTCACATAAAAAATTACAAAACCCAACGTTCCGGCGTGAGCAGGATCGATGGCTAACATCACAATGCACCACGCAGAAATGCTAATGGCTGTTCCTAGCGCCAAGGCAACAAGATACTGACGAAGCGTCATACTGCAAGAGTATACCGCAGACGTCATCAACCTTAATAGTTGCTCCGTTCAATGTGAACGCGAGCGATGACTTTTGAAATAGTCGCCTCCGGACATTCCACAGCCATTCTTTTTAAAAATTCAGGAACCATCGCTTCCATATCGAATGACGCTGGAGCATTCGCGCACCCAAGAAGCATTTCGTTATTGTGATAGCTCGTCACACGAACATCATCGGCGAGTGGTGTCCCCTCCAACATCTCAGCAAGCACTTCCTCTGCTCGCTGCACCACCATCGCCGCCGTGACCTGCTTCGTAATCCCGTGGCGCCCCAATGCGCCCTGCAGAAGGTTGCTGATTTTGGTGAGTGATGGTCTACGAGGCCGCATACGGGCAAATATCCTTAAAGTCGCAATACTGACAGTGCGGACCGGCCTTATGCTCGAACGACGACGTGCGAATTTGCTCCATTGTCTCACGAACCTGTTCCTTCAGCTTTTCGTGATCCTTATCCGTTGGCTCAAAACTCACCGCAGTGTTCGATTCTAAGTAATAGAACGTTAGTTTTTTGACGACGAGCGGCGGCATAAAACTTTCCTCGGCAGCAATGGCGTACAGGATGAGCTGACGACGATCTTCCCATTCGAGCTTCGTCTTTGGCGATCCTGTTTTGTAGTCGATGATTTCAACTCCACCCTCGACGTCATCAATGCGGTCGATACGTCCTTTCACAAGAACGTCTCCAATCTTGAGAGTGAATCCTTTCTCGAGATATTTCGGAGACGGGGGCTGCTCGCTGATCTTGTGGTAATACTCCTTCAAGATTTCTCGACCACGCTCACGGTATTCGTCCCGCACCTCACTGCTCGGATACCACTCGTCGATCCAACCATTGTCATACATCGTCATTAAATCGTTCATGGTCGGAAGCGAGACAGACTCGCTTCCTCCTCCAAAAAGCGTTGATTGTCGAACCGCTTTCGCTGCCACGATACGTTCCATAAATCGCTGGAGCGTATCATGCATGGATTTCCCGAAACTCATCTGGTGACGACCGTACGACGGTACACCGATGATGTGCGCGTACTTGTATTGCAGTGGGCACGTCGTAAATGCTGCAATCTGTGAGAAGCTGATTTTGTCAGGAAGATGGGTCGCAGCATTTCCTCGGGGCTTCGAGGGAGTAGTCGTATTAAGTGTTTCGCGTATCTGATCTTTGCGACGAACCGTAATGGTTGGTTCGAACCCAAGCTCGGCGAGGAAACGCGACATCTTTTTCTTTCGTGAACCACCGTAATCATCGGCGCTCATAAAGTAGAGCCCTTCCTTCGCTCGTGTCATCGCAACGTAAAAGAGTCGTCGCTCTTCGGCGATGTGATCGTCGAGTGCAGCATCAACGTCGACAATCCCTGGTGGGAAGCTGATCGCGCTCGATCGCCCAACGGATGGGAAACGCTGCTCAACAACATTCACCACAAACACATATCGGAATTCGAGTCCTTTTGAACCGTGGATTGTCATCACGGAGACAACATCCGGTCCTTCTTCAGGATCCTGAGAAATGCTTCCGTCCTCCCCCGCCGAACGTTCGGCATCAAACTCCTCGAGGAATCGCGAAAGCGTCCTCTCATCATTCGTCACCGAGAACCGTTTGAGTCGAGCAAGGAACCGATCAAGCTGTCGGAAAAGTTCTTGTTGTTCAATTTCGGAAAACGCTTGGCAATCTGCGAGTAATCCCGTTCCTTTCATCATGGCGACGAACAGTTCCACGATCGGTAAGCGTTTTGCGTGATCACGAAGTTTGGCAATGGTCTGAAGGAGATCGATGATACGATTTCGTCCTTCCATGCTAATGCCTGCCGCATCCGCATACGTGAGGAGGTCAAAAAGCGACATGCCTTTGCGCCGCGCATAGAGCATGAGTGCCGCAAGATCAGCCTGCGAAAGACCGATACGGGGATGGGACAAAATACGATACATCGACGGACTATCGTGCGGAACATTGATGACGCGAAGATATGCCAAGGCGTCGAGGATGATTGGCTTCGTGTACAAACCTGATAACGCAAGGAACCGATACGGAATTCCGCCTCGTTCAAGGGCGTCGAGGAAGGGATCGGCATGATCATTTCCTCGGACAAGGATGCAGAAATCACTCCACGCCGCACCATGCGTTTCACGAAGGTTCGCGATCGTTTCGATCGTCACCTCGACCTCATCTTCGAGCGTCGCACCGTGAATATGCTGTACGGATCCTGCGTGAGGCGTGTTCGCGATGAGACGTTTCGAAAGCCCTTCGGATGCCTCGAGACGATGTGGATTGTTATTAGCGATCGAGGAATACGCAATATCGAGGATTGCGGGACCACTGCGGTAGTTGTGAACGAGAACGATTTTGGCAGTGTCCGGATAATCCTCGCGAAACTTCAGGATGTTCGCCAGGGCAGCTCCACGGAATTTGTAGATTGCTTGATCGTCGTCACCAACGATCGTGAGATTGTTCCTCGGCGCCGCCAGCATTTTGACGAGACGATACTGCACGCTGTTCGTATCCTGAAACTCGTCGACCACGATGTACGAGAATCGATCGCGATACAGCTTGAGAACGTTCGGACGCTTCTCGAAAAGCTCGACGGTATACGCAAGAAGATCGCCGAAATCGAGTGCTCCCTCGGCGAGAAGGAGCTCTTGATACGTTTTGTAGGCACCAGCAACTTCGCGGTACTTCACGAGTTCGAGCTTTTCTTCTTCTGGCATCGAGGAAAATGCTTCGGGAGCGCCACCGGACACTTTTTCGATGAGATCCTCAACGTTCGCGATGTAATGATCGGGATCAATTCCTTCGTCTTTTGCACGAGAAAAATGATTGAGTAACATTTTAAAGAATCGTGTGGGATTGCCTCGAGGTTTGTAATACTCCAGTCCAAAGCTCATCAGATGCTTTCGCATGAGAAGCCAGGCATCAACATCGGTGACAAGCACAAAGTCTTGTGGCAAACCGATTTCGATGCCGTGTTCGCGCAGGACGCGTTCACAAAATGCGTGGAACGTAGAAATGGAAAGGTCAACGTATCCCAGCGGAAGTAAGCGGTCTACGCGTTCCTCCATCTCATTCGCCGCTTTATCGGTAAACGTCAACGCAAGGATATTCTCCGGCTTCGCTTTCCCTTGCTCGATAAGCCAGGCGATGCGTTTCGTGATGACTGTGGTCTTCCCTGTTCCAGCCCCGGCGATAATCATCAACGGCCCTTCACCGTGGGTGACCGCCTGAAGTTGTTCCTGGTTCAATCCTTCAAGCACGTCCGACATACTACGAAAAGACTACCGCTTTTCCTGGTCGGCGTCGACAGGATTTTTTAAAGGCCCCCGACCGTCTGCACAGCCGTAATCACCACACGGATACCACTTTGTGTGGAGACATACGCACCGAGCGCGAAAATGATGAGTACGTGCAATGCCAGAACAGCATTGGAGAGTTTCCACTGTCCGGGCTGAAGCGCGATCGGCGCCGCTTCAGTTGATGGAAGGAGCATGGTTAACACAAATCGCAGTAGACAAGCAGCTGCCAGGATGACGGCGATAAGTGCGAGCAGCGTTACCCAGAAATTTTCTTGCAGACCGTATCCCAATCCCACCACTTCACTCGTAAAGAATCCGGAGAATGGAACCGCGAGCGCTGCAGCGGCGAGGATCATCATGAGCACGGCCGTCGTCGGCAACACCGACAGCATGTTTTGTACGCCGGAGAATTTACTTGTCTTATACGTTCCATGGATGATCCCGGTTGCGGCGAAGAGGCCTGATGTAACCAGCGCTTGAGTGAAAGCGTGAATGAGGGCCGGGATCATCCCCGCTGGACCAAGACCGATCATGAAGACGGTCAGCCCACTGTGATGCAAGGCGAGCGTTGACGTCATTCGCTTGTAGTTTTTCTGACGAATGAGTGTGAGCGCCGTCACGACGATCGAGACGATGCCGAAGACTAGGAAAAGCCGACCCGTCCATGTTCCTCCATCATTCAGGTTTGTGTCGACGATTTGGCGAATGCGTAAAAGTGCGATGAGCACGGTGAGAGGCAACATTGCTGCAAGGAATCCTGACATTGGTGAAGAGATTTTGCTGTACGCCTCGGCTGCCCAGGTGTGCAAAGGAACAAGACCCATTTTCGTTCCGAAGCCCAAAAAGATCAGGGCGAATGCGATCTTGAGTGTTGGAGCTGAGAAGTTCGGTGCTGCCACTCGGAGCGCATCCAAAGAGAGTGCGTCCCAAGGGCTGAGACCGGTAGCTATGCCGATTTTAACGAGGAAGATCAACCCGACAAACATTACGATGACGCCGATTGTTGAAAGTCTGATGTAGTTCCAGGCAGCCTGTCCGCTGTTCGGCCGTTTATAGAAAGCGATAACGAGCGCGGTACAGACGGTCACGATCTCGAGCGCGATCCAGAGCACGAGTATATTCTTCGTTAGGAGCGCTGCCGCAAAACCGATCACGCAAAGAATACCGAGGATAGCAAAACGATGCGTATCACGTTTTCCAATAATTCCAGTAGCGATTTCCTGCCGAAGTGTGTTTAGACTGACAAGAGCACCTCCGACGGTAACAATCGCGAGGAGGATCAAGGCGTACTGCGTGAGAACATCGAATCGCCAAAGGCTCAGAAAAAAGTCGGTCATAGAAGAGTGGTGGTGACGCTAAGAACAAGACCAACCAAGGAGCAAAGCGCGGCGAGGAGTAAAACATTCCTCGAAGTGACGAATCGTTTATCGACGAGTATTCCTTCCAAAGCACCGAAGATCACACTCACAACAAGACATCGCAAGACGAAAACTCCGATTGCGATGGCGACGTCCTGCGTCGAAGCTCCATTCACGACAAGACCGAATGGATACAGCAGAGTCGTGATGAACACGCCAAGGACTGTTAGTTGCAATCCTTCGGCAAGCATGGTTGTGGCACGAAAGAAACCTGTAAAATTTCGTGAATGATTGGCATGTGCAAGACGGCCGGCAAGGACGAGCAAGAACAGCGCGCCAATAGCGCAGAGAAGGATCGGCGCTGATTGCCACGAGGCATTCCAGGCGTCCATGACATTTACCGAACCTGCGTAGAGCGCGATCGTTACGAAAGCGAGAATAATGGTAGTAAAAATAAGAGAAAGAACAAGCGGTGATGTCGGCAGGCCGCGTTCCATTCTTCCCAGTGTGTTGGATGTTTCAAGAAAAAGAAAGACACCGGCAACAACAAAGATATCTGCAACGCCGATCAGAATGCCCGATGATGTGATCAGCGGGAAAAGCACGAGAAGTGCGAGAGAGCATCCCAGGGTGACGATTGGTGAGAACGAGTAGACCCAGGATGCGTTCGGCGGCGTCACGATACCCTGTTTCGCTGCCTGAATTATCGTGCCGTAGAGCCTCCATGGCACCACACGCTCAGTACGACGAAGAATACTTGCGACAAATTGAGCGACACCAAGGACCAATGGTGCGATCGCGATAGCGACAACAACTTGGATAAGGAGAAGAACGGCCGTGGTCATAGGGCAAAGATAAGAGTCAACACCAGCGCGAGCACGATAAAGGCAAGCGCAACATTTGTTTCACTTCCCTCTCCTCCTCGCCGCGCAAACGCATGCACACGATGCGTTACGCGCGCAGCTGGAAGGTAACAGCGATCCGTCCACACGCCACGCAAAACGATACCGATCGAGCGAGCTGCGACTACATCACGAACCGTATTCTGTTCTTGCACTTCAATCACTTCTTCCTCGATGAGGATTCTCGTCTCCTGGGGACGTCGTGGAAATGCTTTTGATACGATCCACGAGAGAACGACCCCACCACCGATCACGAGTGCAACGATCGAGAGCTGTAATGTTCCCGTGGCGGCAATGATTGCTCCGAGCCATGTGCCAGGAGCGATGGTCAGCGGCCCAGCGCCGATGAGCTCAAATATTCGTGGTGCAGCGAAACCAATCGCGATGACGAGCGCTGCTGGGATGAATATCGAGGAAAGTACCCAAACGTCAGCAATCACCGGTGGTCCCTCTTCCTTTGGTGATACAAAGAACGTGAGCGCGAAAAGTCTCATCAAAGCGTACGTAACAAGACCGACAGAAAGTGTGAAGACGACGAGCAGAAGAACCGCGACGAGTGCATACCAAACATCCGTCAAACTCTGGAGGGCACCAACGATTGTACTTCCCACCATCCAGTTCCCCACAAATAGCGACAACGGTGGCAATCCAACGGCGGCTACTGCCAAGACGAGTGCTGCAATCTCGACGTATCTTAATCGTATTTGTGATTCTCGAGCACCGACCGCCAAAAAAAGTCCACACTTCGCAACTGCCTGAACGGCCACACTCAGGATCGCGGCAAAGAGCGCGGCGTTCATCGCTTCAAATGCGCCGAATGTTTGCAAACACATCGCAATGCCCATGGTGAAGAACGTGAACCCGACGCCGCTCGTGCTGACGGCAGAGAGAATATGTTTCGGTTCACGCTCGGTCATTGCAAGGATTCCCCCGCCGATTGCCGACAGTGCACCGGCAATCAGCACCGCAACGGCGTACCAAATAGAGAGTGGCGGAAGGATGAAGAGTAATGATCGAAGGAATCCGTAGACACCCATCATCACCACCGCGCTCTGCACAAGTGCTGCGAGATGAACTGGCAGGTGGCCGGTGATGCGTGCGTTGATGCTATGGAATGGAACGAGTGACGAGGCAACGCCGAATCCCGCCAGAAGAAATCCGAAAGCGATTGCGATACTTCGTGGCTCAAGCTGTGCCGCGATGTAGCTTAATGTTCCGAAATCACTAAAGAGCGCACCGGAGGACAGGAGAAAGTATCCAATCAAGATGAGTGCGAAACCAAGCTGGGTAAAAACAAAGTATCGAAGTGCCAGGCGAAGATGAATGATCGAACGGTGGGCGACGAACAACATCAGTGTGCTCAGTCCAACAATTTCCCACGCTGCCAAAAAACCAACGATGTTTCCAGCTAACAGTACCCACTGCATGCCGACGAGGAGAAGGCCAGACATGATGCCGAGGAGTTGACGATTCGTTGCATCTTCCCGCTTGCTCGTTGAAATGGCGTAGAGACCGGCGCAGAAAACGACGATAGAGAGCGGAACGAGGAATAGCGCACTGAACTTATCAAGCGCCATGGTCATGCCAAAAAAAACAGGGGTCGGTAGCGTAAACGGTGCGTCTTGGATCGCTCCAATTGCTCCCGCAACCATGCCAGCAGCTCCCGAAAGAGTGAGAAGTATCGAATTCCATTGGAATACCCTTTGCCCCCGTAAAAAGATTGAGGCAGCGATAGCAACAACTGGCGCGAGCAAGGCAACTGCGAAGGACCCCTCAAAAAGCGTCATAGATGGGAAATTTCGTTACGCAGGCAGTGTAGTCCTGTCCTGCCCCGCCTCCAAGGATTGCTGTGAACAAGTGAAAACGCTGAAGGCCACCCGCCAGGGTGACCTTCCGTCCGTCGTGCGTTGGTCTTCCCTACTGCGCGCACAGATCGACGAGCGTATAGGCGTATCGGCGTACCCCATCCTGATCGACATAGTTGTTCCGAAGCAGCGGCGGCCCCGGGAACCGATCGATCGGTATCACCCGGTACACTGTCAGGAGCGTCGCGAGAACCTCCGGAAGCTGTGCTTCCGGCAGGCAGACCGTCGTGTTGACCAGGTGTTGACCCTTCGGCTGACGCAGCGCCAGCGAGGACGCCTGCATGATGAGCCAGAAGTACAGCGCGATCGAGGCAACCGGGTCGCCCTCGATCTCCGGCGCCAGCGCCAGACCGCTGCCCACCCAGTGAACGAACGGGAAGGGATCTGGGCCATGTCGGTAGGGACCGGCTACTTCCTCGGCGGTCGTCATGCCCAGGCCATCGACCGGCTGGACACAGATCACGCGCTCCCGAGGAGCAAGATCCTGCTGTCGAAGCTGAGACCCGTTGGTCCGCAGGTACCTCTCGACGCGTGCCTGCATCTCCTCGATCCTGGCACGCTCTCTGGCATCGTTCGACGCCTGACCGCTCGTTGCTTCCTTGTATCCAGTTACCATGGCAATTCTCCCGAACGGAGATTACACCATAAACTTCCAAACGAAAACCGACCAGGTTGTGGTCGGTTTTCTGTTAATTTTAGCTGTTCAACGTTGTTCGCTTCCCCTTCCTTTTCTTGAGGGCTACGCGGTAACGAGCGAGTTCTCGTTCCAAGTGTGCCGCGGCATCGGCGTAGCTGACGTCGTTTTTCTGCCGAGCTTCGATGAGAGCATCTTCGGCGCGTTTCTTGGCAGCTTCGATAGCAGCGATTTCGAGTTCTTCACTTCGTTCGGCCGTGTCGGCGAGGACCACGACCAATCCACCTTCTCGAACTTCGAAGAGACCCGTGGATGTCGCAAGGAGCGTCTCCTCGTTCCCATTTCGAATCCGCATCTCCCCTGCTTTCATCAGTGCCAACAGAGGGACGTGATGCGGAAGGACGGTAATTTCGCCCATGCTCGTCATCACCGAAATCGAATCCGCCTCGCCGTCCATGACGACGCGTTCGGGAGTGACGATGGTGTAGGTGAGTTTGGGGGGCATAAGGAATATGATCTTTTGTGAGGGCAAGGGGCAGAGGGCAGAGGCGGTCGCATCGGAATGCGTCATAACCTTTGCCCATTGCCCTCTGCCCTCACGCAGTTTCTACGC